>WNFQ01002199.1_pt1 | contig 15148 bp, 10 predicted proteins | sample 5400171 | NCBI WGS metagenome assembly WNFQ01 (sample SAMN13153356, study PRJNA577476) | soil metagenome | isolation source: 20 cm soil under Madrone tree | place: USA:California | collected 2016-06-14
ACAATTGGGGACTTGACCAGGTGTAGGTCCTCGGAAGATCGCGCTTCCAGAGCCGCAGATCCACCAGAAACAGGCTGCGGAGCCTCCACCGACCCCGGAACGATAATCTCGGGCGCGGTTAGCATTCGCGGGGCGTAAACGACCACTCCGGCAGATGGCTTTCGCAGCCGTATTCGCAAATCGCCTCTGGAGTACGCAAACTCCTCCAGGTTGTGCTCCGTCATGAACTGAAAGAGCTGTTCGATCTGCTCAATTTCCGGATTGCCAAACGACGGACTGGATTTACTGGGCTTTTTGCGTTTCATGCCTGTTCTAGAGCTCAATGAGATCCCGCGGTGCGCGGGTCAGTACTTCCGTGCGAGTGGCGTGAATGGCGACATCATCCTCAATGCGAATCCCGCCGACACCCGCCGAATACACGCCCGGTTCGATGGTAATTACATTTCCCGGCTCGAGGCGCTTCTTCTGCCCCCGCGCCACCCTGGGATCCTCATGTACTTCGAGTCCAAGCCCATGGCCCGTGCTGTGAACAAAAAGGTGGTCTAGACGATACCCCGCCAGGACTTGCCTTGCCGCCCCATCGACATCCCCGCAGGCAGCACCGCTCTTTGCCGCCGCGATCGCCGCCCCTTGGGCTTCCAGAACCGCTTGGTACCAGGTCCTAATGCGTTTCGGAGCCCGCCCCACGTACACCGTGCGGGTTATGTCGCTGCAATAGTGGCCGAGTATAACACCCAGGTCCAGCACGACCAACTCATTTTTCCTCAGTCGTTTGGCGGTGGGGCGGGCGTGCGGCAAAACGGCTCTTTCTCCGAAAGCGACGATCGTCTCAAAGGCCGGCCCTGACGCTCCTCGCTTTCTCATTTGATATTCGATCTCGGCTCCCACTTCAAATTCACGGATACCCGGTCTCAACAGCTCGATGGCGGATTGCACGACTTCCCCCGCCAGGATGGCCGCCCGTCGCATTTGGGTGAGTTCTGCAAGATCCTTTCGCATCCTGAGTCTCTCCACCATGCCCAAAGCCGGAGCCCATCGTACGCCTGCCCCGGCTGTCCTACGAAGGACTTGCAATTGTTTCACGGTGAGCTGGTTGGGATCGAACCCCACCCTACGGGACCTCGAATCCTTCAAGAATTGGCCGACGGATTCAAACAGCGGTCCTTTCTGCTGGACGATGCGGACTCTACAGGTTTCTGCCCGGCCCTGCACCATGAACCTCCCGTCCGTTATGAGGGTAGTGCTCTTCCGCCCCACAACGAGCGCGCCCGAGTCCCCGGTGAAACCAGCCAGATAAAACCAGTTGGCCGGGCTGGTTATCAGCAGCGCAAAGAGTGTTCCCTGATTACCCCGGGATGATTCGGGGGGTCAGGAAGAATATCAGTTCCTGCGACGAGGTTGTGACGGAAGTCCGCTTGAAAAGATGCCCAATCAGCGGCAGGCTGCCCACAAGCGGGACTTGCGTGATGTCCGTTCGCTGCGAAGAGACGATGATGCCGCCGATTACAACGGTTCCGCCATCGGCGACGGTTACCTTCGTTTCCGCCGACTCGGTATCGAGAGCCGGAATTCCCGAAACGCGTGGGATACCGGTATCGATCTGCGTATTCTCCACCAGCACGTCCATGAAAATTGTGCCTTCGGCGGTGATTTGCGGGGTAACTTCCAGTTTCAAAACGGCGTCAATGAACTGCACCGAGATGGTGTTATTGATAGTCGTCTGAATTGGAATCTTGGTACCCTGCTTGACGATCGCCTTCTCGTTGTTCTGCGTGATGACCTTGGGCTTTGAAAGAAGCTTGCCAACGCCCTTGGCTTCCGCCGCCGTTATGAAGAGGTCCACCGCAAAATTGGGGGAACGGTGGCCGAGGAAGAGTCCGCTAGTCGGCACTCCCGCGGCAAGGTTCGTGACCAAAGGCATGGCACCGCTGCCTGGGGTGTTGGCGGTCCCGCTGCCCTGTACGATGATTGGCGGCGCTATGACGCTCTGATTCATTTGACTCGTACCGACGGTCGTGTCGCCACCGATCATATTTCGGCCGTTCAGCCCTGTTCCGGCAAATGCGAGCTGCGTCCCGATATCCCGCGAAAAGGAACGCGACGCGGAAACCACGCGCGCTTCAATCTCCACCTGCTGCGCTTTCCGGTCCAGTTGACGGATAAGATTATCAAGGACCGGAATGACCGAGGGAATGTCACGAATGATGAGCTGGTTCGACCGTTCGTCGAACAAAACATCGCCGCGTGAGCTAAGGAACTTCTTCAGCGTCGTGGCCATCGTGGCAGCCTTGGAATAGCTGAGCACGCGAGTCAGGGTAACTGGAGCGACCGCCTCGGCCTGCGCCTTTTCCAAATCGCGCTGGGTCTCAGCTTCCTTCTGGAGAGTGGAGCGCGTGGCAATGCGCAAGACGTTGCCATTCAGCTGTTTATCCAGGCTGTTGTTCTGCATCACGATGTCGAGCGCCTGATCCCAGGGCACTTCATCCAGTACGATCGTGAGGCTTCCCTTGACCGCCGGATCAAGTACGACGTTCAGACCGCTGATTTCGTGAATCAGGCGGAAGAAGTCCTTCAGGTCCACGTCCTTCAAGTTCACGGAGATCGGCTCGCCAGTATATCTTCCTACTGGGGCTGCTGCCGGGGCTTGCGCTTGAGACGATGTTGCCATCGTCGAGGCCGCTGCGCCTGCTTGCTGAACTGCTTGCTGGGCCGCAGCCTGCTGCGTCGTGGAATCCGGGCGAACAGGTTCCTTGTTCCCGCTGAACGATGCAAGCGTAACTGAGGGCTGGGTCAGTTGGCTTGGCAAAACGAAGCGAGGAGCAGAAATCTTCAACTCCTTGGACGAATGACGCGCAACCACCTTGGGAGACGCCGCGACGTAATTAAATCCCGGTCCGGCCTTCTCATTTTGCTTCGAGGTCAAAGTTGTAACACTCGAAACCGGCTGCACGGGAGTCGCGGACGGATTTTCAAAGTAAATAACCACTGCCTCGCCGTCGCGTGAAACCTGATAGGGGGTCGCTGTCGTGAGGTCCACAACCACGCGGGCGACATCCGGGCGGTATTGCCCAATGCGCACGCCGCGCACCGGAGCAGATATCCCCGGGATAACCGTCTTCTGCACCGCGAGACGGGCTCCCGCGAAATCCAGCACCAGGCGATCCGGGTTCTGCATTCGGCCGGCGTGAACGTCCAGACGTCCTTCACCTTCCACGCGAACCGCCGACCGTTCCGGCGCTTGAGTAATGGCAACGCTGGAGATGACCGCCGAGGTCGCCGCAGCGGGCGCCTGCGTCTGCGCAAACAGTGGGCTGCACCCCAGCGCCACGCCTGCAAGGATCAGGTAGCCATGCCGTAAGGCCGGCCAATTCGTCTTCATTGCTGTTCTCCTGGACTGGAGTAAATTCGTTTATTAACCTGGTGTTCGACGGGTTTCCCGAAGGCATCTTTTCCTTCTTCATGGAAGGAAACGCCGTCCATAGAAATCTTTTCCACGCTGCCGTCGTACAAACGGTCTCCCTCACGCAGAAAATAAGTGCGCGCTTGCGGATTCGAAACCACTGCGATCATCCCGTTCGGCGAGCGGACAATGCCGTCAAGCCGCAGCGTGCTGACCTGCAAGCCCAATTTGCCCGGAGGGAGATTCAGTGGTGCCTTCCCCCCCTGCCGGCCCAGTAAAGATTCAAACGGATCCCGGCGAGCCTGTCTCACTTCGCTCTCCGCCGCCGCTGGCGCGGTTCCCGGAGTCTTGGGCTTTTCGACCGCTCTAACAGCCCGTTTCGCGGGAGACTTTGTCTTCGCGGCAGGCTTGGCGGCTGGCTTACCGGCTGGTTTGGCCGCCGGTGTTGCAGGTTTCGCCGTTTGTGGCACAGGTTTAGCCGCCGGTGCCGCGGGTTTCGCCGCTGGTGCTGCCGGCTTGGCTGGCTGCTGCGCGGGCTTGCCTGCGCCTTGTGCGGGCTTCGCACTGTTGGGCGTTGAGGGGTTCGCCTGCGCCCGCAATCCGGGCGTCGCTGCCGCGATCAAGATCCCTAGTCCGAGAGTTATCACTGAACGCATAGTTCGCTCATTCCCGCTCAGGGTTTCCCAGCCGCACCAGCTGCAGGCTTGGCTCCGGCTGCCGGAGCCACACCAGCGTCGGCGGGCTTGGTGAAGAATGTTGTTGCCGTAAAAATCCCAGAAACCGTTGTTCCCGGACGCACCGGGTATTTCGTTCCCTTCGCCTTATCCGGATCGTCAAAAGACAGGTCCCCCACATTGATGATTCTCGACAGGCGCCCTAATCTCCCGAAGAAGTCTAGGAGATTGAAGTACGGGCCATCGGCCTGCACTTCAAATGGCATCTCGTAGTGGTATTCCTTGGGGACGATAGCTTGCGCCGTCAAACGCCGAATTTGCACGCTGGACGAACTCGCGGCTCCCTGCAACAACCGGATAAACTCGTCGGTCTCTTTTTCTTCGGGCACGATGGTCTTCAGCGTCTCCAGTTGCTTCGAGAGCGCATCCATCTGCTGTTTCAATTCTCCGTAGCGCTGCTTGTAAACCTGAAGCTGCGTAACTTCCTGGTTCAGCTTGTTCTTGTTTTGAACGGCGCTGTCCACTTCGTCGCGTTCTCGGGCGATTGGAGAACCCGGCACGTAAACACCCACCAGAACCAGCACCACAGCGACCGCAGCGGCCACTAGGGCCTGCATGATCACGGACATATCTCGAAACGGATTGGCCATGGCGCCCTCTTATCCTTTCTTCGCCGGCGCCTTCGCAGCCGCAGCGGGGGCCGGACTATTTGCCGGTTTGGTCTGCGCTGCGGTGGGCGGAGTGATTTCAGCCGAAATCTGGAACCCGAACGACTGCACTGCCGTATTCTTATCGTCCTGCTTCGCTTCCTTGATTTCGACTTTCTGGAAATACCCGGAGCGCTTCAGCGCGGTGATAAAGTTAGCGACTGAGTTGACGGAAGCGGACGTGCCTTCCATCGAAAGCACGCTGCCCTTGCGGACCATCTCGGTGAGCCAAAGATTTTCAGTCCGCGAAACAGTGTTGGCAACCATGTCCAGCAGCTCCTGCCCGCCGGTGCGATCACGCTGCAACTGCTCGATGGTGGAAACTCGCCGCTGCAAAAGGTCCTTCTGCCTCTCGAAAAGTTCTACTTGCTGTTTGGTCTGTTCGAGCTCTGTTTTTTGCGCCGTCAACCGTTTGATTTCCGCATTCTCTTTTTCGAGTTGGCGCTGCCAGGTGAAATAGAAAAATCCCAGCACCAGGGCGCCTAGAACCAGTCCCGCGCCGATGAACACCACCGGCATCGCTGCTCCCGTGTCTACCGGACGCCGTGCGGTTTTTGGTCGAATTTGTCCAAGCAGGTTTATGCGGATCATGGCTAGTCGAAGCTCCTCAGCGCCAGACCTACGGCAATGGCCAGCCGCGGCGCCATTTCGCGAATCTGGTCATCACTGTGTTTGCCCGGATCGATTTGCACTTTGCGGAATGGATTCAATTCTTCCACTGGCATGGCAAACTCTTCGCGCAACAAATCCACCAGTCCGGGAACCCGCGCCGTGCCGCCCGCAACTACGATTCTTTGAATATTTTCGCCACTCGCGGTTGCCCGGAAAAAATCGAAAGTTTTTTGAATTTCCAGCGTCAGAATGTCGGAAACGCTGCGCAGTATCTGTTGCTTCTGTTCGTCGGTGACGCTCGGCAGCGAATCGCCCCTCTTCAAGCGCTCCGCGTCTTCAAAGCTCAGATCCAATTCCTTCTGCAGCGCGTCCGTATATTGATTGCCGCCCACGCTGACGTCGCGCGTGAACAGCGGCACGCCCCCGCGCACGATGTTGATGTTCATGACGCTCGCGCCGATGTTCAGTAGCGCCACGGTCTGCCCCGCATCCGGCTCGTAATTGATCTCAAAGCAGTTCTGCAAACCGAAAGCGTCGATGTCCACCACTACCGGCGTCTTACCCGCCTGCGCCAAAACGTTGGTGTGGTTCAGAATCTTGTCTTTCTTAACCGCCACGAGCAGAACGTCCATCTGCGAGTCCATGGACTCCAGCAGTTGATAACTTAGGTTCACATCAGCGATATCGAACGGAATGTGTTGGCTGGCCTCGGAAGGAATTCGATCGTAAAGCTCATCTTCCGTCATCAACGGGAGCGGCACGCGCTTGACGATCACCGAGTGGCCCGACACAGACGTCGCCACGTTCTTCGTCTTGATACGCTGCGCGTCGAATATCTTGCTGATGGCGTTGGCTACTTGCGGCGCATCCATGATAGCCCCGTCCACCACCGTGTCCGGCGCCAAGCTTTCCATTCCAAAACTCACAAGCTCATAGCCTGATTTTGACGACTTCAATTCCACAGCCTTAATCGAGCTGGATCCGATGTCCAGTCCCACGAGTTGCCGGCTCTTTTTTCCCATTCCCAACATTTCGCGGCCTCTCTCCCTGTTTCTCGCGCCAGACTAGCGGCGCCTCGCAGTCGCCTGGCTCATCTTTCGTTCCATCCAGCGGTCCAGGATCGTTTTACGCAGTTTCCAACGGTTGCCGAGTTTAAACGCGGGAATCTCGCCCTCGGTGATGTAACGGTACAGGGTATCCGGGGAGATGCCCAGATACTGCGACGCCTGCCGCACATTCATCACTTCGCGCGATTCGCTCACTAGAACGCCACCCCGGCATCCGGATGAACCACAAAATTTAACGACCGTGAGTTGCGCCGACCTGCGCTTGCGGAGGTTGTGAGGGCGCAACCCGTGGAAGCTTTATGACATTCTACCACTCCGAGCGTCAAGGGAATCTATGGGGCTGTTGCCCTAAGAATACGGGTAGTTCTAGGCAGTTTGGGGGGTATTGACCGATAGTACCCTGCCAGGTAGTGGATACTGCTGGATTGGACCACAATTAGTTGTGGTTTTCTTCACCCCTCTACCTGTACCCAAGGACGGTTATCCTTTGAAATCAGTCCTAAACCTCGATATAGTACTACTCGGAATTTGCCCTACTGATCCGTTTTTTTTCGCGCTTGATTCTACTGTGCAAACTTTTTTCCCACGCACCCAAATGGTTGACAGCAGTTTTAGTTAAACTTTCTCACGCCTTATCCAGCAAAAGAGATTTCCACAGGGCATCGACCCGCTTCTTTGTACCTTCATCCATCAATATCTCATCCGGCCAAGCCCGCGTAAATCCTTCTGACGGCCATTTGCGAGTTGCGTCGATCCCCATCTTCGATCCGAAGTCTTGCATGCGCGCCGCGTGATCCAGCGTATCCATTGGACCCAGAGAAAACTGCACATCCCGCTCCGGATCCAACGCACACAGCGTCTTCCAAACTACTTCACTGTAGTTGTGGATATCAACATCATGATCCACCACCACGATCACTTTCGTGAACATGGCCTGCCCCAGCGACCAAATCGCATTCATGATCTTCCGCGCATGTCCGGGATACGACTTGCGAATTGCCACGATCATCAAGTTGTGAAAAATCCCCTCCGCCGGCATCGCCACATCCACAATTTCCGGATACTGCATCTTCATCACTGGCAAAAACACGCGCTCGACTGCGTGTCCCATATAAAAATCTTCCTGCGGAGGCGGGCCAACGACCGTCGTCAAATAAATCGGCTCTTTGCGGCGCGTCACGCATTCCACGTGAAAAACCGGGTACTCCCCTTCCAGCGAATAATAACCCGTGTGGTCCCCGAAAGGCCCTTCCGTGCGCATTTCGTTCAGATTGACGTAACCCTCCAACACGACCTCGGCGTTCGCGGGTACTTCCAGATCGTTCGTCTCGCAGGGCACCATTTCCACTGGCTCGCGTCGCAAAAATCCCGCAAACATCATCTCGTCGAGGTCCGGCGGAATCGGCAGCATCCCCGCCAGCGCCGTCGAAGGATCGGCTCCAATCACCACGCTCACGGGAATTCTGCCTTCGGGATTCTTAGCCCGAGCTCGCCGAAAATGCTCCGCTCCATGCTTTTGCGTCTGCCAGTGCATCCCGGTCGTCCGCTCGTCGTAAACCTGCATGCGGTACGTCCCTACATTTCTTTTCCCAGTTTCCGGATTCTTCGTAAACACCAGTGGAAACGTAATGAACCGCCCGCCATCCTGCGGCCAGCATTTCAGAATAGGAAAATCAAAAAGGTTGACGTCGCTTCCCTTCTGGATCACCTCCTTGCACGCGCCCGTCTTCACGCTCTTCGGAAAGAACGATCCAAGCTCCGCGAGCTTCGGCAGCATCTTGACCTTGTCGAAAAATCCTTGCGGCGTTTCCATTTTCAAGAATCCCTGGATGCGCTCCGCCACCTCATCCAATTCATTCACTTCAAACGCCAGCGCCATCCGCCGCACGCTTCCAAACGCATTGATCAACAATGGATAGCGCGATCCCTTCGGCTTTTCAAACAGCAGCGCCGGTCCCACCGAACTCGGCGCCCGCTTTGGGTCGCGCGCCACACGCTGCGTTACCTCCGCTATCTCCAGCACAGGGTCCACTTCCGCGCGAATCCGCTTTAACTCCCCTTCCTTCTCCAGCTTCTGGACAAACTCCCGCAAGTCCCGATACGCCACTGCTCCCTCCCGATTTCGATCTGCGGCGGGTAATTCGAGGGGAACTGTAGCACGATCTTGGCCCTGAGCACCCCCCGGCCTATCCCCTGGCTACTTCGCGTCGGCGCTCTCCGCTGGCCGCAGCAGCGTCGCCTGCTGCGAATCACCTGCCAATACCCGCCCGTAAAACCCTCTCAGGCCCAAGTATTGTTGCTGCTGGACAAAAAAGGTTAACATCCGCCACTCGCGCGTCATTCGAAGGGTGTTTCCTTCCTGCTCTGCTGAAAACCTATAATAAGCCCCGCCCTGATCTACCTTGTTGGCTGCAGGCAGGGACTCCGCCTGCATACCTGCGGGCAGCTCCAGCTTGACCTCCTCGTACGTTTCTTGCGGATAGCTGAAGTAGATCGGGTGCACTCGCCTTGGAGAGGGGAACGGATTTCGTTGGTTTACGTGAAATATGCCCAGCGGCAGCACCAACCGCTTGCCCGCTGGCGTTGCAAAATCAGGAACCTCGATCTCGAATTCCGCTTTCAAGGGACCTTCGGTGCTGTCCCAGCCCTCCGCGCTGAGCAATTTCACCGTGGCTCCTTGTGCCAGCCCTTCCTTCATTGCCCCCTCGAGTTCCTTTCGCTTGGCCGCTTCGTCCTGCCGCACGGACTCGAGTCGCCTGCTCAACGCCTCCTGGCCAAAGTAAGCCACTTCGACTCTTCCTTGTAGTCCACCTTCGCTGTTCAATCGAAGTTCCGCTTTCCGCCGCGTCACAGCGTCCGTGCTCTTGAAAGACGGGGTCGATGCTACTTTCGACCACATGCGGTCCACCCGCACACCACCCGTATTCGCTTCGTCCCAAGGCAACAAGCCATACGGGCAGAATCGCGTTGCTGGATCCAAGTAAATGGTGTTTGAGTGATCCAGCACCTCAACCACCATCGCATTGAGCTGAGATTCGCTAGGAAAATCCTTCATGAAAAAGGAGCGATTTCGCGAGGTCACCAGAACTGGATAGACTTCAAATCCCGCCGCACGGGCCAAGGCCACAAACAGCAAATTGATTTCATTGGCAAAGGCATATCCCCGGGTCAGTACGTCCTCGGCGTTTTTATTTTCTTTCAGATTTTCCTGCTTTCTTTCCTTCTCCGACTTTTCACCTTCGTAGCTAACGGCGCGGATTTGCTGCGCCCGCGCGTAGATTTTGCGCAACTTCGTCTCGTTCGAATCACTCGCGGCAATCAGCCGTGCCGCCTCCCGCTCGATACCCTTGGACTTTCCCAAAAAGGACTCGTACTGCTCCGCTCTGCGCCTCCCCAATCCCGTCCAGAAGCCCTCCGGCCCATAGAATCCAACGCTATAGTAAAGATCGACCCGCAACTTCAGACAGTCTTCCGGCGGGGCATACTCTTCTTCCTCGTATGCCGGAACGTTTTCCATATCCAGTTGAATACTGCCGTCGGCCATCGATCGTGGCGCTATGTTCTCCGGCAAGCCCACGCGATGTTGCTTCACCTCCGCTCCTTTTACAGGGTGCAGAGTAAGGTGTGCGTGGCGCACAAATAGGTCTTGCTGGATCGTCCAATCGGCTGCGGGATACGAATATGCGCTGGTGACCAGATATTGCCCGGGATGTCGGAACACATCCGGGATGTTTCCCTTGAAGCGTAAACGATACGCATACTCGATAACGCTGCCCACCTGAACGTTCGGTAGCGTCAGCACTTTGGCGTTCACACGAAACTTCTTCGCCTTCACGATTTCCCGGTCGTAGATTTGGTCTGCGAACTCCGTCGCCTTGCCGTCTAACCCCACGGTGCGCGCTCGAATCTCTTCCACTTGGCTTGCTTTATCGAAATAGGGAATTTCAATGTTGGCGTGCTTCTTACCTTCCTCGCGGAACACCTTGATCCGCATGGCACGCGCTTCGGTCGATTTTGTGTTGTCGGTATCAACGGCATAGTAGAGAATCATCGCAGCTGCTCCAGGTGCAGTCGGATTGTCTTTCATCGTGAGTTCTTCAGGGGTGATTGGAGGCAGGTTGGGAAGTTCCTGCGCCTCTGCCCTGGCGGTGCCCAAAGCCCCACCGAGGAACACCACTGCCACAAAGGCGGAAAGATGTTGCCGGGTCATAGGGACCTCCACGAGAGGGAAAGACTTCTGCCAACATCCTGCCCCCACGCTGAGTCCCATGCAAGCGACAAGCTACGCCAGCCCATGACTGTCGCCCAATGTCGCCACACGTATCCAACGCAAAATCTTCGGGCCTGACTACCATTAAGAAGGCGGCATCCATCGCCTCCTTGGTCCGCGATTACCTCGTCTCGCTCTCATGACACAAACGTTTCGATGTGACACAAACTGTCTCAGACTGACTAGAATCGCTGTCAGCCTTCCGCCTACATTGCTTTGCGCAATTCTTCGCCTCACTCTAAACGCTGAATCTTCAAGAAGTTACTGACATCTTCAAGAACTGGTTACAGTTTATCGCCTCCCTCAGGTTGGCCGTCCAATTGCACCTTATCCTCCTGGCATTGAAGAGATCGTTCGCACACATTGTCTGTGCGCGTTGCTCGAAGAGTCTCGCAACCTTACTATGACGGGACAATAGGCCTGGCCAGCTAGAAAAAGAGAATGGGAAAACCCGGAACATACTGGCAGATTTTCCCGCCAGTTTGCACCAAGTTCACTTACGAGGCATGCTGAATACACTACATTTGATTCGACTGGATTATCTGTCTTGCATTCTGACCGTTCTCGCCACCGTCCTCATTGGCAAGAAACTCTGGCAAGGCTGGGTCGTTGCTGCCCTTAATAGCGCCGTCGTTTGCGTCATTGGCGTCCGTACTGCACAATTCGGTTTCGTTCCCGCCAACCTTCTCTGCATCGCCCTTTACACCAGCAACCTCGTCAACTGGCGCCCCAAGAAGCGGGACCAATAGTTCTTAACTCACGAGCGGAGGCATGCGGCACACCTGCCCTCTGAGTTGAGTGATTCCCTCAATCCGCACGGAAGTGGAAACGACTTTACTCGGTAGATACGTTCACGGGGGATAATCACTACGCGCCCTGCGTCGGAACTCAGCATTGATGCAGGGCCGTTTATACTTGAAGATCTCATACGCAGGGCTTCTTTAAATCTTAGTACGGGCGGGGTCGAAAATGTCTTTGCGATTTCACCCGTGACGAATCTCGTGTTTGCCGAAAGTCCTGCAGAGAGGGAAAGCCAATGCGCCGCTGGATCCTAGTGGCACTCTTTGTTCTTGCAGGAGCGGGGGGTGGCTGGATTATGTTTCAGCGCCATAGCGACGCAGCGTGGTCCCAATCTTTCGCGCAAGCCTCCCGAGCGTTTATTCGTCAGGACTATGCGGGGGCAGAAAAGATTCTGGTCAGCATTCTCCCCGACACGGAGAAACGATATCCGCACGACGTCCGTCTAGCCAATATGCTCGGCATGCTCGGCGCCTCCTACCGCGCTGATCGCAATTACGATCAAGCAGAACCGGTCTTGAAAAGGGCACTCCAGCTTTACGAGAGTCTTTCACAGACCCCCAGCGTCGAGCTAGGCAGGGTGGAGTTGAACCTTGCACAGGTCTATCGCGATAAGAACCTCTTGCCCGACGCCGAGCAGCACTTTTCACGGGCGCTTGCGATTTTGGACAAAGATCCCGCCGCCACTGGCTATGACCGCGGGGGCGCCCTTCTGAATCTGGCGTTTGTGTGCGTTGTGCAGGGGCGATACACCGAGGCGGAGCCGTTGCTCGTGCGCGCGGTGGCGGCCTATGAAAGTTACCCACCGGCGTCGATGCATCCAGATCTTGCTAGCGCTTTCTACCAGTTGGCGGAACTATGCAGACTCGAAGGAAGATTCTCGGAGGCAGAGGCCCACTACCTAAAAGCATTGGCAATCCAAGAGAAAGTCTTGGGACCCGAGAACCAATCGGTGATGGATTCGCTGGAGGGATTAGCCATGGCATACGAGCGTCAGGGCAAGACTTCCGATGCCAAGCAACTGCTCGATCGCGTGGAGCGAGTTACCCAGAATTCATCAGCCCCAGGTGGCGACGCGAATGGTGGGAGGTTGACCGATCTCGGATCGGTTGCAGAGACCCAAGGGAAATTCACCGAGGCAGAATCACTCTACAAACGGGCCATTTCTGCCTATGAGAAATCTCCTGGGCCGTACCCCGCCGCCATCGCAATCGCGATCGGGAGTTTGGGACGCCTGTACCGCGACCACAAGCAATTCAATCTTGCTCAGGCTGAACCTCTGCTTAAACGCGCACTCGCCATTCGCGAAAGGGAGTTGGGGACGGACCACGCTGACACAGCGGCGACATTGAGTGATCTTTCGCTGCTTTACTTCTACGAGCACAACTTTGCAGAAGCTGAACAGCTAGGGGAACGGGCCCTTGCCATAAGTGAAAAGGCATACGGGCCAGAGGGTCTGCAGGTTGCCGCCGATCTGAACCGTGTCGGCATCGCGCAGCGCGACCAGCAGAAGTTCGGCCCGGCTGAGATCGCGCTGAAGAGGGCGCTCGCGATTCGCGAGAAGCATTTGCCTTCCAACCACCCAGGTATCGCCATAGTCCTCGAAAATTTGGCTTCAGTGTATTTGCTTCAGGGTAAACAAGACCAAGCAGCGCCGCTGCTTGCGCGAGCCCAGGCCATTCGGTCACACGCTTCCGCGAGTTAGGCGTCGTAGTGGATCCAAGATCGGCAAAGGACATTGGCAGGGGCGCAGACCATAGATTTGAAAAGATTCTGTGTGCCGCGTACCCCGGTGGTGTTTGCCCTGAAGGCGTCTGCGAGTTTAGAGGCACCTTTGTCGCAACTGCCAGCCCAATGTCCGTGATCGTTGGCTCGGACTGCCGCGTGGCGGACTGAATTACCTCCCGGCTTCCTTGAAAGGAAGCGCGATCTAATCAATAACAACCGCCCGTATCGCCCTCGCGTTGAGTCGCGTGGGTGCCCTATCCTTTCGGGTTTGGTTTATGAAAGGGTGGGCCGCTCTTCGCTTCTTTCGTTTCTTCCGCCTCTCTACGACCGGTTGCCCCAGGTGCTATACCCCTCCGCATTCCATGGCTCTTGATCCATTGCACCAACACGCAGTGAGCTCTACCCCTTTGTTTTCTTCTCTTTGCAAAATCTTTCGAACAAAAGATGCCAATTCGCTAAATACTATTACCAGGCTAGTATTTGACAAGTCATATAATTCATGCTGGCATGGGTCGTGATTTATCGACGCCACCTTCAGCATTCCGCCCTGACACCTTCATCTCTGCCCACCGCCCCTACACCCATCGAAGATCCAGACCCTGGGATCCCGCCGGGGGCACTGTCCGCTATTGCGTTATGTTCTTTATCTGCAACACTTATGGAACCCCCCGCAAGTGTTGCAAACAAAAGGCTTACAGTCTGGTTAAACCCTTTAAATGCAACACTTACAAAAACAGGGGGTGGGGCAGTCGCGAGCGATTGTCCGCCTTCGCTTCATTCGACCCTACCTCCCATCTTCCGTACGCTCTTCCAAGTTGCGTATCTCACAACCCCTTTGTCTGCCCCTCTTGCGAAAACTGCCGGGTGTGTACCAACAATTCCTATTCCGAAACTCGCACTCGCCACTCCTCACTCGTCACTCGCAATTCCACCCGCTGGGAGTATCCTGTGGGTAGCCATATGAACCGCGTCTACCTCGATTTTAACGCCACCACGCCCATCGAGCCCGCCGTGCTCGACGCCATGCTTCCCTATTTCTCCGCCGAATTCGCCAACGCCGCCTCCATCCACACCCCCGGCCAGCGCGCTCGCGCCGCCGTGGAAACTGCTCGCGAACAAGTGGCCGCCCTGGTCGGCGCGCGCCCCCAGGAAATCGTCTTTACCAGCGGCGGCACAGAATCCGACAACCACGCCATCTTTGGGGTTGTTGCACAGCCACTCTTGGCTGTGCGTTCTGGCGAAACCGGCAGGCACGTCATCACCACGGCCATCGAACACGAAGCGGTCCTCAACGCCTGCCAAGCTCTCGAAAAAGAAGGTGTGAGCGTCACCTATCTACCGACAAATCGCAACGGACAGATAGATATGGAGGAGCTGCGCCGAGCCATCCGGCCCGAAACGGTTCTCATCAGCATCATGCACGCCAACAACGAGCTCGGCACCGTGCAACCGCTCGAGGAAATCGGCCGCCTCGCGAAAGAAGCCGACGTCTACTTCCACGCCGACGCCGTGCAATCCGCAGGAAAAATCTCGATCGACGTCAACAAGCTCCAAGTCGATCTGCTCTCTATTTCCGGACATAAACTGTATGCGCCCAAGGGCATCGGCGCTTTGTACGTTCGTGGCGGAACACGTTTGCGCCAGCTTCTGTACGGCGGACATCACCAGCGCGGCTTCCGTCCCGGCACGGAAAACGTCGCCGGCATTGTGGGGCTCGGCAAGGCCGCGGAAATCGCGCGCAAGTCGCTCGTCGAAGACGCCCCGCGCATCTCTGCCCTGCGCGACCGCTTGCAGCAAGGTCTCCTGCACCGCGTTCCGCAGTCGCGTGTGAACGCAGCCTCTGCTCCGCGCACGCCGAACACTACAAATCTTGTTTTCCCGGGCGTCGAGGG
>WNFQ01001863.1_pt1 | contig 15140 bp, 12 predicted proteins | sample 5400171 | NCBI WGS metagenome assembly WNFQ01 (sample SAMN13153356, study PRJNA577476) | soil metagenome | isolation source: 20 cm soil under Madrone tree | place: USA:California | collected 2016-06-14
AATTGGGGCCGAAAGAACGCAGGGAAGCGCTCGAGCTTCCGCCATCGATTAGTCCGGCCGTGCGCGAGCTTGCTCAATCGTGGGCCGCAAAGAGTTCCAATCCGCGCATGATCATTAACAGCGCGCTCCAGTTTTTCCGGACGGAAGGGTTTACCTATTCTTTGTCGCCCGGCGAATTCAGGAAGGACGATCTGGAACAATTTCTGTTTCATCGGCGCGTTGGCTTTTGCGGACACTACGCCGCCAGCTTTGCTACTTTGATGCGATTAGCTGGAATTCCCGCGCGTGTCGTTGTCGGCTATCTGGGCGGTGAGTACAACGAGTTGGGCCATTTCGTTCTCGTGCGCCAGGCGGACGCACACGCGTGGTGCGAGGTCTGGCTTGCAGGCAACGGATGGATGCGAGTGGACCCCACCACGGCGGTTGCGCCCGGGCGGGCGGGCCTCGACCTGACCTCGTTTTTGGAGGGGCGTGTTGCTTCGGGGCAAATGGAAGCTCGTCAAAGCGCGTTCCTCACGCGGTTAGCACGTTCCCCACTATTCACTGACATTCGTTTTGCCTGGGAAACACTGAACTACCAGTGGGACACCCGGCTCCTTGCCTTCGACGCCGACGTCCAGGAAATATTTCTGGACTCCATCGGGCTCGCCAAGCGCGGCCCGTTCGTACTCATCATGGAAATCCTGATTGCAGCAGTGGCACTGCTCGTAATCTATTTCAGCTGGATGCAATTGCGTTCGCGCTCACGCGCGGACCGGGTAAAGGCGTTGTATGAACGTTTTTGTCGAAAGGCCGCCCGCCTTGGTGTGCGACGCGATCCATGGGAAGGCCCCTCGGATTTCTCAAACCGAGCGGCACTGTTATTGCCTGGCGAATCCGGGCGCATTCAGCAGATCTCGAATAGCTACATCGCGTTGCGCTATGCGCCCGAACCCGCCGCCATCGTTCTGGACAGGTTCGCGAAGGAAGTGAGTGCGTTTGCCGGCCGTTAATGGCTGGTTGGATAATGAGTATGCGCCGATTGATGCAATACGCCCGGAGATCGAGAGGGTAGATCCCGCGATGTCGAACTGGTTCAGACCGTCGTCTGAATTGGCAGCCTGAGCGTTTGGCTGCCTATACATATTTTTCAGGAACTGGATGCTCAGGACCTTCCTGCTGCCAGTAAATGCTCACGATCCACCAACGGGTGCCGTCGTTGAACAGCTGAATGCTGTTTATCCCACGCATGAACGGCTTGGCATCGCTTGGATCGTGACGCGATTCGTAAGTGCTCCACACGTGAGCAATTCGGCCAAACTGTTCGGTTCGCCGCGCGATCTCCGTTTCATAAAATCCAGCTTTTTCAAAGAGTGGTTCTGCCCGCGCAATGAATCCATTTACGTCCAAAATATTCGGCGCAAGATCGACGTCGTTTCTTCCAGGGACGCTCGCGGTCGGAATGAGACGTGCGCCTGGATAAAACAACGACCGTTCCCTGTCCCAATCGCGTTTTTTTTCCGCCGGTCCTGAGATCACATCGTAAGTCGCCTTGATAATCGCATCGATAGATTCCACGTCGCTTGCCTTTGGTTCGCTTTTCATATCAAACACACGCGAGCACTTTCATCGCCGCGTTGTGCCCGGGAATTCCGCTCACGGCGCCGCCCCGTAACGCGCTCGAGCCGCAGAAAAACACATTTTCGTTTTCAGTCTCGACACCCCAGCTACCGGCCTGCTCTTTGCGCTCAGCAAACGGAAACGTCGGCGCGTTCTGAAAGATGTTCCCATGATACATTCCCAATGCGTCCTCAATATCCACGGGGCTCTTGCTTTCGATACAGGCCCGGCCATCACGCGATACGGCAAAACAATCTTCAATCGGCTCTTCCAGCCACTGGTTTACGCTCGCAAGAAATTTCTTCTCCGCTTCGCGGCGCACGTTCTCATTGTCTCTGGCGAATAAACTCCACGGCGCATCGAGTCCGAACAACGTCATCGTATGAAATCCCTGCTCACGCAGATCTGGCGCGAGGATGCTGTTGTCAGTCAGCGTGTGACAATACATCTCGCACGGCATCTTCTGCGGTAGCCGGCCTCCAGAGGCTTGATCGTAGCTGACATTCATTTGTTCGTAGCCTTCGTCGCTATGAAACGTCCCGCAAAACGCTTCGGTCGCCTGGTATTTTTTCGCCTTCAGCTTTGGCAATCGGCGCAGGAGCATGTTTATCTTGAACACGGAACCTTCATCGGTGCGATCCGGTTGAAGTAATCGGCCGGTAAATTTTGCCAGCACGTTCCGCCCAAAGTTCACCAACAGAAACCGCGCATCCACTGTCTCGTGTTTACCATCCACGCGAAATTCGACGCTGGGTTGCTTCCCCGTCACGTTCAAGGCGTGAACATCGACATTCGTTAGTATTTCGGCGCCCGATTGACGCGCTGATCGCTCCAATTCGGACGACACCGCACCCATCCCACCGACCGGCACCTTCCATTCGCCTGTCTTGTTTCCGATGAGGTGATAAAGAAAACAACGGTTCTGCACAAGCGAGGGATCGTGCGGATACGTGAACACGCCAATCTTTGCATCAGTGAAGACAAGCCCGCGCACCAAGTCGTTCCGTAGATGACGCTCAATCGCGGTGCCCAGCGGTTCCTCAACCAGACTGCGCCACGCCTCTCGCGAGGTTTCATCAACATCAAATCGGCGCGCCATTTCCTGTTTGGCAACGAGCGGCTCCAACATCGAGTCCCAAATCTGCTCGGCAAAAACGCGCGGCAGATCATAAAACTTTTTCAGACGCTCGAACTCAGCGTCGTTTCCAGTCAGCTCGACGATCGATTTCCGGCTCACGTCCTGTTCAAGGTTGCTCAAAACAAGCGCGCCATGCTGACCATGGTTTACGTACGGCGTATATGACGCAATCGCGCGTCGGCGCAGCTCGAGATTCAGACCGAGGTCGCGAATGATTTTCTCTGGGAGCAAACTGACCAGATAAGCGTATCGCGACAGTCGTGCGTCAAAGTCCGGAAATAATCTTTGCGAAGTAGTTGCCCCGCCGACGTAATCATTTTTTTCCAGCAGCAGCACACTCAACCCGGCGCGCCCGAGGTAACTTGCGGCAACAAGCCCATTGTGACCTGCACCGAGAATGACCACGTCATACCGCGATTTCATTTTGAGTTCGTCTCCGGTTTGATGCTTACATCAAAACATCGCCCATCAAACATCAAACATTTCTTAGTGCATGGCGTTTTTCAGACGCTCGTGTAAGGCTGGCCGGCCGCGACTGAATTGCTGTTGCGCGTTGCTCTCATTCTCGTCACGCTCGCAATGTGAAAGATTTAGCTGAGCCGGAACCTCTGTCTGCGACGAGCGTTTCTCCGGATCCGCATGCGCCGATCCCGAAGCAGATCCGCTACATCATCGGGAACGAAGGATGCGAGCGCTTCAGCTTTTACGGGATGCGGAACATTCTGACGGTTTTCCTCGTCTCATCTCTGCTTCTTTATTTGCCTGAGGCCGACCGCGCACGCGGCGCGAAGGACGTATTTCACACGTTCGTGATTGGCGTTTACTTTTTCCCGTTGCTGGGCGGCTGGCTGGCCGACCGCTTTTTTGGCAAATACAACACGATCTTCTGGCTGAGTCTCGTTTATTGCCTGGGTCAGGCGTGCCTGGCGATGTTTGTCACAAACCGCACCGGCTTCTACATCGGGCTTGGACTGATCGCGCTCGGCTCCGGCGGCATCAAACCGTGCGTGGCCGCATTTGTCGGCGACCAATTCGATCAGACGAACAAGCATCGAGCCAAGGTCGTATTCGACGCTTTCTATTGGATCATCAACTTCGGATCGTTCTTTGCTTCGCTTTTTATGCCGCTGTTTCTGCGACATCTCGGACCCGCGGTTGCATTCGGGGTTCCCGGTGTGCTGATGTTCATCTCTACCGCGATCCTGTGGGCCGGGCGCAAAAAGTACGTGATGATTCCGCCCGCGCCGCCAAACCCGCATTCATTCCTGCGGGTATCGCGCGACGCGATCGCGGCCGGCTGGCCCGGTCAGACGCTTGCTGCGATCGCGGTCGGAACCGCAATCGCATCTTTCGTACTCGCGCCCAAGTTCGGGTTCGTCATTGCCGCATGTCTCGCGCTTGTGGCAATAATCGCGTTCGGCGGTCTTGGCGTTTGGATCCAACTCGATCGTGTTCACAATCGACACCCCGGGGAAGCGATCGAAGGCGTGCGTTCAGTTTTGCGCGTGCTGGTGTTGTTCGCGTTGGTCACGCCGTTCTGGTCGTTGTTCGATCAGAAAGCATCGACGTGGGTGTTGCAGGCAGGCGCGATGGCCAAACCGAGTTGGTTTCAGCCCGCTCAGATGCAGGCAGTGAACCCGGCTCTGGTAATGCTCCTCATTCCTTTCAACAACCTTGTCCTTTACCCCGCGCTCAGACGACTCGGATACGAACTCACCGCGCTCAGAAAAATGACTGCCGGCATCGCATTCGCCGGGCTCTCGTGGATCGTGGTCGGCGCGATGCAACTTGTGCTCGATCACGGCAACGTTTTCACGATCACATGGCAGGTGTTGCCTTACGTGCTGCTCACGTTTGGCGAAATCCTTGTCGCTACGACCGGACTCGAATTCGCCTACAGCCAAGCCCCGCTCTCGATGAAGGGAGCCATCATGGCGTTTTGGAATTTGTCGGTAACAATCGGCAACCTTTGGGTGCTGGTAGCCAACTCCGCTGTGCAAAACTCCGCTGTCACGAAATTCATTGCGTCATCGGGCTTTGGTGTGACCGCCTTTCAAATGTTCTTCTTCGCCGCGTTCGCCTTTGCCGCAGCACTTGCCTTCGGCATCGTCGCCCGCACTTACCCGTTGGTCGATTACTATCACCGGCACAAATCGTAACCGCCAGCATCCCCTTAGCGCGGGCTACTCCAGGGCACCGTTTTGCTGAAAAACGGTGGCCGCGCCCAAGCTTGATTTCACTTGCTGCCAATATCGAGAACGACACGGAAGCGCGCCTTGCCGCTCATCATGCGCTCGTAAGCTTCGGCCGCTCGTTCGAGTGGAAAGACTTCGTTCATCGAATGCACGCCACTCAACGCGCTAAAGCTCAACGTGTCCTGCGAATCGATTGCGGTTCCGGAGTACCACCCCTCGACGGACCGCGAGCCAGTAATGAGCAGGATCGGATCGACGGATAACGGACCAGCTGCGCCAATCACCATGAGCACACCGTTCGGCGCGAGTCCTCCAAGCACTGCTGTCATCGCACCAGCATGAGTTACGGTTGCGATTACAACTTTCGCGCCGCCAAGCTTGTTCAGTTCCGCCGCCGGATCCGACGCCTGGCTGTCGATGTAGTGATGTGCGCCTAGTTCTTTCGCGAACGCTTCCTTGTCTTTTCCCCGCGCTATGGCCACGGTTTTGAAACCCATTTTAGCTGCGTACTGCACGCCAAGATGACCGAGTCCACCAATTCCGAGCACCGCAACAACATCCCCGCCTCGCGCCCCGCTGTTTCGGAGCGCATTGAAAGTCGTCACGCCCGCGCACATCAGTGGCGCGGAGTCGACGGCAGAGAGTTCATCCGGCACGAGCGCCAACGCCTGCGCCGGTGCAACCATGTATTCCGCGTAGCCGCCATCAAAAGAAATTCCGGTGGTGAGCAACGCTACAGTGCACGCAAAGAAATCGCCGCGCCTGCAATGATCGCAATAACCACAGTTGCCGCCGTGCCAACCGACGCCGACACGCTGGCCTTTTTTCCACGGCTTCACTCGTTCGCCGACAGCGTCGACAACTCCAATCACCTCGTGTCCCGGCACACGCGGATATTGAATACCGGGCCAGAGGCCGTCTTTAACCAGCGTGTCGCTATGACAAATACCGCACGCATCAACTTTGACCCGCACCCATTCCGCCTGCGGCTCGGGAATATCTCGTTCAACCAGTTCTAACGGTCCGCCAGCACGCGAGACCTGAACAGCACGCATTTTCTTAGCCATAAGTCTTCCATCGTTCTGCTCTCGCAAGAACGCAAGATTCTGTCGCGGCGTCTGCGACCGCCGTTTTCCTGGCGCAAATCGATTACGATCATGAGCATGAGCACGAACCTGAAGACCGTTTCTCTTTCCGATGGTGATCGCGTTCCGGCGCTGGGTCAGGGCACGTGGCGCATGGGCGAAAAGAAAAACGCACACAGAGATGAGGTCGCCGCGTTGCGTTTGGGAATTGAGCTCGGCATGACGTTGATCGATACCGCAGAGATGTACGGCGAAGGAGGCGCAGAAGAAGTCGTCGCAGATGCGATCGAAGGTCAACGCGAACGCGCGTTCATCGTCACGAAAGTTTATCCGCACCATGCGTCGCGATCGGAGTTGCCCAAGGCCTGCGAACGCAGTCTCAAGCGCCTGCGCATTGACACAATCGATCTTTACCTCCTGCACTGGCGCGAAAGGACACCAGCACTCGAGGAGACGGTACAAGCTTTTGAGAAGCTCCGTTCCACGGGAAAAATCAAACGCTGGGGCGTGTCGAACTTCGATGTCGACGACATGGAAGAATTGCTCGCGATTGATAACGGCACGAACTGCGCCGCCAATCAGGTGCTTTACAATCTCGAAAACCGCGAAATCGAATTCGATCTTCTGCCGTTTCTTACATCAAACATCAAACCTCAAACACCATCCATTCCCGTGATGGCCTATTCACCAGTGGGTCATAACCGCGGCCTGCTCGAAAACAAATTGTTGAAGAAAATTGCTAAACGCCACGACGCGACGTCTGCGCAGATTGCGCTGGCCTGGGTGTTACGTCAGCCCGACATGTTTGCAATTCCAAAAGCAAGCACCGAAAAGCATGTCCGCGACAACGCGCGCTCAATCAAGATTGAGTTGAACAAAGAAGATTTGGGCGAGCTCGATCGAGAATTTCCGTCGCCCAAATCCAAAAAGCGGCTGCCAACATTGTAAACTCGACAGCGCATCCCGGAGTGAAGCCTGTTTGCTTTGTGTTCAGGCGATATGGCCAAGCACGACGAGCGCGAACGGCTGTGGCCCCTGCGGAATATTAGCGCCGACAACTTCAATCGCCCACTCGCCCGCTGCGGGCTGATCGATCTGCACCACTTCAACGTTATTTTTGTTATCAAGCTCTAGTGCGCCGCTGCCCGAGCGTTGGTTACCCGCATACACTCGGTTATCGGGCGCCCGAAGAATAAGGTTGAGGTTATTAACCAAGGCTGGGCCAGGATAGTCACTGTACGCCAGGACAATGCGAAGCGGCACGTTCTCACTTTGTACTTGGATGAGCGTGCGGTTGAGGTCGCCTGTTTGTAACCCTGGGCCGACCTCAATGAATTTCGCGGAAGCAGGTTGTGCTGGCGCGAGAATATTATCCAGATTCACGCGTCCATAACCCTGTTCGTTGTCCACGACGGCGCCCTTTTTCGCGTAGCCGGTTACCCTCGTGACGCCCGCTATCAGTGCGGCCTTCAGCAGTGCAGCAGTTGGTTTCTTGATATGCTTTTTTTTCCGCAGATACTCTCGTACCAAACCGACGGCGCCGGATGTGAGCGGTGTGGCCATGCTCGTGCCACCCATATAAAAATACATCCGCGATAACGGAAACGCAGCCCAGGCGGTGTTGTTCTGAGCGATCATCGTCGAGCGTGTCGAAAGGATAAATGTGCCAGGTGCAACGATGTCTGGCTTGAAGCGCCCATCTCGCGTCGGTCCGCGGCTGCTGAACGCTACGACCTGGTTCGGGTTGTTTGCCATTGGATCATTGTGAAAGGGAGCAACCGGATAATCGTCCGGCCACCACTCTCCGTATCGCTCATTAACAAAATCGGACCGCAAGTTTTCACACGCACCAACAGTGATGCAGTTCTTGGCCGTTCCTGGTGCGGTAACGCTCATTGGATTGATCTTGCCATCGCCATCCTTGTCGGTTCCGTCGTTCCCGGCAGCGACCACAACGCAGAAATCATTATGATCCCAAACGAAGGCGTCGAGCTGCCGGCATTGTGTATCGTAAGCGCCCGGGTCGCCCCCACCCCACGAGTTGGAATGAATGCGCGCGCCCCTTGTATATGCTGCCTGGAAAAGCTCGGTGAGATCCTGAGGAATCCCCGCCAGAAGGTAACGACCATATCTCTGCCGGTTGTTGGGATCGATCCAGTCAAGCTCCTGTTCGATGGCTTGGAAAACCAAACGCGCTTTATACGAAAGTCCGCGCACCGGACTATTCACGCCGGGCACACCGTTAAGCGCCGCGCCGTTGCCAAGGACCGACCCACTCACGTGCGTTCCGTGGCCGCTATCGAAATCGGCCGCACCATCATCAGCGCCGGGATTATTGATGTAATCTGCATAGTCCGGTGTGATCGGATAACTCATGATCGACTTGATGCGTTTGCGAAAATCAATGTGCACACCAGCTTTCTCTCCGGAGTCGATCCCGGTATCAGCTATGGCAATGATTTCGCCCCTGCCGCTCAAACCAAGTCCGGGATGCGCCATGGTTGCGGCAGTCCCCATGATCCCGGCCGCGACGTCGTTGGTGGTGCGTTTGACCGCGCGTTCGCGAATCTTGCGCACACCATGAACAGCTGAGAGCGCGTCGACCTGTTTCTTACGTTTGGCACCGGCGGCGGAACTCTGGATCACTATCACCCGCGCCTCGGGATCTTTGTCCAATATCTTAAAGCCGATTCTCTTCACAGCGGGCAGCGCTGCTTTGAGGTCTGCAGGAGCGAAAAACTCTACCGTCAATGCGCCGGGCAAGACTCGTCGGCGCGGCAATTGCGCGGCAGAACTGCTCGAGCCTTCCTCTTCAGCACGAAGTGCCGAAGCAATGCGGTCGCGATGTGGCAGATGACCAGTCCATCGAACAAACGGCAGTGCGGAAACGGCCGCTACTTGCTTCGCATTGGCGCGAACAACATAGGTGAAACCGCCGTACGGCTCGCGCAGTTCGCAGCCAGTTTTCACAACGGCTTTGAGCCAGTTCTTTTTCACCGGCCCGATGAACTGTACCAGGTAATGGTGCTGGCCAGTTGAGAGCGCTTTAACGTCGCCCGCAGCGGCTTTGACTCGCCCTTTGCCCGCCGCACCAGCGCTGGGCTTGTTTGTGTCGATGACCCCGGTGCTGGTCTCAATTTGGTACTGTGCAGTGATGTCCTCAGTGAGATGAGTTCGGGCGATGGCCTTGGCCGTCTTTGCAGAAACGTCGACGAGCACAAACGCGGGATAGCGTTCGATCACGGAATAGTCTTGCGCAAGCGCGTCCTGTTCCGGTCCGCTGGTGAATATTTTCAAGATACGATTCATGATTGATCCTTTGGTGGTTTTGGTTGCTCACCTCATTGTGCGCTGACGCCTCATTCGATGTCGAGGCGATTCAATTGCATTACCGCGCGCACGAAATCCTGGAACCCGCTGCCGGCCTCTCAGCTCTCAACTAATAACTCTCAACTTATTTTCTGCCCCGAATCAGCCGCCGGTTTTCGCTTGCGCAACGTAACGTTTGATCGCGTCGATGTCAGCTCCAACAACGGTACCAATCAGACTCCCCGCGCGATCATAAACGTTAGCCTGCGGAATCGAGTGGACGTTGAATTGTCGTGCCACCGCCGTTTTCCAGTTGACGATGTCAATCTTGCGCAGCGCAATCTCGGGATCAGTCCTGACCATTTCTTCCAGGCTTGATGAAAGCTCTCTGCATGGCCCGCACCAGTCCGCATAAAAGTCGACCACGGTTACGCTGCCGAGCGCGAGATGTTTGTTGATGTCCACCTGCGCGCCGTGCGAAATCACTTCCACTGGCGGACCGCGACGAGCAGCGGCCGCGTTTGTCCGATTGACTGATTGTTGGGCGGAATAAGCAGCGGCTATCGCGGCGTTGTAATGAAAACGTTCCTGGACCTCTTTCGGCAGCTCAACGAAATAAAGTTTCGAAATTCCCGACTTGGTTCTGAGCACGATGCCATCGGGTTCGATCCGGCTAACCGTGACATTTTTGTATTCTTTCCCCTGAACCGTTTTGAAGTCCTCAGCGAGAGCGGCTGACGCGACGCAGACGATCAATACAAACACTTTTGAACACCGAACCATTGGCAGTGTTACTAGCGATTTGAGCGACTGAGAGCAAGCCTCGACTCATTGGGTTGGATTCGGTCGAGACATCAGTCATTCGCCGGTTTCCGGCAGCGACTTCAAAACGCTTGCGCCTTCGAGAGCTGTGCCTGAGCATTCGTCTCGCGATGGAATTCAGTGGTGGATGCGTTTGCGGCGGGACACGATACGTATTGAAAAGTCGGCCAGTTGCTTTGGTCGATTGTCATTGCATCGATTGCCGGCGAAGCGCTGGCGCGCCTTACATCATGTGGGGATCAGTGCCCCGCGAAGATCTGCAACTGACGAAAGGCGAAGCGCGCAAGATCGAGTACGCGGATCGGATTCGCTCGTTTGCCGCGTGTTGCGGAACTCACTTGTTCTTCGAGGACAACAAAGATTCAGATACAGTGGACGTGACGATCGCGTCGCTCGATGACCCCGCTCCATTTGCGCCGCAGAAAACGATCTGGCTCGAAGACAAATTGCCGTGGGTTATCGTCGACGAATCGCTTCCGGCGTTCCAAAAGAGCCCGAAAACTTCCGGCACGTGAGAGATAATTCGACTCTCATCTTTCTTGGTTTGTTAGCTTTTTTCGGTCCGGTCAGCTGCGGACATGCCGCGTCTGAACAGAAGTTTTCGTACGGGACGCGCGTGAAATACCGGCTTGGACAAAAAATCGAATTTCCGGATTTCACAATTCAGTACCTGGGAGAACACCGGAAAATCCTGCCGGTCTATCCAAGAGGATTTCTCTATTACGATTTCAAAGTCAGCACAGGAAAGACTGAGAAAGTAGTTTCGTGGACTACCGGAACCGGCGTCATCGATCCGCTGGATTTCGATATTGGTGGCAAACATTATCAGCTCGAATTACGCCATTCGGACAAGCTTGGGAAATTGAACGAGAACGAATTGGTGATCTGGCAGGCAAATCCGCCTGCGTAACTCACGTGAAGGCAGCCGACGTCTGAGTTGCCCCTCACAGCCCTTCAAAGATCGACATCTCGCGATTCACAGGCAAAGTCTCGCGGTAAATGTGGGCGGAGAATTCGAGAAATTTTTTCGTCGAGCTTAAGCGGCGCGACGTTTACAAGGTCGCTGTCGCGTATGAGCTGAGACATTTGATTTCTAAGTCAGACACATAGATTCTTCCGCCCAAAATGTCAGTCGATGCCAAACCGGATTTGCGCCTCGAGATCGCGCACGTGCTGTTCATCGACATTGTTGGTTATTCAAAACTGCTCATCAACGAACAGCGCGAATCGTTGGAGGAACTGAACAATGTTGTTCGAGGTACCAACGCGTTCCGCGCTGCGGAAGCTGAGGGGAAACTCGTCAAGATTCCAACCGGCGACGGCATGGCCCTGGTGTTTTCCACCACGCCGGATGCTCCGGTCGAATGCGCTTTGCAAATCAGCAGGGCGTTGAAAAGTCGGCCCGAGCTTCGCGTTCGAATGGGTGTCCATAGTGGTCCCGTTAGCGCTGTCACCGACGTCAACAATCGCTCCAACATCGCCGGCGGCGGAATCAACATGGCCCAGCGCATCATGGATTGTGGCGACGCCGGTCACATTCTGCTGTCGAAACGAGTGGCGGAAGATCTGGCTCACTATCGTCAATGGCAGCCGGCCTTGCATGATCTCGGCGAATGCAAGGTGAAACACGACGTCACGGTTTCGGTTGTGAACCTGTATACTGATGAAGCCGGAAACGCCTCCATACCGACGAAGTTTGCGGCCTCACAACGAGAAACGGCAGCGCCGGCGCCCGTTGTCCCGAGATCTGACACGCGTAAGACTAACTTTCTTTTTATCGCCGGTCTCATGTTCATTTTGCTGATTGGCGCGGTAATTTGGCACTTTTCGCATCAGGCATCGACAAGACCGAAAACGGTTGCATCGACCGGCACAGGGCCATCAATTTCGGCGGTCGCGCCGGCCATTTCCGAAAAGAGCATCGCGGTTCTTCCCTTCGAAAATCTCAGCTCGGATAAGGAAAACGCCTTTTTTGCTCAAGGAATTCAGGATGAAATCATCACCACGCTTTCGAAGATCAGCGGGCTTCGCGTGATCTCGCGCACTTCCACGGAGCGCTACAAAAGCGCGCCGGAAAATTTGCCGGAGATCGCGCGCGAATTGCGAGTGGCGAATATTCTTGAGGGCAGCGTTCAAAAATCGGGCCCTCGCGTGCACATCAATGTTCAGCTCATCCAGGCCGACACTGACGCGCATCTGTGGGCGCAAAGTTACGATCGCGAGCTGATCGACATCTTCGGCGTCGAAGCCGAAGTCGCAAAAAGTATTGCCGATTCACTGCGAGCAACCCTTTCACCGCAGGAGAAAGCGCGCGTCGAGACCAAAGCGACGAACAATCCGGATGCCTATGTTCTCTACCTGCGTGGGCGAACGTACCAGACGCGTCCCGATAATTTCCTGCAGGATTTTCAATCGGCGGCGCAATTTTACGAGCAAGCGATTGCGCTCGACCCGAACTTTGCCCCGGCCCACGCACGACTCTCCGCCACCGCCAGCCAGATTTATCACTGGTTTGAACCAACGGAGGCACTAAAGCAAAAAGCCAGAACTGAAGCAGAACAATCGCTGCGACTTCAACCCGACCTGGGCGAAGGGCATCTCGCTTTGGGATTGTACTATTATTACGAAGAAGCCAACTACGAGAAAGCGTTGAGTGAATTTGATCTCGCGGCGCGCGCTCTGCCGAACGACGGCGATGTCGGTCTTTTTATTGCGGCCGTCCAACGCCGACAGGGACAAATGACTGACGCCATTGCAGCTTACAAAAAGGCCGAAGCAATCGATCCGCGCAATCAGGTTACGCTTTACGACGCCTCGCAGACTTACTTCGGTTTGCGCGACTGGCAGAATGCTCTGCGCGGAATGGATCGGGTGCTCGTGCTCGCCCCTGACTCGGTCAATGTAAAGATCCAGCGCGGTTACATCGAATTTTTCTGGAAAGGAAGCACGGCCCCAATCAAAGCCGCATTGGACAGTATTCCCGCGAATGTTGATCCGGATGGAATTGTCACCTTTGCTCGTTGGGATGTGAGTTTGATGGACCGCGACCCTGCCGCGGCGGAAAACGCGCTAGCCGCCTGTCGCCTGGAAACAATCACGTCGCAGACAGGCGTGCCGCTTCCAAAGACTTATCTACAAGCGTGCATTGACCTTGTCCGTGGCGATAACGCGCGTGCGCAGCAAAATTTCGAAGCAGCGCGGCCGGCACTGGAAAAAACCGTCGCCGACAGCCCGCAAGGTGCCGTGCGACACGCGCAACTCGGATTGCTTTACGCTTTCATGGAAAGGAAAGAAGACGCGCTTCGCGAAGCGGATCGCGCGGTTGAGTTACTACCAGTCTCGCGAGACATAATCGAAGGCGCAATCGTACAGGCGTTTCAAGCTTTGGTATTCGCGCGTACCGGCGAAATCGACAAAGCCATTTCCCAAGTAGAGCGCCTGCTCACAACTCCGTTTGCGGTGGATTACTCTTTTGAAAGCATCACGCTTTCCGATTTGCGGACGCGCTGGGAATGGGATCCGCTCAGAAACGACCCGCGATTCCAAAAAATCCTCGCCGGCCCCGAGCCGAAGACGACCTACAAATAGGAGACTTAATCAGGAAAGCAGGAACGCAGGGATATCTGGAAGCTGGGAACCCCGGAGCCGAGGAAATGGGATTTCCGAGACAGAAGGTAAAGGCGCGACGGGTAGCGCCGAGCGAGTTAGGCAACGAGCGAGTTTCAATTTCCTTCAATTGGGCAACGATTCACTGATGACGCCCAGGTTCTTCGCCAAGCCGGCTCATTTTCGACAATGGTTAGAGAGCAACCACGGCAAATGCACAGAGCTGTGGGTAGGCTATTACAAGAAGAAAAGCGGCCGCCCGAGCATCACCTGGCCGGAATCAGTCGATGAAGCACTTTGCTTCGGCTGGATCGACGGCATTCGCAAGCCAATCGACGAAACCTCCTACCGGATTCGATTCACGCCGCGCCGCAAAACCAGTGTCTGGAGCGCGGTAAACATCCGAAATGTTCAGCGACTCATTGACACCGGTCGCATGCATCCGGCGGGGCTGGCCGCATTCCATGCGCGCAAGGAAGATCGATGCGAGATCTATTCTTACGAACAGCGACCACCGGAGCTGCCAGAAAAATTCGCGCGAGCTCTGGCTCGGAACCAGCGCGCCGCAAAATTTTTCGGCGCGCAACCGCCAGGCTATCGACGACGAGTCGTGTGGTGGATCATCAGCGCAAAACAAGAACCGACACGCATGAAACGACTCGAGAAACTCATCGCCTTGTCAGCCAGGCAAAAGCGGCTGGAATAATTAATGCGGCCAGAGGTCAGCGACCGAGATGATTGGAAGCCAGCTCGTCGCGATTGAAGAGCGTGGATTGGTTTCTATTTTTGTAAGAGCTATTTTGTGAAGTAATCCAGTGATCGTTGGATTGTGATTTCCCTGGGATCACAACAGGTGGCAGATATTTCTATTTCGTATTCGCCTCTCTTTCCGCCGCCGGTCCGCAGAGTAATCTTCGTGTTTTCCAAATCTTCGGGGGTGAATCCGTTCCTGAGCAGGACTTCTTTGGCCGACGGCACCTCGTTAGTCTTGACCGCTCTCATCAGCTGGTCGCGATCGTCTTTGTTGGCTTGAATCCGCGCCTGCGCTTCAGCGGCTTTTTTCTGCAGCGATGCGGCGTCAGCTCTTGAGGGCGTGTCGGTGAAATCGGCGTTTTGTTTTCCCCCAGTCACTTGCGCCCTCGCCGTGCCCGGAAGAGCCAAGACACCGAGTAATGCGACAATGAAGAGTGTAGTGACGCACAGGAGGTTCATACGGGACAGGATCACGATCCATTTCTTTCAAACTGTGGTCAATCGGCGAGACGCATTCGCCTGAGATTCCAAAATAAACCTCGACACTCGTTCGGAAATCCTTCAAGAGATCGCGTCACTCGCGAATTTTCTTCCATCGATGCCATTCACACGAACACACATATGAACAAACGC
>WNFQ01001865.1_pt1 | contig 15135 bp, 14 predicted proteins | sample 5400171 | NCBI WGS metagenome assembly WNFQ01 (sample SAMN13153356, study PRJNA577476) | soil metagenome | isolation source: 20 cm soil under Madrone tree | place: USA:California | collected 2016-06-14
GTGCATCGAGCGCGGCCCTTTCTCTGTCGCTCAAACGGGAGTCCACCAGGTTTATCAGCTTCGACTCGCCGGCACTTGCTACGACGTCGGCAATGTTTTCAAGCGTTGAATAAGCCGGTAACTCGTATTGCTGCCGAACCAGTTCATCGATGATGGCATAGACTAGGTCCGACTCGCTGCTGGACGATTAGGGCGGCCTCCTGGGCTGCACGAACCGCGACCAACCGGCCTTTCTTGCCGTAGAATGGTGAGATGTTCAGGTACTGCCGGATGGCGGCATGTTGCCGATATCGTGTCGCGGAACTCAGTTCCCGTGACGGCTTTGGACTGCTCTTTAGGCTTAAAACAGTAGCAATATGCGCCGTCACCTCGCTTGGAATGTCTCCATCCGCAGGGAAATAATGGAGTAGCTGAAAGCATTTGAGATTGACGAGGATCGCGTGTTGCAATCCCAGACCGCGAACCTTCGATTTCGCCCACTCAAGTTCGGTTTCGGACGGCGTGAAATGTTGAACAAGTTCACGCGTCGAAAGTCTCGAGGCGAAGCGCGGATACGCTGACCGTTCTATCGCAGCCATGATGGATTACCATGCGATTGCCGACGCAGAAGCATACCCTCGCCTCCGCTTGCAATCGATCCTCATCTCGGAACAGCTATCTAGCCGGAATCATCGACCTTCTGATCGATATTGTGCTCGAAGCCCGAGATGGAGCCGCCGTTCAGGATGAACCTGAGTTGCGGATCGAAGCACTCGCCGATACCGAAATCGTGCTTGTTGACGCGATTTGAATGAACTACGCCTAGTAAACCAACAAGACGTGGTTCAAAGATCCAACCTTGCGGACGTCAATGGCATCGTCGTATTCGACCGAATGCTCAGTTGGTCGTCGAAGCATATCGGAAACTCGTTAAAAGGCATGCGGGCCGCACTTGTGCGGCCCGCATGGTCGAGGCTCGATGGCGAGGCAATCAGCGATCGCACGCGTCGGAGCCCTGATCGCGATCGGCCAGTTCCCCGACGTCCCTGACCTTCCACACCTCGCCGGTGAGGGTGACGATGTAGGCCGTGTCGCAGACAAAATTGAGTGAAGCGGGCCGGTCCAATGTGTCGGCAAGGATGGTGAAGGAGCCGTCGTAGTTCACCCGCAGCAGCCTTCCGGTGTTAGGCGACGCCGGCTGTCCGGGCTGAATCCCGGCCGGTGCGATCCCCTGCGAGAGCGCGTAGAGCTTGCCGTGGGGGCCGAACGCCGCACCGATAATCATGCTGATCCCGGCGGCCACCTCGTGAGCCGGGGCCAGTGGATCTTTATCGAACAATCTGAAGGAAACGACCTTGCCCGTGACCGGCGTATTCGGGCTGGGGCCGAGCTCCGCCAGATAAACCGTGCCGTCAGATTTCGTGAGCCCCGTGGGTACGACATCGTTGAATTGCTTCAGGACGGTAATTTCACTGCCGTCCTTCGACACGCGCAGTATGCGATTGAGGTGCCCATCAGAAACGAGAAACCCGTCGCCGATGGGTTGCAACGCGAACTGGAGGCCGTCGGGCAAGAAGTAGTTGAAAGGCACCGTGGGTGTCGGCGGATTGTTGAACGACCACGTGCCGAGGTCTGCGATGAGCGTGGAGTTGTACTTGCCATCGACACGATAAATGCCATCTTTCTGGTTGCCACCGACAGTGCTATCGACGAGGGCGACCAAGACGTACGCCGTGGTGCCGACAAAGGCGACGTCCATCGGGCCGCCGATACCAACGCCCGGGACTGCCGCAGGCAACGCCGTGGCGAACGTGGTCGCCTTGCCGCTGGAACGATCAATTCGAGTGATCCGGCCCAGGGCGCCTTCCGCGACGTAGAGCGCCCCATCAGGCCCGATGGTGCTGCCGATCGTGCCCATCAGCCCGGAAGCCAGCAGCGCGCGTTCGACCAGTTGCGGTCCCGGAGGTTGATGGTCGGCTGCCAAGACCGCAAACGCGGGCATCATCAGTACCATGAGCACACCCATCGGTGCTCCTGCGTTGAATCGGTTTTGTATGGCATGTCTCCTCAATATTTTCGCTCTAATTCGGACGGCGATACGTGTTGCTATGTTCATGGTGTAGTCTCCGATTGCCTGGCTAATAGCGCCGAAACGCCATTGAGTAAAGGGGTATTAGTATTCATGTGAGTTATATGGACGCCTCCCGATTTGCAAAGGTCTCTTCGGTGTGAAGGTCGACAGATGAGGCTGCGCAACTTGTGAATAGCTGTTCCGGCCTACCGCGCTTAGAGAGTGCTCGCGTAGGACCCGTGAAGTAATGAGGGCGGCATGACTTTGGCATGAGGATGCGCGGAAGACGCGCTGAAACCCCCGATGGAGCCTCGGAACCGAGGATCCAGTTCGCCGCAATCGGTTCACGACTGAGCGGGATATACTCTAGAGATAGAGTGCATCGTTCTTGGACCCAAATACCATGCTGATCAAGCACTTCTGACAGAACATCGGCAGTGAAGTCGCCCGATAATAACGTCATTCGAATCGGTGCATGGCGCGTCGATCCTGCGCTTGACGAGATTTCACGAGACGGGAGAAACGTCAAGCTCGAGCCGAGGACGATGCGATTGCTGGTTTGTCTGGCGCAGAACGCCGGTCAGGTTCTCAGCGTCGAGCAACTCCTGGACCAAGTATGGAAGGACGTAGTCGTTACACCGAACTCGGTCTACCACGCAGTGGCAGAGCTGAGGCGGGTACTTGGCGATGACGCGAAGGAACCCTCCTACATCGTAAATGTGCTGCGACGCGGCTATCGGTTAGTTGCGCCCGTCGCTCCGTGGGTCGACGCGCCGCCTGCGCTGGCGGCGGAGCCGCCGCCGACCGCATCAAAAGAAACCCCGGCACCTCCTGCGCCTGCGACGAGACGCTCTCCGTTTCGGCCGTTAGGGATCGCTGTCATTGTCGCGCTGGTCGCAATACTAGTGCTGAGCTACTTCGTGGCCGATAAGCTGTGGCTGTCCAAGCGCACCAGCGCCATCGAAGACGCGCACGCACCGCCGAGTACCGTCGTCAGCGACAAGTCGATCGCCATTCTGCCATTCGTCGACATGAGCGAGAACAAGGACCAGGAGTACTTCGCCGAGGGTGTGGCAGAGGAGATCATCGACCGCCTTTCGAAGGTGTCCGAGCTGCAGGTCCCCGCGCGAACTTCGTCGTTCTATTTCAGGGGTAAGGCCACGAAGATTCCCGACATCGCACGAGAGCTCAATGTCGCGCATGTACTTGAAGGCAGTCTGCGTAAGTCAGGCAACCACTTGCGAATCACCGCACAGCTTGTCCGAGCGGACAGCGGCTATCACGAGTGGTCGGAGACCTTTGATCGCGACCTTGACGACGTCTTTAAGGTAGAGGACGAGATCGCCGGCGCTGTGGTCCGGGCGCTTAAGGTATCACTACTCGAAGGAACAGCAACTCGCCCGAACCCCACCTCCAGCACGGAGGCATATACATTGTACCTTCAGGCCCGGTCAATTGCGCTGCGCGCCGGTCAGGTCGATTACGAGGCGGCTATCGATTATTTGCAACGAGCACTCAAGCTGGACCCCCATTTCGCCGCCGCCTGGGCGGAGCTCGCCAATGATCGAATCGATGATTTCGTCTGGCACGCCTCAACACCCTACGAAGAGGTTCGTGCCGAGGTGCAAGACGCGGCTGAACGGGCGGTCAAGCTCGATCCGAATTTGTCGAACGGCCACCTCGCGATGGCTAAACTCCTGTTCCACATCAACTGGAGCTGGGACGCGGCGGAGCTCGAATTCAATCGTGCAGTTACGCTCGACCCTGGCAATGCCGATGCATTGAGGCAAGAGTCATATCTTCTCTATGCGCTCGGTCGACATGACGAGGCTCTGCACCTAGCTCTGAGCGCAATAGCCAAAGATCCTCTCAACTCATGGAATTATTTCGGTATCGCCGAGGCGTACCGCGTCAACGGCAGGTTCTCGGAGGCGGAAGCGGCCTATCGCAAGGCACTTGAGTTGAACCCGACGGGTGCAGGGATTCACATGCGCCTTGGATTCACGCTGCTGGCCAGCGGCGAGCCGGCGGCGGCGCTCGCCGAGATGCAGAAGGACACCGATGAGATGTTTCGCGAAACCAGTCGGCCGTACGCGCTCGATGCGCTGGACCGAAAGAGTGATGCCGACCGCGAACTCGCGATTGTCGAGAAGAAATATGCGGCGAGGTCGGCCGCTATCTTCGCGGGGGTTTATGCCTGCCGCAAAGACTTTGATCGGGCGTTTGATTGGCTCGACCTCGCCTACCGGCAACGCGATCCCGCGCTAATCACTCTCACTTCAAGTCCCTGCCCAAAAATTCTAGTATCCGACCCACGCTACAAACCGCTTCGGAGCAAAATGAAGCTGCCGGAGTAGCGGGATCGCGACAACCCATCAGTCGAAAGTGATCATCGCATTGCTTCAAAAATCTAAAGTCTCGATGCGGTCATCGAACCGACCGCACTCCGAGCCGCACACACCGCCGCATTGGAACGCAAAGGATTCGCCTATCGTAAGAACGACAGCAGCCCCGCCGGCAATCGGCCGAAGCCAACTCCATTTTTCCGCCGGCGATAAAGCCACAACAGCAACGCCATCACCGAACCCCCCGGTAAAACCAGTTCTATCAGCGCATACAGATTAGCGTTGCTTGCCGTTCGATCCATGACGCCGCGATGTTCCCACGACGAGTGGGTGAGAAAGTTCTGCATTACTTGGTAGTCGCTGTCGGGTACTGCTTCGACCATGCGCTCCATGTTGCGCTTCTCAGATTGCATCAGGCCGAACAAATAGTGCCGCGCCGTCTGCGCAACCGAATGATTACCGGATCGAAAGTCCTCAGAATATGGTCTCGCAAATCCATGATAGTCGCCGCCCAGCGTCCCCAGCGGTTTGTCATTGCGAATCCTATTTTTGAATGTGCTACTTCGGTGATTTTCTCTCGATCCTATTTGTCGAGAAAAACGTCATTTATTAGAGCCACGATCATATTGGATATCCCAACATTTTCATATGGTTAAACCTGACCAAGTAGAATTAATGGCATCGCGGTTTCTGCATGCGCGGGCTCGCGTAGGTCTCGAACCACCCATTTACATTGCAAACGGGATGGACTCGATATCAGCTGGCGCTTTGGACATCCATGGTCTGGGGCATGGCCGCCGGTACATGGAAGTACCGGCCGGACCACAGCGGAGCAGGACAGCGGAGCGTCAGCGGCCCGAACAGCCCGACCCATTGGAGAACAATGCCGCTGCAATATGCCGACAAGATCAACGCGGCGAGGTCGGGGATGGCGAGAACGGCGGCGGCCACCGGGCGCGACGAAGCGGCGGTCTCTGAATAACGGGGGAAGGGAGTATGGCAGGTTTAAGCGTGAATCTTCCCGACGGTGCTTTGACCCCGAAGTGTATTGCTTTGGTGCGCGGTGACCTTAGGATATTTTGATTTCTATTTCGTGATCTCGTGGATTCCAAAGCTTGCTACCTAGGCCGGATTGCCGATTTCCCAGGCGATCTACGCCGCGTCTCCATAGCCACGGTGTACGCGATTTCGCCTATTCATGAAATCATGCACCGTACTGCGAGGCTCGCTACAGAATCCAGTGACGAGTAATCGTTTCCGCAGCTCTCGGTCTCGTCTACCAACGTTTCCTGAATTGAAGAGAGATCACGCGACCCACGGGAGATGCGTTGGCGCCGTCGAAGGGAACCGCACTCCGGCCTTGCGCAAGATACGCCGCCGGAATCTGCAGGAAAGGCGGCTTTCGATCGAAGAGATTTTGCACACTCAGTCCGATCTGAATGTCGTCCCAGAAATGTGAGGCCTTCGATCCCGTGCCGTAGCCAAGATAGGCATCCGCGGTCGTCCAGGCACCAATACCGTGAGACGGAGTAAACAACGTGTTGCGGTAGGCGTTGACATGGTTGATCGTAAGGTCAGCCAGAAGCGAATCGGCCGTCCAGCTGATGCCTCCACGTCCCTTGAATTTCGGCGGTTCGCCAATGGTGTTGTCGACCGACTGCTCCGCCGTCCAAACGGCGGCCCGTATGAGATCAGCCAGTAAATACTGCCCGGCGAACCACAGTTCGAATTGACGGTCTCCCATCGTCCAGCGATAGCGGCCCGACGCGTTCAGTCCCCGTTCGATGGTCGACGTCGTGTTCGCAAACTGGTTGTCCACAATCAGGTTCACGCCGGCAGGTCCCAGCCCTGAGCTATCTCCTTGAAATCCCGGACTGTCAAAATAGGGCTGAACGGCAGCCGCACCGGTGTTGTATCCCCAATCGATTAGCTGAGGCTGAGACGCAATCGGCTGCGGCAGGATGTTCTGCTCCTGAATCCGATTGTCGAACCTCAGCCAAAAGAAGTTGACGGATGTTGTCAGCCCGCGAACCGACGGCGGCTCGAAGTCCAGGCCCAGGGTGACGGAGGTGGCCGTCTCGGCATCCAAGCCGGGGTTGCCACCATTGATGATCAAGACGTCGTCCTTGCCGCCGGATCCGAGGCTGGGAAACAGCGCGGTATACGAGGTGATCGGTGCACCCAGCTGGGAGAGTAGCGGGGCCTTGAACGATGTCCCTCCCGTCCCCTTCAGCCGCAGCCCGATTGTTGGCTCCCACAACCAGCCGAATTTTGGGTTTCTCGTCGGACCGAAACCTTGATAATGATCGTAGCGAAAGGCCGCCGACAGCTCCAGGCGACGCACTCCCGGCGGCCCATCCTTGATGAAGGGGGCGATGATTTCACCGTAAGCGCTGGCGACGTCGCGCCGCTGACTGTCCTGCAAGACCGCGGTGTCGCTCGACAATAGGCTGTAGAAGTTTTCCCACCGATATGCACCGCCAAGCGACACCTTCAAGGCGCCGCCGGGAAGGTTGAACAGCGGCCCCTCCAGCAGGGTGTCGACGCTTTGGAAGTTCGAGTTGGCCGTCAAATGCTGCGAACCGCTCCCGCCCGCCGCTCCGGCGAGGCTCAGGGGAACGCTGGTCTCCGTTTGGCGCACGCTGGAATAGTTCCCGGTCAGCCCGGCAGTCCACGTGTCCAGAATGTCCTGGAGGAAGCCCACGGTCGCCAACGATTGGGCTGCGTGTCCTACGGACTGCTGCAGATCGTTGAATAGTGCGTTGGTAGCATTATGCACGCCGTTGCTCTCGAAATGCCGGTCACTGTAGAGCAAATCGGCCGAGATCGCGGAGTTGCCCGCGATGTCCTCGCGGCCGGTGAAATAAACACTTTGTCTGCGATTCTCCGGAATCAGCGAAAAAGGTCCGCCCTGCGAGCCGTTCCATGGCCGCTGCGATGCATCGAGTCCTCCCTGATCGTCGAACTCGTAGTCGGCCATCGCGTTGCCGTCATTCCAGTTCTTCCCCACCACCTGAGAGGCCGTGCTCTCCACCGCGCCGCCCTGGGTCGCGCGCCCGTAACGCAAGCCGGTTTCCGCGCCTTCGAACTCATGTCGTGTGATGATGTTGACCACCCCGGCCACGGCATCGGATCCGTAGATCGCCGAGGCGCCGTCATCCAAGACCTCAATGTGGTCGATGGCGCTCAGGGGAATTTGCGAAATGTCCACGGTCGCGCCGTCCAGGCCGCCGGCCGCGAGACGGTGCCCGTTGACTAGCGTCAGGGTAGACCCGGGACCCAGTCCCTTTAGATTGAATCCCGCTCCGCCGAATATGTTGCCCGCAGCGCCCTGTTCGAAGACGCCCACATTGCCGTTCGTGTTGGCCGTCGCTAGCGCGTCCGTCCCCGAATAATTTTCCGTCATCTTTCGTCCGAATTGTTCTAAGGTCGCGCTGCCCGACCTCTCGATCTCGTCGCGCGAATGAACGCTGAGTGACGACCCCACGGGGGTTTCGCCCTGAATGTGCGTACCGGTCACCACGATGGTCTTGAGAGCGCTATCGCGTCGTGCCGCTGCCTCGGCATCCGGGGTTGGCCCGGAACCTGGCCGTGTTTCCGCTCGCACATCGGCAGAGTCTCCGTCAGGCCTCGACTCGTGCAGCATCGAGTCAGCAGCTCCGGACTTGCGGTCATCAACCGCCGGCGGCATGACGAGGATCGCTCCGTCGGGATGTTCGATCAGCCTGAGATTCTCGCCTTTGAGTAATTGATGGACTGCCTCCATCGCCGTCATATGGCCACTCACACCCGGTGTCATGATTCCCTTGAGCTGGTCTGCGTCATAGACCAGTTCCAATCCGAATTGCTTTGCGACTCGTTCCAGCGCGTCCACGAGACTGCCGGCAGGGATATTGACGGCGTGCGCACCGGCATCAGCCGTTATAGGAGCCGCGGCCGACACGACGGGCGGGTAGGCGCCGAACGCCACCAGCGAGGCCGCGAGGAGAGCACCCATGCACGGCCGCCATGCGCCCAACATCCTGTTCTGCGTCATATCCGGGCTTGTGTCTGGCTTAGCGCCGCGTCAAACGGACGCCCGTACTGTCCTCGGCGACGTTGACCGGAAATCCGCTCTTCAAGAGCCAGAGGAAGGCCTCGGAGTCCGTGAAGCGAAACCGGCCGCCGATACGAAGTGTCGCTATCGTCGGGTCTGCAATGACGATCTTGCGAGTGTTGTATCGGTTGAACTCGGCAATCGCCTCCGCCAGCGTTGCGTCATGGAACACTAGGTAGCCGCTCCGCCAACTCAACAACTCGTCGACTTGCGGGGGCTTCGGCTGATCCACGAACACTGCGTCCCCATGCGTGTGCGCCTCGGACCCTGCCGCTACGGGAGTCGCTGACGAATGCGCCAGTAGCGTCTCACGAACAACCTGCACGAGGCCTTCGGTGACCAGGATGCGAATGTCGCCTTGGTCGCGGCGCACGGTGAACTGTGTGCCGATCGCCGTGACTCGCTTGTTGCCAATTTGCACGACAAAGGGTCGTCCTGGATCCTTCGATACCTCAAAGAACGCCTCTCCTCGATCCAGCGTGACTTCGCGTCCCGTTGACGTGAAATTAACGTGAATCCGGCTGTCCGTGTTGAGGGTGATGGTCGAGCCATCGGACAAAGGCACGGTCGCGAGCACGCCCACCTGGGTGCTGTACACCGGGCTGTGCGTCATTGAAGTCCATACGGCCACCGCGACCGTCACCGCAGCTAATCCGGCCGCCATGGCGGCAAAGCGCCGCGTTAGCCACAACGGTTTCGTCGAGCCTACCGGGCGCTCGCTCGGACTGTCGCCTGGCGGGAACCCCCAGGCATCCCGAGGTGGGATCGTTCCCGCTGGTATCCCGGCACCGAGCGCCTTGAGGCGCTCGGAACGCTCCCAGCCGGCCACCAGTCGCAGGTACGCAATCCGGTGCGCGGTCGCAGCGTTCAGCCATGCCTCGAGTGCAGCTTGATCAGGCGGTGTCCACGCGCCGCCCTCGCGCCGGGCAAACCACGCAGCCGCTGCGGCCTCGACCTCAGCGCTATCGTTGCTTGGATTCATGCACGGATACCGTTTCCCCACGTCCTCGCTCGCAGCTGTCGCTCGCACCAAATACCGCCTGAGCAAGAACCCGGACACCGCGGGCCAAATGGCTTTCGACGGCACCCTCGTCCAGGCCGAGACGCTGCGCGGTTTCCCGCTGCGAAAGTCCTTCCACCCGTCTCAACCAGAGAACATTGCGGCACTTATCGGACAGGGCGTCGAGCGCCGTGGCCAATCTGCCCAACTCTTGACGGGCCCCGAAATGCCGCTCCGGCGACAACTCATCAATAAAGACGTTTGAGTCCTCAAAATCCGTCGTCGAGTCGATGGAAACCACACGGCTATGCCGCACTCGATCAGTCATCAAGTTACGAGCGGTCGTAAACAAGAAGGCCTTCGGAGATGTGGGCCGACTGCGACGAGCGCTTTCGTAGACCCGCACATAGATGTCTTGCCGCAGATCGAGCACGTCGCACGAATTCGGCCATACACGGGTCAGATAACCGACCAACAGGCCCTCGTGAGGGAGAATCTCCGTAGCAAACCACTGGTCTAGGTCATTAAGCACCCTCTCAAGATACTGCAGCGCCGTCGCAAAAAATAGAGAAACCAAATATTTCGCCGGTTGCGCGAAGGATTTCGCCGGTTCGCCCGTCTACTTTGGGTTGGACGCGTTGGCGGAAGAGTTGTCGGCCCGCGCATTGAAGCGCGTGACGGATCCAATGTTGGAAAGCGCCATTCCGGCGCCCAGTTGAAGTGTTGGACCCTGTTCGCCGCCCAAATGGCGATGAGAGAACCGGAGACGGATCCACTATGCGCTCAGTCTTGACCTTGACCATGTCCGCCCGTTGCTCGCTCGATGCGCGAACACTGCCCCAATGATCAGTTATCTCTCCGAGAGATGCGAATGAATTGCCAATCGTTTGGCAGAGCGCTTTCGGAACTGTTTCCGCATCATAATGCAATTCCGCGCCTAGCCTATTATGTGAACTTTGCGAAGCGAAGAATTAAAGACCGCGGGGTAAACTTTGGTGAAGGCTTCAGCCTGGTAGTGGCGACGCTCAACCGAAAGGAGTTTCTTTCGTGCGCCGTGACGGCGGTGGTCTCCAATACTCAGATGCCATTTGAACTCATCATCATGAACAATGCCAGCGACGATGGCACTAGCGAGATGTGCCAGATGCTGCAGGCACAACATCCAGGCGTTGTGCGGCATGTTCGACTCAAGCGAAACATTGGTACAAATGCGTATGCGCTTGGTTTCTTGCAAGCGAAATACAAGTACTTGGTTTGCATGGATGACGATGTCTTGGCCTTGTCGAAAGGCTGGGACCGAGCGACGATCGATGCTTTCAACAGGTTTCCGGGTCTTGGTTTTCTCGCCATGAATGTCGTACAAGACAAATACACCAATGGCGCGAAGCCCGATATTTCCCAATATGCCGAGTCCACTGTGTCGGATACCACGATTGAAAAAGGGCCTACCGGGGCATGGTTTTCCGCCACTACCCGGCCGATCTATAACGAGGTCGGAGGGTTTATCTTTCGGCCTTACAAGCCTTATCACTTGCATGACGGAAAATACATTCGCCAATTATCAAAGAAGAACTATTTCGCCGGTATTCTCAAGAAATCCTTTGTCTATCACGCCTGTGGCCCATATTGGGCGGCGGCCTACGGCTACCACAAGATGTGGGAAGTGAAATATCAGCGCAACTATAAGGAGTATTTGCAACTGATAGACAACGTGCGGATCGATGAAGTGCCGTCCGCGCAGTATGCCGAGACTATGATGGCTAAGGCCGCGCACTCACATGATGGGAGCTCGTGAACATGGGCCAACGACGCACCGATGGTCGCCCATCTGCGTGGCGGGACGGTCAATTGCAGTAGTAGGGGATTATGGATCGGGAAAGCGCAGAATTGTACGGCAGCGGAAACAAGTTTCAAAAGAAGATGGGCAAGATCAAGAGAAACGTGCGAATCAGCTCGAGCGTTCTCTTGAGCATCCTGAAGAATGATTACTCGAGCAAGAAGTTGCCGCTCTCCTGGGATAATCTGCCGAGCCGGTTCGATCTCATCAACCGACTCATAGCCGACCATCAGTACGAGAGCTACCTTGAGGTCGGCTGCTCCACCGATGCCTGTTTCCAGCACATTGCCGCAAAAAACAAAATAGGCGTGGATCCCTTCAGCGGCGGTACTCATCGAATGGCCAGCGATGAGTTTTTTGCAGCAAACAACCAGACATTTGACATCATTTTCGTCGACGGGCTGCACCAATACGCGCAGGTAAAGAGGGACCTGCTCAACAGCATTCAGGCGCTGCACGATGACGGCGTTATCCTCGTGCATGACTGCCTACCGCTCACGTACCGCGCCCAGCTCCCGTTCCCGGCCGGCGGCGCCTGGAACGGCGATGTCTGGAAGGCGCTGGTGGAACTGCGTACGCGCGAGGACATCGATGCGGCAGTGTGCCTGATCGATCAAGGAGTAGGGATCGTCAAGAAGCGCAAAAATCGCCATTTACTAAGAGTTGCCGACGCGGATACATTCATCGAATTGCGCTTCAAGGATTTCGTGAAAAAATACGCAGAATGGCTGAATACGATCGCTTATGATGAAGCGGTGCGATTCGCGGACGCGTGACGTTGGCGCGGTGTTTTGGTTCGAGCTGCTCAAACGCTGCTGGCAGCGCCCTTACTTTGTGGGTGATTAGGCGCTCCAAGACTGATACTACGGGGGAGAGGGCTACGGCGTATTTGTCGCCGCTGGCCATGTGGGTTCTGGCGAAATGGATTCCGAAATGGGTTCAAGGATCTGGGTTGAAGAGTGGGCCTATTTCTGGCGGGGTCGTTGGGAGCAACGGAGTCGGAGATCCCCTCACGGCGCAGACTGTCACTGCGGTGCTGCGTAAGGTGGGGACTTGGATCGGTTTAGAGAGGAAGGAATGGGAGAGGATTTCGGGGCATTCTGCGCGGGTGGGGGCGGCACAAGACCTATTGGCGCTGAATATGGATTTACCGTCGGTGATGCAGGCGGGAAGGTGGAGGGATACGAGGATGCCGATGCGGTATGGGGAGAGGGTGTTGGCCGGGCGAGGGGCGGTCAGCCCCCGCTTTGAAGTAGACTCCATATAGATCGATTCGCAAATTCAGCATGAGTGCGTCCGCCGATGCGGATCGATTCCTAACGCAAAGGCATTCTGCAATGGCAAAGACTCTCTTCTTCCATCGTCCCGACGGCGAAATAGTACCGGGCTATCTTGGCGAGCCCACACATGCGGCTGGTGGGGCCCGCCGCTGAGAGAGCTTCCGACATTCTCGCCGCCGGCGGTGCTGCGCCATGCCCAGGTGCAGACGACGATCGGCAACCTTCCACCCATGCAGTGGTTCGCGCGACGACGGCCCGCGGCTCGCGACACTGCGCTGTCCGGCGACCGTGCTGCTCGCAGAGGACGATCCGATGATTCCAGCGCAAGACCTGGCGCGCCTGGCACCGTCTTCGCATCTGATCGTCGTGCGCACGCGTCACGGTGGGCACTGCGGATTCGTCGAGCGAATCAAGGCGCCGAGCTTTGCCGATCGCTTCGTCGTCGCGCAGTTCGATCGGCGTCGGCGGGAAACCCCGACGGGCCTCGCGGGTTCGATCGGGTGAGCCTCAATGAGCGGCCTTTGAGCGACCAAACTCGGTCACGTAGCCAATCACTGGCTTGGTCATGTTCCGGTTAACCCGTTGTCCTGCCTCAAATTCCTGAAGCTTATCGGACCTTGCGCGATCTGTACTCCGCTACGGGGCATGCGCAGGAAGCGGTGCGCTGGGCAGGCAAGCTGCTTCTCCAGGCGAGGTGACATCGATTCCCGGGCTGCTCACCGGCATGAGTCGTGCGGTGTCCTCATCCGGGGCTTGCTATCATGCGCTGCATGGTCCGTGTTCTGGCTATGCTCATCATATCGCTGCCGATGCTCGCGGGCGCGGTTTGGGCCGCCGCGAATAACGGCGGCACCGAGCGCCGAATCGCCCTGATCGTGGGCAACAACGAGTATCACTTTGTCGCGGGACTGAACAACGCGGTCGCCGATGCGCGCGCCATGAAGCGCGAATTGGAGGCGCGGGGCTTCCAAGTGATCTACCGCGAAAACGCCACGCGCCACGCGATGAACGATGCCATCGAGGAATTCCTCGGCAGGCTGTCCACGGACGCGGTCGGCATGGTGTATTTCTCCGGCCACGGCGTGCAAATCAACAGCGCGAATTTCCTGATCCCGACGGATCTCGAGGCGGCGAAAGAGGCGGATGTCGCCAATGACGGCATCGATCTGGGCAAGCTGTTGGACAGGATGGCGCAGGTGCAGCCGAGGTTCAGCCTGGCTGTGATTGACGCCTGCCGGGACAATCCATTCAAGAGCACCGGGAGGTCCATCGGCGGCAGCAGGGGCTTGGCGCCGCCCATGTCCAATGCTCAAGGCGTCATGGTGGTTTACGCGGCGGGCGCCAATCAACAGGCGCTCGATCGCCTGAGCGCGCAGGACACGGATCCCAACGGTCTGTTCACGCGCGAGTTCATCAAGGCGATGCGCAAGCCGGGATTGAACGTGCAGGAAGTGATCAACGAAGTGAAGCTCTCGGTCATCCGGCAGGCGAGTTCGGTGCACCATGTGCAGACGCCGGCGATCTACGATCAATCGGTTGGGACGTTCGTGTTCTCGGAGGGTCGTGGAGCGGCCAGGCCCGTGTCTGCGGTCCCGGAGACCCCGCTCTCGGAACCTCCGGGCCGCGCGAATGCGCCGCCCATAACGGCGCCGTCCGGCGCCTCGGAGCTTCGCCCGCAGCGCGTCGATGTCGCCGCCATCACGGGAGCGCTGAGCTCGGCCGACGCAAGCGTGCTGAGGAGTCTCTCGGCCGCCTCGCTCCCGGCCGCGAGCATCGAGGAGGCGCTGCGGCAGAGAAGCGGAGACGGCAAGAGTTCGGTCGCCCGCAGGTTTTTCGAGAACTCGATCCGGTCGAGCGAGGCAATCGCCTGGTTCGACTCCGCATTGGCCGCGGGAATGGATCCCAATATGACGGTGCCGAGCGATTATTACGGGGAGACAGTGAATTTGCCGTTCAATGCCTTGAACGGCAACACGGTGGATCTACCCCGCGACGGTCTCGGAGAACTGACGGGCTACTACATGGGAAGCCCAGGTTGGCGCGCCGCATACTCCAAAGAGCGGTTCGTAGACGACTTCGCAGACCTCAATCAGACAAAAGGCGAGTGATCTTGGCTACCGCTATCGTCTCCGTTACCGGTCGTTCCAACGCACAATTGATTTTGCGAAGGTTTTTGAGTGCACAACCAGCGAATTCGCCAAAAGCAAGGCACCAAGATACGGGTCTCGACAATCGCAATTCGACACTTTTAACGTCGAATGCACGCACAGGCAAGACGCCCGCCAAATCATCGGACTGATACCCACGCAGCACCGCGCAACTGGTAGACCCGCGGTTCATGATGATCGCCTGTTGCCATGCACCAAGCCTCACTTGTGCGCCGCACACCCCCAAGATCTGGATGGTCTCGTGGCTAACGACTACCGGGGCAGGATTCGCACCCGCTTGACCTACGCGACATTGCCAGGTCGCAACCTTGAAGTCACCCCAACTCCACATGCAATCTCAATGGTTGGCAGGCTGCCTG
>WNFQ01002683.1_pt1 | contig 15131 bp, 15 predicted proteins | sample 5400171 | NCBI WGS metagenome assembly WNFQ01 (sample SAMN13153356, study PRJNA577476) | soil metagenome | isolation source: 20 cm soil under Madrone tree | place: USA:California | collected 2016-06-14
TGTCGGCTTCACCTTCGGCTGCGGCGCGGCATGCCTGATACCGCTGTTGATCTGGGAGCTGTTGTCGCGGCCGTTGATGCAGCTGGACACGATGAACCTGCTGACGCTGTTTTACGTCGCGGTGTTTCCCTCGACGCTGGCCTATCTGTGCTTCAATCGCGGCGTGCAACTGATCGGCGCCAACCGCGCCGCGCCGTTCTTCCATGTGGTGCCGGTGTTCGGATCGGCGATGGCCATCGTGTTTCTCGGCGAACGTCCGCAGATGTTCCACATCATAGGCTTCGCGCTGGTGCTGACCGGCGTTTTCGTTGCCTCGCGAAAGCCGGCGAGCATGCGTCAGCCGGCGCGCGGCGCTTGAGCGATACGGCCTTCAGAGATAGCGCGCTGCTCCCATGCACACGGCCGCCACCGCGAGCAGCACCGCTGCGATGCGCTGGGCCGCGGCGATGCGCGACCGCGCGACGGCCTCATCGGTTTTCCCGGCCCGCAAGCTTCTGATCGCGCGTCCACCGATGGCGCCCTGAACGCCTGCAGCAATTAGCGCGGCGAGCGCGCCGATTGCCAGAACTTGCTCGGTGGTGCCGAATGTACCGGCATGCGCCAGATGCCCGAGATAGCCGCCGGTCAACACGGCGACCACCGCCGCGCCCATCTGCGGGCGAAAAAGCTGCTCGCCGCCGGCGCCGCCGGTTCGCGCCAGTGCGAAGCTTGTGCCCGCCCAGAACACTGTCGAGAGAACATGGAGGGACAAGGTGATAACGAGTGCGATCTGCATGGCATCGCTCCGGGATGGGTTGCAATTAGATATACATTATGTACAGTCAATTGGTCAAAACAAGGGCGGGGCGAGGATGGCCACGCGCCGCTATGTAAGTTCGGTTCGGACGGCCGCGGCGGCGGCGAAGCGGGATCGCGTCATCGGGGCCGCGGCCCGCTTGCTGCGCGCGGATGCGAGCATCGCCAGCTTTTCACTGGATGCAGTGGCGAAGGCGGCAGGCGTGACGCGGCTAACCGTCTATCACCAGTTCGGATCGCGGCGAGGATTACTCGAAGCCATTTTTGATGAGATCGCGCGACAAGGCGGTCTCGTGCAGATTCCTGAAGCGATGGCGATCTCGGATCCGCGCGCGGCGCTCGAGCGGCTGGTCGAGATCTTCTGCGCCTTCTGGAGCAGCGATCCGGCGGTGGGCCGGCTGCATGAAGCAATGGCAACCGACCCGGAATTCGCGCAGGCACTCATCGAGCGCAACGAGCGGCGGCGAACAACGATCGATGTCCTGATCCGACGGATAGCCCGCAAGATGGCGTCGGCTCGGGCGCGGCAGGACGCCGTCGATATGATCTTCGCTCTCACCAGTTTTTCCATGTTTGCCATGCTCGGCCAAAATCGCTCGGCCGGCGACGTCCGCAAGCTGATAAAATCAGCCTGCCGCGGCGCAGTTGATGCGTTGGATGGACGTTCGGCCGCAAGACGGCGATAGATTGGCGCTGCGAGGAGGCCGCTTACGCGGTGGCCGCAGCTACAGCCACCGCACGGAGGCGTGTCTGCTCATGAAACCATTTCAACTCGACCATCTCTAAGCCGATAGATGCCGCCTACCACCTTGAGCTTGCCCTGTTCGACAGCGGTATTCAGGATCGGGGTCGCAGATTTCAGCTTCGCGACATTATCGACGACGTTTTGCCGAATCGCATTGTCGAGCGGATCGCCGGGCCGCCCGGAAACAGCTTTCACCGCGGGTGTGAGGCTTGTGACCAGAGAGGGCAGATGGCCCGGCAGCGTGGCGTTGTCCTTGAGCGACTTGATGGTCGCGTCAATAGCGCCGCAAGCGTCGTGGCCAAGCACCATGATCAGGGGCGTACCCAAAATGGCAACTGCGTATTCCATGCTGGCAATCGTATCGTCATTGGCGAAGTTGCCCGCCACGCGGCAGACGAACAGGTCGCCTCTGGCGCTATCAAAGGCATATTCGGGCGCGATGCGCGAGTCGGCGCAACTCAGGATTCCGGCATAGGGATTCTGTCCCCCAACCAGCGCTTCCCGTTCGTGCTTGAAGTCATGACGCCTGGAAACTCCGTCGACGTACCGCTTGTTGCCCTTGATCAATAGCTCCAATGAAGCATCAGGCGAGACCACATTTTGTGGCTTTGGCGGTTTCTTAGCCTCCTTGGCGCTGCCGGTGCCGGCCAATGCAAATGCAGTGGCGGCTGCACCGAAAAATCCCAGCAAACCACGTCGCGAGAGGTGGGCACGATCACCCAGGTTTTGGTTACGACATATCATGCACACGAATGTTCTCCATTTTTCATTGTCCATTTGAGCCTTTCGTCTCCATTCGACCGGGGGAGCGAAGCGAAGGTCGCGCCGGCCATGTGTTCAGCGAAATAGCGTTTGATCTGGCTCCTCCTGTTTCCCCTATCCGATCTTGAATTTGCTGTAGGCCTCGGCTGTCGCAATGATCACGTGTTCGGCGCAGCCGTTGCGGCGATGCGGATCGCTCAGGTTTTCGTAATCGGCCGAAGTCATCATGTCGACGAATGCCGCAACGGATGGATAGTACACCAGCGCCACATAGTCCCATTGATTGCCGTCTTGCCGGCCGAGCGCAACCGCCTTGGCGCTGCCCGTCCACAGCAACGTGCCGCCGCGCGCCTTGATCATCGGCACGGTAAGGGCGCTGTAGCGCAGATAGGCATCCCAGCCGCTGCCGTGTCCATCGAGCGAGTGCTCACGGAATCGCATAAGGTTCACCATCACGATCGGTCCCTGATGCTCCAGCTCCTTGAGGCCGTTGATATTCAGTAGATCCACGCCCATGACGCTCTCCACGATCGCTGTCGATAAGGTCCGGGCATTGTAGCATTGCAAGGGTGGGACTTGTCGCGTCCCGTGAATCCGGCACAACTAATACGATCCGATGACGATTCCCGCACCATCGCCGCCTGCACGCGATCCGCTCGGATGGCTCAATAACCAGCCCTATCTGCTCCTGAGCCTGACCTCGCTGTTCTGGGCCGGCAATATCGTGCTTGGGCGATATGTCGCCGGCCATGTGCCGCCGCTGACGTTATCTTGCGTGAGGTGGATCGGGGCATTCCTGATATTGCTGCCGTTCGCGTGGCCGCATCTCAATCACGACTGGGCAGGTCTGCGCGCGCATCTTGCGTTGATGGTGGTGCTGTCGGCGACCGGGTTTGCCATCAACAACGCGCTGTCATATTGGGGGCTGCAACACACCCAGGCGCTGAACGCGCTATTGATCCAGTCGTCGGGACCGTTGTTCGTGGCGCTGTGGTCCCTGCTGTTGTTTGGCCTCCGGCTGACTTGGGCGCAGCTCGCCGGCATTGCGATCTCGCTTGCGGGCGTCCTGACCATCGTCCTGCGCGGCGATTTTGCCGCGCTCGCCGGCATCCGGTTCAACAAGGGCGACATGATGTTCGCCGCGGCGCTCCTGGTGTTCGGACTCTATTCGGCACTGATGCTGCGCCGGCCGAAAATGCACCAGCTGTCGCTGATTTCCTTCACCACCGGCTGCGGGGCGCTGCTGCTGTTGCCGTTCTCGATCTGGGAATTCTTGACCGGCTTTACGCTGAAGTTCGACGCGTTGACAATCGCGACCCTGGTCTATGTCGTGATCTTCCCCTCCACGCTGGCCTATTTGTTCTTCAACCGCGGCATCGCGCTGATCGGGCCGAACCGCGCAGCGCCGTTCTTTCACCTGGTGCCGGTGTTCGGCTCGGCGATGGCGATCCTGCTGCTCGGCGAGCAGCCGCGGTTGTTTCATCTCGTTGGCTATATGCTGGTGCTGGCGGGCGTGGTGATCGCGTCGCGTCCGGCATCGGCGGCAGTGTAGATTTACGGTCCCGAACGCGGTGCAGCGCCTCTTTGGCGGTGTAATGCAGGGCCGGGACCCATCTCGGCTAAAAAGAGTTGGAGCCCGGATCAACGCAACACGCCGCAAGCTGCGCAGCATCCGGGCAACGCATCCAGGCGATGGCGCTGTATCGGCTTCCGCTTTGGCCTCGGGCAGGCTAGCCTGCCCGGCAACAAACCGATCAAGAAGCCTCATGGGATGGAACAGAATGATTTCGCTGACACCACGCGGGCGCGCGGGCGCGATATTCGCACTGGTTTTCGCGGGGCTCGCTTCCGCCGCTTCGGCGCAAACGGCCTATCCGAACCGAACCATCACGCTGGTGCTGCCGTTCGCGGCCGGCAGCGGCACCGACACTACGACGCGGATCATTTCGCAGCATCTGGCTGCGGCGCTAGGCGTCGGCATCGTCATCGACAACAAACCCGGCGCCAACGGCATGATTGCCGCGACCTACGTCGCGCGCGCGGCGCCCGACGGCTACACGCTGTTCGTCACCACCAACACCACGCATTCGGCCAATCCGTATCTGCTAAAAACCTTGACCTATGACCCAGTCAAGGATTTCACGCCGATCGCGCGGACCGGCGATCTGCCATTCATGCTGGTGGTGCATCCGGACGTGCCTGCGAAAACCGTCGCCGAGCTGGTCGCCTATGGCAAGGCCAATCCGGGCAAGCTGACATATGCGAGCGGCAGCTCATCCGCGATCGTCTCCGGCGCGACCTTCGCGCGCAATGCCGGCATTGACATGCTGCATGTACCCTACAAAAGTTCGCCGCCGGCGATGAATGACGTGATCGCCGGCCGCATTACCATGATGTTCACCGACGTGCTGACCGGCCTGCCGCATGTCAACGGCAATGCGCTGCGCGCGCTGGCCGTCACCACCAAGGACAGGTCGCCGCTGGTGCCGAATCTGCCATCGATGCAGGAGGCCGGCGTGCCGGATTTCGACATCACGTCCTGGCAGGGCTATTTCGGCCCCGCCAATCTGCCCAAGGAAATCGTCACGCGGCTCAACGCCGAAATCCGCAAGATCGTCGAGAAACCCGAGATCAAGGCGCAGCTGGCAACGCTCGGGATGGACGCGTTTTCAGGCACGCCGGAACAGCTCGGCACTTTCGTGGGCGAGCAGCTGGTGTTATGGGAAAAACTGATCCGGGACGCTGGTATCGAAAAGCAGTGACGATAACATCGCGCGACCTCACCAATGCCGAAAATCAATCGGGAGATGAAATGTCGAAGTTCAGAATTGTGACGCCGAAGGGCGCGAGTTTTACTGTCGCCGGCGGCGGTTATGGGTTCGAGAAGGAAGCGCTCGATCCGATCGGCGCCGAGATCGTCGAGGCGCCGGCCAACGAAGCTGAATTCATCGCCGCGGCCCGAAACGCCGACGCCGTCTACGCCAAGGGCTTGCCGATCACCAAGGCCATCATCGATGCCCTGGAAAACTGCAAGGTCATCACGCTCGGCAGCGTCGGCGTCGACAGCGTCGACGTCAAGGCCGCCACCGCACGCGGTATCCCCGTCACCAACATCCCCGACACCTTCATCGAGGAGGTCGCCGATCACGCCATGATGCTGTTGCTGGCGGGCTTTCGCCGGCTGGTCGCGCAGGACAAAATGGTCCGGGAAGGCCGCTGGTCCGAGGGCCGTCCGGCGCTACTCAAGATCCCCAGGCTGATGGGACAGACGCTGGGTTTCATCTCGTTCGGGCGCGTGGCGCGCGCCGTCGCAAAGCGCGCTGCGCCCTTCGGGCTGCGGATGATGGCCTACGATCCGTTCATTCAGGAGACGCTGATTTCCGAGCATGGCGTGATACCGGCGACCTTGTCGGAGGTGCTGTCGCAATCGGATTTCGTGTCGATGCACGCGCCGGCGCGTCCCGAGGTCCATCACATGCTCGGCGAAAAGCATTTCAGGCAGATGAAGCCGAGCGCGGTTTTCATCAACACCGGGCGCGGTGCGACGGTGGACGAGGAAGCGCTGATCAAGGCGCTGCAGGAGGGCTGGATCGCGCACGCGGCCCTTGACGTATTGGAGAAGGAGCCGCCATCGCACAACAATCCGATGCTGGGCATGGACAACGTCACGCTGACCGCCCACGTCGCCTCGGCCTCGGCACGGTTCGATGAAGCGCGCAAGCGCCGCGTCGGCTACGAATTGTCGCTGGTCCTGTCCGGCCTGTGGCCGGTGAGCTGCGTCAACCCGTCGGTGCTGCAAAATACCTCGCTTCGGCGCTGGCAACCGGTCAGCATGGATCGCGGCCCGAACAGCTAGCGCTACCTCACCGGGGCGCCCATCCCGACATCAAAGCGCGGGCGGCACGATGTCATCGGTCGCGGCCCGCCGCTATCAGCCGGACGGAATCATGACGACCCCCTTGTCCTTGGGCCAGCGCACGCGCCATCCGAATGCAATGTCCCTGACTTCGCCGGGCTTAGCCTCGAATGCCCACTCCAGCACCCCGCGTCTGTCGCGCACATTGGTCGCGGTCGGAGGCGTCGCCAATGGCAACATCTCGACCTGAATTTCTTCGTTTTCGCTGACCGGCAACTGGTCCTCGATGGCAACCTTGATCGGGAAATCATGCCCGTTGCGCACGCTGGTCTTGAACGAGCGCTCGTCGGTCTTCGATGTCGTCACGATCAGGCCCGCCGACCCCTCGTTACGCTTGATCACGGCGCGCTCGATCTTGACCTTGTCGTCGGCGCCGAAACCCAGCCGTACCGTTTCATCCTTGCTTGCTGCGGCCATCTTGCCGCGACCGACAAACATGCCATCGCGATAGATCGCGACCCGGCCCGGCAGTAATGGCGCGTCCTCGCTCTGCTTGAAGCTTGCTTCGAGGAACGCCGTCGGATCCAGAACCGGCGCGGAACGGATGACGAGGTCGGGTACAATGGTCGCGGTGGAGATGCGCAGGCTCTTGGCGCCCTCGCTTGCGCCCACGCTGACGCGCCCCGGAATCCGGAATGTCGTCTGGAAGCCACCGAGGTCCACGGTAGCCTCCTGCTCGTCGGCGCGTTTGTCCAACGAATCAGACTCCATGGGGGCCGGCATCGAGCGAGGCCTTGCAGACTCAAAGAGGGCAGCCCCAGTCTGGGGACGCGGGGCTTGCGGATATCGCACGATCAGCGAATTCAGATCGGGTGCGTTACCACCGCGTGCGGTTCGGACGGTCGAGACGTCAAGTGCGACGTTCGACCAGTTCTCTCCCGTGGTCTGTGTGATTTCGGCGCGGCGCACCAGTTCGAGCGCGGGCTTGCGGTCCCTCGCTCCGGTGTCGAGACGGGCATCGTAGAGCGGTGTCCAGCGTGCATTACGAACCGCATAAGTCACCCGCAGCCTTGTTCTGGTTGCAGTAGTGGCTGCAAGATCGATGCGGACCTCGAGCTTGCTCGGTGGCTTTGTCGCACGATCGGATTCAAGCCGCGCTATCTCGCGGTCGATCTCGCGTTGCTTGCGTTCCGCATCACGGATAGCAGCGTCTGCGGTCGCGACTTCCTCCGAGACCGCAGCAAAGGCCGCGCGCCATTCGGCGATCGGCCGCGCCTCACCCTTGTCACCTATTCCCGCCGGAGACGCCTCGGCAAAGCGCTCGGCGAATTTGCGACGCGCGGTGGCTGCGGCAATCGCACCCCCGACATCGGCGCGCTGGTCCTTGAGCGTTTCGATGCGCTTGTCGAGATCGGACAGATTGACCGGCGGCGCGGCACGGGGCGGCCGGGCGTCAATCGCGCCAATGGTCAGCTTTGCGCCCGCGTCACCCTCTACCCGCAGCGAGGATGTATCCAGCGTTAGCGGAAAATCCCTGGCCACCAGTGTGGTGTCGCCCGCAGGAAGATCGAGCGTGATGACACGCGTGACGCTGGCGCCGTCGGGATAGACGGTGACGGCATCGACGGCCGAAATGGCGTCCAGATCGGCCGCCTGAACCTGCACCGTGGCAAATGCCGCAACAACGACAAGGCTGGTCGTTATGAGACTGTTCGCAATTAATCGCATGAATTCCCTCCCGAAAATGTCTGCGCGTCGCGCGCAACATCGTGTCCGGTCCGATGGGACCAGACGTGTAAGAAAGGCGCATCACCACTTGTGGTGAGACGCTTCGATCAAGGAACTGGTTCGATTGAGGTATCCGCAAGGCGCGGCTGAGGCGGGACCGGGGCAGGCGCGATGCGGCGTGACCGAGATAGGGAAGCGGAAAAAAATGCAGCGCGGCGATTATTGCGCCGCGCTGCTGGTGACTAACGGCACGTTGCTGTGCCGCGCTTATGCCGAACCGAGCTCAGCTGTAAATCTCAAACAGGCCGGCGCCGCCCTGGCCGCCGCCGATGCACATCGTCACCACGCCCCATTTGGCCTTGCGACGGCGGCCTTCCTGGAGGATATGGCCGGTCAGCCGCGCGCCCGTCATGCCGAAGGGATGACCGATCGCGATCGAGCCGCCATTGACGTTGTACTTGTCGGGATCGATGCCGAGTTGATCGCGCGAATAGAGGCACTGGCTGGCGAACGCCTCGTTGAGCTCCCAGATGTCGATATCATCCACTTTCAGACCCTGGCGTTTCAACAGCTTCGGCACGGCGTAGATCGGGCCGATGCCCATCTCGTCCGGCTCGCAGCCCGCCGACGCCCAGGCGACAAAGCGGCCCATCGGCTCGAGACCGCGCTTTTCCGCGTCCTTGGCTTCCATCAGCACAACGGCCGCCGCGCCATCCGAAAGCTGGCTGGCGTTGCCGGCGGTGATGTATTTGCCGGGGCCCTTCACTGGCTCGAGCTTGGACAGGCCTTCCATCGTGGTGTCGGGCCGGTTGCACTCGTCGCGGTCGACGACATAGTCGACGATGCTCTCGGCCTTGGTCGCCTTGTCGACCACCTTCATCTTGGTCTTCATCGGGACGATTTCGTCCTTGAACTTGTTGGCCTGCTGCGCTGCGGCCATGCGGCGCTGCGATTCCAGCGAGTACTCGTCCTGGTATTCGCGGCTGACCTTGTAACGCTCGGCGACGATGTCGGCGGTATCGATCATCGCCATGAAGATGTCGGGCGCGGTCTTCAAGAGGTCCGGATCGATCGATTCCTTCGGCGAGCCGCCGCCGGGGATCGAGATGCTCTCCACGCCGCCGGCAACGATGCATTCGGCGCCGTCCGAGCGGATGCTGTTTGCCGCCATTGCGATGGTCTGCAGCCCCGAGGAGCAGAAACGGTTCACCGAGACACCGGCGGTCGATTTCGGCATGCCGGCGAGCAGCGCGGCCTGGCGGCCGATGTTGGGGGCGCCATGAGCGCAATTGCCGAGATAACAATCCTCGACGTAGTCCTTGTCTACGCCGGCGCGCTCCACGGCGTGCTTGATGGCGTGGGCCGCGATCGACATCGGTGGGGTGATATTGAACCCGCCGCGGCCCGACTTCGCCAGCCCGGTGCGCGCATAGGAAACGATGACGGCTTCACGCATTTTTTCTCTCCCTTTGAGGTGGCCGATTATGACGCGTATTGAAAAGCAATCGTACACATTTTTACCGGAGGCGACAAAAAGACCGTCCGGCGGGCTCCGCCTCCGTCCGCGGAGGGAACGGAGGTTTTAACCAACGGGAATTGCGGCCGGCTACGGGCTGTTTCGAAATTCCGCGTCTCAGAATTTTACCGGCTCAAAATGCCAGGGCCTTGGCCTGCTTGACCTGCGGCAGCGCCTGCACCTTGGCGAGCACATCCGCGGGCACCGGGCCGTCGACCTCCACCAATGCGATGGCGTCGCCGCCCGGCTTGTTGCGGCCGAGATGGAAGGTCGCGATGTTGATCTTGGCATCGCCGAGCAGGCCTGCGAAGTGGCCGATGAAGCCCGGCTTGTCCTCATTGGTGACATAGATCATCGACTTGCCGAACTCGGCATCGACCCGGATGCCCTTGATATCCACCAGCCGCGGTTTGCCATCGGCATAGACCGTTCCCGACACCGAGCGCTCCTGCCGCTCGGTGGTGATGGTGACTGTGATCAGGCTTTCGTAGTCGCTCTGCGCCGCGCGCACGATCTCGTCGACCACCATGCCGCGCTCCTTGGCAACCACCGGCGCCGAGACGACGTTAACGTCACCCAGCATCGGCCGCAGCAGGCCCGACAGCGCCGCCGAAGTCAGCGCCTTGATCTTCATCTCGGCGACGTGGCCTTCATAGGTGATCTGCACCTTCAGGATGCCGGTTTCGGTGAGCTGGCCTGCGAACGAGCCGAGTTTTTCGGCAAGCGCGATGAACGGCTTCAGCTTCGGCGCCTCTTCCGCCGTGATCGAGGGGAAGTTGACCGCGTTGGAGATCGCGCCGCTCAACAGATAGTCCGACATCTGCTCGGCCACCTGCAGCGCCACATTCTCCTGCGCCTCGGTGGTCGCAGCGCCAAGGTGCGGCGTGCAGATCACGTTGGGATGGCCGAACAGCACGTTGGAGGTGGCCGGCTCCTCGACGAATACGTCGAACGCCGCGCCGGCGACGTGCCCGGAATTTAGCGCCGCGACCAGCGCCTGCTCGTCGACCAGGCCGCCGCGCGCGCAGTTGATAAGCCGCACGCCCTTTTTCATCTTCGCCAGTGCCGCCGCGTCGATGATGTTTTTCGTTTTCTCGGTCAGCGGGGTGTGCAAGGTGATAAAATCGGCGCGCTTGAACAGGTCGTCGAGATCGACCTTCTCGACCCCGATGTCCTTGGCGCGCTCCGGCGACAGGAACGGATCGAACGCGATCACTTTCATGCGCAGACCGAGCGCGCGGTCGGCCGCGATCGAGCCGATATTGCCGCAGCCGATCACCCCGAGCGTCTTGGCGGTGATCTCGACCCCCATGAAGCGGTTCTTCTCCCACTTGCCGGCCTGCGTCGACGCATCGGCCTGCGGAATTTCGCGCGCCAGCGCCAGCATCAGGGTGATGGCGTGTTCGGCTGTGGTGATCGAATTGCCGAACGGTGTGTTCATCACGATGATGCCCTTGGCGGTGGCGGCCGGTATCTCGACATTATCGACGCCGATGCCGGCGCGGCCGATCACCTTCAGCCGCTTGGCCTTCTCCAGAATTTTCGCCGTGGCCTTGGTGGCGGAGCGGATCGCAAGCCCATCGTAATTACCGATGATCTCGGCGAGTTTTTCCTTGTCCTTGCCGAGATTGGGCTGGAAATCGACATCGATGCCGCGGTCCTTGAAGATCTGCACGGCGGCGGGCGACAGGGCATCGGAAATGAGAACCTTGGGTTTGGACATTTGGAATTTTCCTTGAAGAATGAAACGTCGTCCCGGCCGAAGCGCCACTTGGCGCGGAGAGTCGGGACCCATGCTCCGTGACGGTGGTTGGGTCCCGGGTCGCGCGGCGAAGCGCCGCTTGCCCGGGACGACGATTGAAAGAATTCACGCCGCCTTCGGAAGCGCAGCCTTGGTCTCGGCGAACGCCCAGTCGATCCACTGGGTCAGCAGCGCGACGTCCTTTGCCTCCACCGTGGCACCGCACCAGATGCGAAGACCCGCGGGCGCGTCGCGATAATGCGCGAAATCGTAGCCCGCGCCTTCCTTCTCCACCAGGGCCACCAGCCGTTTGGCGAAGTCGGCTTGCGCGTCCGGGTTAAGCGCGGTGATCGCAGGATCGACCACCTTCATGCACACCGAGGTATTGGAACGGATCGCCGGGTCCTTCGCCAGGAAATCGATCCACGGCGTTTTCGCCTTCCAGTCGGCGAGCACCTTGGTGTTGGCGTCCGCGCGCGCGATCAGGGCCTTGAGGCCGCCAATCGATTTCGCCCAGTTCAGCGCGTCGAGATAATCCTCGACGCACAGCATCGACGGCGTGTTGATGGTTTCGCCCTCGAAGATGCCCTCGTTGAGCTTGCCGCCCTTGGTCATGCGGAAGATTTTCGGCAGCGGCCATGCCGGCTTGTAGCTCTCCAGCCGCTCAACCGCGCGCGGCGAGAGCACCAGCATGCCATGCGCGGCCTCGCCGCCCAGCGCTTTCTGCCAGGAGAACGTCACCACATCGAGCTTGGGCCAGTCGAGCGGCTGCGCGAACGCCGCCGAGGTCGCGTCGCAGATGGTGAGGCCTTCGCGCTTCGCGCTGATCCAGTCGGCATTGGGGACGCGGACGCCCGAGGTGGTGCCGTTCCAGGTGAAGACGATGTCGGAAGCAGGATCCGCCTTGCTCAGGTCGGGAATTTCGCCGTAGCCGGCATGCAGCTTGGTGACATCCTTGAGCTTCAACTCCTTGACGATATCGCCGACCCAGCCTTCGCCGAAGGATTCCCAGGCGATCGTGGTCACCGGCCGCGCGCCAAGCAGCGACCACAGCGACATTTCGACCGCGCCGGTGTCGGACGCCGGCACGATGCCGATCCGGTAACCGGCTGGCACTTCAAGCACTTCGCGCGTCAGCTCAATCGCGAGCTTGAGCTTGGCCTTGCCGATTTTCGCGCGGTGCGAACGGCCGAGCGCGGCATCTTTGAGATTTTGGGCGTTCCAGCCGGGGCGCTTGGCACAGGGGCCGGACGAAAAATGCGGCACATTCGGCCGCAGAGCGGGCTTCGCTGCAGACATGATCTATCCTTCCAGATAGCTGCCTCTCGGTGGGGAGAGGTTTCCCGCCGCGGTGCATAAGGGAATCAGCCTAAATCGTCAAGGAACTTTGGATGGATCAGGTATGAGGCCGGGATCACGGGCGGTTGATGGCTCGGCGTCCTCGTCCGGCGGCGCCAGCGGGGGTGGCTGCAAATCCAGTAGTTCGGCCGCGTCGGTGACAAGCCTGGCCGCCTTTCGCCTGCTGGAGATTTTCAGGACGCTCTTTTCGTTCGCCTGCACGACGTACTCGTTGCCGATCCTGACAATGGAATAATTTTTCATCTGGGGTCCCCAAAGCTGCCCGAGCCGCCTCACGGGATACGTCAGGTTGTCACGGATCGTTCCGCAAAAAAAATTACGAAGGGCGAGTTAGTTTATCGCGCGTTAACCGGAATGAATGGCAAATGCCCACGATTAGTTGTATCAAAATCGCAGCGTCATCCCGACATGGCTTGGCTGAAATCCCAATCGCGCATAGAATCGCTGCGCGTCGACGCGGGTGTTATGCGTGAGCAGTTCGACCAGCTTGCAGCCCCTGGCGCGCGCTTCCGCGATGGCCCATTGCACCATGCGCTCTCCGATGCCGCGGCTGCGGCAATGAGTGGCGACGCGAACATCCTCGATCAGGCCGCGCGAGGCGCCCTGCGAACTCAGCCCCGGCAGGATGCAGAGCTGCAGGCAACCGACGACGGCGCCTGTACCATCCTCTGCTACCACAAGCTGGATGTGCGGATCGCTGGCGAGCGCTTCGAAGGCGCGGAAATACGACGGCGGCAGCGGGTCTTCGAGGCGTTCGCGTGCGCTGCCGAGCGGATCGTCCGCCAGCATCGTCACGATGACACCGACGTCGTCGCGGCGCGCGCGCCGGATGGTAATCGAGGAATTCCCGGCCATGATATTCCAGTAGACCTCAGCGCGCCGGCGGCAGGCCAAGAGACCGTTCGGCCTCGCCGATCCAGCGCCGCACGGCGGCATAGCCGTCGAGGTGGAAACCGCCCTCATGCGCCAGCCTCGTATAAGCCAGCAGCGCGACGTCGGCGAGAGAGAGCCCCTCGCCGACGAAAAAACGCGTCGCCGCCAGATGATGCTCCATCCGCGCCAGTGCGGCATAGCCCCGCTTGACCTTTTCCGGATCGAGATCGGACAGTGGCTTGCCGAGATAGACGGTCTGGAATCGGCACCCTGCGACGAAGGGCTCGTGGCTGTTCTGCTCCCAGAATAGCCATTCATCCATTTTGGCTGCGTCATAGGCATCGGTCGGGATGAGATCGCTGCCGCGCGCGAGATATCGGATGATGCCGTTGGACTGTGCCAAGGGGCGGCCGTCGTCGAGCACGACGGTCGGCACCTGCCCGGCTCCGTTCAGCTTGAGAAACTCGGGCGTGCGGCTCTCACCCTTGAGCGTGTTAATCTCGATCCATGTGTATGGCAGCGCCAGCCTGTCGCAGACCCATTTTACTTTCAGGCAATTGCCCGAATTGGTATCGCCATAGATTTTCATGGTCGCCGCCGTGGTTGCGGCCACACTGCAACAGCCCAAGGCAATTCTGTCAACAGCATCGCCTGCCGCGCGAATTTCCGGACCGATTCGATTTAGAATTTGTAGCCGAGGCCGCCACGCACGGTGTTGATAGTCACCTCAGTGGCGGCGGTAAAGCGAACGTATTCCCACTCCGCACGCAGGAACAGGCCGCCGACCAGATTGACGTCGACACCCAGGCCCGCCGAATAGCCATATAACAGATGATTGTGCTGACCTACCGTCAGGCTCCCAGTAACGGGCGGCTGGGCCGGAGGGTTGATCGGCGGGGCGGGAGTCGTGACGTCCACGAAGCTTACGGTGCGCGTGATATCGGCATTGCCGAGCGCAACTCCACCGAACAGGTAAGGCAGGAAGCATTCGTAGGCGTAACCGGCGCGAACGCGGAGTGTCGCCATGTCCTTGATCGAGATCGCGGCCTGCGATGTTGCCGTGACCTGGTGAAAGTAGTTATCGGTCAGCGCGGACGGGCTGGAGCGGGTCGCAGTCGCGGTAACCGAGCCTCCAAACCCGCCGTGCATATAGCTCGCTTCCACGCCGATGACGACGTCGTCCCATTGCGAGTTATATCCGGCGAAAGCGCCCCCGCTCCCCGAGCGGCTGGACAGCTTGCCGGAATTAGGGGAAGGCGCCCACGAAGAAACGCCCATTTGAGCTTCAATCGTCGTGCCGGCCAAAAGGGCCGCCATCAAAGGCGCTGTCGATGGGAAGCGTCCAAAATCCTCATCCGATGAGCCGTACCCGCCTTGCCCGCCGATGTAATAGCCCTGCCAGTTGACCGTGGTCAGCCGTTCTGTGAAAGCCCCGCGAAGAATCGGAAGATCGGGCATGTCGGCCGCCTGCGCGCCGGCCGCCGCACCGAGCACCATCGCCGCCAGCAGAAACCTGCGCATCGCTACGCTCCATCGGACCCTTCAACCCGGCGCTGATCATCGCCTGTTAACCTTAACCAATCGTTGTCGCCGCGCTGCGATCGGCATGATCCTGTCCCGAAAGGCGAAATCCTTTTTCGAAAATCATGCTTGCCGCGCCAGGCAAAACGGCGCGGGAAGATCCCGCGCCGTTAAGAAGTCTTAAGATAGATAGGTTGCCGATCAGCCCCTGCGCAGCGGCGGCACGTCGGCGGGC
>WNFQ01014000.1_pt1 | contig 15123 bp, 16 predicted proteins | sample 5400171 | NCBI WGS metagenome assembly WNFQ01 (sample SAMN13153356, study PRJNA577476) | soil metagenome | isolation source: 20 cm soil under Madrone tree | place: USA:California | collected 2016-06-14
TGAGGAAGTCGAGCTTCGCTAGCTTTTCTGCAATGTTTTTCACAGCGACATTGGACTGAGCCATCAGCCAGATACCCTTCTTTCCGGCCTCGATGGCGGAAATCACATAAGAGGCGATGACGGTTGTCTTCCCGGTGCCAGGAGGACCTTGAACAAGAGTGATATTATCATCAAGCGATGAAGAGAGCATTTTGGTGATGGCTACGCGCTGAGACGTATTAAGAGGTGCTTTGGGGTGTGTAATGACTTCTATAGCGGGGGCATCAGAACGAGGAGTAAAGGACTCTGGCCAAACGACAGGTTCAGAGGGTAACCAGAAAGCCTTCATCCAATGGTCATCGAGAAGTGGTAGAGTTCCCTGCAGCATAGACAGGATAGCCTCACTACAGTCAAACTCCGCCTGCGTGGGAGCATCTCTTCCCGTAGTCGTTATCGAAGTTATATGTTTACCCTCCAAGTTGTACTCCACATCCAGGCCAGCAGTCTTGCCACGAACATTACTTGTACCACCCGAGAGTGAGTATGACGCATCCGGGCCATGAGCCAAGGTTACTGTAACTCGCTGAAAGATATCAAGTCAGAAAGATGTCTCTAGATAAGCGCCGAGTACTTGCCGTGGGATTCTGTGTTATACGATTGGCATAGCGTCGCGATACTGCCACCATTTTTCCCTTTCTGGGGTCCCATCGAGCTTCGATCTCATGGGTGACGGTCTGCGGCTTCATGTTATCCTTTCGTAGCATGTCATACGCCAGTTTTTGTAGAACATTCAATTCCTTGTCGAAGCGACATAGTGAGACACACGGTATAATCTATCCGATGAAAGGAATGTCTTACCTCTTGTGAGAATTTCGCGGTATCAACTTTCGGAGCTTTGTAGAACATGTCTTTGATGGCTTCAGAATCACATCGACCAATATAGGAACAGAGCCATGCGCGCTGGACTAGATCGGTCAAGTATTTGTGCTTGGAGGAGTGATATATCATGTTTTCGAAGGCGCGGTCTATGTTCTCTGAAAAGATCGGACACGCATCAGCTATGAAGCTCTCGACCGAGCGCGGAACAGAACGATCACGGATCCGAAGTGCCGACTGTATGTCAATTGCGTCAGTAAGACGGAGGTGGAGGTGGAGGTGGAGAGAAAGTGCGATGTTTGCGAGGTCAAATGCATAGAGCGTGCAGAGAGGGTGGCATAAAAACTCATATTCGAGTAGGTTCCGGCGTTCGACGTTCCGTGGCGCGGTGCCACTGCCAGTGGCACCATCACGGTATGGCCTCGAGCTATGAAATTTTATGACGAGAACCCTTGTATCAAGTGCACAGGCAAGAGCTGGCATGCCACCCGACTGAGAATAAGCCGGGGAGATGCCCACTGAACGGGGAGAGTTCCCATCGGTCCCAAGGAGCCACTGGAGGTGGGTCGGTTCAAGGTCCTTTTCATGCACGACACGTGTTTCGATACTATCGATGTCCTCATCTATGAGGATTTGGTTGAACAACATGGGCTGGGAGGCTGTAGAATGAGGCATGTGTGGATTGCTGAGAGATTAAAGACCGGGAATGAATTTCGCGAGGATGGGGGAGGGGGAGGGGGAGGCAAGTGCGCAGATTGTGGATTTTTGTAGCTTGGTCTTGCAGCGCAGCACTCACTTGTGCCAGCTCCTGACGACTATTGGTCTCGACCTGCTCCACGTGAGGACCTTCGGCACCGTCAAGAACTGTGGTACGAGACCGGAGTTCATCGCCACTGGGTTCTGCTGCGGCGTAGGAGGTGCGCAGATTGTGAACTTCGGTGGCGAGGACTATCTGCTGGCTGGTCTTTGTAAGGAAAGACTCATTGAAAAGCATTGCTACGGTGACAGTGGTCTTCGCACTACTGCCCTCATTCGTGGACGGACAATAAACATCGTGAGAACCCGAGGGAGTTATGATATTGGTAGATACTGACCACACAGAATCTGTTGCATCTCAGGCTCTGAGCTTCGGAGGTGACACATCAGTCCGCCGCTGACAGGTTGATGAATCCCTTGAATCCTAGCAAGGTCATCCGTCATGAATTCGAACCAGGATCATGTCAGTCCAAGTTGAGGCGTACTAAAGGCACAGAGCTCGAAATTTCGGTGCTCACTTCCGCGATACATTCTAGCAAAATGTGAAGAGAATCCTGGTACTTTGAAAGCCTAATACAGGATATGGGAAGTGTCTGCCAGAATATTTTGCCTTCGCAGAAACCATCGATAATAGTTCCTTGTCTGACCCATGGTCACCGTCCAGACTTGGCTTGGGTCCTGCTGCCGCTCCAAGCCGCCTCGGCAATTGAATATTCCGAAGATACGAGCAACACGAAACCCCCGTATAAACACGCGTTGATCGTTGATCCTCTGGCAGACCCTGAAGGATGCGCAAAAATGATGCCAATGTTGTCTCGGGATCTCTCGCGAACTTACATACCTTCCCTTCTGGGCCCCAGTTCCGCACTCCTCTCCTCGAACGCTCCCTGGTGAACAGTGCCACTTAATGCTGACATCAGGCCCATGCATCACCTCAAACTCGAGAGACGCCTTTCCAGGGGGCCGGCTCTCAAAAAACGTGATATTTGCCCATGATCTGGTGAGATGCAACCCAGTAACAAGAACAATATCCTCCATTTTTTCTATTCCGAGGCCAAGCGACCGAGAAAACGCGAACCAGGGATCAATATGCTTGATCATCCACTTGCCAAAATCCCCCTGCGCATAGGTGTCCTGACGTCGAACGTCGACGGGGAAAGATGATACCGCGCCTCCTAGCGTCGTCGTGCACGAAAATGTGACCTGCGGAAAGTCTTCCGGCCTAAAAAGCGTCGGGGGGTGATAATGGTTAAACATACCTATCATAATTACTGTGTAGCACTATAGTCTTCCCCACTAGTCTCCACGGTCACCCCAGTCGAACAGTAGTGGTCAGGCTTGAGAGTGCCTCTGGCAATATGACCCGAGATGTCGGGAATCAGGGACTCGTGATATTCTGGTAAAGGGATTCCGTGATGAAGTGGATGGTCTGCAGAGAGCAGAGCGTTGAAGACGACGAAATCTGCCTTCACGAATGTAGCCGACGTCTCCGACTTGCAAGGGACCGTTCTGACCTCCCGGACACGGCTCCCACAAGGCATGTCCAAAGGCAGGATACGTCATCGCAAGCTGTTCGCAAAAGATGTCGTAGTGAGCCATGATATCACGGTCGAGATCGCCCGAATGCTAGGACACCCGTATTGTGAGGATGAGTACCGAGCGCTCGATATCGAAACGTGTGCCAGGCTGACCCCAGCAGAGGCCATTGAGGGAGCATCCTTGCAACCTCATTCGGATATGTGAGCATTATTTACATCACTGGCGAAAGGCGACCGCGTTTACCCGGCCGATGGCATCTGCACAAAAATTGGCGGATGCAGAATGTAATATTTATGGCCAACTACGTTACGCAACATAACTCAGGTAGACATATGACTATGCTATACCTCGTTGGCTCGAATAAGGACTGTAATGACAGTGAGCAAAAACAGAGAAAATACGATAGAAGAGGTAAGAGGAAGGGAATAGTTCAGTGGGATAAGGGAAAAGCCCCAGGTAGAAGCACGATACCGTTAACTACACAGTATAAGCCGTTCGTAGGCGTGACTTATACTGTGTGGTTAGTGGTATCGAGGATGGCCATCGTCACTTGCCAGATGCCAGATGATTGCGAATGTTAAGGATAGCTAGGGCGCGTAGCGAGTACGGGTTAGCTAATGGGTATGTGGACGGGAGAATGTGAGTACTAACCTCAGCTTCCGAGAAGAAAAGCTGAGGTTCACTAGTTCACTAGTTCACTACTTGTACGACTACGGGCTTTTATGCTCTTTTTCTGTACTGTCTATTTAAGGAAAGAGCAAGACTAAAAGTTGGAAAAAAGCGAATACAGAGATGTCGGAAAACCCCAAAGGAAAACATGGGGAGCGTATCACGTGAGCGTTGGTCCCACAACAGCGAAGACCCCAGACCCCGTCGGAAATTAAAAATTATAAGCCCGAGGCTATAACCTCCAGCTATATTACTGGTTTAGTGACTTCGAGGGAATCATTCCAAGCACCTTCAAGTGATAGATTTTTTGTCTAGAAGCCCTCTCCTTACTGATGGTTCTCCCGTCAAGAACTAGAGAGATGGAATTGTCGATGGATGACAACAGTAGACTCGGAACCGGCCTACTATATCGTCTTATCCCACTGCTGGCCCGAGTCGGTTTTGTTCAAGTTCTATCCTGCCAGTCGGTCTTACTGGTGGGTCTCATTGGTCTTTGCGCCGACACACGACTGTGTGCACCCAGCGACGGTCTCTACGTTCTAAAGCCGTGCGTCCCAGCGTCAGTCGTTCTCGTGACCGTTCACTCGCCTTGCGTCGAGGAGCTCAGAAATCCTCGCGTTGACTTTATCGCGGGGCCACAAAACTCAACCCAGATGGACGCTAGGCAGACCAAGAAGTCATTGTCAAGCACGGCATTGCTCCGGTTTGGTCATGATGGTCGTTCCAAGACTGCGATTTTGCACCCTTGGTCAAAGGATCCTTCAGACTTTGATATCAAGTCGACCTTTCCGAATCGTGCGGACATTTTTCGCGCTGTATTATTCTACTGGAATCTATGCACATGATTCCCTACTGGCTCGATGCGCTGCTGAACGGTTGGTCAGCCGTGTCCCAGATCACTTCGAGAATGCTATCGTGCGTCATAAACGGATGCTGCATCCCTCCGACGATGACAAGATGATCGCGGCATTGTGAGAAGTTCACTACAACTAAGCGCAACGCAAAGGTCAACATCCAAGACGACTGGGTTTCAAAACACGGTTGTTCAGAGCATCAGGAATTGGGTTTCTTGAGGTCCTGCGATTGTTATTAGGCGTGGCGTGAACGCGTATACGTGTGATGCCCTCGGGAAGACCGCGCCCAACGTAGCATCGAGAAAAAGTAGCGGGCCTAGTACAGGACAAAGTACCGGATAATATCGCACACTCTTCTCCGAGTCTGCTACCACCCATAACAAGGCGCCATATGACTGAACTCCGATCTTCTTTCCCGCAGCATGTTACGCTTCGTTTAACGCGCAGTACACACCCGCAATCAACACGGCCGAGGGGAACAGCATTTCGGAGGTGGGTCCGAGAGGAGATAACGAGACGGGTACCGTGACTTGCGTCTGTATGAGGGAGCGTGTCATGTAAACACGTTGTACCCATCAAGTGATCAACGGTCAAGCTGTCAAGCCCCGTCAGGGAACCGTATCGGAGTGAGCAAGGGTGTACCTGTAGGTTTACTTGACAACGCGCTCGTGGAGGGATCGTGTACTATACAATATTACCCCATTCTGGTGTGGTGTTATTGGACCTGCATTCCGAGTTAATGTCACCGGCAATACGTAAAGAGACTCGAATTGGGGTCACGGGTTAATGTGGACCACCGTGACGGGCCGGGATAACAGTCTAGTAAGTGCTATCTGATTTGTTTCTCGTCCGTCTACATGCGTCACCGTGACAGGCTGTCGCATACTATCTCGCCTTGAACACCTTTGGCTTAACGCCCCCAAAGCCTGAGGCCTGAGGACTCGGAAAGCCCTTGTGACAGCAGCTCGTGTCTTATTAACCTGAACTCCGAGTCCATGACCACTGCTGAGGCTGTGTGCCACGGGGCCAGGCGCATCAAACGAGAAACTGCCAGCTGTCAAAACATGATTGATGATCGTTAGTCCGGTCTTGAGCTCGTGTTGCCCAGGGCCAACCGGCCAACCGTCGTGGCGTCCGGTCACGGTCCAGACTCCTTGAACGTGGCGGGAAAATGTTCAACATTCCTCTGTCAGTTCAGTTGGATGGCTGTGCGTGAGCGTCTCCGAGTCCGACCGAGGCTCGGTGCCATGCATCTGCTTGATCCAAACAGCTGCTTGCTCCTTCATCCACGAAAGAGCGATGACGACAAACTTCCATCGTGATCCGTCACGGTAGTCGGAGTCCACTGTGCTCGGATGAATTGACAAATACTCAATTTGTGTCAAACCACCACTGGTAGTGAGCGCTAGCCTGTGGGAGCTAGTGAATGTTTGGCCAGCAGGATTCCAGACTCCCATGACATCGGTACTAGTCCCTCCGTCCTCCCGGCTCACTGACACATCATGTCAACGGCCGGCACGTACTGAGTCTTTCAGTCTTCGCATGGCTCTACTAGGTCAGTAGTGACGGCATGCAAAAGACAACAAGACTCGCTGAGAGGTCCTCCACTGGCAAGGTCATGGTCCGAGTCCCCGCAGGCCTAGTCCCTCGTAGTACGTCCGATTGGAGGTCGGATCATAGTATCAGCCTGTTGACTGCCAATGTCAATCACATAATTTTATGGTCGTCCTCGCTGCGCAGCCTGAGTGTCCGGACGACTTCTGCTTGGACTTCAGCCAAAAGCAGACCTTTTCTCTTCCTACTTCAAGTTTTTACCTCCCTTGACCGCGCCGCGTGGAGATCAGGTGTTCAGCGAGGCATGGTGAAAGGGCTAGGGACGTTGCTCGAACTGTTATTTTCTGAGAATGATATGCCCAGTGCCAGCCCATGCGTGCTGCCACCGACGATCGAGATCAGCGGGCGTTCTCGCTTCCCCACTCATTTTCACATCAAATGACCGAGTCAGGTCAGGTATTCAGTACTCTCCTACAATGTGGACCCAGCACGCCGTCATGCTGAGATACGCCCGTAATCTACGGAACTAAGGAGATCACTGACAGTACTGAGTATGTATTATGGATGCCTCGGACCTGGCTTGGTGTTTCTGTAGTGGGTGACCGTTAGCGTGTTCGAATTCAGCTGAGGTCACGTCGGAGCGCAGGCGTGGGCTTGGAGCTAAAACGAAAGGCGAGCAAACGTACGACGAGAGCGTTCAGGTTGATCAGCTGAAAAGCCCCGACCCCTAAACCTAGCGAAGCCCGCGTGGAAATTATCGTATCATATTCAAGATATTCTCGTCTGCATTTCCCCTCAGGGTGTGGGGGGAAAGAGAGGTAATGAGGTATATAGCAAGTACACTACAGTATTTCAGCAATTTCAAAACAGAACCAAAAAACATATGATGCGAGCAAGGGACGACAGCGATGACGTCCCCGGATAATTCAGAGATACATGCAGGAGTGACGATGTGCGTTAAATAAGGCATAGTGAGGGAAAGAAAGAAAGCATGTCTGGGCGATGATGCGTAAGATGACGCAAAATGAGTGAAGGGTATGTACGGGGCGCCCGGAGGTCCGAAAACGCTGGGGGCTAAGCTGCCTCCTGGTTTACGCCCGGTACGCGCACGGCTGGGGCGATCGTTTCGCCTGGAGGAAACTTGAAATTCTTGACCACTTGACCATCGAGTGACGACATGCCAAGTGGTGCAATTGGCCATGACCGGCGCTCTAAGCACGATGTTCGCAGACCGGAGCCTCTGTTGGCGCCGTCTGAGGGTATTTGTGGAGTTGAACAAGAAGTGGGCAAGCCTGAAACATCCCCGCCCCTCTCTTGTCAGCCCTAGCTCCGCACGTCCAAGTTCTCGGGAAACTTACTCTTTCACATCAGCCAAAGGTCACTAGAGGAGCAAGAATGAATGAGACGGATTCGAGAAGAGTCCAATTGTTCATAAAAGTTCCTTCACGCTCTCCAACAGCACCTTGGGCTTTACCAGCAACGTGCTCTCCAGTAGGTCAGCTTTGCTCCGCGTGGCCCCTGTCTCGCCCTTCATATCAAGGTATGAGGGTCGTTGCTCCCTCCCTCCCTCCCCCTCTTCTCTCCGCTTGACCACAGACAAACCGAAGGCAACGGTACACAATACCCCGCATTCTTCATTTCCATAGCCTGCGTACATGTTCTCCATAGTCGCGGGGTCGAACGCTTGATCACCGAACCAGACAGCAGGTGCGCGACCCTTGCTGCGGGAGGGGGGAGTAACTGGAGGGCGCTCGACTACGACCTCAAACCACGCGCTGCTCACGCCCTCGCGAAGCATACGAGCAAGAGATTCCGTCAGGTCTGCGATATGCGAAAGTTTTTCGCCGAAGCGTGCACGCAATGGCTCACTATGCACTCCATGCTCGTCGGTGCACCCAGCAAGGCAGAGGATCGCGAGGATGCCGCTGATATGACCTCCTGTACGAGAAGATGGATCGTCAACTGAGCTCGCAGAAGCGTTCGACGGCGTCCGTGAGCGCGGCATTGGGAGAGCAAAAAGATGTCGATCGGGAGTGTTATTGGCCGAAGCGCCTGGTGTAGGATACGGGGGAAGGGAAATAGGTGAGATAAGGGACGATGAGGTCAACGAGCCAGGGTAGGCTGGCGCCGGCGCGTTGTACGCGGACACTACACCCCGGGCGTACATATGTGTTAGGGTCCGCCAACGAGAGGTCGTCGCTTGCGGTTCTGGTATGTAAATTTCCGAGAGTCAGCATAACTGGCAACAAGTACGGTACTAAAAAACGTTCTCACCAGACGACTGCATCTCGCAGAAGATATCACGCAAAAAACGGTCAACTTCGGATGGAGCACCTGCACAAAAGGCATCGAGAACTTGACGGCAACACCAAACCTCCCACGCTTGGATGGCTAGCTGCACAATGGTGGGATCATCTTCATGATCACCGTCGCGCAAGAGTGCGAGCATGCCGTCGCCAATGGCTTCACGAACGAACTCGCAATGTGACTCCTTCCACAGGCCAGGTGAGCGGCGAGTAAGCGGGAATTCGTCGGACACTGCTGCTGCCAGCTGGAGAATCTCTGTGTTGAGATCGTGCACAGCTTGGATTATCTGCTGGCCGGAGTAATCATCTGTCTTTGTAAGGAAAGACTTGAGGGATCGCAGTTCTTCGCCACTGGATTCCAGCGTTCGAACGGAATTTGCCAGCTCGGCGTATGAAGTGCGCAGATTGTGGACTTCGGTAGCTCGGACTTGGTGAGCTGCGCATGCCTGTGCCAGCTCTACAGAGAGTTGGCCTTTCTGGGACACGAGGACAGTGTTGGTCGAGCGCTGGTGCTCTAGCTCCATTTTTGTGCTCGAAAAGTCAGCTTGGATATGCTCGAGCTGGCGCTGGAGGGTGAGGACTTGCTCCTGGAGTCGGCTGTTGAAAGTCTCGAACTGCTTTAGTCGAGCATGATCGGCATCTATGGCTACGGCACTGTTGCCGTCAAGGGATGTGGTACGCAAACTTGGTCGGTCGTGGCGTTGACCGGGTCGTGAGGGGGAGAGGGGCATGGCGTCGTACGTAGTTGTGGGAAGTGCGTAGAATCCGTCGTCACTCTCTTCGTCTTCGGAAAGGTAGTTATCTTGGATGTCGTTGTAGATGCGGATAGAGGAAAAATAGGAGGCGACGAAATTCCACAAGGCGTTCATTGTCTAAGGATGCGGGCTAAGCGGGGTTCACGTGTGAACCAGGGATCCAGAGAACATTTACGTTTTGTAAATGAGCTTTGGGAGAATGTGAGGAAAATGTGGAGGAAATTGAAAGAAAAAGAGGAGATTAAACGGGATGGAAGAACTGACGTAGGAGATAGATAGCAAGAGCAACGACGATGTGTTTCGATGTGTTTCGACGTTGTTGTTCAAAGTTGTTGATTCTCCCACAGGGGCGTGTCGGCCTCGTTGCACCCTCGTGTCGGTCTCTCTCAGTCCAGATCCGACAGATCATGGCATCCCCCATCGACTACGACACGTATACATATCTCGCCATCACTCTTACTCCCTCATCCCCCGTTCTGGCCGATCCCTCCCGAGTTCATCCGCATCTCAAACACCTCGGCCCAGTATGCCACTACTTTCTTCCCCACTTGATCCGCTCACGCTCATGTAATACCGGGAGGCCGGAGCATTGCCCGACATCCATGTGTTCTCGGTGCCAAAGCGAACATGGGTGCACTCATCCGCAGCCATCATCCAGGGACTGCGTCAGACAGACGGTGTTCAAAGGGTTGACGTGCAAGAACCGCGGATGAGGGCAAAGAGAGGTGAGCCATACGCCCTTTGCCCTGGCACCATGTTGAAATTTGGCCATCAAAGACATGCACGACTTCTGAAATGTACCGCCGTGGCTTCTCGGCACGGCTCCACTTTGCTTCGCCTTGCATTGGAGTGCAAATTGATTGGATCCCGAGTTGATTGATTATGTACGCATGAGAAGTCACGAGACAAAGTGACGTCATTTGTGACAAAAAGTGGCTTCGGAAAGTGGCTGTCGCTTTTAATCATCAACGCACGCATACACCCACATCAACGACATCCTCACATCATGGGAACAGTCGCTGCTCGCAGCATTTTCAGAAATGGCACCCATTCTCTCACCCGGCCAGCCGTCACTACAACATTCACACACCCCAGACTGGCCAAGTAAGTCAATTCGATGCACTATCTCGATCCCTAATCACGGCCATGTGCTTTTCCAGCCAGGCATACAGGTTCGTTATCCCATACAACCGTTCTAAACTACTCTCATGGTGCGCTCGTACTGATTCACAAGCACTAGTACCATGCATGATAACGATCCAGAGGTGGGCACCTCTTATCACTCGTCGTTTTCACTCGCCACCCATGTGATTGTCTGGGGTAGGTTCTGGAACGCGAGAAGCGCCGCAACTTGACCCGCCAACCTTATCAGACTTCGTCGCCCCTCGATCACTCACCCGGGTGGAATGAGCATCTCGCTTCCACATCAGAGGCCCATGTCAAGGTATGTTGGTCCCTGTCGGCATTCGCAGTCCCCTATCTTTTCAAGGCAAAAGTTTCCGTGGAGGAAACCCCGGTGGAGTCTACCGCTAGATTTGATCTCGACGAGGTTTCTGGCCCATTGAAGTCGGCTCCTGGCACAGATGGTGTCGTCGACATCGACGACACTTATGATGAGGAGATAAAGGAACAGGAAGGCGCTTGGACTCATAAGGTCAAGCGTGAGTCTGCTAAACAGGTAAAGGTATGGCATACTGCATTTCGATTGTCGCACGGTTCAAACCAATCTTCGTTATTCTAGTCTCGAGCTTAAGGGCTCCCTACTTGTCAGTGAACCCAGCAGCCCCTAAAACGGCGTGTCTAGTGGATTTCTTTTGTTCCCAATTGTACTTTTAGTGATCGGTTCCTATGACTCACAAGTCAGCTGTACGCATACTGTATAAGAGCGCATTCGCTCCGACTGCATCCTTCTCATAATACAGTCCACATTCGTTTCCATCGCGAGATTATGAAAGGACGCATTCTACGTCCGTTTTATTTCAGCATCTAGTCTTCTTCCATTCTTTGTAATCAATGTCCATGCCCTATAAATAAAACAGAAACCCAGACAAGTCATGACGTGGCGTCGGCGGAGAGGGGATAGCACTGCGCATCGGCTCTTCTGTAACTCGTAGAAAAAACAACCATGCCGCAACAACTTCCGTGGCGTGCTTTATGACAGGCAAGGAAGTAGGTTTTCGGGAGAAAGGTATATTGGGGAGACGGTTGGGGCTACAGGAGGTAGTGGGGTCATGCTGCATGTACAATACGCGGGTGCGCAATACGATGTGTTTACTGTCAAAGACAACTGGATCAATCGCAGATCTACAAACGCATAAGGGGAAAGAATAATACCAAAAAGTAGTCCGGGACGCGCCGTGAAACCAGCGGCTCGCCAGCCCGTGGAGCAGGGTCAAACTGTAAGCTGCGGTCCCGGTGGATCTCGTCTATCAGTTACACGAAGACAAGGATGCACATAAGAAAGGGGCGACGAACAAACTGTATGATAATTTTTCGTCGATTTCCATGATTGCCGCTTGGTTTCCGCAACGGTAGCAATAATTCGGAGCGCTGAAGATCGTCACCACATTCCGATCCTGTCCCCAATTATACCCTGTGCACCGCACAAAAGGAGGACGTCAGCATTAGTGGTATCGCCATTGCTTTTCTTTCTTTCCCACGCACCCTCCATGACAAGCTGATGCGCACGCGCCACGAGCGTCAAACCGTTATTGTGGTTGAACGCCTCCGAGATGTCCTGACCAAATGTGTAACCCGCTCCTCGCGGAGAGATACCCCATCCACAGCGATCGTCAGGGTCGGACCACAGCAGGTCACACATCGGTCCTTCATGCGGTACTTCTTGTACGCGGTCGATGGCACGGACATGGTCGAGCGTGTCGATCGAAGGCGAGAGACCGCCATGAAGGCAGAAAATCTGTCACATGAACGTGGGTTAGGAGGTCGATCCATTGTGTGACGCAAACGACAGATCCCACGGATCTGGCCGTACAACCGGTACCAAGGAAAAATCGCAAATAATGGAGGTGAAATGAGACACATACTTGGTTTTCGATTAGGGCGGTTAGAGGAAGAAAATCAAACAGGTCGGTGAAGAACCGCCACACGTTGGCATTTCCATATTTGCGTAGGCACTCGTCGTAAAATCCGTAGACTTGTGTGATTTGTCGGCTTTCGTGATTCCCTCGAAGAATCGTTACACGGTCGCGGTATCGCAGCTTCATTGCCACCAGGAGGGTGACAGTCTCTACGGAGTAGTAACCCCGGTCTACATAATCCCCCATGAAAAGATAGTTGGTATCAGGGGAATTACCGCCGATACGAAAGAGCTCTGAGAGATCGTGCTGTAAGATGAATTGGAAACGAAAATACGTAAGAGGCCGTATTCGATGGGCCACGCCAGCAGGTCAAAGTGTTAGGATGGATGTCGATCTCGAGCAATAAAAGTGACGCACGAATTGGCCATGGATGTCACCGCAAACAGTGACAGGACACCTCACAGGCTGTACATTCGCCTCTTCCATTAATATCTCTCTTGTCTGTAAATATATGAGGGTCCCAGAGGAGGTGAAGAAAATATGCGAAATATAAGAGGCGGGCCGTTATCGAGAATACAGAAATGAGCTGCGCACCTTGTCGCACAGCTTTTTTACGTCTGCCTCTGAAAGTTGTTTGCATTGTGTCAGCTGCTGAATCCATCCGTCGACTTCGTGTTCCATGACGATTGTTGTTGTACAAAATATAGATTGAAGGGTCCAAGTCCAAGTGTCCAAGAGCCGTGCTTGGTCGGCAACGTCACGTTTTCCGTCACTGTCACGCGCCTTTCCTCTATCCGCACAATCTCAAATACTCAGCAGGGAACAAATGGCTGGGCATCAAGCTGTGTACGCCACAGACGAGGTATATCCACGCGTATCTAACTGCGACATTTGCTGATTCTATCTTATAGTATGGTCGTCCGTTCATTATCCTCAGGGAGCAAGCTAGAAAGACACGCACGCATGGTCTCGAAGCGATCAAGGTCAGTATACGTCGTTCTTTGTAGTATGCGCGTACAAAACATTTCCTAGTCGCATATTCTAGCCGCGAAGACGGTCGCCAACATCATCCGCACGTCTCTTGGACCGAGAGGTTGCTCTCGTCGTCGTCAATGCAAACCGTGCCTCACCTATCTAATTCAGGTCTTGATAAAATACTCATCTCGCCCGATGGTGAAATCACCGTCACAAATGACGGTGCAACTATTCTGAGTCAAATGGAGGTGGAGCATCAGATTGCGAAGCTCCTTGTACAACTTTCGCGAAGTCAGGATGACGAAGTTGGCGATGGTACTACAGGCGTCGTCGGTGCGTTTCACGTATGCATTCTCCTGGATCACCTCTTACCACATCGTGTATGCGCTAGTCCTTGCTGGTGCCCTGCTAGAACAAAGCGAAGCCCTACTTGATCGTGGCATCCATCCAATCCGGATTGCGGACGGTTTCGATCGTGCGTGCGCGATCGCGGTGAGCAACCTCGAGAGCATAGCAGACACGATCGAGTACAGCAAAACCCACACAGAAAATCTTCTTAAAACTGCCATGACCAGTCTTGGCAGCAAAATGTTTGTCCTCGACTTTGTATCCCGTGCACGCGTCAGGCTAATCAATGCCTGTCGCGCGTAGTGTTTCGAAAGAACATCAACAATTTGCCCAGATTGCCGTCGACGCAGTGTTGCAGGTCGCTGATCTGGAACGCAAAGATGTTCTGTTCGACCTTATCAAAGTCGACGGCAAAGTTGGCGGGTCCCTTGCAGACACGCAACTCATCAAGGGCGTTCTCATCGACAAGGACTTTTCACATCCACAAATGCCGGACAAGGTAGAGGATGCGCGCATCGCCATTCTCACTTGTCCATTCGAGCCCCCGCGTCCCAAGACAAAACATAAACTCGATATTACAAGTGTCGAAGAGTTCAAAAAGCTTCAGAGTTACGAAAAGGAGAAATTCCTAGACATGATTCGGCGTGTGCAGGATTCGAACGCTAATCTAGTCATTTGCCAGTGGGGCTTTGACGACGAGGCGAACCATTTGTTGATGCAAAACGACCTTCCAGCTGTCCGATGGGTCGGTGGTCCCGAGATTGAGGTGACTGGTCATGGTGAACTTTTGCACTGTCATCGATGATTTGACACCATGATGCTTAGTTGATCGCCATTGCCACCGAGGGTCGTATCGTCCCTCGATTTGAGGATTTAACTCCAGAGAAGCTTGGGAAGGCGGGAATCGTCCGCGAAGTCACTTTTGGAACCACGCGGGATAAGATGATGGTAATCGAGGAGTGTGCCAACACCCGCGCCGTGACGATTTTTGTTCGCGGGAGCAACAAAATGGTGCGCAATTCTCGTTGAAGCAAGTCCTCCTCCATTGATATAAAAACTGTCGCACGTCAGATTGTCGACGAATCGAAGCGTGCCCTGCACGATGCGATTTGTGCTGTTCGTAACCTCATCAAGGACAATCGCGTAGTATATGGCGGGGGTGCTGCGGACATCAGCTCGTCTTTGGCTGTACAGAAAGCTGCGGACGAGATCCCGTCGATCGAGCAATATGCCATGCGCGCCTTTGCATCCGCGTTGGACTCTGTGCCACTGGCCTTGGCGGAAAACAGTGGACTTTCGCCGATTGAGACGCTGGCGGAGGTGAAGAGTCGTCAGGTCAAGGAGAACGACTCGACGCTGGGCATTGACTGCAATGGGCGAGGGAATAATGGTGCGCTTCCACCGGCCCCCAGTTGAAAACGACATTTGTCTGACTCTACTTTTCTTTTCGTTTATAGATATGAAGAAGCAGTTC
>WNFQ01009735.1_pt1 | contig 15118 bp, 16 predicted proteins | sample 5400171 | NCBI WGS metagenome assembly WNFQ01 (sample SAMN13153356, study PRJNA577476) | soil metagenome | isolation source: 20 cm soil under Madrone tree | place: USA:California | collected 2016-06-14
GATCGGTGGTAACAGCGGATGGTGAAGCTGGGCGACATCGACTTCGAGCGCGTTCAGGCTTCGAGCGCGCAGCTTCCCTTCTCTTCCCAAGCTAGAAAGCGGCACTGCGTGGTAGGTCTGATACCCTATACACCCATTGAAAAACAAAAAAAACAACAGTAGCAAGATTCTCACGGTTCCTAAGCGGCTGCAACAGAGCCAAAACTCAACGGCAATCATGACAATCAGGCCGGAGCTGCGATGACAAATTTGTCATTAATCTCTGGACAGCTCCTCCATTTAACGGCAACTCAGACGCTTATTCGTTCGATATCGATTTCAGAAAATGGTGCCTCCTGCGTGACCCGTAATTGCTTCAAGCGGATCAGCTCAAGCAGTGCAAGAAAAGTGACAACGATTTCGGTTCGGCCTGCCGCCGAAGCGAACAATTCTGAAAACGCGATTCGCTGGTTCGCGCTAGTAGTGCGGATGATAAAGTCGATCTTGTCGGAAACGGTGAAATTTTCCTCAAAAATCTCACGGAGATCTTCGCGACGATCTTCGAGCTTTTTTAGCACTTTCTGAAACGCACTGATTAAATCGAAAATACCGACTTCGCTCTGGAGAAGCGTTTCTCGTTCATCGAATTCAGGTTTTTCTGGAATCCGCGGAATGACTCCTTCCTGCAGCAGTTCTCTTTGATGAAGCTGAAAAGCGGCATCCTTGAATTTCTTATATTCAATGAGCTGCCGGATCAGATCCCATCTGGGATCTTCCTCTTCTGTATCAGCTTCCGGTGGCTGTTGATGCACGGGAAGTAAACTGCGGCTTTTGATATAGATGAGCGTGGCGGCCATTACGACGAACTCGCCCGCAATCTCAAGATCCAGCATTCGGAAGGTATCGAGATATTCCAAGTATTGACCGGTGATCCGTTCGATTGAAACCGCGTAAATATCGACCTCTTCCTTTTTGATCAGATAAAGAAGGAGATCCAGCGGTCCTTCGAACACTTCGATTCTAACTTTGTAATCCGATGGCATGGGGTGGAAAAGATGCTCTGGGCGGGATTGCCGGTTAGTTCGCACTCTTTAGCAGCAGCGCATTGGCGACGGCGTATGCCTGTGAATGGCTAAGGCTAACTAAGACAGTCTCGATGTTGAGTCTTTTAGCTAACTCGGCCGCGCCAGCGTGGAGCACAACAAATGGTTCACCGCTCGCCTTTCTGCGGACCTCGATATCGCGCCAACTGATTCGCTGGGCAAATCCGGTTCCGAAGGCCTTCGTAATAGCTTCTTTGGCCGCAAATCGGGCGGCAAAATGGGGTGCTGGATCTCGCATCGATTGACAATATTCGATTTCGCCTGGCTGATAGACGCGATCCAAGAAACGTTGGCCGTGACCCCGGATCAGATCGGCGATCCGTGCGTTCTCAACCACGTCGATCCCAATGCCAAATACTGTCACTGCTTTCCGGAAACTAGTTTCTGCACCATTTCACGAACCGCGTTTTCTAAACCGATGAAGATCGCACGCGAAACTATGGAATGGCCAATGTTAAACTCATTCCAACCAGGAATCGAGAGCAGTGGATGTACGTTTTCGTAGTTGATCCCATGCCCGGCATTTATAATCAGTCCTTTTTCCTCTGCCAGGCGTGCCGCCGCCTCGAGTCGATGTAGTTCGTCGGTGCGGAAATCGTCCAGTGCGTTGGAGTACGCTCCAGTATGCAGCTCCACGACCTGAGCTCCTAGATCAGCCGATGCCTCGATCTGTTCGGCCTTAGGCTCGATGAACATGCTCACGCGGATGCCAGCGGCCTGAAGGCGTTGGACGGTCTTTCTGAGAGATTTCGCGTTTCGCACGACATCGAGCCCGCCTTCGGTTGTTACTTCCTGCCGATTTTCCGGGACAAGGCAAACGTCATCCGGCAAGACGCGAATTGCCGTGTCAATAATTTCGGGCGTATTTCCCATCTCAAAATTCAGTTTAGTAACCAAGCTGGCCCGGAGCCGAAAGACATCTTGGTCTTGAATGTGCCGCCGATCGGCTCGGAGATGAACAGTAATACCGCGCGCGCCACCGCGTTCGCAAATGGATGCGGCCGCGATGAGATCGGGCTCACAGTTAGGAGAGTCGCTCATTCCCACGTAACGCGCTTGGCGCAGTGTTGCGATGTGATCAATATTTACACCTAATTTCAGCATAAACCTTAGACCTTAGAAAATGCGGCTGCCCGGTGTAACTGAGGAGCATGGCGGCCAATGGAACTGCACCGGCTCAACCCCCCGGCCGCGCTTGGGCTATAATGGATACAGGCCACTAGTGTCGGAAGTGTCTGATGCCGGTAAAGACCATTGTCATCTGACGATCGCTGGCCGCCTGAATGACTTCATTGTCGCGCACCGAACCTCCTGGCTGAATGACCGCAGTTGCCCCTGCCTCTGCGGCGGCGATCAACCCATCCGCAAATGGAAAAAACGCGTCACTTGCGACCGCACTGCCCTTCAAAGAGAGGCCCGCTTCTCCCGCTTTCCAGATCGCAATCCGCGAGGAGTCGACCCGCGCCATTTGACCCGCGCCGATACCGAGGGTGCGATCTTTGGCAGCATAAACGATGGCGTTGGATTTCACGTGTCGAACAATTTTCCAGCCGAACAACATCGCCTTCATTTCATCGGCCGTCGGTGGCCGTTGCGAAACAACCCGCCGCTCTGGGTCTTGCAATTCTCCCCAATCCTTTTCTTGCACAAGCATCCCACCGATCACCGAGCGCACATCCGGTTCTGATCGAGTTGAGTTGAACCAATCGGACATTTTAATGAGGCGAAGATTCTTTTTCTTCTGCAGCAAAGCGCGCGCTTCGGGTTCAAACTCCGGCGCGATAATCACTTCACTAAATATTTCGGAAATCGCACGGGCCAATGCCTCGGTCAGTGGACGATTGCAGGCAATGATGCCGCCAAACGGTGCCTGTTTATCAGTCGCAAAAGCCTTTAACCATGCTTCTCGGAGATCTTGATCAGATCCCACCCCACATGGATTGGTGTGCTTGAGGATGGCAACCGTCGGCTCGACGAATTCACGGATGAGGCCGGCGGCAGCATCGATATCGATAATATTGTTATAAGAAAGTTCTTTCCCGTGCAGCTTCTGAAAGTAGTCGCCAAAACGGCCGTAAAGTGAGGCACTCTGATGCGGATTTTCCCCGTAACGTAGCCGCATCTCCAGAGGTAGCGATACCGCGTAAGATCCCAATGTCGCCTGCTCGCGGTTCAGATAGCCCGCGATCACGCTATCGTATCTGGAGGTTGTCAGAAAAACTTTGATGGCCAACTGTTCGCGCAAAGCGAGTGTCGTTTCGCCATTGTGTAGATCGAGTTCTGCTAAGACTTGATCGTAGTCGGCGGGATCTGTCACGACCGTCACAAATCGATAATTCTTGGCCGCGCTGCGGAGCATTGATGGACCGCCTATATCGATCTGTTCGATTGCTTCTTCGAGCTTTACTTCCGGCTTATTAATGGTCGCCTCAAACGGATAGAGGTTAACAACCACTAGATCAATCGGCTCGATCTGATTCGTCTCGACCTGCTGTTGATGATCCGGGTCACTCCGAACGAACAACAATCCTCCATGCACCTTCGGATGAAGTGTCTTCACCCGGCCACCAAGGATTTCCGGGAACCCGGTAAACTGTTCCATTTCCATGTGAGCAACTCTTTCCCTTTTTAAGAGGGCTGCCGTTCCGCCAGTCGATATGATTTCCACGCCCATTTTGCTCAAGCGTTGAGCAAAGGGAACAAGTCCGGACTTATTCGAGACCGACAGGAGGGCGCGTTTAATCTTCATTCCGAGGGGTAAAGCTAACCATACGCCGCGCCTTGTCGACAATAGATGGTGGAGTCGCGAGAACAGCCATAATTTTCCGACACTGGCAACAAACGTGTTGGCAGATACTTCTTGAGTTTGTCATACTCAGCGCAAATCCCGGAACATGAGCCATATCAATAAAATAGAAGGTATTGGAGTCTCTCACACCAAGAAGTTAGAAGCCGAAGGAATCAAAACTGCAGAACAGTTGTTGCAGGCTGGATCGAGTCCGAAGCACCGCCAGGAACTGGCAAAGAAGACAGGGTTCTCTGAGCACCACATTTTAAAGTGGGTCAATCAAGCAGATCTATTTCGAGTGAAAGGAATCGGCCGGCAGTATGCGGAACTGCTACAGTCATCGGGTGTTGATTCCGTTCTCGAACTTGCTCAGCGTAGACCGGATCATCTGCACGCAGCACTTAAAGCGAACAACGACAAAAAACATCAAGTACACTTGGTTCCAGGTGCTGGCACGGTTGGCCGCTGGGTAGATGTTGCTCAGAAGCTTCCTCGAATTGTGACCTATTGAGCGGATCTCCTGAGGGAACGTAATGGTCGGGGGAAAACCTCGGCGCATTGGGTAGCTGCGCCCTTTCGTTATGCATCCCATGTGCCGGGTTTGAGCCATTCGTGCTATGGGCTCGCGCGCACGACGAGCTTCCAATGCTTTACCGTACCGCTCGTGCGCGGGCCCCAGCCAGATCAGGCTTTTGCCCTGCCAAAATGCCTCACTGCCTCGCCAGGATCTGCTCGGTCTCTCCGAGAAGAGAAACACCGAAGTCATCCAATTGCTCCGAACCTTGCAACTCCCGCAGCATTTCTAGGCAACGGACCAGATTAGGTGCGACTCGAGCATCCTTATCTTGACGTTGGAGAATTTTTGCAGACTGCAAGTATCCATTGGCCAGGAACTCTTGCCAAGCAGGATTAGCTCGATTGGACTCCAGCAAACGTTCGAAGATTTCGCAGCTTCGTTGGTAATCCCTGAGTCCATCTTCCGGCTTCTCCAGAACAATTAAGGTTTCGCCCACGCGTTGCAGCGCCAGCGCAAAGTCCTGACACCACATAATGTTGGTCTGATCCGATTGCGTCAGCTTTTGACAGATCTGAAGCGAGTCGGCGTAATATTGGAGAGCCTTATCGAGTTGCCCGTCCGCCTTCAGAAGATCTCCCAAGCGGCCTAGGCAGACTGCTAAATCACTTTGATAACCCGAGTTATCAGGTTCATCGTCGCATAGGTTCTGGAAGACGGTATGGCCGCGCTCAGAAGTCTTCAGCGCCTCTTCCGCGTGATCAAGGTCGGCCTGGACACTCCCCAGATTGACGAGTCCAAGCGCAAGATCACGTTGCCGGGTACGATTGGACGGCTCTTCATCGGTCATTAGCTGAGTGATATCCAGAGATTGCTGATAGTACTTCAATGCTGCTTGCGGACGTCCTTCGGCGCGCAAGACACCGCCGATGTGGTCGAGGCTAATCGCGACGTCCCGGCGCAACTCCTTGTTCGCCAGATCTTCGTTGAGCAATTGTTGTACGCTGTCCAACTGCTCATTGTAAAAATCCAGCGCTTCCGGCAGTTTGCCTTCGACTTCCAGAGCGTAACCGGTTCGCTCCAGACAGGCTAACAAATTTCGGCGCAGTTGGACGTTTCCGGGGTTTAGATTGGCCAGTTTTCTGGCGACGTCCAGCGCACCTTTGTATGAGGTGGTCGCTTGCTCTGGAGCGCCTACGTTTACGTAGAGTTCGCCTAGCCGGTTAAAAACATCGGATAACAGAAGCCAACGGGCAGAATCGTTTGACTGTTTCTCCGCCAAAGTCTGCAAAACCTTACGCTCTCGTTGATAGGATCCAATGGCTTTCGACCACTCCTTTTCGTTAAAATAGATCGCCCCAAGCTTGTGCAAGGCCGACGCCAGTCGATCTTTCCACGGTAGATTCTCAGAATCTTGATCGACCAGTTCTTGAAGTTGGTCGGCAGCACTCTTGTACGACGAAATTGCCGGATCTACGCTCTTAAGGGAGACCTGGATGTCTCCAATCGTGCGCAGTTCGTGGGCCAAATGATCGGACCAGCGGCTGTGCTCCTGATTTTCTTTGATGAATCGGCGAATAATTTCGCATGCTTCTCGTCTCGATGTGAGGGCTTCCTCGAGTTTTCCCTCATCCCGAAGCAGATCAGCCTGATCATCCAAAGCGGCGACGCGTAATACCGAAATCGGTTGATCATGCGGATTGCCTCCGGTTGTTTGGTTGTACGACTCGATCCCTCGAAGCGCGCCGTCGAGCAGATCCATTCGGCGAACCGGGTTAAGGCTATCTCCAATATCTGCGACGATCGTGTGAATCATCGATTCAGCACGGTACCGAGCATCCACGGCTTGCCGCATTACCCGTTGAGCTTCACCCTTTTGGGCGATTGCCACCCGACGCGAATCTTCAAAATGATGGTAGCGATGAAAGCTGATGGAACCAAAAACGATTGCTGCGACCAGCGCACCACTGATTGTAAAGACGGTTTTTGCGACAAACCGACGCTCTTTTCTGCCTTGAATTCGAATCTGCCAAATCCAGTCATAGACATAAGAGCGGACCTCCATGCTCAGTGCTTCGCCGAAGCGTTGAAAGAAGTGTTCCGTCTGCGTCAACGCTTCTCCTCGCGGGAAGACATAGTCGATCGTTGGTTGCACGGAGCGTTGACAGCATTTTTGGCGCAACACTCGTTCGAAGATTTTTTCAAATTCTTCGGTACCGCGATAGCGATTGATGCTGGTAGTAAAGTCGCTTTGACGATTGACGCCGTATTTCTTCCAGTCGTGCAAAAAACGTTCGAGTGCGTTCCACCCGGAATTATTCTCCTCAGACCCGGCGGCCGGCGTTTCGCCAATAATTTCGGACTCCTTTGTAAATAGCAGAAAGTCAGGGATGCGACCGATCTGCGTGGTATGCGCAGTCGCAATACCGTCAGAATTTGCGTTTGTGGGCAGGCTCGCTTCGGAGCCTGCGTCATTACCGCTACACTTTTCGTCAATCAGACATATCACCAAATCGAACGCTTGATGATTCTCGACGGAGAAACTATCGGCGGCGCCTCTGTGATTGCGGTGGAAGACAAGTTCAAAAGATCCGTGGGAGCGGCAATAGTTTTTTGGGAAAAATTACGGCGTTTCAGACCATTGTCTGAAATGGCGGGGAACTTGGAAAACATGTTTCGCTGCAAAAAGGACTCTTGGCAAGCGGATCTCAGATCATGGCGGCGAAAGTTTGTCTTCCGTCTTGTCGCGATGGAGATTCTCTTTGCTCAAGAAAAATACAGAAATCAGAGCGCTTTTACTGAGTCTTGAAAAAATTAGAAGCGATCACCGACATCGCAATGCCTTTATTGGTAATTTCGTTGCGCTCTGATGACTAAGATGGCATTGAGCTCGAGAGCAAGGAGCTCCATAAAACAGGATCATTCGGGCAAATCTGTCTGCCGAGAGGAGAGACGCAGAGTTTTGGAAATGTTTTTAAGCCGGAGCATTTTGGCGCATGCGTGTATTGGCGTTCGATGTTTACGGAACACTGGTTGACGTGCACGGAAATGAGAAAACTGCTGAACCGTTTCTCCATGGACAGAGCTCAGCATTCATAGCGCGCCGGCGAGGCTACCTGCGGACATTGCCGGCGACGGCAGCCTAGATTAGGCCGTCCCGATGTTTACGGATTCCGTCTTCGCAACTTCTTAGAACGGAATATCATCCGGCTCAGCGTCCAAGTCGGGATCTTTGGGAGTCTGTCGTTGGGGTGGGGGAGGCGTTGTCCGCCTTTGAGTGCCCGGGGCAGTTGAACCGGCTTCGCTATCGCCTCGGCTGCCTAGCATCTGCATATTTTCGGCCACTACGCGCAAACGAGAACGCTTTTGACCGGTCTGTTTGTCGTCCCAAGTATCCAGCTGAAGCCGGCCTTCGATGAAGACCTGTCGCCCTTTCTTGAGATATTCTTGCGCAACTTCGGCTTGCCGGCCCCAAAGCGTCACGTCGACGAAGGTGACCTCTTCCTTCTTTTCGCCATCTTCCCCCGAGTAAACCCGGTTTACGGCGATGCCAATATCCGCAACCGCGGTTCCTTTCGGCGTGTACCGCACCTCCGGGTCACGAGTCAGATTTCCGATAAGTAGAACACGGTTGAGGTTGGCCATAGAAGAGTGACTATTTGGGGTTCTTTACTGCCGGCTTACTCGGCAATAGCTGATAATGCTGCAAAAAGACGATCGGATCGAGCTTGAATTTGCTCCGTAACTTCGTGATGAGAGACGGCTCGGCTTCGAAGACGAAATTAACGTAGAAAGCGGATTCGATGTTGCTCGGAGTATAAGCAAGCTGTCGCTTATCCATCTTTTGGATTTGCTCGATCGTTGCCCCTTCCTTCACAAACTCACTTTCCAACCGTTCCACGATTTCTTTTACCCCATCTTCTTGGCCTCGAGTATCGAGCGCCATTAAACATTCATAACTCTTTTTCATAATGTAGTCAACTGTTTTCTGTGCGATTGAAAACATTCATCGCCGCGGTCACACCTTCCGCCGCAATCTGCTGAATGGCAGCAACCGCCCGTTCGACCGCTTGGTTTACGCTGATCCGTTCACTGGCCGCAAAGCGACCAAGCACGTGATCAACCAGATCTTTATCGCCCGGAGTCGCTCCGACTCCTATTCGTAAGCGCGGAAAACCATATCCAAAGTGTGCGGCTAACGACCTCAGTCCATTGTGTCCGCCTTCGCTGCCTTCTGCGCGGATCCGCAATCTTCCGAGCGGTAACGCTACATCGTCCACCACCGCCAAAAATTCCTCCGACGCGATGTGGAAATATTGGGCAAGGGGACCAATCGAATCACCACTTCGATTCATGTACGTCATTGGTTTCACCAGCAAAATATCATTCCATTTTGCCCAATCGCACCGCCACTTCTTCGCCGGCGAAAACTGAACGCCTTGGCTTTCGGCCAAGGCATCGAGGACCACGAATCCGATGTTGTGCCGCGTGTCGGTGTACTCCGGACCAGGATTTCCAAGACCAGCCACCAACCGAAGTGCAGCCATTCCAACTCAGGACTCGCTTGCTGGCGCAGCACCTTCTTCCGGTTTCTTTGCGGTGATTACTTCAGGAACGGTTGGTGTTATCAGCGGTTCAGCGACCTCTTCTTCGACGCGTGCCTCGACGACCGCCACCACAGTTTGTTCCGGATCCGTGATTGCCTCCACCCCGGGTGGAAGTTTGAGCTCGCGGACATGGAGCGATTCACCAACGTCAAGGTTAGTTACATCAACCTCGATAACTTGAGGAAGGTCACCCGGCAGACATTCCACTTCCAGGTAACGCAAAATGTGTTCCAACAATCCGCCCTGCACTTTGACGCCCACTGCTTCGCCGACAGTTTCGATCGGCACTTCCGCGGAGACGGTTTCGTTGGCCGAGACCGCATGGAAGTCGACATGCAAGATCTCTCGCTCCAAGGGATGGTGCTGTATCTCTTGGATCATTGCCAAGGCGTTCTGTTTTTGGCCGTTGTCGAGAATTTCTAATTCGACCAGAATATTCTCGCCGGAGGCGTGGGATAGAACGTTGAGTAGCTCTCGGCCATTGATCTGGAGATTTACCGGTTCCTGAGCCGACCCATAGATGACTCCAGGGACCATACCAGCGGCCTTAATTTTCTTAATCGCATTGCGCCCGACTAGGGTCCGCCTTTGCGCCGTTAATTTAGCTTGTTGCGCCATGTTAATTCATTGTACCGCGTTAATTTCGAAAAGGGAGCTTACCGACTCGTTGGAATAGACGCGTTGGATTCCTTCGCCTAGGAGTTGAGCAATGGAGAGCACCGTAATCCGGCAATCGGGATGGAGTCGAACGGGCGTACTGTTGGTTGTAATTAGCTCCAAAATTTCGGAATTCATCAGACGTTTGTGAGCAATTTCGGTAAATACCGCATGAGAAACGCCGGCATAGATATCTTTGGCCCCCTGTTTTTTTAGAATTGCCGCCGCGCTCGTGAGGGTCCCGGCGGTTTCCGTCAGGTCATCGACCAGCAGAACGTTCTTACCTTCCACTTCTCCAATAACCTGTAAGGCTTCGGTTTCGGTCGGACTCTTCCTTCGCTTACCAACGATTGCCAGCGTAGCAGCGAGCGCTTCCGCGTAAGCCGAGGCGAGTTTTAGCCCTCCGACATCGGGCGAGACGATCACCAAATTACCGATCTTCTTCTGTTGGATGTACCGGATCAACACCGGCGCGGCGTAGAGATGGTCGACCGGGATGTCAAAAAATCCTTGGATCTGCTGGGCATGAAGATCAAGCGTCAGGACGCGATCTGACCCGGCTGCAGTCAGCAGATTGGCGACCAGCTTGGCGGTGATAGGTACCCGCGGTTGATCTTTGCGGTCTTGCCGAGCGTAACCGAAGTAAGGAATTACGGCCGTGATCCGATAGGCGCTGGCCCGACGGGCGGCATCGATCAGGATCAACAACTCCATTAAGTTGTGATTGGTTGGCGGGCAGGTCGGCTGAACGATAAAGACATCGCGCCCCCGGATATTCTCGTTGATTTTGACCCGCGATTCGCCGTCCGGAAAGGAGGTGACCGTGGCATCGGCCAGCGGGACGCCAACGGATTCAGCGATTTTCAGAGCCAACTCCTTATGAGCCGTCCCGGAGAATATCTTCATCTCACGATTAAACAGGGGCATAGCCAGGTGAAAATGGACCCGCACATTAAACTCAAAACCATGATTTGCAAGGGAAGTAGTCTGATCCTTCCGTCTCGGGAAACCGCCTGAGCCCAACCCGCCTTTAAGACCCTCCGCCTGGCATTTTTCGAGCCAGTAGCACCAGCCAACGGAGACTAGAACATCGGGCTATCCCAGCAGTTCCGCCAGCTTTAGTCGGAATTCTTCTGCGTCGCGCACGCAATAGCCGCTGTCTGCCTTGAGCTTGAGCTCTAGTCCGTCATTGCTTCGGAATCTCAGATACAGTGGCTGGGGACCGGGGTATTGCAGGATGAGATCCCGCAGGGCGAGTAATCGGCCTTCGTCGGTTTTATCCAGAGGAAGATCGATGGTCAGGACCGGTGTTTTCTTAGCTCGAGTAATAGACACCACTTCCGCGGCGATCAAGCGAACGCTATCCTCTCGGCTATCCAGCTTTCCGGTAATAGCGACAATTTTGCCTGGTTCGAGCTCTTTCAATGCTTTGGCGAAAACGTCTGCCCAAACCATTACTTCTACTGACCCGGTAAAGTCTTCGACCGTCATCACCGCGAACGGTTTACCCTCTTTGCGCGTGTATTTGCGCTCCAGCGCCGAAATCGATCCGGCTATCCGCACCTGGCTCTTATCCGTTTGTTCGGAAAGCTCAGCGATTGGCGTGAATTTTCCTGATTCGATCAGGTCTCGATAGGCGTCCAGGGGATGGCCGGTCACGTAAAAACCGAGTAACTCCTTTTCATACCCAAGCTTCTCGTTCAATGGCCAAGGGGTAAAGGACTCCGCATGTCCGTTTCGTTTTGCGCTGGAAGGCAGATCCTGGTCGCCGAATAGTGACACTTGGCCGGTAAGCCGATCTTTTTGTCTTGCTGTTCCCACCGCCAGCGCCGATTCGATCCGTCCGAAGAGTTCGGCACGATCTCTTCCAGTAAAGTCAAAGGCGCCGGCGCGCACCAGGTTTTCCAACAACTTCCGATTGACCGATCGAGAGTCCAACCTGCTGCAGTAATCTTCCAACGACTGGAAAGGCCCGACTTTTTCTCTTTCCCTGATCGCAGCGTCAACCGGAGCTTCGCCGATATTCTTGATCGCCGAAAGCCCATAACGAATACCGCGGCGCTCCGCATCCAATTCTGGCACAAACTTGAGCCCACTTTTGTTCACGTCCGGCGGCAGAATGGCGATATTCATACGCTGGCATTCCGCGACGAACACCGAAATCTTGTCGGTATTGTTGACCTCGTTGCTGAGTAATCCAGCCATGAATTCAACCGGATAGTTTGCTTTGAGATAGGCGGTCTGATAGCTGATTAATCCATAGGCCGCACTGTGACTCTTGTTGAATCCGTAACCCGCAAATTTCTCCAGCAAGTCGAAGATCGCATTGGCTTTTTTCTCTTCGATATCGTTTATCCGTTTGCACCCGGCAATAAAGTTCACTCGCTCTTTTGCCATCTTCTCCTTGTCCTTTTTGCCCATCGCTCGCCGGAGGAGATCGGCTTGGCCAAGTGAGTATCCGGCCAGCACGTTCGCGGCGCGTTGCACCTGCTCCTGATAAATCATGATACCGTAAGTGTCGGCGCAGACCTCCTTCAGCAGCGGATGTTCGTATTTAATTTTTGTAAGCCCCTTTTTCCGTTTGATGTAGTCGGGTATAAGTTCCATCGGACCGGGACGATACAGAGCGATCAATGCGATAATGTCGTCGATCGTGCTCACGTCGAACTGCTTACACAGATTAGTCATTCCGCCGGATTCCAACTGGAACACACCAATTGTTTCGCCGCGATTGAGGAGATCAAAGGTCGGCTTATCATCGAGCGGGATGTCTTCCAAAGAAAAATCGGCATCTTTTTCGCGGATCAACGTGGCGGCATCCTGGAGCACCGTTAAGGTCTTCAGCCCCAAAAAATCCATTTTCAACATGCCGAGATCGGTAAGCGGCCCCATCTCGTATTGGGTAATGACCTCCTCATCGTTGCCGCGACAAAGAGGGATGTATTCATCGAGTGGCCGATCGCCGATGACTACCCCAGCGGCGTGGATGCCGGTGTTACGGGTAAGCCCTTCGAGTACCGTTGCGTAACCCCAGAGCTGTTGGGTGGCTTCTTCGGTTGCGACTGCTTGCTTCAGCTCGGGGTTCTTTTCGATTGCGCTTTTTAACGTGATTCCGAGCTCATTCGGAATCATCTTCGCGATGCGGTCGGCATCGGAATAGCTTAGTCCCATCACTCTTCCGACATCGCGGATCACGCTCTTCGCACCCAGAGTGCCGAAGGTAATGATCTGTGACACGGCCCGGGAACCATATTTTTCGCGCACATAATCGATCACTTCTCCCCGTCGATTCTGACAAAAATCGACGTCGATATCTGGCGGACTGATACGTTCCGGATTGAGAAAGCGCTCAAAGATTAAGCCAAATCGGAGCGGATCGAGATCGGTGATCTCGAGCACGTAGGCAGCCAGCGAACCTGCCGCGGACCCGCGACCGGGACCGACTGGGATTCCATGAGACTTGGCATAGTGAATAAAATCCCAAACAATTAAGAAATAGCTGGTGAAACCGGTCTTCTCCAAAATCGAAAGCTCGTAGTCCAGGCGCTGGCGGAGTTCCTGATCATTGACGGCTCGCTCCCCGTAGCGCTTCCGCAAGCCGGCCGAACAGAGCTCGCGCAAGTACTGTTCGCGCGACTTCCCGGGGGGCGGTTCGTAGGCTGGATATTTCGAAGTATTGAAATCCAGTTTCAGATCGCACATCTCGGCGATGCGTAGCGTGTTGGTCAGCGCTTCCGGCACGTCATTGAATAGCTGGGCCATTTCCGCAGCCGATTTGAAATAGACCGCAGTCGGATAATGCATGCGACGCTCGTCATGCAGCATCGATCCCGTGCCGATACAGATCATGACATCATGCGCTTCGTGGTGGGATCGCTCAAGGAAATGGACGTCATTGACCGCAACGAGCGGAAGATCCAACCCTTTCGCCAGGACCCTGAGCTGTGCATTGACCAGGTGTTGCGCCTCGATCCCGTGATCATGCAATTCAAGAAAGAAACGATCCTTGCCGAAAATATCGGCAAACTCCGAAGCTGTTCGTTCGGCTTTCTTAAGATCGCCGTTTTGAATACGCGGCTTATAATGAAATCCATCAAGATGGGCGGCTGAAACCAACTTTATCAGATTACCGTAGCCAACGAGATCCTGCGCCAGCAGTGTAAAGTGGAACGACGCATCTCGGGCCGATGTCGCGCTTCGATCGGTCATCGCGCCGGGCGCCATGTAAACCTCGCATCCAATAATCGGTTTGATCCCAGCCTTTTGTGCCGCCTGATAAAACTCCACCGCACCGTACATGTTGCCGTGATCGGTGATGGCAACCGCTGGCATACCAAATTCGACAGCTTTCCGGATTAATTCCGGAATTCGGATAGCCCCATCCAGGAGCGAGTATTCAGTATGGAGATGGAGATGAACGAAAGAATCAGACATCGGTTCGAGAAAGTTAATCGGGAAAGGGCGAGCAGCAAATGGGGATGCAGAATTTTAGAAGCCAGAGCCAGAAGCGGGAATCTAGAATCTAGGATCTGGAATACAGAACACGGAATACGGAATAGGGCATTGCGATACCCGGCACTCGACCTGTCTGCCGTAGGGTCTTGGCGCCATTACAGGCCGCTGTAGCAAGCGAAAGTGCGAGAGTGCGGCAGCTGCCAGGCGCCCGGAAACGACCTAGGATTCGCCGAGGAAACGAGCCCAACGCCTTTCAGCGCTTCATTTCCTTTATCTGCAACGACACAATTTTCTTACCGCTGCCCGTGTGGGGATCCTCGACGGATTGCTGGCCGACCTCAGCAAATCCCTGCTCTTGGTGGAACCGCAATGAGACAAGATTAGGTGGGTCGATGTGAATCTCGCAGACCAGTTGAGGAATGCCGCGTGCAACCGCTTGGGCTTGCAGGTCAGCGTAAAGCTGGGTGGCCAAATGATGCCTTCTGAAGTCCTGGGAGATGACGATCCGGTCGATGTACAGGAAGTCTGCGTACCGCGCCTTGAACCAAAGAAAATTCGGGTTGTCGTACTCCGCTTTCGGGAGAAACGCCAAGAGAAAGCCGGCGACGCTTTCCGCCGCAATTGCTACCTGGAAAAACGACGCTTCGTTTGAGATTCGAATTAACTTTGGCAGATCGAGCGGGCTGAGGAATTCCTCCGATTGGTAGTTAAGCGCCAAGATCGCTGGGAACTCTGACCGGGTCGCAGCGTGGAACTGAAAGTTGCTCATGGATTTGGAATCAAGTCCGGAAACGGTCACGTCTCAATCAGGAGCTCGGTCCTGGTCAGGCTAGGTCAGCGAAAACTTGTTGGCAATCATCGCACCGGTGGCATTGTTGGCATTGCTTTTCAGCCGGGGTGGCGAAATTGGCAGACGCGCCAGACTTAGGATCTGTTGGAAGAAATTCCGTAGGGGTTCGAATCCCCTCCTCGGCACGCCCTATCCATGGTACTCAGTGCTAACGAGTTATGCCTT
>WNFQ01003286.1_pt1 | contig 15117 bp, 10 predicted proteins | sample 5400171 | NCBI WGS metagenome assembly WNFQ01 (sample SAMN13153356, study PRJNA577476) | soil metagenome | isolation source: 20 cm soil under Madrone tree | place: USA:California | collected 2016-06-14
TGGAGGGCACGGCTTCATAATAGTTCGTGACGTCGTAGCTGGTCGAGCCGTTCAGCACGCCACCGCTGGAATTAACCAGCTTGATGTGCTGCATCTTCGGGGCATTCTCGGAGCCCTGAAACATCATGTGTTCGAAGAGATGAGCAAACCCGCTGCGTCCCTGCGGCTCAAGGCGGAATCCAATCTTGTAATAAATGCCCACGGTAACCACTGGCGCCGTGGAATCCGGCGCGACTACCACGTGCAGTCCATTTGCCAGTTTGGTGCTCTCGATTCCAATCTGGAGTCGTTTCACGCGTTGCCCCCTATCGCTTTTGCTTTTGGTTTCTGTTCCACAGAACTCTTTTCCAGCTCGTCCAACATCCCGGCGGGATCTTGGGAAAGCACACGAGCGGCTAGCCGATTCAGCGTCGCATAAGCCGGCGCAAATTCCCGCGGCGAATTCTGAAGTGCATTCAAATGGGCGCGTACGATTTTGTAATCCCCGCGAGAGAGCGGGCCGGTCCACGCCGTGCGAGGCCCCAACCTCTCAAAATTCTCCAGCACCTGGCGGGTCAAAGGCAATAGCCCGCGCACGGCTTCGCTGCGCTTCATTCCCAGCGAGACAAGCAATTGGGTGGCAGCTTCTTCCACCGCAAGAACATGACCAGCGGCCATCGCTGCCGCGGCGTGGTACAGGAGTTTTTTACTGCCGGCAATGCGCACAGGCGAACCGCCGAGCGCCCTGGCAATCCGCCGGGCTACTCGCACCGCCTGGGTTTCGCCTTCGATGGTGAATATTCTGCCTTCGAGCGAGGGCACGGCAACGCCGCTGAAAGATTGGAGAGGATGGAGCGATCCGACCTTCGCGCCTCGCTCGCGTAAGGCTTCAAGCACTTCGGAATCCATGGCGCCGCTAGTGTGTAGGACAACACTGCCAGCGAGCTGTGCCTCACCGATGCGCGCCAGATCTTGCGCAACATGCGCAATTTCGTCATCGGGAGTGGCAATCAGGATCACGCGCGAGGCAAGGATCCGCGTGGTCATCCCGGCGCAGGCCTTCCCTGCTCCAATAAATCGAACGGCGCGACGCGCGCTTGCTTCACTACGCGTGACAACCGCGCCAATTTTCCAGCCCACTTCCGACAGGCGGCGTCCCAGAGCGCTTCCCACGCGTCCCGCACCGACGATAGCCAGGCTATTTTCCATCACGTGTTAGGATAACCTGAGGGCTGCATTTCGTACCAATCGCCATGCACTTATTCGGACTGATTCTCTGCGGGTTCATCGCTTCGTTCTGGGTTTTCTACGGACTCCACATCGCTTACGGCGCGCTGCGCCTGCCGATCATCAAAGACATCGCACCTGCGGCCGACGCCGACTGCCCGAACATTTCCATCCTCTTTGCCGCCCGCGATGAACAAGAGAAATTGGCGGCGGCACTCGCGACGCTGATGGAGATTGAATATCCGCATTTCGAAGTTGTGGCGGTTGACGACCGTTCCAGTGATGCCACGGGCCAGATCCTGGATGATTTCGCCGCCCTGCATCCGCGGCTTCGCGTTGTTCATGTCGTCGCTCTTCCGCCGGGCTGGCTCGGCAAGCCGCATGCACTCCAAAAAGCTTACGAGGCTGCCACTGGCGAGTGGCTGGTTTTTACCGATGCGGATGTACGATTCAAACCCGACGTGCTGCGGCGCGCCGTTACTCTTGCGAAGCGGCAGAACCTGGACCATCTATCGCTCCTGTGCGACGTGGAGATGGTGGGATTCTGGGAGAAAGCGCTGATCACCTTCTTCGTCGCAATCTTCCATCTCGCCACCAATCCGCGCATGGTGGGCAGCCATCGCTCTCCGTTCTATGTGGGAATTGGAGCCTTTCAACTCATGAAGCGCTCCGCGTACGAGGCCAGTGGGACGCATCGCCGGCTGGCGATGGAAGTGATCGACGATATGAAACTCGGAAAATTGATCAAGCGAGCGGGACTTCGTTCCGGGGTCGGCATTTCGCAGGATAGCGTGGTTGTCCGCTGGCACGCCGGAATCGGGAATCTCACCCGCGGAGTTACCAAAAATTTCTTCGCGGGCTTTGGGTACAACATGGGTTTTGTTGCGGTGGGAATCTCAGTTCTCCTTCTGCTCAACATCGCGCCGCTCTTCGGGCTCATATTCGGCCACGGGTGGGTTCGCATTCTTGCTGCCATTGCCTTGGTTATCGCGCTGGGCTTCTATGGAGGAGCCGCGGCCAGCATGCGCGTGACGCCATTTTACGCTCTGACGTATCCGTTGGGCTCCATCCTCTTGAGTTACATGCTTCTCCGCTCGGCCGTCGTCACGCTCAAGCAGGGCGGCATTGTCTGGCGTGACACGTTTTATCCGCTGGATGAACTGAAACGCGGAGTGGTCTAGTTTGCAGGCTCCGCAGGCGCGGCAGCCGCCGCTGCTGAAAACATTCCCGTCATATCCTTTTGCTTTAGAGAACGGATGCGGTCGCGGAGCTGGGCGGCTTTCTCGAATTCGAATTTTTTGGCGGCTTCACGCATTTGCGTTTCAAGCTGCTGCAACATTTCCGCGAGCTGCTTCTCGTTTTTGATATTTGCCGCGGCGGCGTCGAGGCTGGCGTCGTCGACAGGCACGGTCACGTAGTCGGCTTCGACGATTCTGGCCAGCTCCATGTCCACGGACTTGATAATGGACATCGGCGTGATGTTGTTTTCTTTGTTGTAGGCGACTTGCTTGGCGCGGCGACGGTTCGTTTCGTCGATGGCCTGGTTCATGGAGTCGGTGCGGCGATCGGCGTAAAGGATCGCGCGGCCCTCGATGTGGCGGGCGCAGCGGCCGATCGTCTGGATCAGAGATGTGGTGCTGCGCAGGAATCCTTCCTTGTCGGCGTCCAGGATGGCTACGAGCGAGACTTCCGGAAGATCCAAACCTTCTCGCAGCAAGTTGATGCCGATGAGCACGTCAAATTCGCCGCGGCGCAAATCACGTAGAATTTTGATGCGGTCGAGCGTTTCGACTTCCGAATGCAGATAGCGGCACTTGATACCAATTTCAGTGAAATACTCGGACAAGTCCTCGGACATGCGTTTCGTCAGCGTGGTCACAAGAACGCGCTCGTTTTTTTCGGAGCGGATGCGTATTTCTTCCAGCAAGTCATCCACCTGGCCCTTGACGGGACGAATTTCGACTTGCGGGTCGACCAGGCCGGTGGGGCGGATTACTTGTTCGACGACTACGCCACCGGCCTTGGTGAGTTCGTACGGACCGGGCGTAGCAGACACATAGACTACCTGATTGACGCGGTGCTCGAATTCTTCAAATGTGAGCGGTCGATTGTCGAGAGCGGAGGGCATTCGAAAGCCATAGTCCACGAGGGTCTGTTTGCGCGCGCGGTCGCCGTTGAACATCCCGCGCACTTGGCCGACCGTCTGATGGGATTCATCAATGAATAGTAAATAGTCTTGCGGCACGTAATCGAGCAGCGTGGGCGGAGCTTCGCCGGGCAAACGGCCGCTCAAGTGCCGGGAATAATTTTCGACGCCGTGGCAGTAGCCGATGGTGCGCATCATTTCGATGTCAAACATGGTGCGCTGGACGACGCGCTGGGCCTCAACAAACTTTCCCTGCTTCTCGAGTTCTTTTTTCCACCACCAAAGTTCTTCTTGGATGGTGACGATAGCGCGGTCTCGCTGTTCCTGCGGCATCACGTAGTGGGACTTCGGGAAAATGGTGACGCGCGGGAGATCTTCCTGGCCGGAATTCACTTCGCCGGTAAGCGGATCGATCTGGCGAATGGTATCGATCTGCTCGCCCCACATTTCGAGGCGGAAGCCTTCGTCCTGATAAGGGGGATAGATTTCGATCATGTCGCCGCGAACGCGAAAGGTGCCGCGGCGCAAATCTTCGGAGCGCTCGTATTGAATATCCACCAGGCGCCGCAGGAGCGCCTCGCGCGAAGTCTGCTGGCCCTTTTCCAGAGTGACCAACATGCCGTAATACGCTTCCGGCGAGCCGATGCCGTAGATGCAGGAGACGGAAGCGACGATGACAACGTCACGGCGTTCGAAAAGGGAACGCGTGGCGCTCATGCGCAGCTTGTCCAGTTCGTCGTTGATGGTGGCTTCTTTGTCGATGTAAATGTCGGCGGAAGGAACGTAAGCCTCGGGCTGGTAAAAATCATAGTAGCTGACGAAATATTCGACCGCGTTTTCCGGGAAGAAACCTTTGAACTCGTGATAGAGCTGCGCGGCCAGAGTTTTGTTGTGCGCCAGAACGAGAGCGGGGCGATTGGCTTGCTCAATCAGTTTGGCCATGGTGAAAGTCTTGCCCGAGCCGGTGACACCGAGAAGGACTTGGTGCTTTTCACCGGATTCCACGGAGCGATAGAGCTGGTCAATCGCGGCGGGCTGGTCACCGCGAGGCTGATAAGTGCTGTGCAACTTGAAGTTCATGGGAAGGGTCTCCTGGAGCTCTGGCGGCCGATGCCGAAACCTTGATTATACTCTCGGTGGCAAATTGTGGCTTTTGATGAAAAAAGAAAGGGCGGTGTTAGATCAAGGTTGATGCGGCGGCGTTTCCGTGACCAGAAGGACTTCGGCGTGGCTCTTTGCTTCAATGTTGTAGTGCACGCGGTTGGAGCCATCGGCTTTGGCGATCACGACATCCATGAATTGCGAGGTCTCCTCGGTGGCACGCACGACGAGACCGGTTTTCAAGGAGATATAGGTGATGATTTCGCCGGAGCCATTTGCAGTACCCATGGTGCGTAGCTCGTGCACTTTGAAGTCTTCGGGAGTCGCGTCCTTTGAGGAGGACTTCTGCTTAAGCGTCGCGGTGGTCAGCAGCACAGCGCAGCTATCGCGTGGGCCATTGGAGGGAGATACATCTCCGGAAAGAGAGAGCTGACTTGACTGGCATGGCTCGTCTCGCACGTAGAGCGACTTACGCGCCCAATGCAATCCGGCGATGGGCGCTCCGGTTTGTTCCGCTTGCTCAGACTGCGATTTTTCGCCGGACTTCATGCCGTCGGCGGGGAGGGTCCAGGCCAGCGCGAAACGTGCGACCCATTGCTGCCAGGCTTGTTGCTGGCCGGGCAGAAGAGAGTCTAGACCTTTTGCAGTGTTCACCGAGCCGTCGGGAGAAATCGTGAACTCGATGCTTTTGGCATTGGCGTCTGCGTGCGAATTATTCACGTCGGAATTGTTTTCATTCGGCAGCTGGATCGCCGCGCCGGAGTCTGAAGTCAGAAACTGGCCGCGTGCGTGGATGGTAGCGTTGCCGGCCGTCTCCTGGACCTGGAGAATTTCGACGCGCAACAAACCGTGAACGTCGAGTTGCGCAGCATCCGGCGCCATGGGGGCGACAACTTTGCTTTCGGTTTTGATGTTCTTGTCGCTCTGAAAACGAATCAGGTAGGTCATAATTTGGCCCGGCTGCAATTTGGGCAGGAGATGAACGCGGCGGCCGCCCGCGCCGAGAGTGGCGGTCGCGAGTAAAAACACGCCGAGTGTCCTTTGTAATTTGTGAGCCATCGGATGTGTTGGTATTTCGCGAGTCCTCGGAGCCCTCGATATGTACGCTGACGGGAGTCGATGGATGCTCTATTTCCCGGCCGCCTTGAAATGGCGGTCGAAGAAATCGCTGGTGGCGTGATACGCCGCGAGCCAATTTCTGTGCAGCAGGAAATCGTGCACGTCGTCAGGGAAAATGAGCTGCTCGATCTCCACGCCCTTTTCGCGGAGGCGGGCAACAAGATCGACGGTTTGCGTGAAGTAGACATTGCGATCGTCGTCACCGTGGATGAACAGGGCGGGCGACTTCCAGGTGTTCACTGCGGTGACCGGAGAAGAATCATGCGCGAACTTGTTGAGCTCGGCGGGGATATTTTTTCCATCCCAGTTATCGGTGGGCCAGTCGTGGACGCCGTGCATGTCCACGCCTGCAGCAAAAATATCGGAGTTACGCCCCAGGCCAAGCGCGGTTAGATACCCGCCGTAGCTTCCGCCCCACAAGCCGACGCGTTTTACATCGACGTTGCTCAGGCTCTGCAAGTATTTTCCTGCCGCCACGACGTCCTGATATTCGGTCGCGCCGCGTCCGGCTCGCCCTGGGGCTTCGCGAAACGCGCGGCCGTAGCCGATGCCGCTGCGATAATTCAGCGCCAGCACAACGTAGCCACGGCTCGCCAGGTACTGATTCATAGAATACGAATTCGAGTAGTAGTACATGTAATGCCAGCCGAGCAGCATCTGCCGCATGGACCCGCCGTGGAGAAAGATGAGCGCGGGAAGTTTTTCGCCGGGCTTGGCGGATTTGGGCTGGAATAGTTGCCCATGGATTTCATAGTTGCCAGCGGATTTGAAGAGCACTTGTTTTGGCACAACGAGCTGAGCGGAAGGAAAATCCCGTGGAAGCAGTTCCGCCGCGAGCGCGGTATTTCGATTCTGCGGAACATTGGCGTGAGAGACCTGGGGCGGATGAGTGGCATCTGCGCCTATGTAGGCGATGTCTCCGCCCACTGCAACGGGACTCCACTCGATTCCCTCGCCGAGGGACAATTGATGTGGCACACCAGAAGTAATGCCGACATTCCACAAGTGACGGCGGTCAATGTCGTTGCAATTGGAATTAAAAAGAATGGTTTTCTTGTCGGTGGTGAAGGACCATTGTTCTACTTCACAGTTTCCAGGCGTTAGGAGCTTTGGAGCTCCTCCATCGGCAGAGAGTGCATACAAGTGTTGCCAGCCATCTTCTTCGGAAGCGATCACCAGTTGGTTGCCGGCGGCCCAATTTATGACTCCGCCGCCGGTGTCGTCCGCCAGGTAGGGAAACGATCCCTGCGGTGTCGCGCTGCTGCGCCAGATTTCTTTGGCGGATCCCGTGGAGGCGTCGGCCACCCAAATGGCCCAGGGATGCGGTTTATCGGGAGCAATGAAGTAGCCCTGTGGCGTGTCTCGCGCTTCCGCCGGGCGGCGCACGAAGGCGATGCCCTTTCCGTCCAGCGACCAAACGGGATCGCCATCGGAATCCACCGAAGGCGCCATGAACTGCACGGTCTTCGCTGCCACATCATAAACACCGATGAAGGCGTGATCGCCACGCGCCGAAACGAACGTCAACCGGCTTCCGTCCGGAGACCAGTGCGCGTCGAAGTTTTGCCCGCGCACTACCAACTGCTGCGGCTTGTCTGAGCCGTCCAGCGTTGCGAGCCAGATCTGTCCATCCTTCACATAGGCAATCGTTCCGCGCGAAGAAATCTCTGGGGAGTGCCCGGCATCCACGCGCTTAGGTTCGCCACCGCTCCACGCCACGGACCAGACGGCTTGCTCCGCGCCCGCAGGATTGCTAGTCGGATTCGGCACTTGGCCGGCCTGGTTCTTTCCTTCGCCACGCACGTATACAATCGCGTTCCCGTCAGCGGAAAAATTCAGCCCGGACAACTCTTGTCCATCATCTTCGTTGTATTTGGTCAGTTGTCGCGTAGCAGTTCCGGCATCGTTGGTGACCCAGATATTGCGGCGGCCTTCCTGAGCGAGCGTCCAGGCAATGCGATTGCTCTTTTTCGCGGCTATCAAATTGGAGGGGAATGGCGCGCTCATCACCTGTTCCAGCGTGAACGGTTTCTGAGCATTCGCCCCTGGAATCAAAACCAGCACTCCTATCGCACACAGCAGCCCGTAACGCTTCATCGATCATTCCCCCTCACGCTAATGAATTCCTTTTCATCCGGATACCAGAGAGCTAATCCGCAGGCTGCCGGACACCCGACTTTTCCACGGAAACTTTTGGCCCATCGAGCGGACCTGATATTTTCAGCACGTGTCCAACGCTGTAGTCACTCGCTTTAGGGTCTTTGCTCTTGCGCGCGCTAGTCGTCTCGATCGCCAATTCAGCGTTTCGCCCGAAACTGAGCGTTCCATTCACCAGCGTCAACTCCTTCCCGCCATCGAGCCGAAAGTCTTCCAGAAAAATACTGCTGTCTTTCAATCGCAGCGAACATTCACCAGTGACCCAGCGTGACACTCCAGCATGGGCCGCTCCGTCCGCCACGCTAGCATTCACATCCCAACCGCGGAACTCCACCTTGTTCAAATGAAACTCGCCCCGGCCTGTCAGCTTTCCCAAAAGTTCGTCACGGCCCACGCCTGCGGTCTTCATCTGCAAGGTTCCGGAAGCCGCGCCGCCCACTCGCTCCGCAATCCGACCGGCCCCCGGCAGTTGTGCCAGGTTTACGCGCTCCAGTTTGGCGGCAATATCGTAGACCGGCCGCGGCAAGAACTTGGCATTTATTTTTGCATGCACTTTGCCGCCAGCCCACTCGGCCTGTGCCTCGCGCACGTCGAGTTCCAAGTCATGCAGTGATCCCTTGGCGACTACCTGTTCGAGCTTCAACTCTTCGATCGTCAATTGGGTGATGTCCAGCTCGCCGTCAGCGTTTACGCGACGGACAAGTTCGCTCGCTGGTGTGCTTGGGGCCGAGCCACCAAGGAGCTGGGGCAATAGCCGCTGCAACCAGCTCGGCCGGGCTCTCGGGCCGACCCAGCGATCCAGGTCGGCCGCGTTCAACTGGTCCACACTTAAGTGAAAATTCCATTGCGGCCCGCTTCCTCCATCGGATTGAGGCACTTCTTCAATATTTCCCGTCCAGGTCCCACCGAAACCATCGATTTTCAACACGCGTACGTTCCGCCTGCCATCCATCCAGTCCAATGCACTCTCGGCAATTTTGAGTGGCTGGTTTAACCCCGCAACCGTCAAATTTGCTCTGTTGAAACCAATCCTGCCATTCCACTGGCCGTCGAATGGCTTCTTCCACTCCCATTTGGTGACCGCAGTAGCCTGGCCAGTGAGCTCCCAACCATGTTGCAGTTGATGTCCGAGCGCCGCAGACAGCTTAAGAAAATCTTCTACTTTGCGGATGTTTCCTTCAACGCTGATGCTGCCTGTTTGCGAATTCAGATCGTGCGCGAATGTCAGGTCAGCAGCGTTTTCCATCGCCAGCGCTACGCGGCGGCGTTTGGGCGCCACAACATCACGTAGTTCTCCGCCGAGTGCTACCCTCGCCGGCCCCATGGAGAGCAGGCCTCGTTCGCGCCCTCCGATGAAAGGGCCGATTCGCACCGGCGCCGCAAACCCCGGCACTTTTATGATCCCCCCGCTACTCGAGAGCGCCGCCGATTCCAGCGCGAGCGGCCAACCACGCAAAATCATTCCGCCCGTGAAATACTGTTCTGCCGCCACACCATCGTCAATTCCCGCATGAAAGGCCCGATACCAGGCCAATAAGTCCGAGGCCTGTACGCCTAGCGAATCCAATCGCAATTCCATCGCCGGCGCGCTTCCACCTTCAAGGCTGAACACCCCGCGCAGATTCGATCTCGGACCCTCCACAACGATCTCTTCCGCACGCAAGCTCCTGACGCCGACGTTCCAGCGTCCCTTTACATTCACATTCAGGCGGGGATTATCGCCGCGTTCCGTGAGATCCCAGCGATGAATCTGTCCGGCGCGTCCTAGCACTGAGAATTTCCAGTCTCCCGTCGCGTCTTCCTTGGCCGTCCCGCTTTTCGCGCTGGCATCCAAGGAAAACACTCCACGTACCCCGTAGTCCTGTCCGCGGAAGAGGCGAAAGACATCCGCCAACGATGCCGAACTCCAGTGCAAAGTGATTTCCGCGGGCTGCAAACGCGTCGAAGTTCCCGCCACGTCCCCGGCCACTCGAATCCTCCCCGCCGATTGCAGCGAAACTCCGCTGCGCCAGGGCTGAGCCTCCAATTGCAATTGCCAGCGCCCGGACGAAATCTGCTCCACACTCCCCGAAACTCCTATGAACGCAAAGGGCAACTTGTCGTCACCGGCCTTAAAATTGATGCGTCCTTCATCAAAATCGATTTTCTGCAACCGGTTCACGGGAGCGACCGGCGAGGGCGGTCCATAGGAGAGCGGGCTTTTCCCCCCATCGGCTTTTGCCGGCGGCAGCCACCTCTCCAGATTCCAGCGGCCTTCCGAGTTTCTCACCAGAATCAAGCTCGGCTTGTTGAGCGATATGGTCCCGAACTCAAAATGTCCGCGCAGAAGGCCCATCCAGCGGAGTCCGGCATTCAGACGCTCTGCGCGAAGAAAGTATTCGTGCCCGAACGCAGGATCCTCCCCGACGGTTACACCATTGGCGTCCAGTTGCGGGCTCGGCAAAATCCGCGCGTCGAAACTGACGACTTCCACCTGCCGTCCGAAGGCCCGTTCCAGATGTGCTACCAGGTAGGCGTGCACGCGGCGAGTCCGCGCCAAGTAAGACACGCAGGCCTGCAAGGCGATCACGAACACGACCGTCGCCAGCGCTGGCTTCCACCACTTTTGCAGCCGGGTCATCTCGCTCGGAAGTTTCGCAGACTCATAGGTAAAAAGGTAGGGGCGCGCCTGGACTCAGAACCAAACGAAAAGACTTCTGGGAACCGCGGCGTGGATCGCTGGTCCGAATCCTAGTGAACCGTGTGGAGCATTCGGCCCCATCGCGTGCGGGTCGGCAAGTGGGCGAGCGTCTCAAAAACTCCTACCAATCGCGACCAGAAGGTACTCTCCGTGTTGTAGTCACTGCTTCTCGCTTCGACCGACCAGTAGATCAGGAAAGGCCGCCCCATAATGGCGTCGCGGTCCACAAATCCCCAGTAGCGGCTATCCTGGCTGTGATCGCGATTGTCGCCCATAGCAAAATACTTCCCGGGCGGAACGACGATCTCGTCTCCCTGAACATACTTGCGGATTTCCGGTCTCCATTCCGGTATGGCGTTGGGAGACATCATCTGTCCACGCGCGGGAGGGAAAGAATAGTTGAAGGGGTCGGCGAACACCGAGGAGTCATGGACGGCGTAAGGCTCATTCAAGTGCTTGCCATTGATGTACACATCTCCGTCGACGACCTTGAGATGGTCGCCTGGCAGGCCGATGACACGTTTCACAAAATGTTGGTGGTCGGCAAAGGGGTACTTGAAAACAATTATGTCGCCGCGTTCCAGTTGACGGTACGGAAGAATTTTTTCGTACCAGGCCCCAGTTCCGCCGAAAATGAATTTATTCACCAGCAAGTGGTCGCCGATGAGCAGAGTGCCTTCCATGGAAGCGGAGGGGATCTTGAAGGCTTGAACGATAAAACTTGTCCCAAATAGGGCCAGGATTACGGTTACGAGAAGCGACTCCAGGTATTCGGAGATAGTAGTCTGGTCCTCGTGGCGCTCTTGCTTCTTCTCGGGCTCCTGTTTCTTTTCCGCGGCTTGTTCTTCCGTCCGTGTCGATGTCGGTGTTAGTGTCTCTTCCGGCATTCTGCCTCAGCCTTTCGCTTCCGCACGTTCGAGTTGTTCCATTGCGCTGCGTGCCGCACGTTGTTCCGCTTCCTTTTTCGAGCTGCCTTCGCCGGTTGCTATGTACGCCCCGTCAATCCAAACCTCGATTTGGAAAACTTTTTGGTGGTCGGGGCCACTCTCCCCTGCTACGCGATACTCCGCCGGGGCCCGCCCCTGTCCCTGCAAAAGCTCCTGTAATGCGGACTTGCGATCGGACTCGGAGATACTCTCGCCGCGCTCTTCAAGGGCCTGGTCGAACAAGTGCTTTCGCAGCACTTCGCGAACAGCACCCAGCCCGCCATCCAGGTAAACCGCCGCGACTACCGCTTCGAAGGCGTCGGCCAGCAGGGTCTGCTTTTCCCGCCCACCCGTTTTCTCTTCCCCGCGCCCCAATCGCAGATGCTCTCCCAGTCGCAGGCGGCGCGCAGCCACCTCCAGGGAACCGGCATTTATCCGGAAAGGAGGCCAAGAGGTATTCGCTGGTAAGCAATTCGAGGACAGCATCCCCGAGAAACTCCAGCCGCTCGTTATCCCGCGGAAGTAACGCCGGGACAGCCTCTTCGGAACTTGCGGCCCGCAAGTCAGGCACCGCCGAACTATGGGTCAGCGCTCGATCGAGGAGCTCGCCCGTCGAAAACTTATACCCCAGACGCTCCTCAAGCGCTCCGTCGGCGATCCGGATTGTTTCTTGCATAATTCCGCCGCGCCGGCGTGCTAGCTTACTTCGGCGCGCTCAATTCCGTCGCGCCAAGCTTCTTGGCATCATCCGACTGCGCCTTGCAGGTCCCCTGCATCGGACCAGCGATGGCCACACACTTGTTGAATGCCACTACGGCATCGTCGAAATGGGAGGTAGCCTTGTTTGCCATCCCGAGCAGATAAAAGTTCACCGGGTCGGGGTTGGGATCTACCTTGATCGCCTGCTCCAACTCCGGTATCGCCTCGGCATTCTTCCCTCGCCTCACGTAGACTAATCCCAACCCGCTGTGGGCCATCGCCAGCGCCTGATTTTTCGCCCCGGCGAACGATTCATCAGTCATGCCGTCCGGCTTGGGAAGAGTTGGCGCAATCTCAATGGCCTGTTTGGAGTATTGTTCGGCTTTGGCCAGCGCCTGCATGTTCTCTGCCGAACTGGCGCTCCCATGAATGCCTCGCGGCAGAGTTTGCGCCAGAAGTGCCAGCGTGGAAACATCATTCGGCGCCAGCGCGATTTCTTTTTCTCCAATTTCCTGCATCTTTTGCATGTTGCCAGCCTGCACGTAGGCAAAAGTCAACGCGCCGTAGACCGGAGACCTGTAGCGGCTCTCCGGATATTTCTGGATAAAGGCTTCACCGAGTTCGATCTTCTTGGCGGAATCATTCGGGACCACCGCAAAAAAAGTTTTGTAGGCGGCGTCCTCATCCGCATTCACCGGCGCCAGTGCGTCCAGCGTGAGAGGGGCAACCTCTGGCGGCTTCGATTTGTCTGTCTGTTGCGCCGGAGGCTGGCTCTGGCTTCCCTGTCCAGATTGCGAACTTTGCGCAACGGCAACTCCGTTTGTGCATGCCAACATCGCTACGACAGCCAAGGTCTCCAAACAGATCTTCCAAATCCTGCTCATCCCTTTTCTCCTATTCCTTTCTTGGTTCGGACGAAAATCGCAACTGCTTCAACCTCAATCTAATTCGAAGAACTGCCCGGCGCCGCAGCCGCGATCGTATCCTTATCAGCGTTGTCCTTGCACGTGGCCTGCAAGTTTCCCTTAAACTCCGCGCATTTGCGGAAGGCGGCGGCCGCTTCACGAAAATGCGAAGTATTGTGCTGGGCCACTCCCAGCACGTAATAATTTGCGGGATCAGCCCGGGGATCCAGCTTTACGGACTGCTCCAGTTCCGCGATCGCTTCGGGGAATTTCCCGCGGTGGAAATCCACTAATCCGAGCCCGCTGTGCGCAATTGCCAAAGTCTGATTCTTGGCCTTTTCAAATTCCTCATCCGTGAAACCTTCAGGCTTCTTGATCGCCAGTGTCCCGTCGATTGCTCGAGTCGCGTACTGTTCCGCTTTGTCCAGCCGTTTTTCTGGCTCAGGCGTGCTCGCGGCGATAGTCCGCGGGATCGTTTGCCCCAGCATTGCCAGCACCTGCACGTCTTTCGGGTTCAATGTGAGCGCCTTGTCGCCGGCTTCTTCCATCTTTTGAACCTGATTGGTTTCGAGGTAGGCAGCAACCAGTCCAGAATAAACACGCGGCCGGTACTGGCTCGAGGGATATTTTTTCAAGAACGCTTCCCCGAGATCTACCTTTTTTTTCGGGTCTTCCGGTGAAACCGCCTGGAAGGATCGGTAAGCTTCCTCTTCACGATGTTCTGCAGGCTTGATCAATTCCAACGAGTTTTCCGCGTTCAGCGGCGACGTATCCCTACCAATACCCGCGTTTCGCATGTTGGCACCCGCGGCCGTCGCGGCGGCCCCTGCAGCAGCCCCTGACGCGGCACCGCCCTGGGCGGCGGCACTTCCACTACAGCACAGCATCCATCCGCCAATCACAAGTACGCTGCTCCAGAATCGTTTGTTGGTTTTCATTTGCAGTCCTCGCTTACTTCACTGCTTCATCTGAATTGCGACTTCGCCATCATTCTGCCGACTTGACAGGTGCAGGCGAAATTGAACTTCGTTCAGGGCCGCGCTTCGGGCTTCGCTCCACCCAAAGTAGCTAACTCTTTCTGTGCCGTCTGCTTGGCTTGATCCGGACCGCCTTGCACCGCTAGTGCGGATTGATACTCCGTTCTCGCCACCTCCGAATTTCCCTCATAATCATAAATCCGCGCGAGGTAAACGTGCGACCACACGAGTACCATGGGATCCTCTGTCGCCGCGTGCTCCCCCACCGTCAGTCGCCCGAACACTTGCTTGGCTCTTGCCGCATCGTGATCCAGCATCGCCACCAATCCAATTCCATACCAGGCCCTCGGTTGATCCGGATATTTCGTCAGGACTTTTTGAAACGAAGCCTCGGCCGCACGTGGATTTTTCTCCGCAATCCGCCGCTCCCCCTCCGTCAGCGCCGTGATGACTTCCGCATCATTCGGAACCGTGGTGGGCGCAGGCTTTTTCTCGCGCGCGATCTTCTCAATCGCCGCCTCGTCCTCCGGATTCGCGACGTCCGCGGATGCGAACTTCACCGCCGTCAGCCGTCTGCTTTCAGCTTGAAGATCGATGGACCTCACCAAATCCGGGAAAAAGATCTTCATTGACGGTTCGGAATTTTCGAATTTGGGCAGGGCCGCGAAGAGCGGCTGCACCAGGACGTATCCAGCTTCATCATCCCGGCTCATCGCTGCTTCCCGTTCGCCAGGCGACATGCGCTTGAGTTTCAGCTCCACCGCGCGCACCATGCATTCCGCAAAATACGAGGCGTAGTCGTCTTTGAGCTCTGGCGCCAGACGCGGCGCCGCAGCCGCCTTCTCAAATAACGGCCGCTTCACCGCGGTCACGTGCGCATACATCAGCGGCAAGGGATCCAGCAGGAAGTGCAGGAACGCATGACGCACCAGGTCCGTCGGTATTTCTTCTCCACCGCTCAATACCAGCGCGTAGTGATTCCCGAAATTTCGCACGTTGGTGATGCGGCCCACCAGCGGCTCGACAACGATGGCAAACGAACGCGGCCCTGATTGATCGAGGATTTCTCGCAAATATGCTGAAGTGACAAACACGATCTGCGAGACCGGATCGTGCAGCCGCTCGATTTCGCGGTTATAAATCGGCTGCACTTGCCGCCACAGTTGCCCGATTTTCTGCTCCTTGTAATAGCTCGCGAGTA
>WNFQ01007652.1_pt1 | contig 15112 bp, 13 predicted proteins | sample 5400171 | NCBI WGS metagenome assembly WNFQ01 (sample SAMN13153356, study PRJNA577476) | soil metagenome | isolation source: 20 cm soil under Madrone tree | place: USA:California | collected 2016-06-14
CGGAAAAGCAAATTGGGATGCTCAAAGACGCCTCACCAATAGCACACTCTGATCGTCCATTTGTTTTCCGAACTTCCTCGCCTCCGCGAGAAGCATTTCGCAGAGAACATTCAGCGACTTTTCGGAATGCTTCGTCACCTGTTGTTTGACTCTTTCGAGCCCGTACTCTTCTGCGTTCTCATTTGCGGCTTCGGTCAGCCCGTCCGTCAAGAGAACCGCGATATCACCGCTTGAGAATTCCACATGAGAACTCGCGAACTTCTGCTCTTTGAAGATTCCAATGGGCGGGTTGGGAGTGGAAAGTTCGCAGACCGATCCACTGGCGCTGCGGAAATGGAGAATGGGCAGGTGACCTGCAGTCGCGAAATGGAGATCATTCGACTTCCCAAGCGACACGAAGGCCAGCGTCACAAACATTTCCGCCGCAATCAATTCGGAGATGACGCGATTCAAATCTTCGAGGAGCACCTGCGGTTCGGATGAAGTTGCGAGTCTCATGCGCGCGGCGCTCTTGACCATGGCCATCAATACGCCGGACGGCACGCCGTGGCCGCAAACATCTGCCAGATAACCAATCCATTTGTTTCCGTCTTGCACCAGATCAACCAGGTCGCCTCCCATTTCCCCGCTGGGAGCTGACACCCCATAGAATTCGTACTGTGAGGTATGCCAAGCGATCGGAGGTACGAGGCTGCGGTGTATTTGTTCGGCAAGCTCAATTTCCGTTTGGACACGAAAATAGCGGAGACCTTGCTTTCTGACGAATCGAACGAAGAAAACATACCCGAGTAAGATGGCAAAGAGGCACCCGATTACATCAATCCCAGCTGCGGTGTTAGCGACCTGGGCCCAGTCCACGGCGAGCGATCCCAGATGAGGGGTAAGTACAAGAGCCAGGGCCACATGCAAAGCTACGAGGACCGGTAGAAGCTTAGGCGCCCGCATGAAGCAAAAGCCGTAGGCAACACCGATCGCGCCACCCACAAAAACCAAGAAAACGATGTGTGCGATCCGGCCGGGCCTCGGATTGGCCAAGTCGAGTAAGAATCCAACGCCGGAAAACGTGAAAAAGACGGCGTACAAGAATTGCAACCGTGCTTCCCACTGCATTCTGTCCCAAATTCTTCCCGAGCTTGTAAAATAAGTGAGGCGCATGCTCAGCGCATGATAGAAGAACAAGGGGCTCAACAGAAGGCAGAATGAGTCGTGTGGCCTTCTACGTCGCCAGGGTTTGCTGTTGTTTCTTGTCAGCGCAATCGTTTGTCTTTCCGAAAAAGATGGTACCCAGCGTAAGCCGGAGTCCTCATGAAGCTGAGATTGGTCCTGTTTTTGTCTTGTACCCTGCTGTTTTCTTCTTGGTCGTTGAACGCGCAGCAGGAGCGGGAGGCGCAGCTGAGGCTGACAACGGCTGTGCCGGCCCTTGCGGCCAGGGAGGCGAAGCCGGAGTTCGGACCCAATGTACTAATCTTCGATCCGTCGATGCCATCGCAGGCGATCCAGAAGAAGATTGACGCAGTGTATGCGACGCAACAGCACAACGAGTTTGGACAGCAGCGGAATGCGCTGCTATTCGTGCCCGGAGACTATTTAGTGGACGTGCCGGTGGGCTTCTACACGGAAGTGATCGGGCTCGGGGCGTCGCCCGATGCAACACGGATAGCGGGCAACGTGCATGCGGATGCAAATCACGAGCACAATAATGCGACGACGACCTTCTGGAGAGCTGTGGAAGGCCTCTCGATAAAGCCGGCAGGGGGCACGATGCAGTGGGCGGTTTCGCAGGCGGTGTCGCTTCGGCGCGTGCATGTACGCGGCGACCTGGTGCTGCATCAGAATCGCGGTTGGGCAAGCGGAGGCTGGATGTCGGATTCGCTCGTGGACGGCAATGTCGACTCCGGCAGCCAGCAGCAGTGGATCTCGCGCAACTGCGATTGGAAGAGCTGGACGGGCTCGAACTGGAATATGGTGTTTGTTGGCGTGGCGCATCCGCCGGAAGGCGCATGGCCTTCGCCGTCGTACACCAGAAAAATCAGCTTGAACGGTGCGGTGTCGGTAGAAGGAAAAGAAAAGCTGTGGTATATAACGAGATGTCACGTTTTGGGTGCTCCGAAAGAGAATGCCGGGTTCGCGAAAACCCAGTGTTCATCAATCTTTTAGAGCACCTTTTCTCTTTTCGCTAGCAAAATCGTGAATAATCTAGGCTAGGAGTCGTGCATGGGGACGATCAGTGACAGAAGGGCTCTCAGGAAGGAAAGCATAAGACAGTGAATTCTGTCTGCTGATCTGCTATGAAAAAGCAAGTGCCAGCGACTGGAGTTATCAGAAGCTCTTGTTATTCGACACCTTGGATTTGTTGCCGGGGCCTAGAACCATCCGAATTTGTTAGTCCTGCCCGTTCAGCGTTCGAATGGGACGAATCGGTCGCCTATCCGGCGATAACAAGGTGCGGGACACTGCCGCCTCCGAATGACAGAGCGTGCCCATATTACTCATGAACACGCAAACGTTAGAAGCGGCCGGATGTCCCCTTGATCAGCCGCCCGGATCGCCTCCAGATACTTCGCGCGCGCGTCACCTTCTTTGACCAGATTGGCAGAGCCCCAACTAAATGCAGGGCGGCCAAGCTTTAGTAAGAGTATGTCTGCGATCAGCCGGGCATGCCTCCCGTTGCCGTTTGGAAAAGGATGAATCAATGTGAGTCGATGGTGAAAGCGAGCGGCTATTTCATCCGCGGGATAGGTGCCGTTTTCGATCCAATAGCGCACGTCACCGCACAACGCCATGAACCGCTCTCTAATTTCATGGACTGGAACTCCGATGTTCTTGTCGGTGCGTCGAAACTCACCGGCCCACTTCCACGTTTGATCGAACATCTTTCTGTGCAGCTTTCGAAGATACTCGTCAGTAGGAATATCAGCCGAACTCGTGCGATCTTCGATCGCCCAGGTTCTCGCCTGCAGATTGTTTTCGCGCTCCCACTCGTTTAGTTCCTCTTTTGTTGCCAAACTCGGAATGAGGTCAGTAAGCTCTTCAGGCGAGAGTGGGGTATTGCCCTCGCTGCCTGTTCCAAGTGTGGTCATCTCTTCCCGGCTTTCTTCATTATGCGTCTGGTTTCTTCCTCGATTTTGTTCTCGATTCCGCCAACGGCCTGGTCTTCTAACGCCATGCTATGCTCGACGGCGCGTACGTTTTCCGCTGCCCTGGTTCTCGCGCTTTGTTCCGCCAGGTCCGAAATGCTTCCGCTCTTTGGCACAAGAGCATAAACAAGCTGACATCCAAGAGCGTCCGCGGCATCGCGAAGGCTCGCCAAGGTAATCCGATACTCAGCTTCGGATTTCTCAAGTTTTGCGGCCAGTGTGGCGGTCTTTTTCAGCCGTGCTGCCATTTCCCGCAGACTGATATTGGTCGCTTCCCGGACAGCGCGGAGCCAACCTTTCTGTGGGCGTGGCGAATTCTTCGCCGCACTAAAACGTTCCAAAGCTCTCTCCAGTTGTGTGACTCGTAAGGTTCTGAATTCGGGCCTCATGTTTTTCTCCTGATGCGTCACGTCTACCCATAGATGCACAAGACAAAGCACGAATACACCTATAAGTTTATCTATTCATTGTATGTGCACACCTATAGGTTATCACAGACCGCCGAGGAACGCCCCCGAAATAGTTCGAGAGGAAGTTGTCAGTCTAATGTTGATTTGAACTTGTGTTTCCCGCGTTGGTATCGCCAGCGTTAGGCTTATGCGCATCGCCGAGATAGACCTCTACTTTTTCTCTTAGCTCCGCGGGCATGCGATCCAGAAGCGATTTTTCAACGTTCTCCCGCGTGCTAAACAGCGTGTTGAACAGCTCGCGCAGCTTCTCGATTACTTCTTTGCTAAACAAAGCGGACCGACACGCCCGTTTCTTGGGTGGCAAGAATAGGTAAATTTCCAAGTCGACTGGCGCAGCGACATAGCGACTACGTTTGCAGGCAAGCTCTGGGGCCATTCGATGAAGACCTCATCCCCGACTCCTGCTCCGACGAATGAATTTACCTTCATAGTCTCCATTAACATCGGTGAACTGGCTGGACTCACCGCATCTAATCTTCCTGCTGAATTTCACGGATCACGTGAGCCGGCGCGTGCCGGCACAGTGATTGGAAATTCTTTGCATTCGGTCCTCCTGGTCAAATTAGTTAGCTCGTACCTAATGCCCTCCGCGATTGCGGCCGAGTCACGGCGAACTCTGACCTTACCGTCGGGGCACCACTCTGATCGCGTCCACGACTTCGACGCGATTCGCGACATACTCAAGCCGTATAACGCAAACCTGATGCGCGGGTATCCCGTCAGCAGAAGACTCAACAATTCGAAGGTTGACGATGCCGAATCCGCATCGCCGGTGATGTTAGACACTCCAACCCCAAAGCGGTTGTTCTAGCAGCAACATCCCGACATTGCGTCCCGCCAGATCAAGATTCTTACACGGTGTAGAATGCGCGATGCACGAAGTAAAGACGAAGCAGAAAAATTCCAGCGGTTGGAGATGTCTTTTTTTGACTTCGACCTTTAAAGAACTTATCGGGAGTTGTGAACTTTCTCCGCCGGTATTGGCTTCATGTTTGGCGGTGCTCCTACCGGACGGATTTCGGCATGAGTGTTGTCTTTCAGGGTCACCATGAATTCAAAACCGTCCGCGACCGTGATGTGCAGTGCAGAACCCTCCAGCGTTGCCTTGGTGATCGGCTTTGGCTTGCTGTCGTCGGACGGATCAGCTTGACGTAGTCCTCCATCATCGTTCAACGCGATTTGAGATCCAGTAACGGATCCCGTAAAGCCGGATCCGCTCCGAACCAGAATCATAGTGGCGAAACTCTTTCCATCGAACATCCAGTGCCAAGTTCCTGCGAATTTTTCTGCCGTGTTAGAAGGCTGAGAGCTTGCTTGCAGACTCATCGCGTGCGCGACCACTGCACCCGCGGAAAACGTTATGCTCGTTGCCAGGACCAGCCCGATTACACTGGCCCGCGATAGGGAAAGTCTCTTTTCGGTCAACATCATGATTCGAGCCTCCAGGTTGTCACCATCGAAGATTCCCAGCCCCGCAGCGCTGCCACGATGAACGCGCAAGCAAAGCGACGCCAGGTATAAGAGGGTGTTGGCATATGAACGGCGCTTCCCAAGACGGGCAGCGGCATAGTCGTCGCAGGCAAGTTCGCGTGTCTGCGAGATTTTTGACATCAGATAGCCGATGCCGGGGTGCCAGGCGACCGGCAGCGACATTAGTTCGCATAGGATATGGGCCGCAAAGTCCCTGCGACGGATGTGGCCATATTCATGCGCGAGAACTACCGAGAGCTCTTGTTCGCCAAAGTCTGGCAGCACTTTGCTGGGCAGCAAGATGGCGGGATGAAACACCCCGACAGTTACGGGATCCTCGATGGCTGTGGATTCAAGGAGAGCAACCCGGTACTCAGGCTTGATGATCTGGCTGGCCATCCCAAGTTGGGCGCGAGAAAGTACCGATGCGTTTCTCCGCAGCCGATGAACTCGATGAACAGCTCGGCAGAAGCGGGCCAGCCGAAGCAGAACAAGCGCCCCCCAAACGCCGACGATCCAACTTTGGACCCCGGGCGCGATTGTGAACTGCCTATGCTGCTTAGAATGACCCTGCCAACTCCAAAAAAGGTGATTCGCCGCTCGAGCGTCCGCGGGAACCTGCAGCGGAGATTTCTCTGCCACTACGGTTGATGGCGTTTGCCAAAGTGTGTTGATAGCCGGAACAGCCAGACAAAAAAGTAGCACCGCGAGATAGAAGCAATATTGATGTTTTGCTCTAGCCTTCGCGACGAGACGCGAGAAGATCGCGACCACGATGGCAAAGAAACCAATTTGTAGAATCGCATTGAGCAGCAGATCGAATAAGGTCTCTTGAATTGGGCTCATTCCGGTTCCTCCTCGTTATCACGGGCTTGTAACTTCGCCTGTAACGCCGCAAGCTTTTGCGGGTCAAGCTGCTTGCTCCGAACCAAAGATAAGAGAAGGTCGTCTACTGAGCCTCGAAAGACCTTCTGTAAGACGTCCTTGAGAGCATGTGAGTCGGCTGCTTCTTGAGAGACGATGGCGCTGTACTCGTATGCACGTCCGACGAGCTTTCTCTTCACTTTTCCTTTCCGGTGCAACACGTTCAACGTAGTCTGCACGGTGGTATAGGCAAGCTGAGGCTCACCCGTCAGCCCCTGCAGGATTTTCTGGACATTTCCTGAACCACCTTCCCAGAGCACGCGCATAATTCGTCGTTCTAAGGGGGTCAGGACTCTGGCTTTCTTCGGCATCGATCGAATTTCTCCCTCTGACTCCTATACATATAGGAGATAATTGCATTTGTCAACTATAATTATAGGAGATGTGGTGAAGTCTCGCCGCGCTTGACGAATGGTCAAAGTTTCAAGCCTTGACAACGCTCCTGCCCCAGGTGAGAATCTCTCCCAGTAGGCGAACAAAAAGCGAATACCATCGACAATGATTGTCCTCTCTCGGAAACTAGGAAAAGTCGAAACAAGGCGCGTCGGACGCGGACTTGAGGGATTTCAGCATCGCGCTGTCGTTGAACTTCAGCCGAGCGGAGTTACAGAACTCGATGCGGTGCTCGGCGGCGGTTTTCCCCGCGGGTCTCTCGTCGAATTGTGCGGCCCGGCTTCCTCCGGACGAACGAGCCTCGCGTTTTCTTTATTGGCGCAGGCGACGGAACGACAGGAGGCCTGCGCACTCGTCGATGTTTCGGATTCCCTTGACCCGATTTCTCTCGCGGCTGCGGGAGTGGAACTCCCTCGACTGCTCTGGATTCGTTGCGGAGAAACCGAGGGCCGAGGGCTTGTTCCCAAGACGGCCTCGCACTTTGCTCCCGGAGGCAAAGAAACAGAAAATACTTCCGGTCTCGGTTCTGCAAGCAAGAAGCGAATGCCAATCCATGGCTGGCGCCATCCGCGTGAATTGATGCGCGGCGTCGATAAAGCGATTCCCTCTCTTGTAGGAAAGCAAGCACCACCTACAGAGTCTGCGCAAATCCATGTCGTCGCGCGTTGCGCGGGAGAGCAGGTCGAGCGGGACCGGGAGCTTCCGCGCCGAGGTTTTCGGGCTCCACGATCTTTGCCATCACTTCGTGAATCCGATCCACCACCTCAAATGCGAAGCGGCGGCCGAAGCACGAAGCCGTGGAAGCGGCTCGAACAAGCACTGAAGACGACCGACCTGCTGTTGCACGGCGGCGGATGGGGCGTTGTGGTCTTCGATCTCGGTGGAATTTCATGGGTCGATACGCGTCGAATTGAATTATTGAGAACACGCCGACGATTCTGCTTCTGCTCGGAGAAGAGTCCTGTGCGAAAAGCTGTGCTTCGCTGGTTCTCCGGTGCCAGCGAAAAGCGGACAACTGGAGCCGCGCGGCAAGCGTGCAAACCGGAGTTTCGACGTTTGAAGGGTTTGAAGTTCAGGGAGAAGTGACCCGTTCGCGAGTGCTATCGCAAGCCGCCGATTTCGCTCGCTGGCAGACGCGTACGCCATAAACCGCTAAGAAAGTCCTGTTTGTTTCCCTTTCCTCTACCAAGTTCAGGGGACGCACGTTGGCTTTCGCATGTCTATTCGTTCCGGATTTTCCCGTACAGGCCGTCGTTCGTCTTGAGCCGGAACTTCAGGGCAAGCCGGTTGCAATTCTTGCGGGCGCTCCTCCACTGACGAAAGTATTCGCCCTCAATCGCGAGGCCAGAAATCTGGGTGTGGAAACCGCAATGACGAAAGTGCAGGCGGAGGCATTTCAAGGAATCGTCTGGCGATGGCGTTCTCCTTCGCAGGAGGCGACGGCGTATGCCGCGCTACTCGATTGTGCGTGGACGATTTCGCCGCGCGTCGAAGATGGCACAAAGCGCGTGGAGCAGGATTTTTCCGATACGGCGGTGCTCGACCTTGCCGGCTGCGAAAAACTGTTCGGTTCTCCGGAAAAAATCGCCCACGATTTGAGGCGCGTTGCATCGGAGGTCGGATTTGAAGCGAGCGTTGCCGTTGCCGGAAATCCTTTAACGGCAGTTTGCGCGGCGCAAGGTTTCGCCGGTATCACGGTGATTCCTCGAGGAGAAGAGAGTGTTCGGATTGGAACGCTTTCGCTCGAAGCTCTCCGAATTCCGCTCGAATTCGTCGAGACGTTGAAACGCTGGGGCATTCGCACTTGCGCGGAATTTGCCGCTCTCCCCGAAATTTCCATTGTGGAACGGTTGGGACAGGAAGGACTCCAGTGGTCGCGCCTGGCACGTGGCGCGGACGATCACCAATTGATCCCCAAAGAATTTCCCTCGGAGTTCGAAGAGCGCATGGATCTCGACTCTCCGGTGGATTTGCTCGAACCCTTGCTCTTTGTTCTGAACCGGCTTCTCGAACAGTTGTGCGCGCGGCTGCACATGCACATTCTGGCCATCGGCGAGATCAAAGTTACACTGACGCTGGAAAGAAATGGCTCCCGCAACAAGGAACCGCTCACTCATATCCGTACGCTGCGGCTTCCGGTACCAGCGCGAGACAGCAAACTCCTTCTGAAACTTTTGCGACTCGATCTTGAAAGGCACCCCCCGTTCTTACCCGTCACCGCCGTCCGCATTTTGACGGTTCCGCTAAAGGCACGCTCCCAACAGCTCGGACTGTTCCTGCCGCTCTCCCCCGATCCGGAACGTCTTGAAATCACGCTCGCGCGAATTCAAAGCACAGTTGGGGAAAGCCGCGTGGGCGCGCCGGCACTCCTCGACACGCACAGCCCCAACGCGTTTCAGCAGAACCGGTTTGTTTTGCCGGAAATCCAAGAAAAGCGTTCGGCCACTGAAAAACAAACAACGGCAGCGATGCGAATTTACCGGCCTCCGCTTCCCGCGACGGTTGAGTTTCAGGAAGGAAAGCCTACGTACCTCGGTTGCGAAGGAGCGCGTCGGCGAATCCTCGCGTTCGCAGGGCCGTGGCGAACGAAAGGTGACTGGTGGTCCGAGACCGCGTGGGCGCGGGATGAATGGGACATCGAGGTGCGCATGCTGCGCCCGAAAGTTCAGCCGGAACCTAGCCGGGAGAGTGAAGAAGAGACCGCGCTGTATCGCGTGTACAAAGACCTGCGAGCGAAGCGCTGGTTCGTCGAAGGGATCTACGATTGAAATACGTTGAACTGCATTCCGCGTCCGCGTTCAGTTTTCTCGAAGGCGCCTCGCGCCCGGAAGATTTGGTCTCTCGCGCAAAGGAACTAGAGTTGCCTGCCATTGCTTTGGTCGATCGGGACGGCGTGTACGGTTCACCGCGATTCCATATGGCGGCAAAGTCTGTGGGGATTCGCGCTCACGTCGGAGCGGAAATTTCCGTCGAAGGTTTTGGAAACCGCGCCGGCTTGCCTCCGTGGATGCCGAATTCTTTCTCGTCAAGACCGGTGCGGTTGGCCCTGCTGGTCGAAAGCCGGACCGGGTATCAGAATCTCTGCCGTCTCATGACGCGCTACAAGTTGCGCGAAAAGGAAAAAGGAACGGGAACGGCCACGCTCGAGGAGGTTGCAGAACACGCAGAGGGTCTCGTCTGTCTGACGGGCGGCGAGGAAGGAGTGCTGGCGGCTTCGCTTATATATAAAGGTTACGACGAAGCGCGAAAGAACGTTGAAAAGCTGACGGCCCTCTTCGGGGCAAAGAGTGTCTACGTCGAAGTGCAGCGGCACTGCGATCCCGCCGAGGAGCGGCGAAATCAAGCGGCAGTGCGGCTTGCCGAAACGCTGGGTTTGCCGCTTCTTGCAACGAACGGCGTTCGCTACGCCCGCGCCCCCGAGCGCGAAATTCTGGACGTCTTCACCTGCATTCGAAACCACTCGAAGCTAGAAACCGCAGGACGGCTTCTCGAACGAAACGACGAGCGTTACCTCCGTTCGACCGAAGAGATGATGCAACTGTTTTCGGATCTGCCGCAGGCGATTCACAACACCGGTGAACTCTCCGCAAGGCTCGAATACACCCTGGCCGATCTCGGATACGAATTTCCGCGCTATCCCGTTCCCGGAGGAGAAACAATGGATTCGTTTCTCCGGAAACGCACTGAGGAAGGATTTCAAGACCGCTATGCGGTGAAACGAGACGAGGACTTGTTCAAACGCGCCAAGCGGCAGGTGCAGAAAGAACTGGCGCTGATCAAAAAGCTGCGCTTGGCCGGATATTTTCTCATTGTCTGGGACATCATTCGGTTTTGCCGCGAACAGAAAATCCTCGTGCAGGGGCGCGGCTCGGCTGCGAACAGCGCAGTTTGCTACTCCCTCGGAATTACTGCGGTCGATCCGGTCGGCATGGAATTGCTCTTCGAGAGGTTTCTCTCGGAAGAACGCGGCGAGTGGCCGGATATCGATCTCGACTTGCCAAGCGGAGACCAGAGAGAGAAGGCAATTCAATACGTATACCAGCGCTACGGCGAGCTCGGTGCCGCGATGACCGCGAACGTCATCACCTATCGCGACCGCTCCGCGGCTAGAGAGGTAGGCAAAGCGCTGGGATTCGATCAGGACACCCTTGACCAGCTATCGAGTGTGGTGAACAGCGGAGAATGGCGTGGTCCGTCGGATAACTTCGAGAATCATTTTCAGCAAGTAGGTTTCGACCTGAATCACCCTCGCGTCCGGAAATACTGGGGGTTGTGCGAACGAATTCAGGATCTGCCGCGGCATCTCGGACAGCACTCGGGCGGGATGGTCGTGTGTCAGGGGCAGCTCGATTCCGTGGTTCCGCTCGAACCGGCAACGATGCCGGGTCGCGTCGTCGTGCAATGGGACAAGGACGATTGCGCAGATATGGGTATCGTGAAGGTGGATTTACTGGGACTCGGCATGATGGCCGTGCTCGAAGATTGCCTGGAGCTGATTCCCAAACACTACGGCGAACCTATCGATTTGGCGCAACTGCCTCCTGACGACCCTCCCGTCTATGAAACGCTGCGACGCGCAGACACCGTTGGAATGTTTCAGGTCGAAAGCCGCGCCCAGATGGCTTCCCTGCCGCGCAATGCTCCGGTCAAGTTCTACGATCTCGTCGTGCAAGTTGCCATCATTCGGCCCGGCCCCATTGTGGGGAAAATGATGCATCCGTACATGCGGCGGCGGCAGGGAAAGGAATCCGTCGCTTATGCACATCCTTCCCTCGAACCTGTGCTCAAACGAACTCTTGGAGTTCCGTTGTTTCAGGAACAACTACTCCGCATAGCCATGATCGCCGCGAATTTCACGGGCGGCGAAGCCGAAGATCTGCGTCGGGCCATGGGTTTCAAGCGTTCGGAAGAACGCATGCACACAATCGAAGCGAAACTGCGGAGCGGTATGACCCAAAACGGATTCAGTCCGGAAATTCAGGAAGAGATCATCACGCAGATTACGTCGTTCGCCCGCTATGGGTTTCCGGAATCCCACGCGGCGAGTTTCGCTCTAATCGCCTATGCCAGCGCGTATTTGAAATTTCACTATCTCGCGGCGTTCACGGTGGCGCTGCTTAACAATCAACCAATGGGTTTTTACAGCCCCGCAGTGCTGGTGCACGATGCGCAGTTGCATGGTTTGCGCGTTAAGGCAATCAACGCACTTCACTCGGAGTGGAACTGCACAATCGAGCGCGCAACAAAAGAGGGCAAGGAGGTTCCGTGTTTGCGGATCGGATTGCGTTACGTTCGTGGGTTGAGGAAATCGAGTGCGGAAAAAATTGTTTGTGAGCGGCAGAAACGTCTATTCGAGGGAATCGAAGATCTGGTCCACCGTGTCCCGGAACTGCAGAAAGCGGAATTGGTGACGCTCGGAGAAATTGGCGCCCTCAATTCTCTGGGAAAGGAAATGAACCGGAGAACGGCACTATGGCAAGTTGAACGTGCAGCGCGCCGGGCCGGGCCGTTGCTCGACACGATTCCAGAGCAATTCGAATTTTCGCCGCTCAATCGGATGACCGACGAAGAGCGCCTTGTCGCGGACTTTCATGGCTCGGGCATGAGCACGGGCCCTCATCCGATGACGTACTGCCGGGAAGCTCTGTCCAAACAACGAGTGAAACGAGCCCGCGATTTAGCTCGGCTGCCTGACGGGCAATACACGCGCGTGGCGGGATGCGTGATCGCGCGACAACGGCCGGGGACGGCCAAAGGCTTCGTCTTTTTGAGTCTTGAAGATGAAACGGGAATTGCGAACGTGATTGTGAATCCCGATCTTTATGAGAAATATCGAGTCGTGATCAACCGCGAAAAGTTTCTTCGCGTGGACGGCGTTCTACAGAATCAGGATCATACTATTTCCATCAAGGCGTCCCATGTCCAGTCGATCTCCATTACCGCAGCGGAAACCCAGTCCCATGATTTTCACTAGACGTTTGTTGTTGGTCTTACGAAGCTGAACGCAATACGGTCAGGCGTTCTTTCAAGCAGTTGTCAAAGGATAGGTTCAGAGCAGCCCGTAATCCATCTAGGATCGATGCCAAGCGCGGACATCACTTCATAAGAACTTCCCAATACTATCCGGAGGAATCTCTTTCGATTACTTCCGTATGGCGACCATCCAGAATCAATCCGCCTCCAAACACTACGGTGACGCGCTTCCGTACCCCGCCCGGTATATTCGGCCACTGGGATCAGTAAGGAGCTGCGGATTTCTCGCATCTATCGCTAACAATTAGGCGGAGTTCGCTCGGCGCCGCGGGAAATTTCTTCAGAAAACATCGAGGTCGTGACCGGCAACGACCTTGCCCCTGTAGAGCTCGCGAATCTCTTGCAGCATTTGCTCTTCGCTACCCGCTTCACGGCACTTTCGTGTGCGCCTGGTCGCAACCCGGGTTGGCGCGGTGATATAGGACCAGCAGAACGGGCTTGGCTTTGTTGGCGATCTCTGCAAGCTGCCTTGTCGAAGTGTGGAATGCTTCACGGTACTGCTTCCATTCGGGGGAGACTATGTCGAACGAAGCCTGTGTATACACCTCGTGAATCAGCACGTCGCAGCCGTTGCAGTTCTGAAGCACGTCGCTCTTGGGCGTGGCGTCGCCGGAAATCACGATGACGCGACCGGGCGTTTCAAAGCGATAGCCGAACGTGTTCTTCGGCGAGCCATGATGCGCGTTGAAAGCTTTCACAGTAATGTTTGCGTCTTTGTACACGACGCCCGGCGTGATCTCGTGCACGTTGACCTTGTACCCAGTGCGATTTGAGTGTTCTAGGCCCTCAGTTCGTACCTTGATGTCTACATCGTAGGCCTGCAAAATGTGCTCCACCATCTCTCGTGTTCCCGCGGGACCATACAGCTCCAAGGGCTCCTTTCTTCCCATGATCAAGGGCGTGAGAATCAGGTCGGGAAGGCCGAGTGTGTGATCTGCGTGCAGGTGAGTGAGAAACGCGATTCTGAGATTTGTCGGTTCTAGAGCTTTCACGCCTTTGTCGCGGGCCGCGGCCGCACGTCGTACGACACCGGTCCCAGCATCAACGATGTACGGCATGTCATTCACGACAATCGCGATTGAAGGTCCCGAACGCTGGGGATCCGGCCCAGGAGTCCCGGTCCCGAGCATGACGACTTGCGCCTCTGTCGCCGGCGCAGATTGTGCGAAGGATGCAGAACGCCACGCGAACACAAAAAGCAGGGTGACAACTGCGAGCACTTGACGTTTGCGAGCGTTACCCATGCGGAAAGGTCCTCCTGCAAGCGAACCGCAGAAATTGTACCTTTGTTTCTCCTCGGGGTGCTTACCCATAGGTCGCGTCCCCGTGCCGTTCTGGCCGGATGACGGCCTACTCTGATCGTACCGCCGCGACATCACCCGATCATTGATCGGTGGCATGGAGGCCATCGGTCATGAACCGGAAACCGCACTCACGAAGAAAACGTACCACTACAAAATCTGTCCTGCGCCTGCCAGACCTCGAGCACGCCAAAGCCGCAGTCTTGAATAGCCTCACCAGCCTGGACGCCCAACGGGGTTATCGTCACGCCATCGATGAGTTCGTTGACTGGTATTGTTCGGAACCTCGCTTGGCTCTCAACAGAATAGTGGTGCTGCGCTATCGGTCTCATCTCGAATCCCGTCAACTTGCACCTGGCACCGTCAACCTGCGTCTCGGTGCCGTGCGCCGGCTCGCATATGAGGCCGCCGACTGTGGTCTCCTCAGCGCCGATTTGGCGGCTGGCATTCGCCGTGTTAAAGGTGTGAAGAAGTTGGGAGTGCGCCTCGGCAATTGGCTGAATGCGGAGCAGGGCCAGACACTTTGGCAAGCACCCGATCATCAACGACTGAAAGGAAAATGCGACCGAGCATTACTCGCATTGCTACTCGCGTGTGGGTTGAGGAGGCAAGAAGCTGTGACTTTGACATTGGATCATCTCCAACAGCGCGAAGAACATTGGGCCATCGTTGATTTGGTCGGCAAAGGAGGCCACGTTCGAACAGTTCCGGTTCCCGATTGGGTGAGAACTGAACTGGACGATTGGCTCGCCGCAGCTGCAATTGATCGAGGAAAGCTGTTCCGCCGGGTCAACAAAGTAGGAAGGGCATGGGGAGACGGGATGACGGTAAAGGCGGTTTGGCACATCGTGAAGGAATCCGCCAAGAGCATCGGCGTGGCGAAGCTGGCACCGCATGATCTGCGACGGACCTGTGCTCGGCTTTGCCACACATCGGGAGGCGAGCTGGAGCAGATCCAATTTCTTTTGGGGCACGTTTCGGTGCAGACTACTGAGCGCTACCTTGGTTGTAAGCAGCGGATTCGATCAGCCGTCAACGATCGCATTGGCATCGAACCGAAGCCCTGATGTGGCTGCGCCGATTGTGGAAGGGTTGCCGACAATCCATGAACTATCCTTGATTGCACGATGGCGCTTCGGCGGCAATTACAAATTGCATGATCAGACGGTAGGCATCGTGCCGCCATCGATCACGTAGTCCGCGCCGTGAATCGAAGCTGCACGATCGGATGCCAGGAATGCCACCAGTTCGGCAACTTCCTCCGGCTGGCCGGGTCGGCCGATGGGAATGCCTCCGATCATATTCATGATTTGCCGGCGCGCTGCGTCCTCGCTGATGCCGCTGCTCTGTGCGAGTTGCACGATCATGCCGTGTGCGCCTGAAG
>WNFQ01002656.1_pt1 | contig 15102 bp, 14 predicted proteins | sample 5400171 | NCBI WGS metagenome assembly WNFQ01 (sample SAMN13153356, study PRJNA577476) | soil metagenome | isolation source: 20 cm soil under Madrone tree | place: USA:California | collected 2016-06-14
GGGTGGCGGAGCGCCGAGAGTCGTCGGGTGCTTGCGAGGCACCCGTGGGCCTGCACGTGACGCGGCAGGCCAGGCGCCTTGCGAGGCGCCTTGCGTCCCATAACGCGGGACGCCCGCCTCCCGGCGCTCCACCGTGGCGATTTTGGGCTCCGGTCCCGCGCTTCCCTCACCAGACTTGCGTCCAGATCGGTTACAGCGAGCTCCTCGCGTCCGGGTCGTAGTGCCCGGCTGGCGGGGTCCCGTGCCTCCCGGGACAGCGGTTATGAGTCGCCGCCGCAGGACGCCACGCCTCGCTCCGTCCTCAGGATGCCTCCGGAGCACGCCCTTCGATGAGCGAGGCTGGCAATCTATGTAGTGGCACTTCAACAAGTAGTCAATGAGATATTTCGTATGTAGTCATAACCACGAAAAGGATAAATGAATCAACGCAGTCGGCTATCGTCAAACGCCGCCGACCGGCGGCGGCATGTCGGCCGGATCCAGTAACGCACCCTGCCAACGAAGAATCTTCCGCACGTCCGCCGCCTCGACCCAACCCTCTCGTGCGTAGCACGCCGCAGCGACGCCGGCTGCGTGTCCGGTCGCAAAGGCAGTGCCCATAACGCGCAGCGATGCGCCGGCCTGCCGATCGCCGTCCGCCGTGCGGCCGGCCGCAAACAGATTCGGCGTATCGATACTCATCAGGCAACTCAGCGGGATGTCGTAGGTGCCGCGTTGCGGCGGATAGATGAAGCTGCTCTCGAAACTTTTGCGGTCGTGCCACTCGACGCCCCAGGCGCCGAGCGCGATGCAGTCTTCGTTCCGCCGGCCTTGCGTGACGTCCTGCCACGTGAGCTGGCGAATGCTGTTGATGTGCCGGCTCTCCCGCGTGCCGAATTGCGGGCCGGTGGATACGAGATAGGCATGCTCCCAGCCCGGAAGCCCCCGCAAGATTTCGAGATACGTCCAAGCCTGGACGCGGCCTGCGACCTCCGCACGCGTGATGCTATGCACGTCGCGAGGGTCGTAATCCTCGCTCGCGAGATAGGCCACGACGTCGCCCGATATAGGAAGTCGCGCGATCACGCTTTTGTCCTTGCTGATGGGGGAAACACCTCGCGCTTTGGCTTGCCCGATCGCGCGCGTGACGATTTCGGCGGATATATCCGCTTGCGGCGAGAGCCCGCCGAAGCGGGTGGCGAGCGTGCCGAGATTGAGCGCGCCGTCGTTGCCGTAGCGGGTCGAGGCACCGGCGAAGGAGGCGAGGTCGCAGTCACCGCTCGCGTCGACGAATGCCTTGGCCTCGAGCGCGTGCTCGCCTGAATGGTCGGCAAAATGGATCCGCGTGACCACGCCTCCCTCTCGATCGGCGCGAAACACGAATGCATGTAACCGCACCTCCACGCCCGCCTCGGTGCAAGCTTCGTCGAGCGCGCGCTTGACGCCTTCGGGATCGAAAACGACGAAGACGCCGCGATGCCTGACCGGAGGCGTGACCGCGCCCCAGCGCCTGAGCTTGGCAAGAACCTCGTCGGCGATTCCGGCGACCGCCTGCCGGGGCTCGTCGGCGAGCGTGTAGAGACCGCAATAGGTGAGAACGCCGCGCATGGTCGCGGCCCCGCCGAGACATCCTGCCGCCTCGATCAATCCGGCGCGGGCGCCCATCCGCGCCGCACCCACGGCGGCAGCGACACCCGCAGAACCTCCGCCCACGACGAGGACGTCATATTGCTCGGGCCGCACGGTTATTCCTCCTCATCCCGGAAGCGGGATGACTTGGTTTGCGCCTCCAGCAGGCCCGTATGTTTGGCCGCGGGGAGTCGAACATTTTCTGTTGCGTGGATTTACCTTTCATGGCCTTGACTAGCGCATCGCGCAGTTTGCTTACGACTGGTTTCGGCGTCTTCGCCGGCAAAGGCTGCAAACCAAGCCGACAACTCCTAGCCTGGCACCCCCGCTTCGGAAAGGCACCACGCCGCACGAATTCCTCGCCGCGCGGGAAGGCTCGCGTTTATTTTCGAAGGCGGATACCTGCAATTACCTTCAGGCCAAGTCGACGCGAACAGGCTCAGCGTCTCTTCGCCGCACAAGGCGTCAGGGGGTGGCGGTAGTTAGATACGCGCAGCCTGAGCCGAACGGTAAAAAACGGCGGCAGTGAATTGGGACTTTTTCGTTATCGCCGCTGACCATGCCGGTGCGAGACCGTTTGGTTAATCTGGGTCTGCCAACTTCCGGATCCTCCCAATCGCATTTGAACCAATCGATCGCCAAAGCGACAAATAGTCGGGAGCCATTCCCCGGCGATGGAGCCGGAACTTGGATGGTAAAATTTGGGGGCGCCTTGCACGGACAAAGTGGGCTCTGACTGCGATTTGGTTCGGTGACGGCCGTTTGGGCCGTTGCCGTGCCCGCATTCAGCGACTTTTGCGGCTCACGCGCGGCAGCACGTTGCACGATCTGGCTCTTGGGGAGAATGTCTGTGAGTGGACTGGGTTGCGACCGCGGGGCGGCAAGGATCAGGGCTAATGTGGCGCCGGCGAGGAGATGGATCGCTTCGACGGGTTTGGCTCGAGTCTCGCCTTCACATTGGCTCCGAGTTGCCGGTCTGCTGACAACGTTGATGATTGCTGGCGCCGGGTGGAATCAAACGGAAGCTCGCTCTCCACGCAACGATCCCCCTCGGCGCGTGATTCATGGACCCAATTATCGACCGCCGTATGCGGCCATCGTGGTCGATGACAAGTCAGGCTTCGTGCTGCACGAGGTCAGCGTGGACGAACCACGTCATCCGGCGTCTCTGACGAAAGTTATGACGCTTTATTTGCTTTTCGAGCAGCTTGACAGCGGCAAGCTCAACCTTGACACACCGCTGCCGATCTCCACCCAGGCGGCACTGCAGCCGCCAACCAAGCTTGGCCTCAAGGTCAATCAGACCATCAAGGTTGAGGACGCGATAAAAGGGCTTGTCACCAGATCCGCGAACGACGCCGCGGTTGTTGTCGCTGAAGCCATCGGCGGCAGCGAAGCGGAATTCGCGAAGCTTATGACCTTGAAGGCCAGAGCGCTGGGCATGACGAGTACGACCTATGTCAATGCCTCAGGGTTGCCCGCCGAGGAGCAAATAACGACCGCCCGCGACCAGGCCATTTTGGGTCGCGCCATTCAGCACCGGTTTCCCGGCTACTATCGATATTTTGCAACTCCGAGCTTCCGCTATAAGGGGGCCGAGATGCACAATCACAACGCCCTGCTGGGACAGGTGGAGGGCGCTGACGGGATCAAGACCGGTTACACGGAGGCTTCTGGATACAACTTAGTATCATCGGTCCGCCGTAATGAGAAACACATCGTCGCCGTGATCCTCGGGGGGACCTCAAATGCTGCGCGCGACGCTCGCATGCGCCAACTGATCGAAGATCATATTTGTCTAGCTTCAACACGGCGGACGGCGCCGATCATCGTGGAAGGGAACGGCCAGCGCATCGCAGATGGGGGATGGACGCTGTATTTTGCCGCGCAGGAGCTCAACGATGAGCGCTGGCGCTATCAGTCGCCGTCGCGTATCGCCCGCCTCTACGGTCGTCTCGGTTGGAAGAGCACCGACGCGGAGCTCCATCTGGTTGCGAGCGAGGCCGACAAGTCCGCTTTTGGAGTGCTGCGGACGTTCACAGGCATGTAGCCTAGGCCGGGTGCAAGTCAATCCTTCACCTGCGTCGAGCACCCGCCGCGCGGTTATTTTTACTAATCGTTAACCGTCTCGTGCGCACGGTCACGAGACGGGTCTCGTGGCGCATCGCGGGACCCTCTTGATCACTCCGATGACATTAGGGGGCCACATGACGACGCTCTCACTGGAGCAAGCGGCGCGGCTGACAGGACGCGGCAAGACGATACTCGCTCGCGCAATCTCTGCTCGGCTCTTCGCGGGTAGTAAGGAAGATCGCAGTGATAACAAAGACGAGGCCGAGGCGGCGCGTGTGTACCCGTTCCCAGCTCCTAGGGAAACGACGGCAGAGTTGCGCACCCGTCTGGCCCTCGCGGAGGAGCGGCTATCCGAGTTGAAAGCGATGCTTGAGGACATGCGACGTGACCGCGATGCATGGCGCGAACAAGCGCAGACGCGCCTGCTACCTCCACCTGCGGCACCGATGTCATTGTGGCGCTGGCTGCGTTCGACCGGATGAGACGGCACGGCTTTGAGGTGCGAAGGTTCCCATTGAATTTTGATGGGAGTTAGCCTCGGCCGTGTTACGGATGAAATGGACTCCACTCAAGATCTAGGAGCCGATTGGCTTGACCGTTTGGCCCCCATGATGGCGGTCAAAGAGCAGTTCGCCGGCTTGGAAATTACAGATGACGATGTCGATCGCATACAGGTTGTCGGTGATCTAATCCGCCACATTGAAATAGCCGATAACGAGAGGCGACGACAAGGCGCCTCTCCAGTGATTTGCAAGGTATTCTGGCGGGACTTAGCTCGCGCGGTGAGGCCGGCCAAGCACCAAAAAGGCTGCGCGGAACTAGCCCTCTTTTTCCTGAGACTTGGGGGCGAGCGCCGCAGCCGGAGTCATGCGTCCAAGGATGCAGGTCTCATTCCTCTCTTATTGTGATGACGTAGCGTTGGCCGCTCTCAAGCTGGACCCTGATACGGAAATGGTTCAGGTAGTCCTTGCGTACGTAAAGGTCCACCAGTGGGCGGTTCCTCACGATGTTGAGTGCAGTTGCGATGACCGCTTCTAGGGTCTCAAGATGTTTAGAGTGGATCGCCATCAGCGTGCCTCTGCCGGCGCTTTCTAGGCGGGAATGATCGCGGGAATGCGGCGACACTCCCGAATGCAGCACGCTCTGCCTCCCACGCGAGGAGATGGCTAAGGAGCCAGGTATATGGAGGCTATTCGACGATTTGCAGGAGCCCTTCGATCGGACGGTGGTGGAGCCCGGTGCGGTTGCGGTGCTGGTCGAATTCGATAAAGAGACACCGTCGTCAGAGGTACGCTGACGTCGCGGTAGTCAGCAACCGCTTTGCCGTTCGACGCCGTGTTTTGGTCCCTTCGTCAATACGTGCGTTCAGTGTGCCGCAAAGTTCCATTTAGCCGCCAAGCCAGACCCGGCAATGACTCTGTGCCGTCGATGACGGCTTCGACACAGACGGGCGAATCGGCCGTTGCGATCGAGACAAATTCAACGGCAGCAAAGCGCAACTCCGAAAGTGTTGGGGACCGTAAGCACTAGGGCGACCGATCCCGGCGGATAGCGGCGACGACCCCGCATCGGGACGCTGGCCCTAAGAGCAAGAGCAAAAATAGGAGGAAAAATCCTGCTCACGCGCTGCGCGACGGAGGTGTCGAAGTTATATCCTTGCGGATCGACTGGCCTGTAATTCACCCGGTAACGAGCCGGCTGCGCACGCCCGGTCGAGGCATTGCGTCAGGTGTATCGAGGAAGTTCGCAATTGCGACGTGTTGTTGTTCGTTAGTGGGGAGGACGAACAGGCGTGTAGCGCTCTCATCGAGGCCGCTGCGGCATTGGCCGCAGGGCGACAGGTGTTCGTCGTCCCGCCTGACATGACGTTCTCTTACTACCCGAATTGCTGAAACTTCTTGGCGCTCGTGAGCGCCATCGCGGTCATTGTGGCGATGCAGGCGGGTGAGACTACGCCCGTCTACTCGGCCAGCATTTCCGGCACGAAGAGTCCGTAATGGTCGTCTTGGCTTGGCAACCCACCAAAGCGCGTAGAGGCCGAGCGGTAGCAGGGCCAGCGGCCAGGCCGGCGGCGGGGCGGGCTCCGCCAGCTCCGGCCAGCAGCAGGTGAACGCGAGCAACTGGTCGGTGGCGGTTGGGCGCCATTTCTCCGACATTGGCTCGCTGGTCTCTGCTTTCTCTGGTGGCGCAGCCGAGAGGCGAGAAGGCGGCTCGGATGGCTCGGTCTCGGCCTGGGGCTGGTCCACCGTCTGGCGGGCGGTAAGGGTGCCCTCGCGACCCCAGAACAGCTCGCTCTTCGGCTTCCCGGGCCGTCCCGGGTACCAGCACTCACGACCATCGACGATACGGTAGGCCCAGTGGCGGCCGTCGCCGGTGACGCGCTGCGGCTCGCACTCGATGAGGTCGCCACCGCGCGCGACGTCACTTAGCGCGCTCGAAATCAGCACTGCGATGAAAGCCCCGGCAGCTCGCCTCCGCACCATGCCGTCCAAGTCGCAGGTGAGCGCGGCCTAATTGGGGCGGGAACTGCCCTAGCGCGCCCGCGCTGGTGCGGTGACACCGCCGTTGCGGCCTGCCTCCCGAAACAGTGATCGGTACTCAGTTGGCGGCCGCGCTCTTACATCTCATGAATCCCATTTCAGTCGCAAAAAATTTCCATTCCAAATCAGTGGGGCGGGACAAAGTTATGATTTCGATTCCGCGTACCCTTCCGCATGCTTCGGTTCAGACGCGAACATACGAACCACCACCTTACGCGACCGAACGGTGGCTCGTGATGTTTACGAGGAAGATTTTGTCGTCAACCTCGAGCGGTTCAACGCGAAGCCGTGACTAGCCGAGGCTTCTTGTTTGCTCGGATTTTTCAGAGACCAGTTGCGGCTCTTAACCGGCCGTAAACCATGCTTCGACCATGCTATGCGCATGGCAATCAAGACGCGGCGGTCGGGGCACGACCGGGCGAGACGGTCGCGCTCGTCGAACACTCATCCCCTGGTGACCACATTTCCTGCGCCTCAGCCGTGGGACGCACCCGATCCGCTACCGGTAATGCGACGGGAAATGAAGCTATTGCTTATCGAAACAAGCAGGTTGCGCGACGAGGTCGAACGACTGCGTGCAGTGGAACAGGAAGCGCGCTACCTCTCTGCGTCCGTCGATCAGATTATGAAAAGCCGAGATCAGTGGCGCCGAGAAGCAGAACGCGTTCGCGCGTTGATCGCTCAAGTTACGCCATGGTCACTATTATGGTGGCGTTGTCTAGATACCTTCAGGTCGTGGCGTGGCACGGCGCCCCAGCAGGGTCAAATTTGACGCCCCCTTGAGGCGCGATCGCGGTGTTGAGATTGATGATCAACTCGACAATCGCGAACCACTGCACCGGCAGGTCATTCGGCTTCTCGCCCTAACAGGTGGCATTATCAATCTGTCGCTGCGGCAAGCACGCTGAGCACCGGGAGAGCAATCGCGGAACTTCAAATCGCGCGTGAAGCAGATGCGCACCTCCCGCAGTCGTGCGCGATCGCAGTCGATGCTGATGCCTTTGGGCGACAATCCGTCATTCGCGCTAGCAAACGCATTGATGATTTGACTAGGTGTGACGCTTAACGGGGCGGTTGGATTGGAATATTGCTCTGGAATTTCCACTTTTTCGCGAGCTCTGCGAACGACGTCAAAATATTCGCGTGGTGGTAAGCCCGAGCATGTGCCGTGTTGATCCCATTCATGGTAAATCAGTCTAGGCGCTGGCATTAAATCCAGCATGCTCCTCATAATATTGCGTTCGAGCCTTGGCGGGGGAACTAGACAGGATTCGGGAAACCCGCGTTCATATTGCGGCCATAGCCCGTGCACCACGAAAGAAAAGGGACGCGCCCCGCATTGCTGACGACGAGCGTTGCTAGTAGCAGTCTCACAGAATGACGGTGACCACGACAAAGACAAGACATAGTAGTCAAATTGGCCCGGCGCGTTTTGTCGATGATCTTGGGCATCTGCAACCCCGATAATTAGTCCAAGCACTGCAACAGAAAAGAGTGTCCTCGTCCCAACGAAAAGAGCCATCTTCCACTCCTACGCGAACCAAATCAGCGACTAGAACCGGCGATCGATCGCCTTGATGCTCCGCCGAGTGGTATGCGATCCCCACGTTCTCGCCCTCGACGTAACCAGCTTCGGCCAACCCCTGGCGGAATATAGCCACACGCCGGCGCCTGGCGCCGAGAACCAACGCCAAGATAGCCGATTACCGGCATTGCCGGTTGCTGCGCGCTGCTCAGGTCGCCAGTGCCGGAGTGCCCTTCGAAACGACGGCGATGATACCTCGCCGCATCGACAAGGATGTACCAATTCGTAGAGAAATCGCGGTCTTGCAGCAGCTGAGCGGAGAATTCACCCAACAAAAGCCAATCGCCGACGGCGGTGACTGCATACACCAATGGCCGATCGTGCCGCTCGCTTCGCCGGCGCGGCGCACACAGGTCGTCAATCGGACGGCGTCCGCGTATCGGAAGCCTTTTTCCAGCGCTCCAAGCTTTCAGCGATGATCTTGGTCGACTGCAGGGCTGCTTGGGTAAACGTCGAATATTGGACGACCTCGCGTTGCACACGTGAGGCCTCGCTGTCCAGCATGTTGCTCAAGGTCTGCAGGTCAGTGATGAGTTTGTCGATCTCCTGCACTGAGGTTTCGGTTACTCGCTGCAGCACGGAGTTGACGTTGCTGGCCACCAGCTGGCTGTCGTTCTCTGGCTGGCACCCTGGGTTGCTCACGACGTCGCGGCGCACGAATTCGCGAATTTTCCCCTCAGCTTCCGTTTCCGCGGAATGGTCGTGCTGGCGTTCGGCAGTGTAACCCGCTTTGAGAAATGCCATGGCGTGATCCCCGTTCGGCCCCCCTCGCGCGAGCGCATATCGATCCCCGATAAATATGAGAAATGTGACCCCTTGGCGGCGAGATGGAACTCGTGTCTAGCACTTCCGCGGCCAACAACTTCGTGTCGCCGCGGCCCCGCTGTTGGGCGGTATCGCGCGGCGTAGCCCGCCTCGATGCGGCGGCGAAGCTCGAACGGCTCTATTTCAAGTCGCTGGAATTCGCCTTGGCACTCGCATGTTAGCACTGATGATCAAATCAGAGCCGTGCAGCCATGCGGATTCTGAAGGCAATGATTCTTCGGCCGCGTGCCGACCTAAACTCGAGCCGCTCAGGCCCAGTGCCACCCGTGGTCGGTCGGTTTTCGCCATGCTTTGAATGCGTCAACACAACGCCACCAGAATAGCGACCATGGCGGCACTTCCACTATCAACCCGCGGAGGCGTTCCGCTTCTCGTCGCCAGTGGTCTCGGCTCTCCATGAGCCGGTTGCCGGCGGCCGAAAGGAATTCCTCTGTGTTGCGCGCTTGCCGTTTCATTGCACGCAGTTGTTCGACCTCCACGCGCAATACGTTCATCTCGATGAGCAGCAGCTTCAGTTCTCGCCGCATCACCGGTAGCGGATCGGGCGCCTCCCACGGTTGGGGCCCGGGAAATGGGCTCGCAAGGTGATGAGCGTTCGCAGCAGCGGATTGATTCGGCATGGGCAATAACGTGTCAAAGCATAGTTTCCAGGCAGTTAATTGCGACAGCGTTTCGCCAATTCGGAATACGTAACGCCGGCAAATCCCTCTTGAGTCCGATTATGTGAATAAGGGACTGAACAGCCCGATGTATTGCTTGAGCGTGAGACGAAACGGCCATCCTGCTCCCGGGCTTGAATTGAGCAATATGGACTCGAGGCCGTGCGCCAGATCCCTGAGTTCGTCAGGAGTGAACACCCAGCGCCCCTCTTCCGGCTGAATGATGATCCCGGCACGCACCTGCAGGTCGGGACGGACCTCAACACCGAAACTGCGGTAAAGCCGATCCTTGAGGTCGTCGAGATTGTGATCGTCATCACTCATGCGGCGACTCGCGAGTGCGCTTGTCTACTTCAACCCCTGCGCTTGAGCCGCGGAGCACGGCGGATGAACGGCTGGGATCGACGGACGGCCCCGGAGCAGCACGGCCTTTTTCCGCTGTGGCGCCTTCGGAGTGGCCCGTATCCGCCGCCCATTGATCCAATATTCGGGAGTGGTATTCCCCCAGGCCCGAATAGCTGGCCAGGTAACATTTCATCCGCTTGTTTGGTTCCGCTCGAGCTACCGCTTTCCTTAAGCGCATTATCGGTGTGGCCCGTCTGCTACATACCGCCGCGTAAGTTGCCTGCCCGCTTCCACGATTTAGAGATGTATAGCAGCGCGTATCACTAGAGCCGCTGCGGCAAAAGCCATTCAGCCGTTCCCGGGCTGGCTTGGGATCTGCTGCAAGTTTTTCTCGCCCTGAATGCAGCGTGCGTCAGAACGTGAGCCCGGTCCGGAAGACTTCGATCGCATAAAAGGCGAGTTCCGCATCGAGGCAGCGCTGAATGTTGCCAGCCTTCCGGAAGCCATGCTGCTCGCCCGAGAAAAGGAAATAGCCGACCGGATTGCCCTTGCGCCGCAGCGCCTCAACCATGCTCTCTGTCTGGTTTGGCGGCACGACGGCGTCCTCGTCTCCCTGGAAAAAGATCACCGGCTTCGCGATCAGACCCGCGTGATAGAGCGGCGAGCGCTCGCGGTAGCGCGCTTCCTCTTGCGGATACGGTCCGATCAGCCAGTCGAGATAACGCGACTCGAATTTATGGGTGTCGCGCGCGAGCGCGGCGATGTCGCTCACGCCGTAATAGCTAGCCCCACCTTGAAAGAAGTCGCGGAAGGTCAGCGCGGCCAAGGTCGTGTAGCCGCCGGTGCTGCCGCCGCTGATGACGCATCGCTTGGCATCGACCCTCCCTTGCGCCGCGAGGAACCGCGCGCCGGCGACGCAATCGTCGACGTCGATGACGCCCCAATTCAGCCGCCGCCACAAAAGCATTCACCGAAATAACGTTGTATCGGCGGCGGTCAATGCCTGCCACGTCAGTGTCGTTGCGACCCGCAAGGCCGCATCGAGTTCGCCAGCGCGTACTTTGTCGCGGGTGTCAGCGGCCGTGAGCACGAAACGAAGATTGCTCTCGGGTGCGTTGAATCCGGCGATCAGCCGAACGGCGGGGATGCCGTGCGCCGCGAAATTGGCGTGATCGGAATTGGCCATGAGCGGCAAGTGCGTCGCGATCGGCAGATCGGCGCGCGCGGCGGTCGCCTGGACCCAGGCATCCAGACGCTCGAAGCCGGACGTGAGCGCGGTCAGCCCGTAGGCGCCGCCGACGGAGTCGAGATTGATGTTGATGACCATCGACCGCCGCGCGGCCTCGTCCATTTGCTCGAGCCAGATACGCGACCCGATGAGCGCCCATTCCTCCGCGCTGAACAGGCATATTCGCAAACCGCGCGGACATTCGGACACCTGCGGCGCGAGCACGCGTGCAAGGGAAAGCGCAACCGCGACGCCGGTGGCGTTATCCATCGCGCTTTCGCCATGCGGGTGGCCGTCGATATGCGCGCTCACCACGACCCAATCCGGGCCTCGGCCCGCAACGTCGGCAACCAGTATGCGCGTCCGCGCCGGATGATCGTCAGCCTCGATGACCATGCGGGCTGCTGGGAGCGCGCCGTCCGGCAAAGCGCGGAACGCGTCCGCCGCTTCAGCGCCGATGCCGAGCGCGGGAATGCCGGCGCCACCGTTGCGCCCGGTCGACCCTGATACGGGGCCGACGCCCACTTCCGGATACGCGATCAGAAAGGCGGCCGCCCCCATCTCCTGCGCCAAGGTGAGCTTGGCGCGGCGGTGCACGTGGGCGCTCGCGAACGGATATTCGTGGCGAACCAGGACGATCTGATCGCGGATGTGGTTTGCGTGGCGCGCAAAATCCTCCGGGCGGCCCAAGCCGAGATCGAGCACCTCCGCGACGAGGCCGCTTGCCGGTGCAGTTCCCAGAAGCGGCATGCATGGAAACGACATGCCCGTCATCGCGCTGGTCAGTTGTGCCGTGCGACACCGCCAGCCGGGATATGCGACGGGATGCTCGCGAACCTTTGCACCCGGCACGGCCGCGAGCCACGATTGGGCGAAGGCCAGAGCCGCTGCTTCGCCGTCCGAACCGGCGAGGCGGCCGCCCAGATCGCACAGCGCCTGAAAGTCCGCCCACATCAGCGCCTCGGCGGGGCTTGCAGGCGCAGCGAAGAGACGCCCCGCCGATGCGGCTTTCCTCACGGGACGCTGATCCCGACCGACTTGACGATATCGGCCCAGCGCGCCGTATCGCTTTCGATCAAGCCTCGGAATTGCTCGGGTGAAGCATGGGAGACCGTCACGCCCAGCGGCTCGAGACGCGTCGCGAACTCGCCCGACGCGAGAATGGCTTTGAGCTCCCCAATCAGGCGTGCGGCGATCTTAGGCGGCAGGCCGGCCGGAGCGAGCACACCCCACCAGTGCTCGACGACGAGATCAATGCCGCTTTCCCTGAACGTCGGAATACTTGGCAACGTCGTCAGCCGCGTATTGCTTGCGCCGGCGAGCGCGCGAACGCGATCGAGAACGGAGCTCGCGGTTGCGAGCGTGGTGAAGCCCGACTGCACGTGACCGGCGACAAGATCGTTCATGGCAGGGCCCGCGCCGCGAAACGGCACATGCACGAGCTTGATTGCGGCTCGCGCCTGAAAAAGCTCGGCGGTGAGGTGCGTGGCGCTGCCGATCCCGCCCGAGCCAACGGTCATTTTTCCCGCCTCCGCCTTCGCGAGCGCGACGAAGTCCGGGATTGTCTGCGCCTTCACGGCCGGATTGACGAAAAACACCATCGAAGCAGTGCCGATCAAGCCAATCGGCGCGAAGTCGCGGACCGGGTCGTAATGCACCCCGTTCTGGATCGCCGGAATGATGGTGTGCGGCATGTCGGCGAGCAGGAGGGTGTAGCCGTCCGCCGCGGATTTGGCAGCGACCTCGATGCCGAGGCGACTGCCGGCGCCGACACGGTTGTCGATCACGACTTGCTGGCCGAGCGATTTCGACATCCGCTCACCGATGAGGCGCGCGAGCACATCCGAGCTGCCGCCGGCGGCATAGGGCACGATGAGGGTGATGGGGTGATCGGGATAGGGTTCAGCCGCCAGCGCGGAACCAGCGAGGGCTATGAGGGCGGCGAGAGCAACTTTTACCGGCATTCCCACTCCTTACGCGCGCAGGCCTGATATCGAGTCCATGATTATCGATGCTTCCTCCTTTATCAATTTCAGCGCTTTGAGTCCTTTTTGAGAAGTGCACCTGACGCGGTTGCGCAGCGGATTGCGAGTGCAACTGGCGAAGACAAAGAGGTCGGTGAGATCGGCGGCAGAAAGAACTTTGGCCTGTCGTCCTGACATCGTGAAAGAGCCAACACTGGCAAAGCAAAATCGTACGGTAATATTTCGGCTTCAACAATCAGAATGGGTTTGATCAAACAGCGGAACTGACTGATAAGCAAAGCGCGATTTGCTTATCAGTGTGCAAAAAGGTCTCGTTGTCCGCCTAGTCTCGCGCAGGCGTGATACGCGCCGCTGGCCAGCCCGCGACCGGAACAGTCCGATCAAGGCACAGTAGATCAACCTGCCAAGATCGCTCATCGAGAGCGAGTATCAGCCGATTCGCGATCGCGGTCAGCCGTTTTAGGTTTGCGGTAGGGACAGGAAGCGCATTCCGTCGTCAGCATTCGCCAACACGGTGCTACACGCGTCGTTATCGCGCTTTACGAGTTGAGGTGCGGCTGCGCGCTTCGGCAAAAGGCGAGGTGTTGGACAAAATATTCCGCGTCTCACCACCGGCCGTACAGACCTCGGCTATAGCCCGGATCCATAGCGGTAAGAGCTTGGTCCATAGCGGTACCCGCCATAGCCGTACCCGCCATAGCCGTAATAAGGGCCGGAGTAGTAATTGTGCAATCGGTACCGATGCTGGTGGCGATAGCGCACGCTTTGGCCAAGCGCGAGGTCGCTCGCTGCGACCCCGAGATTGCTCATGGGCATGGTCGATGCCGGCGCGGACATGATGCTGCACAGCGCAGCGCCGACGACCAGACTGATCGCGAGTGCTTTCACGGGACACCTCCCTATTGTTAGTGCCCGTCCCGTAACAAGCCCGCCAACCCCGGACTGGCATGGATGCTATCACGGACAGCGGCCGACGGGCGGTCACGAAGCGTTGAACTGAAGCCGCGACAACAGAAGGGCGGCGTGCGCAGTCGCCCGCCGAACGCGGATCATTCCATGCTCCGATCTGCCCCAAACCAGCAATAACCTTATCCAGAAAAGACTGGCATTCGTACCTGAACAGAGCGGTACTGTGACCGTTCCGAGCACCGGGCGTGCCTCGGGATCCTGCCCCGCCGGCTGCATGGCCAAGGTGGGGCTGTGGTGGTGGCGGCGAACGACGCCGCACCAACCCATTGGAGGATCCCGATGTCGAAACTTATCGATACGCAACTCATCATTCTGTCCGCGGCTTCGCAACGCGATGATCGCGGAGTTAAACTGCCGGCAAACCTTAAAGGCGAAGCCGCCCGAAAGGTTGTCGTTAAGCTGATCGGCGCCGGCCTGCTGGAGGAGGTCCGTGCCACTGGCTCCCTCCCGGTTTGGCGACGCGACGACGAACGCGGACCGATCGCGCTTTGCATCACCAAGAACGGCCTCGAGGCAATCAATGTGGAGGGCGCGGCGAAGGCGGCTCCCAAGGAGTCAAGCGTCCGCCATTTTCCCACCCCCGACGCCGAAAAGTCTGCGCCCAAAGGGATCGCATCCCGCAAGCATGCTTCCGTTGCGGCGCAGAAGTCCGCTCGGAAGAAGCAGAGTCGGGTTAAGGCGAAGACCAAAGCCGGCTCGCGACGCGAAAGCCGGCCGGGCTCGAAACAAGCCCGCGTGCTCGCGTTGCTAGCCCGCCCGGAGGGAGCGACGATTGCTGCCATCATGCGCGCCACCCATTGGCAGCAGCACTCGGTCCGCGGCTTCTTCGCTGGTGTGGTGCGCAAGAGGCTCGGCCTCGAACTGCGCTCGGAGAAGGTCGACGGTGATCGGGTCTATCGCATCGTCCACCACGGGGGTGCTCGTTCCGTTTCCCGCCCATCGCACCGTGGCGCGGCTTGAGCACCATGGGACGCGTGGTGGTCGATCCGGCGCTACCGGATAGAGAGTCGCTCGACAGCGAGATCGCGCGTCTGCGCGGTCTCGATGTCGGGGGACTGCGAGCCAGATGGCACACGATGTTCAGGCGGCGAGCACCCCCTCACCTACCTCGCCACCTGCTGTTTCGCATGTTGGCATATCGGCTTCAGGCAGATCATCTGGGCGATCTCGATTCCGAGACGCGGCGCTTGCTCGACCGATCAGGCGACCCCATTGAGATCGGCCGGCTCGCGGCAGAGCGCAACCACCGCCAGACGGAGTTGAGGCCCGGCACCCTGCTGATGCG
>WNFQ01003025.1_pt1 | contig 15102 bp, 21 predicted proteins | sample 5400171 | NCBI WGS metagenome assembly WNFQ01 (sample SAMN13153356, study PRJNA577476) | soil metagenome | isolation source: 20 cm soil under Madrone tree | place: USA:California | collected 2016-06-14
CGAGATTGCAAAGAAGGCGTGGGAGGTTGGCCGAACCCGCCTGGCCACAATGGTGAGTTACCTAGCACTCTTTGATCCCGATGTTCGGTGCGATTTAGGGAGATGTAGCTCTTGGACCATGAGCTGAGGGCCTCGGACCAAGTTCCTTTATTGCTGATGATGAAGGAAGATCGGCTGGCACTCCAGAAAGCCGTTGACAGCGGTGACACGGACTTAGGTACGGTACGGCTACTTGATAAATGATGCGCCCGCTCATATGCGTGCAGTGTATCATGTCTTGTTGCAACTGTACAACCGCCTACCCTTGGGGGCATTCTTCCGTCTAATCGAGGATGGTGGTTCCAGCCTCGCTCCAGCAAGCCGACTGTTGCAAGTGTATGCAAAGGAGCAGAACCCAGAGATGCTCCGGGACTTCTATTATTCAGATGATAGACGCGTCGAGAGCGCCGTCCTAAGTTTAGAGGAAGCCAGGCGAATGATGGTAAGTTGTGAACGAGTTTAATCTGTATTTTTTTCCAGCCAACATCCACCCCAGGACCCAGCTGCAAGAATAACTTCGATCAAAGCTGCCCAAAAATTCTTCTCGGAGGATAAGGAACGTTCGTTTGAGGCCAAGGTTGGTTTATCACATTTCGACTTGCGCGGTTGCATGGCGAACAATAACGACGCGCGTTGAAGATGATGGACGAGTATTGTCGTTTACTGGTGTTCCAGCAAACGCTCGAGAAAGAAACGACGGACAAGATAGAGTTCTTCGGCCTCAGCGTCGATGAGACTATCAAGAAATGCCTCCTCAACGGCATGTCCAAACGCGCCGACAAACTCAAGTCGGACTTTAAAGTGCCGGACAAGAGGTACGAGGCCGAGTCCCCGTGTGTAGTGCCGCACCCTGGCTTATTGACGATGACATCATCCAGGTTTTGGTACCTAAAGCTGCATGCGTTTACTGCCACCCGGGACTTTGAGAGTTTAGAAGCACTTTCGCGGTTGAAGAGGAGTCCGATTGGGTATGATGCATTCGTCAGACATCTCGTTGAGAAAGGACACCCGAAAGAAGCTATCAATTATGTGCAGCGCTGCGATTCCAACAAGCGCGTTGATCTCTATGTCGAATGCGGAGAGTGGGTGATGGCTGGAAAGGAGTGCAAGGACCGTGGTGATCGCGCTAAGCTAGAGTGCGTTTCTTTGGTATTTCCTATTCGACTCACTCATTGTCACGGTGTAGAAAGTTGCGCTCATCGTGTCCCAATTCGTTGATCGCTCGAGAGCTGGACCAGATTGCATCGACGATGAAATGAACCCTGTCTCGCAATATCCAGAGTGGCGTTGTCATTTTTTGCCGGTAAAGACACAGCGTCCAGTCACGTTAGGCCCTTGCGAGTTATAGGATATCTCCAATGGTATGCAGAACTGGATATTCCACCTTAGCAGACCAGAACCTGTTGCAATATTTATCTTTCCTCCCTCCCACACGTGGAGAGAGCCCTGATCACCCTCACTTCGACTTGGATGCGCGTACGCTTTCTCGTGTTTGAGGCTCATCATCTTCGTCACCCACGTCTGTTTCGGGGTTAATCTCATCGAACGAATAAGGCAGTGGCACCTCGCGCGTGATTCGGTATTGGTCCATGTTGCCGCGGTGTTCGTTTTCCAAACGGTCTGCGCGTGACCAAAAAATTTCTTGGTTGGCAAGCGAATAAGCGTAGACGAGACGAGAATAAACGTACAGATATTCCATTGACTACGTCGTAGCACTTCAAGAAGCGCTACTAACCATGTGCGAAGAGCCATGCTTGGCCCGCGCGTCGGGATGTAAATTATCCACATAAAGCGAATGAGAACGTTGGTGATCTACACTTTTGTGTCAGTTGTGCCTCATCTCCTGGAGGTAGTGAATATTTTACGATGGCTAGGTAGTAAAACTGTCGTGGCGATTGTCAGTGAAGCACAGCGGCTGGAAATGAGACGGAATGCACCGGAATATGGCTCGAGTAGAGTAGCTCTTCGCGTAGGAACCTGAAGCGCGCATGTGGGCGTAAGAGAGACCAGTCCATAAGCAAATCCTGACACCCAGCAGTCAGCCTTGATCACCACAGGACATACTGAACTTGCCCATGCTGAAGTATATGTTGAATAAATTGTCCCGAAAAGGCAGAAAAATACGAAGCTCGTGCCATGATGTCCAGCACCTTAAAATCCCGTCAGCCTTAACGATAAGGTCGAACTGATGGGAAAGTTCCTACCATTATGTCGCCATAACTGGTAGCAAAAGTAAAACACTATCCCGGTACAATATTTTCCACCCTGGATAGAAAGGTAATTAGGCTGATCGGATCCACAAACGGAGAGGGACGACAGACGTTGATTAAATGTGTGATCAATCCCGAATCCCACCAACGCCGAATGCTCTGCCCGAAGCGGGCGAAGAACGGCAATGTACTAAGGAGAAAAGGCACACCCCAGAAAGTAGGCTTACTGCACTTTTGGAATGAATGGGATCCGAAACCTCCAGCATATGAACATGCGATGAAGTAGATATTGCCGAGCGGAAAAGCCAATGAGCAGAATTGGTCTCTGGAATAGTCCAGAATATCATCAAACAACATGCCAGCCATCATCACTGAGAGCACATACCCCAGCCAGAAGTCTGTAAACTGAACTACATGTCATCAACCGATCGGTTGTTTTACTAAGATTGCCTTACCTCCACTTGGTTAAATCCACTTGACAAAAGCCGTGCGACTTTGCGGAGGAACCACCACCGGCTCTCGCGAGACATGACAGGGAGAGGGTTGATTATCAGCACCACTACAAAGAGTGGCCAAATCATTGGCCACGTCCACGGTTGGATTGTGGGTTCTCCTGAGCGCGTAAAGGAGAGCCAAAAGGCCCAACAAAGAGTCGCGAGTATGATGCAAGGCATCTACGATGATGCTTTGTCAGTGTTCTTTCATGCGGTTTTTAAAAACTCTTGGAATGTACCTCAAAGTACTCTCGGTGATCAAGACGCGTTCTAATGTCCAGATCTTTCCGGTTAATCAGAGATAGATTTTGGTATATCGACGCGCGTATGAGGCTGGAGGCCTGAAGGACGCTCAGCGCGCATTGCGGGATTATTTTGAAGACTTACAGTGAATAATACCATCAATAGCGGCAGGAAATGCCAGCCCGAGAGCGAGACCTGTGCGGAAAGAGCTAAAATGGTGTGTCCTGTGAGAAGAAACCATCCTCAGGCGAATCAATGCGCGCTTTCTGTCGCCTTTCGCTACGTGTGGAGTCAACAAAATGCTGATGAAGTTTATCACCATAAGGCTCCTACCGAAACGGGCGGTGAAAAAGTCCTCCATCTCCTTCAAGAGCTGTTGTACGGTCTCATCTGACGCGAATGCGCACGAATCAACCTGTGATAGAGACTGATCAATAATCACGCGACAAGCAGCGTAGAGCCAACCTTTTCCCTCATGTACGAATGTTGCACCAGAATCTAGAGCCATAGCCTCAGAGACATCAATACTTGAACAAAGTCGGAATATTATACCCCAGTCACTTTCTCGAACTTCTTGAGCGCCTTTCGGAAACCCGTGATATTCAGAATCTACTTCCTGTTTTATCTTCTATGGTCACCAACAACTTGGAGTAGGGCCTTACGCGATAGTTATTGAGGACCTCTAGGGCATGGTAATGCTCCGATACAGCCCGCTTGAGTTTCTTGCGTGCTTGTAGATACTCGTCCGGATCGAGAGTTGCCCCACCTGACAGATGATGTGCAGGGAACCCTCTTGGTGCATCGGCATTGTGTACTTTATTTTTCGTATGAGTGGACCGATGTAAGAGGCGGAGCACGTAGCTCATCAGCGTCGAGGTCTTTGACCCTGAAGATGGAAGAAAGGGAAGAGCTGCTTGAGAGTCTGGGTGTGCTTCCTTTGTCGGAGAAAATTTCTAGTCAGTAGCATGCAAGTGAAGAAATGAATGTCCAAGCCACATGGAATAGACGCCGGTGATCTTTCAACTCCTCGAGTTGGTCCCGAAGTTGCATGCTGCGCTCACGAGCTTCGGTTTCTCTCTCGATAAAGAAAGACTCAACCTTAGACAGTTCCACATTGAGCTTCTTGAAGAATTCTAGCTGGATAGGCGACAGGGATTCAAGAACCTCGGCGAATGTGGGTGGGTGTGTGGACGGAAATGACGTCACGGAACGAGAGGGAATGACTAGGAGAAAAAGCAGGCCACAGTTAAGCATGATCACGGAGATAGACAGGAGGTATAATCACAACGTGCAGTGGTGCGTCGGCGCAGACCGTCCACTGGTCTTGGTTTGGGCGGGGGCAGCGCTGACTGCTTGGTTTCTGGCGTCTGCGAGGAGGCAACGCCTTGCCCGGGGGACGTCAGGAATTGCTGGGCAGAAGTAGTTTCTGGAGATGCAGAGGTCGTCACCTGAAGAGAGATAATTAATACGTGGATAAAAGAAGTACGCCCTTATCTACTTTGCTATGAGCATCCACTCGTCTCTTCAGCTCCATTAGCTCGATCGAGTCGGCGCGACTATTCACATCGGTTGGGCGTCCATGCCTTCCGTTGCGTGCATTGGTCTCGCCATCGGCTTCGTGGCCTTCATCTGTGATTTCTTGTCCGTCACTGCGATGCATTGATGCCCAAGAATCTCTCGGCGGGAAATGATCAGTATCGCTTTCCGATGACACATACACGCGGCTTCCAGTGTCCCTTTGGGCTCCTCTTATAGCCGTGATTCGCTTCTTTAAGCCACGGTAGTCGCTGTCACACGACCATCAAAACACAGGGCATTTGAAGGGACTGCTACAAAAATACGTACATATATGCGCGCTTCCATTCTGGTGCCTTGGACAAAATGTTATGGCGCGTGAGCAGAACACCATCCCAAGGAATCGAAACATGAACTTCACCTGCGCGCCGTCCAGGTATCTTCGTTATCAAAAAATGAGACTCCACAGCAGAATGAGGGTGCAGAAGTGATACCTGGCAAATTTCATTGGGGTGCTGATGAGTGATAACGAGTGCCACAAGACTACTTTGTCAGGTACACTGGCAGTAGTAGTATGGCTTGTGATGAAACTTCAGTTCCTCCTCGAATGGCCTCTGAGTCGGCAACCAACAAGCATATTCAAATTTCGACGAACTCCAATCGATGATCATGATACACCCAGAGCTGAATTCCCACGATACCACTGGCAAAGCAAGGAGGCATAAGAAGCTCGTGTCCACATCATGCAAAGCAGACTTGGCCAGCCATCCTGCATTTATGCGATCTAAGAAGGAGAGATTTTAAGATAATTTCAGCAAAATTTTGGGGATACAGTATTGGAATCATCCTATGAGGAAGATAACCTGTGATTATATAATAATCGCACTTATGAAAGGGTTATCAAAATACTACCTACTTACGAGAAAAAAAACCCCCCGAAAAATAATCAGGGTCCTACTTGTGAGGGCTAGCCGATGTCGGCAACGCCCATGCAACTTAAATGATGACCCGCACGTGTGTGGGTTAGCTTTCATCTTTTGCTCCACCGCCCATAAGAGTACGTACGTAGCGGAACGTTTCATGAACTGACACTGATGTTCGGAGCATCAGTATGAAGACGTCTTCCTGGACCTTGGCACTGGGGAGTGTGCTCTCTCGGCCCGTCGTAAGTTCCAAATCAGGCCCCTCCACCCCACACTCCCCTTGTACCCTTCGGGCGAAATAGTTCCAGAAAGTGAGCAAGACCCCCAGGCGTTTAAGAATGCCACACTCTGCCCTGTACCTTTTTAGGGTGGCGCGTAACTTAGTTTTCGTTACAGTACTTCATATAGATTATAGATACATGTTGCGACCATATCTTTCGCTTTGATGACTCATCGGTCATCAACTAGGCATTCAACGACCCCGGATGGGGTGATATTGTACAGTATATCCGTAAGGAAACGGGCCGCCGACTCAACGACAAGCTCAAGTATTTGGGTAGATCAATGCAGGCAAACTTGATGTCCCAACGTAGGTTACAGTATTCCACGGATCCATTTTTCTCTTAATAAACCGGGACATGGCCAACTTGAGGAGGGTAACATGCACAGGTGCCGCACAGTAATCACAATGACAAATTAAAGTAGGGGTTGACGCCAACTCCGAGCCTCCGGGACCTATTCGTCCTTAGGAAACTCGGGGTGCGGAGGCAACCAGGAAGGTACTCTAAAGCCAAGCAGAGTATCATTAAATTCTGTTTAATGTATATCCGGGTAACCGTAACCCCATCTTGTACTGTTATTGTTATTGTTTCAAGAAACACCCTTGACATGGAGAAAGGGTGAAAAGGCCATAAATGTTTAACACGAAGACAAATTTTCTCATAGAACCAGAGCCAGGGGGCCCAGGCTCCGTCACATTAATATTGTTCCCTGGTGTGATGAATAGCAACTACGTCATTGGACGTTGGCCCTCGTTACGAACTTTTTTATTTAGTGCAACCGACGATTATGACTCTGACCATCAAATGTAGCGTGCCATCGTAAAACATGAATCTATCGCTGACCAATGCCATGGCAGCTTCTAGTCTCTAGTCGGTAGTCGGATTACGGGCTGACCCACTCAGATAACCGCCGAGGACGCCGACTGGCCACGTCATGGTCCTTAATCTAACCAGACGCAAATCACGCAGCTGATTACATCAACCGGCGAAGTGTGACTGAAGGAAAAATCGCATAGGATAACCAAGGCGGTGGAGTGGCAAGTCTGGGCGGCGCATTACAGTAATAGTGGCGGTCAAGGGAAAATCAGACATTGGAGCTCCATTCCAGTGCCAGATATCAGCAGAGTGGAATTGAATACCCAATACTCAGGTTTCAAGGATGGACAGAGCATAGCAGAGCATCTTATATGTTATCCGAGGGCTACTGCAGCGCTTACAGAGACATCGAGCTGGGATGAATGTTGATTCATGTATGAAAGCCTTCACAAACTAAGACGTCCCGGTTCGGTGAAGAAAAGTGGATCCAAACCCGACTCCGATCAGTATTGGGAAGCGGCTGCCTGGCACTACAACAAAGATTACTGAGAATCAACACATGAATCGCAAGAGTGAAAGCTTACAGCCTTGAGCTGTTCGAGGTACCACGAACAGCTGGGCAAGTCGGCCTTCTCGATACACTTCGAAAACTCCTTTGCCTGCACCTCACAGCTAGACGCAAATGAGGAAGTATTTTGCTGCGCGGGCGCTTGATGCTGCTGTTCTACAGGAGCAGACTCGGAGCGGCCGCCGAAAAGCATCGACGAGATGCCGTGGCCAATAGTTGATCCGACAGCGACGGAGCCCGCGGTGGCAGCCATCTGCCCAAGTAGACCAGGACCAGAGGAGGTCTTGGCTTGCGTAGGGGCCGAGGTTGGCGCAGGTGGCGCAGGGGTTGAATGAGCCTGCTGGGTAGGATAGGCCGCTGTGGAAGCGCCACGCGAAGGTGCGCTGGACGGTGCAGGCGCCGGACGAGAAGTCGTAGGGCGAGAACGAGAACGAGACTGACGCTAAATAAACGTACATTGGACTTCTGTACTGACTACGAAACGGTGAGGGACTCACAGGCATTGGGGTTGATGCTGATGACGACAGAGAGCGAGTGAAGAAGCCGAGCGACGCGAATGCCAGAGTAAAAATCAGACCGTGTGAACATATCACGTGCGCTCGAGCACCCCTGCAAATACACCAAATCCGAGCCCATCACTGGCAAGTCCTAAGCATGGCAGCGAGAGTAACTCAATATTCTACGCAAGTCTTGCGTGTAGGACAACAAATGCTGCCCGTTCCTCCAGTGCATCGAGGAGCAATGCTCTCGTCGCTAATATGGTCATTGTCTAATCCGTCTGCGTCTTTGCCTTACCTTAAACCCACCCCCTCCCCCGCGCCAGCATTTTCCCAAGTCATAAAACGAGGAATGGCCACGATGCCAGCTTCGAAACATTCAAAATCACTGGAATCTGAGGAGGATGCGTTGGCCCGGCTTCATCGTGCTGTCCGTGATGGCGAGTCATTCATTGACATGTGGTCTCTCCCTTTGGAAACACTAGGTGTGTGACGATTGTTGTGGGTTTTTGGGGCCAAACGCTAACTGGTGCCAACAGACGTCCATATTCCGTCCTTTCCTGCACGGGCTGAAAACGCCACACTCCGTGATCACATCGCTTTGCTCCGAGACAACTTCTTAAATACATTAAAGAACATTTCGAGGTGTGACTCCTTTTCTCTATCTGTCCAGTCCCCGGTTCCTGGAGAATTGCCACTACTTTACATAGTACTGTTTTGTGCCATCCCGCTCCGGCACGCCTCCGCCCTTCTTTTCCCAAAGGAATCAGATGTGCTAACTAATTTCAGCATGCGCAAACTTGTCCAAGAAAACGCGCTTCCTGGAAGGGATATATCATCCGCGCGTTCTTTCCAGATTTTCCAGACCCAATCCACAAAAGATAGCGCCTGGGTAGCACCATTGCGTGCCACCCTTCTCGAAAATTACAGGCGTGTAAACAACGCCATCGCCGAGTGAATTTCATCTCATTCTCACATTGTCCTCACCTCCGCTTACTCTGTCCTCAGAGGTGATTCCAAAATGCTTACCTCGTTGACGACACATGAGTATGCCAAATCCTCTTCAAGGAAGTTACGCAATCTTCATCCCGTCGGGAGACCGGCTGTGTACAGGTGGCGGCTCGTTTCACAGCCTTCGCCTGTGCGTATCATTAGTATTCGCACCGTGGAAGGACACCTTGGTCTGCAACCAATTCGCACGGGCAATTCCCTTTATGTGAATGTGCTTGCACGCTTCGACACGATGCAGGCGCTGACCAGACGCGGGGTCGCATCAACGGTCGAACCGAAACATATTGTTGAGTACCTATTGTTTGAGAAGCGGATGTGGTACGATACCCCCTGGGTTATTAAGGGCCAGTTGCATGTGGACCGGTAGTAACTTATACTCGGCGATAATATATATCGACCATTTGTTTTGGTACGTACCCTATTGCGACGACAACTTGAGAAATACTGTACACACTCCAGCTCAATAATCATGCACCTACTACAATAATCAGCTGCTTCACCTTCGCCACAGGTGAGCTATCTCTCCAATATTTTTCCGGGAACTGCATCGCCACCTCCCTTTCTTCGTTTGTGCGCTCCTGCATCGCAGTCTCGTACTCCCGCACGTGCTCAAGTGTCTTCGCCTTGGCAAGCGCGAGGCATAGATCCGCGTAGGCTTGTGTCGCTTGCACAGCCGACTTATATGGGTATAACATACGTGCCTCTCGGTACGTTCGACGCCACTGCAAAAGAGGAAGGTACGCGCACTGCTGTGCAACGGCACTTCGAGGGATGAGCACTAAGTTGCACGCGTTCATTGGTGCTCCCGGTGCTAAGGGATTCGTCGTGCATCCGGGGCACTCCGACGCTGCGGCGGAAGGGTCTTGCTCATCCCTGCGATGTGAGACCTTCAGAAGTGGGCGGTGGGAGGTCCTCACTGTGCCATGCTTGTCCATTACTTTCCGTTCTTCGCCCCTTGGATGCGCGGTCTGTTGCGCAGTCTCCAATGCATACTGCCCGAATTCGGGGTCCATGGCGAGGAAGTCCCCGAGTTCGTGAAATGCTGACGTAGACTTGCGTTCGAAGACGGACACTGTGACACCTTGCAGCTAGAATACCCACGCAAGAACAAGGCCGCCAAGGCCGGCTCCAACAACAGCAATGGAGAACGGCGACACGGGAGTCATAGAACTGATCGCTTAAAGGAACAAGCAATTTTCAGGACGCTGCGCCGAATGTTTGAGGTATTGAGGTACAAGTGTCGATAAATTTTCATTACCGTAACCATCAGAACTTACTGCTAAAGGTCGAGTAGACGTCATCGGCGTCATATCCCGAGTGAAGGCGAGACCTGAGAAATGTGAAAGACCTAAATGTGATGGGCCTAAGCTACTGATATTAATATTGCTTACATCATCCTTATAAATCATGTCCCATGACCTGATGATATCAGCCTCCTTCCTTCAATCCCTTAACTTATGCGAGGACCTCGAGGCGCGCATACACGTCAACATGACAGAGTACACAGGCAATACAGTATGTCTATCACATACTGTGGACACCGAGGTCCCCGTTCTTCCGAGACCTTGATCGCCGACTCCCGGAGCAATCAAAGCGGCGATACTCGATCGTCTCGACACGCGGCACAACTTGCACTGTATTGTGCCGGAGACGACGAGACATGAGCGCTTGAGCTGGTTCTTCCGTGCTGACTTCCGACCGGGAAGCAAGGCATTGATGTGAATAGCGAGGAGAGTTATGAATTGAGTGGCGCTGAAGTAAGTTGGAGACCCGACTGGAGGAGGCGCACGCCACACGACCACCCGACCCCCTTCCCGCAGGCCGATCACAAGCCTTGAATGTGGTATCCAGCTATCACGCTTTGGGGCTTACCGTAATGGAATCTTCCACACCTCAATTTGCCCCCACGTATTCTAGGCCCTGCTTTTAGACAGCATTTTCCCTCCAAGGCCGAATTTGTGTGGATACTGTAACAGCGCATCAGAAGACGTCATCAGTTGAACTCCTAGACTCCTTGGATAGTAGGCTGTTAACCGCCGACGCCTGCATAGGTGGTTTTGCTCTACAGTGCATTGGCTTAGGCCATTAACCGACCTGCTGTGCCCTCTATGTATTTTCCAGGGTCGCGGCGTTCGCCCGAAAGCCGGAAATATTATCCCATATTGGCATCCTGTTGTGTGCCTGTCAGCTTATTTTAGGTCATGATTGCCTCCTGTGGCGAGTATCCGATTCGCTGTTTCCCGGCGCCGTCTGACTGACCAGGCTGACCAAGGATTCCGGAAGCCCGAAAGAAAGAAAGGGTAGTCTACTAGCGTCAATCAGCCATGCCAAATGGTCGTTTATGATTATCACGGCAGTCTTCCTTCGTTAAAACCGATAAATACATGACTCCTGTGCTACAGTTTTCTTTCTCACGTTCGCCTATCTTTTACCCGTTCAGCTTCACCACAGGGCATATCATCATGGAGCTACCATTCCGTGCCCGCGACGTTGGTGGAGGGCCCTCCCGTTATCACCACCAATCTTCATCCAGCGCCTCCTTTCGACGTACTTCCCACACCACCGACCTGACGTCTCCAACTCATGATACATCGAGACAAGCAAGCCTTCACTTGGATTTTATCATCGTTGGCGGCGGTTTGTCCCTGCTTGAGTTACAATACTGAATACTACTTACAACCGACACTACCTTCATCAGGAATCGCCGGACTTTCTGCGGCATACGCCCTCGCTGCGTCGGGCCATCGCGTTCAAGTACTTGAGCAAGCGCGTGGCCTGAAATGCAAACCTGGAGGCGCACAACTACCCCCTAATGCGACTAGAATCCTAACACACTGGGGAGTTGGAAAGGAGCTAGTACAAAAGGCTTCGACCACCGCGTCATCTTCTATCTTAGACCGTGAGTATCACGAGCTTCAGCAATTATTGTCTTTGGCCGCATACACGCCACGAGAATGCTGACCAGCCGGTGTTTTGTGTGTTCGAAAGTGAAGACGGGAAGATCACTCGGCCAATCTGAGTGGCAAACGGCCCTCATCGAGGAGATGGGTTCATCATATTTTATGCTGCACGTAAGTACAATGCTGCACGGCACGCTCATTGTATGACACTAAATTCCACGATGGTCAGCATGCGGACCTAATTGAGATTCTGTTTCGCCTCGCTTCGGCTGCAGGAGCGCGCGTGAATTTTGGCGTGACTGTCGAATCGGTGGAGCCCGCCCGTGAAACTCCGCCTGAAGCTCGTAAAATAGGCATCCCAATCGCCGGGCCTGCTTCGGGCACGTTGCGACCCACTGTGAGGCTCAAGACCGGTGAGATACTCCATGCCGATGTCATCATAGGCGCCGATGGCCGGCGAAGTGTCGTACGCCGCGTGGTCACAGACGAGGATGAAGAACTGGAGACGACATCGTATGGCTTTAGCCATTACGCAGGTAGCGTACCGATGACCGAGATTCGCAAACACGCACCGCTGAAACAACTCATGGATGTCGGTTGGCCAATCTGGTGTGGAGATAGGTGTGCTGTAGCTGGTACGTCCGACTCCTTTCATCCCGGAAATGGTCCTTCCTTTTGCTGATTGTCAGTGGTTCTTCTGGGAATCTAGCATATCCCGTAGTGAGTCTGGATACCCTGGATGCCGTTCGGGAATGAACGTGAACTAATAATCCCGGGGCCTTCTTTCACAGCGACGGCACCAGGAATTCGTTGTCCATGTGTGGTGGGGAGATAGCAGTGGGTCTACAGCGGCGGCAAGGCCGGATGTAATTGACAGTTGGGACCCAACGACCTCATTGACTTCATTAAAATACAAGGAAGGGCAGATGGATCCGAGGTACGTTAGGCCGTGGATCCCGCGACGCCGCAGCATAAATTCAAATTACCGGATCTCTCGTTTCGCAGGTTGCGCTACTTGTTCGACAAAGTCTGCCCCGTTTCACGACAGTCGTGTTACAAGATTCCACTTCCCGAAACCTGGGTGGACGATTCGGGGAGCATCATACTCATCGGTGAAGCTGCGCATCCACAAGGTGTAAGTGTATCGTCCATTTTACCCCCCCATCCACTAAACCCCTCATCTTATCCGTCCTATTATCTGACCTTCTGACTGCATACTAGCCTGGTACACTCTATGGCCCCGCCCTCGCCTTGGAGGATGCCGCCCTACTGGGCGCGCTGTTCTCACGCCTGCGGAGCCCGGATCAGATTGCGACGCTTTTATACGCTTATCAGGACCTGCGCAAGGGTCGCGCGGATATGGTGGTGGCAATGGAGAAGCAAAACGCCGATGTGGCGTTTTCCTGTCCATCGCGGGTCCGTGACGGACTGGTTCGCCTCATTACGGTCCCCGCAGATGCGCTCGATGTGCCATCGGGAAGTGGACCGACAGAGGCCGAGCTTGCGGAGATTGCGGAGATATGGGGCTACTTTGCGATTGACGCCGCTGATGAGTGGTGGGTGGAGTGGGGATTGCTACGCGAGCGGTCACAGCTAAGGAAGTAGACCGGAACTGGGACTCGGACGTGGATTAGGACACTGGTGAATGCACCCACGATCTCTTTGAGGTGGCCTTTCGATGTCTATGTGGCTTTCCCTTCAATGGGCGCCACGTTTGTAGGACTACGGGGTGTCTTTGCGGATCTATTGGCATCGGGGCGCGCGCACGTCAGTCATATCTATTGCCTGCCGTGTTCCCCACCCGCAACCCCACCTTGACCGAATGACTTTCTTCGTTGATTCTCGTCGCAGATTGTTCATTCCCTTGACACCAAAAACCTTTATAGACCATGGCAGAAGGGGATTCTGTCATTTGTGCTCGTGATGCCGCCTAGTGTGCACCCGTTATCCTCAGGTGGACCGGTGTGTATTTTGCGCCGTCCTCCGATCGGAAAAGTGTAGTAATAGATGCTTCTTGTGCAGATGCCAGCTGTCGCCGTGCTGAGGCAAGAAGGCGGCGAAAAAGTGACGTGTGTGGTCGAGACAGGTAGTATTCCATTAAAATGACCATGTCGCCCATTCACACACGTGTAAGACGAAAAAAATGCTAAATTATGTAGTCGGCTGTGCATTATTTGACATACACAGTTGCGCTGGATTTATTATCCGTCTTGCTATGCCGCATCTTTTCACCTTTGCGGGCAGGTTTCTCCGCTCAACTGCGGACAATCAGGATGCTAAAACATTTGTGGGCCCACGTATCGACGCCAGCTTCTTTGATGATAGACATCCGCACCTCTCGGCGGTAAAATATATCGTACAGGCTAATCACCACATTTGCGAAAGCGGCCACCAATCTATCGACCGGGGATCATCGTGTACTTGCAACACTACCCCACACATTCGTTCATTCACCCTCTCACGCTTCTCACTCGCCGTGAAACGTGACGTTGCGCTTAGTTATTGCGGAGGTAATCCGTCCACCATTCCTCAAAGCCGCCCGTCCCAAGCCCACCTTCGACGCCCAAGTCTTCCGTCTCACGCAGATACAATTGCGTATTGCGTGGGCGTGGTGTAGACCCTGTTTCCAAACATAGATACGAGATACGAGAAACACAGATCAGATCGCCGGGGCTGGTGAAAAATGATGCAACGTAGATCGCCCGTACCTGGAGGCGGCGGCCCAGCATCAGGTATGATGTGTGCGTGGGGAAGGCCCAGAATGCGAGCGAATACGAGGCATATCTCGTACTTTGTGAAGGGCTCCTCAGCTGAGTAATGTAATATCGGGGGAAGCCGTGCGCTTCTGGGTCTTTCTGGCTCGCGAATAAGGAAGAGGCAAGCACGATGGGGTCGTCTCCGAGTCAGCCCAAGACATCGAAAGAGAAGAGAACGGTTCGTACTCGCAAGACGAACGAGGAAACTGGCAATGTCGAGTACGTTGGTAGGGAACCGCGTCTGGTAATGATCCATGGTGTACTTCTTGCCCGATTGGTCTCGCACGACGTCGACTAGGATGTTGACGGCCGAATCTGCGTTCGACGGAGCTGGGCCGTATCTACAATGCATCTGGTGATGAGCTCGATGGCCATGCGGTTCAATGGACGACTGAGGAGACAAGGACACACAAGATGGGGACGCGCAAGACGACTACATGTGCACCCTCGACACCGAGCACTGCGAGCTCAGCATCACGCTTAGTAATAGCATACACGTTTACTGGGTTCGGTTGTGCTGAAGGCACATAGGGTGGCGAATTACCGTCAAAGACATAGTCTATGAATAACGCAGGTGTGAGAGCCAACGAAAAAAAAAAAGGAAAGAATAATTTTAAGGGAGTACCTGTGGAGATAAAGACGAGAGTAAATCCGAGCTCTTTGGCGAGAGTGGCGAGGTGCGCAGGTACGTCGACGTTCAGCTACGAAAATGAACAGAGATAGATGCGCGTGTGAGGTCAAGTCCGTCAATTGATCGGGAGAGGAGGGAGAGGAGACCTTTCTCGTGCCCTCTGGATCCTAAGTACGATGATAACGCGTCAAGAAGGACACTCTTATTGGGCCCGCAGC
>WNFQ01006603.1_pt1 | contig 15101 bp, 18 predicted proteins | sample 5400171 | NCBI WGS metagenome assembly WNFQ01 (sample SAMN13153356, study PRJNA577476) | soil metagenome | isolation source: 20 cm soil under Madrone tree | place: USA:California | collected 2016-06-14
AAACCTTGTCGGCGCCGGACCGCAGCAGGGTCTTGATATCTTCGATGGTGCGCACGCCGCCGCCGACCGTCAGCGGCATGAAGCAGGCTTCCGCCGTGCGCCGGACCACGTCCAGCATGATGCCGCGATTTTCGTGCGTCGCCGTAATGTCGAGAAAGCACAATTCATCGGCGCCGGCGGAGTCATAGGCGATGGCCGCTTCCACGGGATCGCCGGCATCGCGCAAATCGACAAAATTGACGCCCTTGACCACCCGGCCGTCCTTGACGTCGAGACAGGGAATCACGCGCACCTTGAACATGCGTTGCTCCTAGGCCGCGGCGCGCGCGCTGCGGATCAGCGCCAACGCCGTGGCAGGATCGAGGCGGCCGTCATAGAGCGCGCGGCCCGCGATCGCGCCCGCCAGTTTCTTGGCTCGCGGCGCCAGCAGCGCTTTCACGTCCTCGATCGAGGCCAGGCCCCCGGAGGCGATGACGGGTATCGAGATACGCTCGGCGAGCGCGATGGTGGCATCGAGATTGAGGCCTTTCAGCAGGCCGTCGCGGGCAATGTCGGTGAAGATGATCGCTGCGACGCCGGCATCCTCGAACCGTTGCGCGATTTCCAGCGCGCTGACCTCCGACGTCTGCGCCCAGCCTTCGACGGCGACCTTGCCGTCGCGCGCGTCGAGGCCAACCGCGACGCGGCCGGGAAACTTTTTTGCGGCACCCTTCACAAGCTCGGGATCGCGTACCGCCGCGGTACCGACAATCACCCGCGCAATGCCCTTCGCCAGCCAAGCCTCGACGGTATCGAGATCGCGGATGCCGCCGCCGAGCTGCAACGGAATCGGGACGGCCTCCAGCATTGCCTCGACCGCATGGGCGTTCATCGGCTTGCCGGCAAAGGCGCCATCGAGATCAACCACGTGCAGATATTCAAACCCCTGCGCGGCAAAGCTCCGCGCCTGCGCAGCGGGATCGAGGTTGAACACGGTCGCGCGCGCCATGTCGCCCTGCTCGAGCCGCACGCATTGGCCGTTTTTCAGGTCGATGGCGGGAAACAGAATCACGGCTTCCATTTCAAAAAATTCGAAATCAAGGCCAGCCCAAGACGCTGGCTCTTCTCCGGGTGAAACTGGGTGCCGACAGCGGTATCCTTGCCGACGATCGCCGTCACCGGGCCGCCGTAATCCGCGCGCGCCAGCACATCCGCCTCGTTGGCGGCGTTGAGGTGATAGGAGTGCACGAAATAGGCATGACGGCCTTTCGGGCCGAGCGGCAAACGCTCCAGCACCGGGTGCTCGCGGATCATATCGAGCGTATTCCAGCCCATGTGCGGAATTTTCAAATTCTCCTCGCGCGGCGAAATTTTTTCGACATCGCCTGCGATCCAGTTGAACCCGTCTGTCGTGACGTGCTCCTTGCCACGGGTCGCCATCAACTGCATGCCGACGCAGATGCCAAAGAACGGCCGCGCCTTGCTTCGCACCGCCTCCGTCATCGCCTCGATCATGCCGTCAAGCGCGTCGAGGCCCCTGCGGCAATCGGCGAAGGCGCCAACGCCGGGCAGCACGATGCGATCGGCGCGATAGACGGTTTCGGGATCACGGGTCACCACGATCTTTTCCGGAGTATCCATGCTCCGCGCTGCCCGCTCAAACGCTTTCGCAGCGGAATGCAGATTGCCGGAGCCATAATCGATGATGGCAACGCTCACCGCGACGTCCCCGGTTCCGGAAACAATCCGATGATTTCATTTCGAGGCAACGGCGGCGGCCGCGAGAAACCCTGGCCCGGAATATCCCGCGTCGGCGGCGGCGCGCCGCGATCGACCGCGGTTTGGTCGTTGATAATACGCCTGGCAGTCCAGCGATCGAAAAAGCGCCGTTCCGCCGTCTCCCAATTGCGGGCCACCACGATGTCGAGCTGGCGCCAGTTGTGCCGCGACAGGGTCCAGCGCCGGATGCTCGACGCTTCAAATCCCATCAGCAGCGCAATCAACACGTCCACCCAAAAGATCGCGGTGCCGTCGGCACCAAGTCTCGCCATTCCGACATTGATCGCGAGCGCAACAAGGATCCAGCCGGTCAGCGCCAGCCACAGCCGATGCCAGAAAAGCCACAGCGGGCCGAAAACGGCAGCCCAGAAATGAAATCCGTCGCGGACGAATGCGAACCTTTCGACAGCGGCGATCCCCGCACCGTTCGTTACCGGAGCATGAACTGTGTAGACCGGCATCGTTACTCTCCGCCGAGGACTTAAGGATTCAGCCGCCGAGCTGACCCTTGGTGGATGGCACTTCGCCCGCGGCGCGCGGATCGATCGCGACCGCCGCGCGCAGCGCCCTCGCCAGACCCTTGAAACAGGATTTTGAACCATTCGCGAACCAGTTCGGTATCGAAGGCGCCTACCTTGTCGCGCGGAAACTCCACCTTGAACACCAGCACCGGCCGCCCCGAAATGTCGATCACGACGCGCGACAGCGTCTCGTCCATCGGCATGTGGATACTGGCATAGCGGGTGATGCCGGCCATGGTGCCGAGCGCCTGTTTGACCGCCTGTCCGAGCGCGATGCCGACATCCTCGGTGGTGTGATGGTGGTCGATGTGAAGGTCGCCAACCGCCTTCACGGCGACATCAATGCGTGAATGCCGGGCCAAGAGATCGAGCATATGGTCGAAGAAGCCGATGCCGGTCGCGACGTTGGACACGCCGGTTCCGTCGAGGTTCACGCTAACCTCGATGTCGGTCTCCTTGGTCTTGCGCTTGATGGTCGCCGTGCGCATGAAAAGTGCTTCCCGTGGCCGAAAACGCGGCCCTTTTAACAGGCCCGTCCCGGCTTCGCTACTGCGGGATCGGCCGGTCAGGCTGAACTTCGGCCTATGGTGACTGGAATCCAGTGCCGGACTGCGGCCGATTGTAACCGCACACGCCAGTCCCTAAATTTGGCCGAACGCGAGGTACCTCATGCAAGCATCACAGCCACAGTCGCCGGTCTGGCACGGCACGACGATTTTGACCGTCCGCAAGGGCGGCAAGGTGGTGATTGGGGGCGATGGCCAGGTCTCGATCGGCCAGACCGTCATCAAATCCAACGCCAAAAAGGTCCGCAAACTCGGCAAGGGCGACGTCATCGGCGGTTTTGCCGGCGCCACCGCGGACGCCTTCACCCTGTTCGAGCGGCTGGAGAGCAAACTCGAGCAATATCCGGGGCAATTGACCCGCGCGGCGGTCGAACTGGCCAAGGACTGGCGTACCGATCGCTATCTGCGCCGGCTGGAGGCGATGATGATCGTCGCCGACAAGGATGTGTCGCTGGTGCTGACCGGCACCGGCGACGTGCTGGAGCCGGAAGCCGGCGTAATGGCGATCGGCTCCGGCGGCAATTATGCTCTGGCGGCCGCCCGGGCGCTGGTCGACTCCGACAAGGATGCCGAGGCCATCGTGCGCCGGTCGCTCGATATCGCCGCCGACATTTGCGTCTTTACCAACCGCAATGTGACCATCGAGACGCTGCAGGGCGGCTGATCGATGGCGCCAGATTACGCTTTCCGTCCGGTGACGACAGCCGATCTCCCCCTGATCCAGCGCTGGCTGTCATTGCCCCATGTCAGGGAATGGTGGGGCGATCCGCAAGAACAATATGCCTTGGTCAGCGGTGACCTCGACGAGCCGGCCACGGATCAATTCATATTTTCGGCAGCCGGCAGCCCGTTTGGTTACCTTCAATGCTATGATCTGACCGAATGGAACACAGGTTTTGGGCCGCAGCCCCAGGGCACGCGCGGCATCGATCTGTTCATCGGCGAGCTAGACATGATCGGACGCGGCCACGGCTCAGCCCTCATTCGTCGCTTCGTCGATGGTCGCCTGCGGAAAGGGCTTGCGCGCATGGTCACCGATCCCGACCCGGCCAATGCGCGCGCGATCTGCGCCTATGAGAAGGCCGGATTTCGCGGCGATCGTCTGGTCGAAACCCCGGACGGCACCGTGCTCTTGATGATGCGCAACTCATGACGCTCGAGCGCACTGTTCCGACGACCGCCGGCCTTTCAGCGCGGCAATGGCTGCTGATCGCGGCCGGCCTGATCGCCCTTCAGGCATCGATCCTGTATCTAATGGGACGCTTACCGATCTGCGCCTGCGGTTACGTGAAGTTATGGCACGGCGTCGTGCAGAGCTCGGAAAATTCCCAGCATATCGCCGACTGGTACTCGCTTTCCCACGTCCTCCACGGCTTCCTGTTTTATGGCGCGACCCGGCTTGTGCTGCCGAAGGCGCCATGGCAGGGACGTTTGATCGCCGCGATGGTGATCGAAGGCAGCTGGGAGATCGTTGAAAATTCCAGCTGGATCATCGAGCGCTACCGCACCGGCACGGTGTCGCTGGACTATTTTGGCGACACCATCGTCAACTCGATCTCCGATACCTTGTTCATGGTGGCGGGATTCTTGCTGGCGAAAAAGCTTCCGATCGGGTTGACCGTCGCGCTCGCCGTTCTGTTTGAACTCGTGATGGCGCTTCACATCCGCGATAATCTGACCCTGAACATCCTGATGCTGATCCACCCCTTTGAAGCGATTAGGCACTGGCAGGGCGGGCCGCCGATCATCTGATGCCGCTTGTGCCAACACCATTTTAAACTTACCTAGACCCCCATGACAGACTTTTCTCCCCGTGAAATCGTTTCCGAACTCGATCGCTTCATTGTCGGGCAGACCGACGCCAAGCGCGCGGTTTCCATCGCGCTGCGCAACCGCTGGCGGCGGCTGCAACTCACCGGCTCGCTGCGCGAGGAAGTGCTGCCGAAAAACATCCTGATGATCGGGCCGACCGGGGTCGGCAAGACCGAGATCGCGCGGCGGCTGGCGAAACTCGCCGGCGCGCCATTCATCAAGGTCGAAGCCACCAAATTCACCGAAGTCGGTTACGTCGGCCGCGACGTCGAACAGATTGTCCGCGATCTGGTCGAGGTCGCGATTGCCCAAATGCGCGAGCGCAAGCGCAAGGACGTGCAGGCCCGCGCCCAACTCGCCGCCGAGGACCGCGTGCTCGACGCCCTGGTCGGCGCCAACTCCAGCGCTGCCACCCGCGATTCGTTCCGCAAGAAGCTGCGCGCCGGCGAGCTCAACGACAAGGAAATCGAGATCGAGACGCAATCCTCGGGCGGCATGCCGATGTTTGAAATTCCCGGCATGCCCGGCGCCCAGATGGGCGCGATCTCGATCGGCGATATCTTCGGCAAATTGGGTGGACGGACCAAAACCCGCCGGCTGAGGGTAGAGGATTCCCACGAGCTTCTGGTCAACGAGGAGTCCGACAAGCTCCTGGACACCGATCAACTGGTGCAGGAAGCGATCCATGCGGTCGAGAATAGCGGCATCGTCTTCCTCGACGAGATCGACAAGATTTGCGTGCGCGACGGCCGCGTCGGCGGCGACGTCTCGCGCGAAGGCGTGCAGCGCGATTTATTGCCGTTGATCGAAGGCACCACGGTTTCGACCAAGCACGGCGCTGTCAAGACCGACCATATCCTGTTCATCGCCTCGGGCGCGTTTCATATCGCAAAGCCGTCGGATCTCTTGCCGGAACTGCAGGGCCGGCTACCGATCCGGGTCGAGCTGGCGGCGCTCACGCGCGACGATTTGCGCCGCATCCTGACCGAGCCCGAGGCGTCGCTGATCAAGCAATATGTGGCGTTGATGAAGACCGAAGGCGTGACGCTGGATATTACCGACAGTGCCATCGACGCGCTCGCGGATGTGGCGGTCGCCGTTAACTCCACCGTCGAAAACATCGGCGCCCGGCGATTGCAGACGGTGATGGAGCGTGTGCTCGACGAGATTTCGTTTGCCGCGCCCGACCGCCACGGCGAGACCATCCAGATCGATGCTGACTACGTGCAGAAGCACGTCGGCGATCTCGCCAAGAACGCCGATCTGAGCCGGTTTATCCTGTAGCTTTCACGACGATATCGTCGTCCCTGCGTTGCGCCTCACACATTCGCTGTGTGATAGTTTGCACCTGGTTGGCTGCTGTCTCAGGTGCCGAATGAATCTGCGTGTGCGGGAAAACCCCTGGCGCCTGATGCTTGCCGTCAATGCCGCCGTTCTGATGGGGGTTTTTCTCTACAAGATCGCGCGCGAGCCCTACGTCCCGTACATCCATCTTTTGGTCGACTATCATTTCGGTTTTACAAAACGCGCGCTGATCGGCGCCGTGGTATCGCTGTTTTTCGCAAAAGTTCCGGTGTGGCTGGTGTTCGCGCTGTCGGGTGCTGTCTGGCTGATCACATTCGGGCTGTTCGTAAAGCTGTTTCGTCGAACGTTTGGCTTCGACGATGTTCACATGCCGCTGTTCGTGTTCATGGCCGGCTCGCCATTCTTTCTGAAAAATTTCATGCATACGCTCGGACATTTCGACATCTACGGCTGTGCGTTCGCGATCTGCCTGCTGCTGCTGCCGGCGCGCTCGATTGTTTTGGTGCTGCTCGCAGCCCTTGCATCGATGATTCTGATCCTGATCCACCACATCCATCTGCTGATGTATGTGCCGACCATCGCGGTCATCGTGGTGCTGCGTTACTATCTCGTGCACGGCTTTAGCCGGCAAAATGCGATCGCCGGAACCGCCGCGATCGCGTGCATCGGCGTGCTGTTCTTCGCCGCGCAATTCCGGGGATCGCTAGCGGTACCCGAAGCGGAGTTCGTCCAGCATCTGCAAAGCCGCATGGCCGACCCTACCCGGACCAACCTCTTGAGCTTCAGTTATATCTGGTATCAGCCCCTTTCTCGGGAAATTCACGATACCTGGGACCGCATGCCGTCAAACCTGCTCGGCATTCCCGCGTTTGCGCTGCTGATCTGGCTGCATGCCCCGCTGTGGAAATATTTTGTTAGTCTGCTCCGATCGCTGTCGGATGAATTTCATCGCCGCCTCGTCGTTGCCTCGATCGTTATGGTGAGCCTCGCCTATCTCATCATGTTCGTGATCGTGTTCGACTATTCGCGATGGATCTCGAACTGGGCGGTCTGCATGTTCCTGATCCTGCATGCGGTAAAAACCTTGCCCAGCTCAAAGGACGTGCCGCTGATCTCAACGAACGATCCAGGGACCACGCTGTTCGGCTGGATCGTTACCCTGATCCCGCGCGTCGGGATCGTGCGGCCGTTCTAAGCGGCCTACAGTTTCGATCGCCTGATACGCACGTAGAGCGCGCCCTCGCCGCCATGGCCGACATGCGCTTCCTCAAAGCCGACCACCAGCGAACGAAACTCCGGCAAACTCAGCCATTGCGGCACCTGGCGGCGCAGCACCCCGCGCTCGGGATCAGCTCCCGCGCGGCCTTTGCCGGTGATGACAAGCACGAACGTCAGGCCGTCGCTGCGGGCGCGTTGCAAGAAACCGAACAGTTCGCGATGGGCTCGGGTCTGCGTCATGCCGTGCAGGTCGAGCCGGGCATCGATCTCCTTCCGCCCGCGTGAAAGCTGCCCGCGCGCGCGGCGTCCGAGCGGCGCCAGTGGCGGCGTTATCGGCTTAGTTGCCCGCGGAATCTTGTCCGATGGGAGTGGGTTGGGCAGCACTGCCGCTTTCGCTGCGGCGGTCGTTTCAACTTCCGCCGAAGCCGCCTCTGTCTTTACGGAGCGCTTTTTGTGCAGCGGCTTTATTTCTTTCGCAACTCCCTCCCACAACGCGCGTTCTTCCTCGCTCAGCGCGCGTTTGCGGCGTGGGGACGGCGGCAATTCCGGGATCGAGGTGAGCTGACGTTTCATCGGACGCGGCGATAACGGCCGATGTAACGCGCCCGGCGCGCCTCGCGGCTCGTTTTGACGTTGGGCCGCGCTTCCGGCAGCGGCGCCGGATTTGCGGCCGCCGTCCGTGCCGACGGCGCCTGGCCCACGCCCACGGAAGTCGGCGCCGCCGGCGCGGGCTTTTTCGCAGCCTCCGTAGTCCTGGCTGCATCGTTTGCGCCAGCAGCCACCGAGGCCGCCGGTGGCTTCCCGCCATTCTTCTGATCTTTTTGTTGATCCTTCGAAGGACCGGTTTGCGGAAACAGCTTGGCGATTGTCTCCGATGGCCTTGGATCGGGCAGCGGCATCCTGCGGCCACGCGCCACCGGATCGAGGCTCTTCGGCACCAGCATGACAAAACGCATATTGTGCCGCAGACGGCCGGAGACTCTCCCGGCATCGGCTCCGGCGCCGAAATAGAGGTCTGCGCGCGCCGGTCCCACGATGGCGGAGCCGGTGTCTTGGGCGATCATCAGCCGGTGAAACGGCGTCTTCGATAGCTCTGATTCAATCGGCAACTCGCCCCCGATGAAAAACGGCGTGCCGTAGACATGCAGCGCCTTGTCGACCGCGATCGACCGCCCAGGCGTCAGCGGCACGCCTTGCGCGCCAACAGCCTCATCCTTGTCGGAGAGTTGAACTTCGCGAAAGAACACGTAGGACCGGTTCTGCCGCCGCAATTCCTTGGCGCCGTCGGGGTTTTGATCCATCCACTCCCTGATCTTCTGCATCGACATCTGCTCTTTGGGGATGATGCCGCGATCGATCAGGATGCGGCCGACCGGCGTATAGGGATAGCCATTATGGGCATCGTAATTGATGCGCATGGTCGAGCCATCCTCGAGGCGGACCCGGGCCGAGCCCTGAATTTGCGTGAACAGCAAATCGGTCTGATCCTTGAGCCAGCAGATTTCGAGGCCTCGGCCGGCAATCGCGCCGTCTTCTATTTCGGCCCGATCGTAATAGGGCACGAGCTTGCGGCGACCGATCTTGCGAAACACCTGCCCCTTGTTGGGCAAGCCAACGGCGTCTTGTTTGAAGCCGCGGACGAACAGATTTGAGGGACGGCGATAGACCGGAACGTTGTAGACGTCGGTCTGGGTCCGGGAGCCGTCGAGGACCGGCTCGTAGTAGCCGGTGACGAAGCCATCATCTTCCCCGAGCCGAGAAATTCGCAAGGGCAGAAAATGCTCTTCGAAGAAGGCTCGCGCCTTGGCGCCATCGGAAATATCGAGAGCTTTGGCCGCGCGGCAGGGATCGCGCAGCGAAATGCCCAAGGCCTTGTGGTCGGCGGGCAGGTTTCGCTGCGCCGCTATTGGCCTGCAGCTTACGCGAAACGCCTTGTAGGCCTGCCGGTGGTCGTCCTCGCTCCAGCCCGCGACATCAGCCCATGTGACCGGAACATATTGGCTGCCGCTGACTTCAAGCGGCCAGGCGAGACGCGGATATGGAATGCGACGAGCATCCGGGAGATGCGGACGCGCGCCATGCATGCTGCGCGCTGTATGGGCGGTGCGGGCGGCAATCGCGGCAAACGGCGCCGTCGCCAACGCGACGGCGATCACACAGCACGCGGCGGCGGTTCGCCGCAAGCGACGCGCGTCAGGGAGCGCTTCCCGTGCCAACCAGCTTCCAGTTCGGATCGCGTGAGGCGGTGTCGCGGGCAAATGTCCAAACATCGGTAATATCGGCGACCTTATCCGGATTGCCGTCGACAATAGTGCCGGCCTTGTCGCGGGTGACCGAGATCATCTGCGATACAAAGCGAACCGTCAGCTGCGCGGAGCGATCGCGAGCTTCCGCACCCACGAGCTCGGCCTTGTCGATCGACACGAATCGCGTCTCCGTCTTCTGCTCGTGCTTCTCGCGATCCCGGATCACGGCCTCGAAACTCTCATAGACCTCGGGCGACAACAGATCCTTCAGCGCGCGGCGATCGCCATTGGCAAAGGCCTGCACGATCATCTCGTAAGCACTGCGAGCGCCCGAGAGGAAATGTCGCGGATCGAACGGGGGATCCTGTGCCGCGATGGCGTCGAGCCCCTGAGCCAGGGCCGTGCCAGGTTCGGCCAAACCTTTCCAGCGGTCGCTCGGCGGCGCGACGTCTGCCGTGGGCGCCAGCGGCGCCTGATCGATCACCGCCCCCGGCATCGGAACAACCTTGTTGTCCTGCGCCCCCTGGACCACGTTGCGCGCAGCGCGATCATACGGCGGCCGCTCGTTTCCGGTGCGCTGCCCGAGCACATTACGGAGACGCAGGAAGATGAAGACCGCCAGCGCCAGGAAGATGATAGTGTAAATATCCACGTCGCATTCGCTTTCTGGTTCTCACGTCGGCAACGGGTCCGGCGGCAGAGCGTTCCCTCACGGAACGGCGGAGTTACATTATGGATGGGTCAGCAACATTTAGGCACGAAACCCGGCCTGGCCAATGGCGCCTCTTTGTCATGTGAAGCCATGTCGGTGGAAACAGGCTCTTGCCCATGCCACCGGCGAATTGTAGCGCGTTTTCGCTGCGAGGGGAAACCCTCTCATGCTGACCGGAAATCACGCATATTCAATAATTTAGAGTACGCGCTGCACCCCAATACCCGGTATTTGCCGCGCCGGCCGATCCTTTCAGCCCCGCTTTGGCGGACGAGACGCGATTGTCGTCCTTGTGGAACGAGCCGGGGCTATGATAGCCACTCGCCCCACCAACGCATTTTCCTTAGCTGACGGGCGAATTCAGGCGCAAAACCCGTGCCGTTCGCTCAACCACGTTCCAGGAGAGACTCCATGACCAACGGCAACGGCGCGCCTCAAGAGGCGGCCACAGCAGCAACCCGCGATCAACATCCAAATCAACGTCAGCGCCAACAATATCGCGGAAAACGAATACGAGGTGACGCTTTCGGTCGAAGGCAAGGCGGAGAATGCCGGCAAGCTGATGTTCAGCTTCGATCTGGCCTATGCCGGCGTATTCCGCATTGTGAACGTGCCAAAGGAAAATCTTCATCCGCTGGTGATGATCGAATGCCCGCGGCTGTTGTTCCCGTTCGCGCGCGAGATCATCGCGACCTCGGTGCGCGATGGCGGGTTCCCGCCACTGATGCTGGACCCGGTCGATTTTGTCGGCCTGTACCGCCAAAACCTCGAGCGGCAGGCCGCCGCACAAGCCGCGCAGGTCAAGCCGAGCTGATCGCAGGCTGGTTCAGCTTTACAATTTCGCGATTTCTGATCGCAAAAGGTCCCCACCTTTTGCGGAACGCGCGCTATCCGACGCCCAGAAAATCGTTCCAGATCGGCTTGTCACCCAACGTGGCCACGAAGGCACGATGCGCGAGGCGGTCGTCCTCGGTAACCCGCGGCGTCAGCGGTATCTCGCGCTGCCGCCGCGGCATCTCACCATAACCGTCGATGCGGATATCGCGGGATTCGGTGGCCAGGATCAATTGCGACTGCCGCGCCCCGATCAGGTCGATATAGACTTCGGCCAAAAGCTCGGCATCGAGCAAGGCGCCGTGCTTGGTGCGCCGGGAATTGTCGATCGCGTAGCGCGAGCAGAGATCATCGAGACGGTTCGACACGCCGGGATGCTTGCGCCGCGCCAACAGCAGCGTGTCCACCAGCCGTTCCCGTGCAATCGGCAGCCGTTTGATGCGCTCAAGCTCGGCATTGAGGAAGCCGATATCGAACGACGCGTTGTGGATCACCAGCGGCGCGTCGCCGATGAATTCCAGGAACTCCTCGACCACATCAGCAAACAGCGGTTTGTCGGCCAGGAACTCGCGGGAAAGACCGTGCACGGCATAGGCTTCCGCCGACATTTCGCGCTCTGGATTGAGATGCCGATGAAAGGTCTGGCCGGTTGGCATGCGATTGAAAATCTCGATACAACCGATCTCAACCAGCCGATCGCCGCGCAGCGGGTCGAGGCCGGTGGTTTCGGTATCGAGAACGATTTCGCGCATCAGCTGCACCCGGACATTTTGACGAATCAGGATCGTCGCTGCGGCATCTTAGCAGCCTGATCGAGAATGTCCCGGATTCGCACACGCACGGGGTCGAGGCCGTGCGAAGTATCCACCACGAAATCCGCTCGCTTGCGTTTTTCGGCGTCGGGCAACTGTCGCGCCAGGAGCGCCTCGAGCTTTTCCCCGGTCATGTTGTCGCGCTCCAGGATCCGCTGGCGCTGAATTTCCGGCGTCGTCGTGACCACCACCACCGCATCGACGCGCTTCTCGCCGCCGGTCTCGAACAACAGCGGCACATCCACCACCGCAACGGGCGCGCCGGAACGCTCGGCATCGTGCAGGAATTTTTGACGGGAAGCGCCCAGCATCGGATGAACGATCTGCTCGAGCCGCTTCATCGCGGCCGGGTCATGCACCACTTTTGCCGAAAGCTTGTTCCGATCGACCTTGCCATTCGCGGTGGTACCCGGAAATGCCGCTTCGATCGCAGGCGCCGCCTCGCCTTCGTAAATCTTGTGAACGGCCGCGTCGGCATCGTAAACCGGGACGCCTGCTTCCTCGAACAGCTTGGCCGTCGTTGATTTTCCCATCCCGATCGAGCCGGTCAGCCCAAGGATTATCATTCAGGTCCCGCCATTCGCCGCATCATCAGGATTTGAACTCACACCGCGAGCAGCCGCTCGCTTCGCAAAAATGCGAGCAACGGCAACAGCGGCAGACCGAGAATGGTGAAGTGATCGCCTTCAATCCGTTCAAACAAATGAACCCCCAGCCCTTCAAGCTGGTAGGCGCCAACACTCGATGTAACCGCCGCTCCAGCCTCATTCAGATAGGCCTCGATTTCGGCCTCGCCGAGCCGCCGCATTGTCATTCGCGCTATGACGGCGCTTTCGAACAATATCTTGCCATTGCGCGCGACGGCAACGGCGGAGTGCAGCTCATGGCTGCGGCCGGCAAGCGTGCGTAATTGCTCCGCCGCCTGCGCACGGCTGCCAGGCTTGGTGAAAAGCTGTGTCCCGAGCGCCAGCGTCTGGTCCGCGCCAACGACAAAGTTTCCGGGCCGACGCGTCGATACCGAAAGCGCCTTCTCGCGCGCAAGAAGCGCCGCGATGTCGCCGGGCGCCGAAAGGCTTGAGGCTTGCTGCAGGGCGCGCTCGTCGATTTCGGCTGCAACGGCTTCGAACTCGATGCTGGCATTGGCGAGCAGCGCCTGCCGCGCGCGGCTTTGTGACGCCAGTATCAATGGATATTTTCCGCGCCAAAGGCTCATTGCGAAGGCCGCATCATTCCAACAGCCGTTGCCGCTGCCGGTCGGCAAACAGCTTCAGCACCGCGGCGGCCGTTTCCTCGATCGATCGCCGCGTGACGTCGAGCTGCATCCAATTGAACCTTGCGCTCAATCGGCGCGCGAAGGCGACTTCATCGGCGACGGCCTGGCGATCGATATAGTCATCATTGCCGGGACCGGCGCCCATGCTCAACAGCCGGTTCTGCCGGACCTGGATCAGACGCTCCGGCGTCGCATGCAGGCTGACCACCAGCGGCTTTTTCAGCGTCTCCAGCTGATGCGGGATCGCGATGCCCGGCACCAGCGGAACATTCGCGGTGCGGATGCCGCGGTTGGCAAGATAGATCGAGGTCGGGGTTTTCGACGTGCGCGACACGCCGACCAGAACCACGTCGGCCTCTTCCAGCCCTTCGACGTGCTGGCCGTCGTCGTGCATCATCGTATAATTCAGCGCGTCGATACGCTTGAAGTATTCCGCATTCAACGTGTGCTGCGCACCGACGCGGCCGGTAGTCGGCGCGCCGAGATAGGCCTGAAACAGCTGCATCACCGGACCGATGATCGAAAGACTGGGTATGTTGATCTGCTGGCATTTGGCTTCCAGCCGGCCGACCAGATCCTTCTCAAGCAAGGTAAAAAGCACGATGCCGGGTGCTTCCTCGATTTCATCCAGCACGCGATCGAGCTGTTTCTGGCTGCGCACCAGCGGATAGACATGTTCGACCGCGGTCACATTGGCATATTGCGCGGCTACCGCGCGCGCCACCGTGATCAAGGTTTCACCGGTCGAATCGGACACCAGGTGAAGGTGAAAATAGTTGCCGGTCGTGGGCACGTGACCCCTGTGTATCCTGTGAATCGTTGTGGAGCTTACCTGAGAGAATCCCGCGCGGGTCGACCGATCAGGGATAACCCGGCTTTTTCTTCACAGGCCGCTAACGAAGGATAAGTCCATTCAGCTGATCCAAGGATAGTGCGCTTATGTGGATTTGTCTCTTCATAAGCCGACGATGACGGCGCGCAAGTGCTTGAACCGGGCGATATTATTCCGATAGCCGGACGAGGCGCCGGGATTGTTGACGGATGTGAACAAGGCGTGAAATTCGCGCCACAGTTTTGCGCGGGCCCAATTCACCGCTACTTAGACTCAAACCTAAGATTCTAAAATTATTGTTTTAGAAAAGGCTTGCTTGCGGATATGTCTCAATTCCCCCTTGAGATCAGCATTGTCGGCAACGCTGAGATCAGATCAAACGTTTCCGGATTGCGGATGCTAAAAACAACGCCTCCTCCGCAAACCAGCCAGGCATCTTGAATGTACGAATGGATCAAGGCGCTGCATGTGATCGCTGTCATCGCGTGGATGGCGGGCATGCTCTATCTGCCGCGGCTGTTCGTTTATCACTGCGAGGCGGAGGCCGGATCCAAGCAGTCCGAGACGTTCAAGGTGATGGAACGACGGTTGCTGAAAGCGATCATCAACCCGGCGATGATCGTGACCTGGCTGAGCGGACCTTACCTGGCCTGGGCCGGCCACTGGTTTTCAGCGCCGTGGTTCCATGGAAAGCTTCTTTTGGTGGTCGTGCTGTCGGGCGTCCACGGTTTCTTTGCCCGCTGGGTCAAGGATTTCGCTGCCGACCGGAACACCAGGAGCCAGAGATTCTACCGTTTTATCAACGAGGTACCGACTATTCTCATGATCGGAATCGTGATCCTCGTGGTGGTGAAGCCGTTTTGACGGAGGCGACCGTCAACAACTCGAACGCCGGGCCTGCTTGCGGAAAGTCAGCCGATTTTCTATATTAGTGAAATCCCACCCCACGCAGGCGGATGTGGTTGCGTTCCGGCTTCTCCATTGAACCGGCCGCCACATCAGGTTTGAAGCCTCTCCGGCGCTTTCCTCGCTTAGACCTGCGGACCTTCCTTTTGCTCGCGTCCGCATTTTCTTAAAGCCACCTCGCAATCCTTCCCAAAATTACTCCACAGGACCACCCCAATGCGGGAAATGAAACTTCAAGACCTCAAAGCCCAGACGCCAGCCGAGCTCGTCTCGTTCGCGGAAGAAAAAGGGGTCGAAAATGCCAGC
>WNFQ01002239.1_pt1 | contig 15099 bp, 9 predicted proteins | sample 5400171 | NCBI WGS metagenome assembly WNFQ01 (sample SAMN13153356, study PRJNA577476) | soil metagenome | isolation source: 20 cm soil under Madrone tree | place: USA:California | collected 2016-06-14
CGTAAAAACCAATGTCGTACCCGTTCGCATTCGCTACGTGACCACCATTGGCAACCGTCTTAAGCGCAGGATCAGTCACGCTTACCAGTACCGTGAAATTCGACTGCGTGCCAGGAACCTTGGTATGACCGATCGTCATTGATCGTTCACAAGCTGTAGTCGGTGTAGGTGTAGGTATAGGAGTCGATGTAGGCGTTGGCGTTGGTGTCGCTGTGACAGTTGGTGTTGCCGTTGGAATAGCAGTCGGAGTTGGTGTGGTTGTTGCAGTTGGCGTCGCTGTCGGCGTTGGGCTTGGTGTAGCAGCAGGAGTCGGTGTAGGTGTTGGCGCAGCGCAACTCTCGCTGCCGATGGTGATAAATGTTCCCGGCGAGCTTTGGTTGTTGTATTCGGTAGTGATCCAGGTGGTATTGCGCTCGATTGTCGACAGCCGCACTTCGTCAAGCGTCCCGGCGGCATTGAGCGTGCTCGCTGCTCGGGACATGAAATAGAGCGAGCTATAGGAAAAATTGCCCATGCCGGAAGCGCTGTGTGTGCCTGTTGTTAGCGTTTGCAGGGAGCCATCCACATACACCTTATCGGTTGGGCCGGAACGATTGAACACCAGGTGGATAAGGTGCCATGTCGCTGCTGACGGCCTCCCGAAAAGATCGGTCCAGTAGGTGGCATCTCCCTTGCCCATGCCCGTCTCGAATCTTCCGCCACCAAAGCTGCTGCAATTCCAGTCGGCTATAAAACCCCCAGCGTTGGTGTTATAGTTGGGAGTATATTCAAAGGCCAAATCATCATCATTCGCGTTGGTCGTCCACTTCATCCAGAACGATAGGGTGACGATATTGGTGGCGCTTAGATTAATGGCCGCAGATGAACCGTCAGTGCTGCCGTTGTAACTCAGAGCGTTGCCGATCTGCCCTACTGCTGTCTTGGTGCTTGTGTTGGCGTTGTTCGTGCCATTGGCGCCAGTGACAGTGGACTCTTTAATGGTTGTGTTCGCCGCGCTATCGGACATGTGCCACACACCCTTGAAGTTTGAGTCCCAGGTATTGGGCGGATCGGACTGGTCTGTGTTGATCGAGCTGTCGCCGTATATCAAGTAAAAGACCGTATCGGTTGAACTGGATACGGAGGGAATTTTAACCCATGCGATCAATTCACCGGTCGTGCCATTGTATCTTTCAACTTGCCACTTGAGTTTCGTAGTCCCCCCGGAGTCGGCGTAAAAACCAATGTCGTACCCGTTCGCATTCGCTACGTGACCACCATTGGCAACCGTCTTAAGCGCAGGATCAGTCACGCTTACCAGTACCGTGAAATTCGACTGCGTGCCAGGAACCTTGGTATGACCGATCGTCATCGTGACCACGAAGCTCGTGCTGGTGTTATTGGGTCCATCATTCACCGTGACGGTGATCGTCGCAGTTCCCGTTTGTCCAGCCGCCGGTGTTACGGTTACGGTGCGGTTGGCGCCGTAACCTCCAAACACGATATTCTGATTAGGTATCAGCACTGGATTGGACGACACCGCGCTCAATTGCAGGTTTGCTGCATTCGTCTCCGCATCGCCCACCGTGAACGGAATCGGACCAGTGGAACCATTTTGCGGAATGCTTTGATCGGGGATGTTTGAAATTGTGGGCGGCGTGTTTGGCCCGCAATCTGGATACAACCGCACTTCCCGCGTCGTAGCCAACCCCTGCGGGTCCGTCACGGTCAGAATAATCCGATAGTAGTAGATGTTGATGCCGTCGCAGCCGGTCGGATCCAGGACGGCCGTGGTGGAATGGTTCGTATCCGAGTAAACGAGATGGTTATGATCATTGTGATGGAGCAGCACTTCCCACTGATAAGACAGTTGTGCATCGCTCGACTCGGCGTCGCTCACGGTCGCCGTCAGGTTGATTGTAGTTGGGTTGAACGGCGAATAGAGGGTGGCATCCACTGGGCTGGTGATCGTCACATTCGGCGGCGTGTTGTTTACCGACTCGATCAACGTCGCTTGCGCCGACAAGTTGCCGGTGTCGGTCACTGTCAACGTCACGATGTACTCCGTTGGCACACCTGGCGGGGCCGTGAAGGTGTGTGCGGGGTTGGCCTGGGTGCTCACCGGTGAACCATCGCCAAAGTTCCACGAGTAGGTGATCTGCTGGTTATCCGGATCATACGAACCGCTGCTGCTGAACTGCACTGCCAATGGTGTCGGCCCATAGTATCGGTCTGCCGAAGCAACTGCGACCGGGGTCCGGTTACCGGTATAGGAAACCTGCGTGACGGCTCCCCCAGTGTAGTTATAAGTGATGTAGTACAGAGTGCCGTCGACAGGATGCTGAACCATGTCGACAACGGCGCCGGCATTAGTCGCAAAACTCCCCAGTGCAACCGGCTTGTCGTTAGCGTCAAAGGTGAGGGTCTTGATCAATCCCTGGCCCCAGTCGGCAAAATAATACAGGTTTTGATAGGCCGCGGGAAAGTTGGTGCCGGTGTACCACGTGCCGCCGATGGCGCAATTTCCTTGGAACGGTGTCCCGGATACCGGCGAGCCAGGATCTCCCACGTTGGCTGTCTGCGCGTCCCCCGAGGGGCCGTAAATCGGCGTACGTGTGATTGGTGCGCCGTGACTCCAATCCAGCACCGGCCGGGTGTGGAGAAACTGCGGGATGAAACTGGGTATCCTCTGTGAGCCGTCACACGGATTGGCGAACGGCGGCTGCCCAGTCGGATCCAGCGTGTCTTCGTGAAGCAGTTGTCTGAAAGAAAAATACTGGCTGCACCCCGCAGCGGGATATAACGGGTTTGGCGCGTCCTGATTGGCGATGTCGACATTATAAGGCGTATTGACACTCAACCCTTCGTAGGTTGGCCAGCCAACGTTTTGTCTTGCAGCGGTCACCACGTCCAATGCTTCCCAAGTGCTCCAACCAACATGCCCGATGTTCAGCACCCCCGGGTTGCCGTCGGGTGGATAATGACTGCCCGTATCGGGCCGCAGGCCCATGCGAAATGGATTGCGCAGGCCCAACGCCCAAACACGTGAGCGTGCCGACCTCGGATTGGCAGCGTCGTAGTAAGGGTTGCTGGGCAGACCATTGCCGGTGGCCGGATCAATCCGCAGCACTTTTCCGTTGAGGGAATCAACCAATTGCGCGCGAAAAGCACCGACGTCTTCCTTGGGACGGATAATACCATCGGCCAGAGCTTGTGGAGCAAAACTGCCCGTTTGATTGCCGCCAGTGTCGGCCACTTGCCAACTCGCCCCGTCTCCGCAGGATAACAACAACGTCCCATCCTCACCGAAGACCAAGCTCCCCACTCCATGGGTATCGGAGCAAATTGGGATCCCCGTCTGCGTCGTTTCGCCAATCAGGATTTGCCGGCTGGCAGGATCCACTGAGCGAAAGCCATCTGCCGATCGGCATGTGTACCGGGTCAGCCGCCCGATTGTCGCAGCGTTGTATTCATTCGCATTGGGATCATAATTGGGATCCCCAGAATGGAAAAGATAGTAGCGATCCACGACATACAACACGTAGATGTAACCGTTGACTCGAAACTCGGGATCCAGCGCAAAGCCCAGCATCCCGTGGTCACCCCACTTACCGACCTCGTCATGGATGTCGAGTAGGGGCGTATAGTTAGCGTCGCCAGGATCTTTGAACCAGACCTGGCCTGTTCCCTCCCACACATACATGCGCCCATTATCTTCGAAAGCGATTCCGACTGCGTTGGTCCATGGTCCCGAAATTATAGTTTCAGTAAACCCCGGAGGCACCGTCGCTGCCAGGAGATTACCCCCCGAGATAAGGCCCCATGCCACGACCGCTAATCGAGCCATCGTGATAATCCGTCTCATTCGCAGAGTGCAGGGTTCGACCGCTCTCCCCAGGCCGCGCGCGCAGATTGCAAAAAGATAAAGGACTTTCCTCAGCATCACTGATGTATCTTTTGCGCTTTCGTTGTATTGGCGGTCGGATATCGATTCCTACGTCACCAACTGCCGCGTCTTTTCCGATGCGCGATCACTGAGGCCAGCCGTTCCGATCGCCTCCACTATTTCTTCTACGGGAACTGCAACGCCAAGTTCCCGAAAATGTCAAGTAGCGTTTGCACCGCGCGTTATGCGCCGGGGCAGCGAAGCTTATGATTCGCAAATCATCCAGAAGAACTGAGAATCGATCTGCTGCGTCCGTATCAAATATTCCAACTGTTTCAGGCGCGTAAACGTCCGGTATTCAAAGATCTCTTTCGTCATGTCAATCCGCTTGAACAGACCATAAAGCTGTTTCGCCCCACGCCGCGCGTCCCACGCGCATCTAAACCCGGGCAAATGCTTGCGAATCTTCTCGAAAGACACGCGGTAACTCCGATTATCCTGCCCGGAGCCCCCGAAACTCATACTACATCCGGGAAACACTTCGCCCACTACCTCCGCAATCTCTCTCACGCGATAGTTGTGAGAAGTATCGCCAACATTGAATACTTCATTGTGGATTGCTTCGGTGGGAGCCTGCAACACGGCGATAATCGCGCCTGTGATGTCCAACCCATGGACCAATGGCCGCCAAGGTGTTCCATCGCTGGTCATCTTGATCTGCTTGGTAGTCCATGCCAACCCAGCCAGGTTGTTCAACACGATGTCAAATCTCATGCGCGGCGAAGCGCCATAGGCTGTGGCATTGCGCATGAACGTGGGTGAGAACCCCTTCCTGGCGAGCGGTTTCACATCATGCTCAACCAAGGTCTTGCATATCGCGTAGGCGCTCTGCGGATTAACGCGGGACTCCTCAGTTACGTGATCTTCTTCAGAAATACCATATACACTGCAGGACGACATATAAACGAAGCGCTTTACTCCCGCTTTACCGGCAAGTTCGGCGAGATGAACCGATCCTTTGTGGTTGATTTCGTAAGTAATGGCTGGCGCCAGTTGAGCAGTGGGGTCATTGGAAAGTTCGGCCATGTGAACGATGGCATCCACGTCCTTCAGGTCCTTCACCCCGACGTGACGAAGGTCCTTGGCCAGCGTCAGCGGTGTCATCCCACCGTCCCAATAGAGTGCGCGTTCTTTGTAGAAGCCAGTGTCCAAGCCAATGACTTCATAGCCTTGGCGGATTAACTCCGGCGCTAACAACGCGCCAAGATACCCTTCTGTTCCGGTTACGAGAATACGTGTAATGGTATCCATGTTACTGGTTCGTCCCTGGTCTCGTACCTAGAAGGGCAGTGTACATGTTATGCAGATCAACGCTGGACCGTTGCACTCGATCTTAAATCACTGGCGTCGCAGGCTAACGATCCGGAATGAAGCTGCATAACGGGTTCGCCAATCGCGTCTCCTTTGATTCCAGGGCTCCAGTCCCCACCACTGCCAAGGCCAGTCAGCTCGTACGGAAGGGTCGCCGTTGTGGATTTCCCTTATCAGCTCCAGCACCGGTTGCCAGCCCAGATCAAGCGCGACCTTTGTTCGAACGTCCAGAGCGAGTCCTGAAACAAACAGGTATCCACCGGGACTAACTAGTCGTACTATGTTACGCAGGCACCTTTCGGCATCGCCTCGGGCCAGGTGGCAGAGAAAATTGCTCGCGACCACCATGTCCTGAGGCCCAAGAATGTCCAGAAGTTCCGGATCAGCGGCATCCCGAAGCTGCCACATGATCCCTTCTCTGAGCCACGATTTGACTTTGGCCCGATCGCCCTCCCAATCGAACATCTCAACCCTCTCAGCCGCGGTCAATCGTTCAAAAATCGAAGCACCGACCAACTGGGAGGTATTGGGAGGGTAAATACCTTTCTCAGCGAAGCTCAGTATTTCCTTCGAAATATCTACCGCATCCAGGAGCACTTTTAAGTCCGGCCGTGCCGAGCGGATGGTCCAGAGGATCGAATAAACGTCGGCTCCGATGCTGCAACCCAGCACGGCAATTCTTAACGTCGCGCCGTGGGTCTTCTGCCCGGCCAGGCGGCGCATCAACTCCAGCAACGGACGATTCCGTAGAAAAAACGTGCCGAAATACTGCTGGCGTCTGGCGAGGAGGCAAACCAAGGTATGCAACCATGCCCCGTAGGAACGAACCGGATACAAGTCGCGCAGACGAGCAGGGAGACCCTCCCATATCCGCTTATTCAGTCGCAAATAAAGACTAGCAGGAGATTTTCCTAAGACCTGAAAGCGCGCCGCCTTGGTCAAGATCGGATGATATACTTCGTTGTTAACCACAATCAACAGGTATGAACGGATCTCTGAGGACCATTCATTCTCGCAATCCAAAAGGAAACCGGCCTCCTCCAAATGGGACACCGCATCCCACTACTTGATCCAGAGCTTCACGATGGCGCTTGACCTTGCGCGTTGCGACCTTCACGGCAGCGTTACCACCTGTTCCACGTCTCCTTGTTGTCTTGGCTCACGCCGTGGTAATAGCTGGTGGAGCAGATCCATGTACACGTGTCTCTGCCTCATGACAATCAGAAGAACCCATGCGTAAACGCCTAAAACAACAGCAAGCCCCACCATTAAATAAAGCATTGCTGGCAACCTGTCGCCAAGCGAGAGCTTCACGAGCAAACCCGCCGCACCTGCGAGCAAACCGGACACAAATGCCGGTTTTGAGGCTCCCCAAAGGTCCGCCCAAGTGATTCCTGTGCCGTGTTTGGACCAGGCAGCGATCGGGATGACCAGCAGCGTCAGTGCCGACGAGTACCCTAGAGCGACTCCTTCGGGACCGTGGCTCAGACCCAACACGATGCCGATAATAACGAATGGCGTCGTCGCCGTGCTGATACTCAGGGCCCTGCCCATCCTGCCCGTGGACATAACTAGCCAGGAGAGTGGGTTCGCTACAGCGAACACCAACGCCACCGGGGCCAGCAATCTGAAGATTGGCGCCGTCTCCATCCATTTCGCGCCGAGTACAACACGGATGATCTCTTCCGCAAACAGGGCGCAAGCGATTGTGATTGGAACGGTCAGAGAGATGAGCAACGAGTAGCCCCTGAGGAAAGATCGGGCAAGGCGCTCGGCATCATGCTGAATCCGCGAAAGTACTGGGAAAGCCACGCCGGTGACCGCAGTGTTCAATTGTTGTACTGGCAACGTGACGAGCTGGAAAGCACGTCCATAAAGTCCAAGTGCATCGGGCCCCCAAAAGCGACCGAGAAGGAGTTTTTCCGAGTTCCACGCGAGGAATACGACGAAGCAGTTACAGGTGGTCAACCCTCCAAAATGGAGCATCGACCGGATACCGGATCTGCGCCGCGGTGGACCGGGAACCCAAGGGACCGCGATCCATACCGCGGCAGCACCGACGATTGAGATGGCCATCGCCATGCCGACTAGGGACCAATAACGGCAACCGAGCAATGCCATGACTATGCCCGTCGCGGAGCCGACCGTCATGGACAGGACATCGATCTTTGCCTGCGTAACGAATCGCATGCCCCGCTGGAGCAAGGCGCCGTGCTGCGCTGCCAGACCATTGAACAGAAACGTCGCTCCCGAGATGACAGCGACCCAGTACAACCGGGGCTCGTGGTAGAACGCGACCAGGACCGGAGCGAGAGCCGCGCAGAGTGTAGCGAGTATCGCGCCGATCGCGACATTGATCCACAACAGGGTCGAAGTTTGCTCGTGCGTTATCTCAAGCCGCTGGACGGTCGCACTGCCCAAGCCGACATCTCGAAAAAGCCCGAGAAAACCGGTCACCACGACCACCATTCCCTGTAACCCAAAATCCTCCGGTGATAGCAACCGCGCCAACACCATCATCGTTGCCGTCTGCACAACAAATTTCGCACCTTGCGCCGAGACGGCAGCCACACCTCCCACCACGGACTTCCGCTTTAGATCGGCCGCCAACGGCTGCGCAAGCGCACCACACCCCCTTGCCGCCGGCTCCTTCAAAGCCTCGCTCGCCTCAAACGACGCTCGCATAGACTTCGGCATAACGCCTGACCTGCAGTTCATTGAATAGTCTTTGAGGGAGGTACAACGAGCGTTCGCGCCCATTTTCCACGCAACGCGTTCTGTTATTGAACAACTCGTTGATCGTATTGGCCAGCGTGCCTATCCCCGATCCGATTTCTCAAAAAATACAACTGTACTGCCTATCTAACTCCCTGCGATAGCCTTTTGTCTTAAGCCTGATTTCCTGACGCAGACGGTCCGCATTTTGTTCGAGTCTGACAAATTGTTCTATTAATATGGAAACGTCAAAGTTTGCAATGTCCTGGCGGAACTCCTGAAAACCCATTGCGGTCATCAATGAGTCATCTTTTTCATGAAACGAAATGGCCAAAGCGGGTTTGCCAAGCATCAGAGCCAAGAGCAAATTGTGGAATCGACTCGCCACCACCACTTTCGTGGCGGCCAATTGCGAAAGCAGCTCTTCAAAAGACCCGGCGGGCTCATCTATGATATTGGACTGTTCGTAGGTCAAGCCACTTTGTTCCAGCACAGCCCTAAGGTCTTTCCGCACGCGACTGTCGTACACTATGTCGCCTATCAGCAACCGTACAGTACGATTATGTTCAAGTAACCATCTAATGAAACTGGCCATCTTCATTATATATTCGCGATAGATCTGTTCGACGTCGTCTGAGAGCGCCCGTTGAACATAATGGGTTATCAGCCCGACGCCAACCGGGGCACGTTTATCGCCGTCATCCTGATCATCGGGCAACACATCTTTGGGCAAGCTGAACGCCAAGTCGGGATACACGGTGTCATCATCAGTATCAAAGCCGATGCTCTTGAGGTATTCTTTCGAAAAACTATCTCGATAGGATCGGTAGTCTGCCAACCTCAAGGCTGCCTTCACGAGGAACCTGGCGAGCGGATGGCGTATAGGGCCGGCTCCGACACTCACAAAGAGCAACTTGCACCGGCACAGCTTCGCAACCACAGACCATCTCAGTATGTCATAGTGCAAACCAAGAGGATCAATACCGGAATCGGACAGCATTCCCGTTCCTGTCATCACAAGCATGTGGCTGCCCTTCAGCCCTTTGATCGCGCTGAACCATCTATACAGGTCGACTGGAATTCCAAGAAAGATCTTTTTTAGTAATCTCCAAGCGCGATTGTTCGTTCCCCGCAGTGGCATTTCACGGATTGCCAAAGCACGGATGCCATACGTCGATGCCGTCTGCTTGGGGTTCCTACAGATGCAACTCACCTGCGCATTCGGCACACGCCTGCGGATGTTAAATAACATCGCTTGGAGCGTGCACTCATTGCCCAGGTTGCCCGTTCCGAAGGTCCCGAAAAGAGCAATCTTTGTTACGTTGGCAGCAGTGCTCATCGGCACAGCCGTCGGCGCCGAACGGCATGACCGTCCTTACGCCGCTCGTCCCGTTTCGGATTCAATGTACAACCTCGATATCCTTTTCGTGGAGGGGTCCAAATTCATACCCCAAAAGGTCTTTTGGCCGAAAAGAAACTGAACCTGGAGTTGTATAGATATAAGCTATGGCTTTAAGCTTCTGCCCTGCCTCATTTCAGTCAGTTACATCATAAGTGGGGGCCATCAACAAGCGTTCGAGAGTTTAGCCAAATCTCTTAAGCGCTGCTCGCGCAATTTCATTCTGGGCGAGGGTTCAATCCCCGCAACTCTGAGTATTTCCTTCCATCGGTACACCCAATCGTGTCGCAACAAGGCTTCCGACGCGTTTCTGCGGCTAATCGCAGAAATTCGTTCGGGTTCAGCACGCAGACCTGAAAGCACCTTTATAACATCAGATCCATCGGATTCCAGGGAGAGGACGGCATCTTGCCAGGGGAACAGTTCTCGGAACGCCTCGCATTCTGGCGCGTGTCCGATCAGCACACTACCTGCCGATGCTCCTTCATAGTAGCGAGCGCCAATTTCGACTTGGTCCCCGGTTTCTTCCGGAATCCCCGCCTTTGAAGGGGCCACCACAAAAAACCGGCTACGCTTTGCCATATTCGATAAGAAATCCCGGTGTTCCCTATGGTTGAGCACGTCGGACATCGAACCTTCGAAGGTGTCATAAACGTAAAAGATGCCTCTACGCCCTGTCGCCTCAAGCAACGCCCGGTGGATTCTCTCTCTTCTCCGGCCAATGCTATAGACGTCAATAACACGTTCAGGGAGCTTCGGATACGGGGTGAATCTTAGCGTGTCCACCGCATCTGGAAGCCATCGGCAAGGCCGGCCGATGGCTTCAGACAGCGCGGCAACACTGCCCCGGGCACTCACAAATACGTGATCGAAACGCCGAAGGGAATGAATCCAGTATTTGTACAGGGGTATACGGGCGGCCCACATCTCCTGAATCCAGCAAACCGAGGTTCTGCAATGGTCTTGCCACCCCTCGATCGCACTGATGTTGAGAAAGTCATGCTCCATCTGGCACATCACCAGGAACAAGTCATATTCCTGTGTGAGCCGAACCTTATGCAGCCCCGGATTCGCGAATATCAGCTTCCTCGTGACGTCCCGAAATAGCAGCCTTCTCTGGCAGGCCTCCTTGAACTTATATGCGCGACCCGGCTCAAGATGAATCAGGTCGACGTCGTCGACGTCCAAAAGAATATCCTGGGCTTCATATTGAGCGCAGTAGAACGCTTTCTTCTTAAATCCTCGCGCAGTAGGCATGCAAATGCGCGGCGTCAAAGCCTGTCTCGGCACCTCGGCGACCTCGCATGTCTTCTCGTCGAATTGAATCATACTGTCGTCCCTGGAAGTCCAAGGACGTACGTAAGACTATGTCTTACATGTTTATACGGAAACGGCGGGCCGAAGTTTAGTCGCTTCTCCTTCGACACACTGGAATTTCACAGCCCAGATACTCTTTCAAAATGCGGTGGTCGAAAATCAGGCTTATCCAAATTCGCGCTCCGCTGGGCGAGTCACAACCCGCGGTTTTCTCTATGGATCGCGGTGCGGCGGGATGAAAAACAGTCTGGCATAGATGTAGGCGAAAGCTTCGCTAACAACATCTTTGACACCTTCACTGTACGACCACCAATGGTTCGCATCATAATCTGGATTTGGAACCGCAATGACACCGACGGCGACATTATGGCCAAAAGCTTTCTGAAAGAGCAGGCAAGTGCGCCGCGCGTGAACATCTTCCGTCAGAACGTTGACACCGCGCACAGTCAGATTGTGTTCGCGAAACCAAGTCCGCAGCGCGATGGCGGCACTGTAGGTCCTGTCCCAGTCCATCATGCGCGAAGGGACCATCTGCAACGATTCATCGGGCACTCCCGCTTTTCTCAAGAGGTCCGCTCCAACACTGGCGGAAGTCTGGAAGTCATCGATATAACCGCCAATTCCCACGACTGGTCCCCCGGTTGTAAAAACGCGCCGGTAGGCGCCAGACCGGAATTCGTCCGCCGCGGCTCGAATGGCGTACTCATGAATCCACCCCTCAACCACGAGGACATCTGTGTCGATACGGTGGTTTGTGGCGAGAAAGGGGTAAACGCCTCTAAAAACCAGAGCGCCCACCAGCAACAGAGCAGAAATGAGGATCAATCGCCCACGCCAGGAAAGCGACCATCGCTCCTTGCGATCAAACAAACCCCATAACGCGCAGGGACGCGCCCCCTGTGTTGATCGAGATGCCGCGAAAGCATTTTGGGTTAGCGAGTCCTTTGATTTGCCGCTCATCAGTCCTCCCCTAACGAAACGATGTCGTTGGTCGCCTGCGAGAATGCAAAAGCGCAAGGGAACATAACGCTAATTTTGCTCTTACAGGCTGTGGAAAAAAATGCCGTGCCTGTTGCTCCCGCTGTTGTAAACAGGGGGGCAGTAACAGTAGGAATAAGACTAAGGAGACAGAGAGCGTTCGCAGTAATTCAACGGTCTCCTAACCCAGGTTTATTCCGATACCAGGATTGTGGACTTCACGCCGCCGGTGCATTTTTCAAGTCGCGTATGATGGACAACAGGTTCACCGCCACGCGCCGGGACGGAGTAGAAAAGCCGATGTATGCGGCCCCAGCCAGCAGGCCTACCGGGGCGCATAGGAACAATTGCATCCACGGGTTGGCGTCAAGAATGAAAGTGCGGGCCAGCCAGGATGTGCCGCAAGCTACTCCCCACACAGGTAGATGCTGCAAGCATCCGATCCAGAGATCCTTCCTGCTCACCGGACCCTGCCGTCCGGCAATGTAATAGAGCAATGGCAACTGTAATAACACGCACGAAGCTGAGTAAGATATCGCGACACCGGCAGGACCGAACGGCAGCCCAACCAGGAAAGAACAGACCGTGATACCCGAAACGATCGAGCTGGCACGAACCCAATCCTTTCCCCGCCCCTGCGTGGCGAACAACCATGTGGACGTGCAGGTAAGTGGATGGGTCAGTGCGGCCAAGGTGAAACCGGCGAAAATGATGGCGGCTGCGTCCCATTTCGGACCAAGCACGGCCAATGTCACCGGATAAGACAATGCAAGGAGCAGACCGGTAAACAGAAACGTTATCAGCGCGATCGCTTCGTAGATCTGAAGGAAGGCGCGGCGATAGCGCTCTGGTTGACTTTGAACCCGCGAGAGCACGGGCAAAAAGACCGAACCGATCGGACTCAGGAATTGATCCATGGGGCGCCTGAGTAGCGCCGCAGCGCGCGAATACAAACCGAGCGGCCCCGCTCCGCAAAATCGTCCGATCAGCATGCCGTCCGTTTCGAGGGCCAAGTCATAGATAAAACCGCCACTTGCCATGTTCGCTCCGAAACTGATGAGCGGGCGGACCCCGCTTCGCCGTGACGGAGCGTGCGGGCGCCATGGAATGGCGACCCAGGTAAACAAAGTCATTGTCATGACAGTGACAAGATTGGAAATAACAAGCGCCCAGTAGTTGCACCCAAGAAGGGCCATGCCGATCGCCACGGCCATTCCGATTGCGGTGGAGCTAATCGTGATACCTGCCAGCGCGTTGAAGCGCATTTGCCGGCTGAGCAGCGCAGCATGCTGGATTGCCAAACCGTTCAAAAGGAAAGTACCGGACAAAGTCAAGGTAATACCTACCAATCTCGGCTCCCGGTAGAACCAGGCCACCAGCGGAGAACAAGCTGCCAGGACTAATGTAATTGCGCCGCTCAATCCGACGTTGATCCAGAATAGGTTCGAGACCTGCGCCTGCGTGATGCCTTCCCGCTGCACCGTGGCTGTGGACAGACCGGCATCCTTAAAAACACGCAAGTAGCCCATCACGGCCGTGACCATGGCAAACAAGCCAAAGTCTCTTGGCGTTAGCAACCGTGCCAGCACCATGATGGACGCGAGGCCCAACACGAACTGGGCACCCTGGGCCGCGATCGTGATAAAAGCGCCGGAGATGGTGCGCCCCTTGAGGTTCGCCAAAAGATGATCGGTCGAAAGGTGTCTCTCCTTGGCATCGATTTCTTTGCTGGAATGATTTTTGGCGGTGGCTGCCGCTGGAGCTCCGCCATTGGCCAGAAGCTCGCTCTCGGCGATGCTGGAACTGTCAGTGATCTTGGAAAGATCAACGCTCATCACTTCAGCAAATTTGGAGTTCTGCCTTCAGGCGGTTAACCTGCGCAAACGCTGATCGAATTCGACCAGTTCACACCAGATGTGTCCGATGGCAATGTGGCATTCCTGGATGCGGGCCGTGTTTGCAGCAGGCACTGTGACGGAAACGTCGGACGCTCTTGCCAGGAGACCGCCATCTTTGCCGGAAAGGCCGATGGTTTTGAGGTTCTGGTTCGCGGCCTGTTTCATTGCCGCCAGCACGTTGGCGGAATTGCCGCTTGTGCTGATGCCGATGGCGACGTCGCCTGGCCGGGCCAGCGCCTCAATTTGTCGAGCGAATACCCGCTCAAAGCCGTAGTCATTTGCCACCGCGGTAAGAATGGACGAATCAGTTGTCAGCGCGATCGCCGCCAGGCCGGATCGTTCAACAACAAAGCGCCCAACGAATTCCGCGGCGAGATGCTGCGCATCAGCCGCGCTGCCGCCATTGCCGAAGAGCAAAAGTTTGCCTCCTGCAGCCAGGCAATCGCTAATCAAAAGGGCGGCCTCGACAATCTGGCGACCGCAGTTACTGGCGACTTTTAGCCGCAGGTCCGCTCCCTCCCGCAGGGAAGCTGCCACATGCACCTCTGCCTTTTCGAAGTTCACCTCGTGATAAGCCGTTCGCGACTCAAGAAAGGATAGCCATCGAGACACTCAACGTGCGCTGACAGCCGCAGCGTCTAACTGCGCCATGACCGCATCCATTACTTTCTCAACACTGATTGCGGTGGTCGCGCGTCGATCGTAGCCGCGCTTATAGAAGAATTTTTCCAAAAGAGGTGACACAATTTTTTCCTGTAACCCGTAATCATATATTTCCCATGGACTGGTGCAGATAAAAATGGAAACACATCGCAGGCCGCTGCCCAGTGCAAGGTGCATGGGCAAGCTATCGCCAGAGACCAGACAGCGGTGACCCTGCACATCGGCCAAATGCTCGAGCAAGGTGGACCGACTTTGCAGTGTGTTAACCTTTAAGCCTTCCGACTCCAGTTCGTTCTGTAACTGGTCATAATAGGCCCACTTCTTTATTGGCCAGACCGGGCCAGCAGTGGCTGAGATAGCGACATCTCCCTTAAGCTCAGTCGGCTGAGACGGTGGCAGATAATATCTTTCACCGTTAAAGCCAAGACCGAGGCCCTCGAAGATCAACCCCTGATACGTTCGGCGGTTTAAGAGCTTAAGTCGATCGGCTTCTTCCCGCCCGTAGGTGCTAATTAAGCTTAGGTCGAACCAGCCGCACGAATCTGAAGTATAAGTCAGCTGATCGTCTTCGTTCAGGTAAGCGCCGAAAAGTTGTTTGAACTTTAACTTTTTTAAAAACGCACTGGTTTCTCGATCATCCTCCAAATTGATCACCAGATCATAAGGGGTGTCTGCCACCCGATTCCGATTTTCCCATGAGACACAACGAACTTCCCGATCGATTCCTTCGAGCAGTGCGAGATTGTTTTCCGCCGTAATCCAGCTAACCGATCCATCCAATCGTCTCAACAACGGCGTCGTCCGGACGACATCGCCGGTGGCCCCGAGCTTGATGATCAATGCACTCATCTAGTATGTGACGCTCTTACTTTTGCTCCTACTCCAAAGAACAT
>WNFQ01009761.1_pt1 | contig 15090 bp, 15 predicted proteins | sample 5400171 | NCBI WGS metagenome assembly WNFQ01 (sample SAMN13153356, study PRJNA577476) | soil metagenome | isolation source: 20 cm soil under Madrone tree | place: USA:California | collected 2016-06-14
CTCACACATGCTTGACATTGCATTCTGAATACGGTACCAACGCGCAAGGCAGAATTGGCTTTGCTAACGCAAACAGCAAGGGCCGTAACCCAAAATTAAAGAATTCCCCCAGGGGAGGAACGAATGGATTTCGATAAAGATCACTTTGACGAAGACAACGAGCTGTCGCCTCTGGAGGAAGACGAACTCGGCGGAGACGCCGAAGAGATCGTTGAGGCCGAGGAAGAGGAGCTGGTGATCGCGGAAGAAGAGCCGGAAGAAGAGGCGGCTCCGGCGCGGCCAGCACCGAAACCGGCGGCGAAAAAACCCGCGCCGAAGAAACCGGCCGCCAAGAAGGCGAAAAAGAAAGCGGCCAAGAAGCCCGCCAAGAAGAAGCCGGCGAAGAAAGCGAAGAAATCCGCCCCGAAGAAGAAAAAGAAGAAGAGATAGTCACCCAGTTTTGCAGATAGGATGGGCGAACCGGCTTGGGCGTTGGGCCTGAGCCGGTTCTTTTTTGAGGCGCTGTTCGTTCGAATCGGGTGTGGTCCGAGTTTGCGGTAGTTCTGATTTTGCATTTTTGGCGCGACCATTTTGGAATTGCAGGCGGGATCCGTCCGCGCTTCCCCTTTTATCCGGTACGTATCACTGCCATACATCCATGTTGCGGGCGCTAGGACGCCAGACGCTTTTTTTCCGCGGGGAACGCCGGAAAAACGTCGCGAGGGAATCCGCGTACGAAGCGGTGATGATCGACCAGGGCTTTTGCTTCAATGCGGGCGAGTGGACATTTCCGGGTGCGCCGCTCCCGGGGACTCTACGCGCGCAACCGCGTCTATACTGGCGTGACGGGCCGCGAGTCGTTTGAGCCGTGGATCGAGCGAATTGAAAAGCGCATGACGGAGCGCGTGCTTGACGAATTGATCCGCGAAATTGCGCCGGAGTGGTACGCGGACGATCTGGACTCGGTGATGCGCCTGCGCGAACAGCTTTTGCGCAGGAGAAAACTGGTTCCCGACTTGATTTATGCCGTCAAAAACACCACGCGGCGGCCGTTTCCCAACTGGATCTGAGAAGGTTGGAGCGCATGCCTAATGAGGAATACAAGACGTTTGTGAGCCACATTCTTCGCTACACGTCCGATCTCGTGAGGGACGAATGGCTTAACATCGGAATTTTGCTCTTTGACCCGGCGAACGCAGCATTCGCTTGATCGAGGACGAACGGGAATTCGCGCGGCTTCGCCGGTTGCAGCCTTCCGCGGATGAAGACGTGATTCGCCGCACGCGCGACCATTTGGACGACCACTTTGAAACTTTGTTGGAGCAATTTCGCGCCGGTTCGTCCACGGCAACCGAAGACTTTCAGAAGCTGATCAGCAAATGGGACGGGACCCTGTCGACCGGCTTGCAGCTCAGCCCGCAGAAGGGCGTCGGGACGCGCCGCTTTGTGCAAACGCTGAGCGTGAGCCGTTCGCCGATGGCTTGCAAGGAGTACGCGTATACCGCGCAGTACATTGCGCCGCGTGCCGGTTTAGATCGGAATTTGCGGCGATTACGGACGTTCCGCTGGACAACGACAATCTTCGGCACCGATTTGTGCGCGATACGCTGCGCGACGCCGCTATCGAGCCTATTCCGATGGAAGGGTTCGCGGTCTGGGTGGCCAAGCTCAAGCCCTTGTTGCAGTGGCTTCCGAAGCTCCCCGCCTAGAATAACGAAAACACCCGACCGGGATTTACTCGATTCATCTGAACGAATCGCTTCCATTTTATGGTAAGTATGGTTCGCGAATTTGTGCTTCTGCCGCAGGGGCTACGATGCAAGAGAAGAACCGAAGGGAATTTCTGAGAGCATCTGTTGGAGCCCTCGGCATCGGTTTGTGTTCGGCCCCGGGAGGTCTCACGCACGGTCTTGAGCTCTCTCAATTCGCGCCTGTCGTCCCAAGTAATACCGGCAAGAAACCGCTGCGTCTGGGTTTGATTATCGGCATCGGAAATGATCCTGATGCAGCTTTAACGAAAGTGCACGACCTCGGCATTCCCACAGCGCAGATTTACGTTGAGGAATTCCCCGCGGAACTGGTTGGCAAGCTGCGCGCCGCACTGGACAAACACAAAATCGAAGCCACCTCGCTGGTAGTTGGCGGGCCGGGCCGGGAAATCTGGGATTTCTACGATGGCCCGCTAACCATCGGTCTGGTACCGCGCGCGACCCGCGAAGCGCGCGCGGCGCGCATCAAGAAAGCTTCCGGCTTTGCCAAGGAGTGCGGCATCGCGGCCGTACAAACGCACTGCGGGTTTCTTCCGGAAGATCCAAATGACCCTGCCTACAAAGAAACCGTGGCCGTCCTTCGCGAACTCGCAGGCGTCTGCAAAGCCAATGGACAGAATTTCCGCTACGAAACCGGGCAGGAGACGCCGATCACGCTTGTCCGCGCCATTCAGGATGTCGGCCTCGACAATCAGGGCGTGAACTTCGACCTCGCCAATCTGATCCTCTACGGCAAGGCGAATCCCGTGGACGCCATCGAAACTCTCGCCCCTTACATTCAGGGAATTCACGCCAAAGACGGCCTTTGGCCGACGAACCCAAAAGAACTCGGCCGGGAAGTTCCCATCGGAAGGGGCAAAGTGGATTTTCCGCGCATCATCGCGCGTTTGAAAGAGTTGCATTATCAGGGAGCGGTAACCATCGAGCGCGAAATCTCCGGCGCACAACAACTCGAAGATGTGCGCGAGGCGAAAAATTTTCTCGAAAAACTGATCGGCTGAATCCGCGGAGGCTTTATGACGGACGAAACGAAACGCAACGACGAAAATGGGGCAAACCTGGATCGCCGGAAATTTATCGAAACCGCCGCGGCGGCTTCGGCGGGCGTGATGTTCCTCAAGCCGGAATTGGTGCGGGGAACCGCGGCAAATTCCGCCGTGCGCGTCGGGTTGCTCGGCTGCGGCGGACGCGGCACGGAAGACGCGTCCAACCTCGTGGATACAGGCGGCGCTCGCGTCGTCGCCCTCGCGGATATGTTTCAAGATCAACTCGACAAAGCCCGCGCGCACTTCGATGAAATACAAAAGGCGAAAGGCTTTTCCGCTCTGGACAGTTCCAAACTTTTCCTTGGCCCCAAAGCTTACGAACAAATCGCCGCTTCGAAGGAAGTAGACGCAATCGTCGTCGCCACGCCGCCCTATTTTCACCCGCAGCACCTCGAAGCGGTCGTTGCTGCTGGAAAACATGTGTACTGCGAAAAGCCCGTGGCTGTGGATGTTCCCGGCGCGTTGAAGGTCATTGAAATCGGCAAACGCGCGGAAGGAAAACTCAGCCTCGACGTCGGCTTCCAACTTCGCGACTGTCCGCCAATTGTGGAGCTGGTCCGCCGCGTTCACGGTGGCGCGCTCGGAAAGATTGTTTGCGGCGAGGCACACTACCTCACGGGTTACATCGACCGCCCGGCCTGGCCCACCGCGTCCGCGGCTGAAAAGCGGCTGCGCAACTGGATTTACGACCGCGTTCTTTCCGGCGACATCATCGTGGAGCAGAACATCCACGTGATCGACATCTGCAACTGGATCCTGCAATCGCATCCGCTTAAGGTCACGGCCACGGGCGGCCGGGCCGGGCGGCCCGCGGACGGCGACGTCTACGGAAACTACAACGCCGTTTTCCAATATCCCGGCGGAGTGGACGTTGCGTTCAGCTCGACGCAGTTCGTTAAAGGCTGGTGGGACGTCACCGAACGCTTCTTCGGCACCAAAGGCGTTTCGCAATCTCCCTACGCGGGGCCGCTCGGCATCTGGGGCGACGAAGCATGGCAGTATGCTCCGCCGGATGCGAAAGATAGTTCGCAACCACAGGCTTTTTCCGTCACGGGAAAATTTAAATCCAATCTCGACCAGGCAGACCCGGAAAAGAAAAAAGCCTTTGTCGAAAGCGTAGTCAGCGGCAAATTCCACAACCAGGCAGAGAAGGGCGCTGAATCGGCGCTCTCCTGCATGATGGCGCGCAGCGCGGCATACACGGGCCGCGAAATTACCTGGGAGGAAAATCTGAAATCGCGCGAAGTGTGGGATCCGAAACTCGATCTGAATAAACTAGGCTGAGGTGAGGAGATGAGCCGCTCTTCACGCCGTAACTTCTTGAAAACTACCGCAGGCGCTGCCGCCGTTGGTTTCGGCGGAGCCGAATTTGCCGGATCCCTCCCGGCGTCACTCGATGCAGCTTCCGCGCACTCCGCGCCACCGAGCGGAGTCTCCTCCATAAAAAAGGGCCTCGTCTACAGCATGTTGCCGAAGAAGTTGAGTCACGCGGACAGGTGCAAACTGGCGCGCGATTCGGGCTTTGAAGTGGTGCAGGCGCCAACGACTCCGGACGAGAAGGATGCCGAGGCGATCAAGAAGGCCGCAGACGGCGCGAACATTCGAATCGATTCCGTGATGAACATGGCACACTGGGATTTTCCTCTGTCTTCCGCAGACGCGGCGGTCGTGGAAAAAAGTCTCGCGGGCGCGCGCACTTCATTCCACAACGCCAAGCTGTGGGGCTCTGATGTCGTGCTCATCGTTCCCGCGGTTGTGAATGCGCAAACTTCCTATCGCGACGCCTGGACGCGCTCGCAAACGCAAATCCGCAGACTCATTCCGTTCGCGCAGGAACTTTCCGTCGTAATCGGCATCGAAGAGGTTTGGAACAAGTTTCTGCTGAGCCCGCTTGAAATGGCTGCATACATTGATGAATTCAAGAGCCCTGCGATTCAGGCGTGGTTTGACGTCGGCAACGTGGTTCTTTACGGCTATCCGCAGGACTGGATTCGCACGCTGGACAAGCGCATCGTCAAGCTGCACATCAAGGACTTTAAGCGCAAGGAAAATGGCTACGAGTGGGTCAGCCTGGGCGACGGAGACGTGGATTGGGCCGCCGTGCGGCAATCCCTCTCGGACATCAACTATTCCGGCAGCGCCATCGCCGAACTCGCTGGCGGCGATTCGGCGGATTATTTCCACGACATCAGCCGCCGCATGGACCGGCTGGTTCTCGGTAAATCCTGATTTAGGCCGCACGCCACCCGCAAAATAAGAAGGCCCTCGAAATTTCAAGGGCCCTTTCTTCGGCAAATTCAGTTTCTTAGACCAGCGGCTCGGACCAGTTCTCGAGCGTCTCCTTCACTTTGTGCAGGAACTGATGCGCGATTGCGCCGTCCACCACGCGGTGATCGTAGCTCAGCGTGACGTAGCACATCGAGCGGATGGCGATGGAGTCGTTGATGACGACAGGCCGCTTTTCAATCGCGCCGAGGCCGAGAATGCCGACGTTCGGCTGGCCGATGACCGGTAATCCAAACAGCCCGCCGAACACTCCCGGATTCGTGATCGAAAACGTTCCTTCCTGTACCTCTTCCGGCTTCAGCTTCTTGGAACGTGCGCGTTCCGCCAGATCGTTCATCGTGCGCTGAATTCCGAGAATATTCTTTTCGTCGGCGGACTTCACTACCGGAACGATCAACCCCCAATCGAGCGCAACTGCGATGCCGACGTTAATTTCGCGGTGCAGCACGACGTTCGTGCCGTCGAGCGAAGCATTCAGCGTCGGATAGGCGCGCAGGCCCGCCACCACCGCCTTCACGAAAAACGGCATGAAGGTCAGTTTTGTGCCGTAGTTCTTTTCGAATTCGTCCTTGGACTTCGCGCGCAGCGCCGCGATTTTGCTCATATCAATTTCATCTACCGAGTAAACGTGCGGCGAAACGTGTTTCGAAGCGACCATGTGCTCGGCAATTTTCAGCCGCATGTTGGAAAGCGGTTCGACTTCGTAATTGCCGAAATAGATGCGCTCGCGCGGCACCCCGATTTGCAGCGCGGGAACGTATTGCGTTCCGTGCGCGGCGGGGCCTCCACCCCCAGCAAGCGGTGCGGGAGCAACAGGCGGCGGTGGTGGAGCAGTCCTCACCGGCGCGGGACCGGAGGACGCCGGAGCGGCCGCCAGAGCAGGAGCAGCAGCCCCGCCGGAGATGACCGCTTCAATATCCTGTTTGCTGACCCTTCCCCCGGAACCTGTTCCCGGCACAGTGGTCAGGTCAATGCCGTGTTCCTTGGCCATGCGGCGCACGAGCGGCGAAGAGTGGACGCGCGTTCCTTCTTTTGCGGCGCTGGCCGCGGGAACTACGACAGAAGGCTGTGGAGCGGGCGGCGGCACGATGGTTGGTTTCGGCGCTGGAGCGGGCGCAGGAGCGGCAGCAGCAGCCGGTGCCGACTTGGCAGGAGCCGGTGCAGGGGCAGCGGCAGCCGAACCCGCCGCGTCAATCACGGCGACGACCGTGTTGATGGGCACCGTCTGGCCCTCGCTGACCTTGATCTCCTTCAGCACGCCTGCGGACGGCGCCGGAATTTCCGCATCCACTTTGTCCGTGGAAATTTCGAAGAGTGGCTCGTCGCGCTCGACTTTATCACCGGGCTTCTTCAGCCATTTGGTGATCGTTCCTTCAAAAATGCTTTCCCCCATCTGGGGCATTACGACATCGGCTGCCATTTTTCGTCTCCTTGAAGCCTACAGCGAAACTCTTGATGCCGTGCGAAGACAGGACTCATGCCAAGTTCCCGGTACACCCTGTAGCTGGTACAAAACATCTCCGCCATGGTAAAAACCAACCTTCGCAACAATCGCAATTCCACCCGCGTAATGCAGCTGTCCTTCCTCAAGCGGGTGATGATACCTCCACGAGGCCTTGAACTCTTGCGGCTCTTTTCGCTCCGCGATCCTTGCAGTTGAGCCAATCGGGAATTCCTCTTTGTAAAGCACCTGCTTACCCTCAATACCTTGCCAGTTCTCGCGCGGCTTCCATGACTTTTTCCTTGTTCGGCAAAAAGTAGTCCTCAAGCGTGGGCGCGTACGGCACCGGCGTATCGAGCGCCGTGACCCGTGTCAGCGGGCCGTCCAAATGGCCAAAAGCGCGTTCACAAAGTATCGCCGCGATCTCTCCGGCGATGCCGCCATAGCTCAGTATAGTTAGATGCTTTCCTTCGCGCCGCACGGCTGCTTTGCCGATAGGAACGATGTAATCGCCCTCGGGAATCTCTTCCTTGATACGCCGGTACAAGAATTTGTGCTCGAAGAAGAGCACGGGATTGTTATCGCGAATCGCGGCTTTTAAAAGCCCCTTCGCATCGTACGGGGTCGAGGGATAGATCACCTTCAGTCCTGGCGTGTGCACAAAATACATTTCCGGATTCGCCGAGTGAAACGGCCCACCGTGGACTCCGCCGCCCCCTGGGCCGCGAATCACGATGGGTGCGGGCGCATCCCAGAGGTAGTGGCCCTTCGCCACGAAATTCGTAATCTGGTTGAAGGCGCACACGATGAAATCAATGAACTGCATTTCTGCGATCGGCCGCAGGCCGAGATAGCTCATGCCGCACGCTGCGCCGACAATCGCGCTTTCGCTGATCGGCGTGTCAATCACGCGCTCCCAGCCGAATTTCGCGAGCAGGCCTTCGCTCGTTTTGAAAGCCCCACCGTAAACTCCGACATCTTCGCCGAGCAGCACGACGGTCGGATCGCGCTCCATCTCTTCGAACATCGCCTGCTTGATTGCGTCGAGAAAGGTGACTTGAGCCATTAGCGTTTTGCCTTTCTCGCTACAGCTACGCCGGCTTTCTTCGCTGGCTTGCCGGATTTATTTGCCGCGCCCTTCGCGCCGTTGTTCGAAACGGCGGCTTCTGCTCTCTGCTCATGTTTCTCGGTGTCGCCAAAGTGAATCGGTGCACTGCCGCCACCGGAGCCTTTGCCGGTTCCGAATCCTTCTACGGTCCAAACTGCTGGAACGCTCGATTTCGGCGGAGTCACTTCCGCCACAGGGCGTTCCCACTTCGCGCGAATTTTGTGGCAATCGTCTCCTGTACAATAGACACCGTGTTCGGCGAATTCGGCGGGCGGGAACGGGGAGTTCTCCGCAAAATCGCGTTCCTTTTCGAGCAGCGCATTAATCTTCGCTTCGATTTCCCGCTTACCCTTTTCGTCAAGCAATCTTTCTTTGAACAAAAACTTTTCGTGCCGCGCAATCGGATCGCGCTCTTCCCAATATTTTTTCATCTCCGCGGGAACATACTCGGCGGGATCGTGTTGCGCGTGGCCCAAGCGCCGGAAAGTTTTTGCTTCGATGAGAATCGGCCCTTCGCCGGAGCGGGCCAGCTCGACCGCTTCTTTCGCCGTCGTGTAAACGGCGGCCACGTCGTTGCCGTCAACCATAAAACTCTTTACGCCGTACGCCTTCGCGCGGTCCGCGAGATTTTCCACCGGCACCTGACGCCTTACCGGGGTCGAATACGCCCACAAATTATTTTCGAGCACGAGGACGAACGGTGCTTTCTGCGTCGCCGCAAAATTGAGTCCTTCGTGAAACACGCCAGTCGAACTGCCGCCATCGCCAATCCACGTCATCGCCACAATTTTGTGTCCGAGATAACGCCCGGCCATCGCCACACCGGTCATCACCGGAATCAAATCACCCAGCATGGAAATGGGCGAAACGATGTGCAGATTTTCCAGGTCGCCGAAGTGGCTCGTGTGAATCGTACTTCGCCATGTGCTGCATGAAGACGTCGCGCGGCGGCACGCCTTTCACCAGGAGTGCGCCGATATTGCGAATCATCGGCGCCAGCCAGTCTTTTTTTTCTAGAGCGAATGCCGTGCCTACGGAAACCGCTTCCTGTCCCAAACTCGAATACAGTCCGCCGACAATTTTGTTCTGGCGGAATAGCTTAACCATCGTGTCTTCCACGGTGCGGTTCAGCCGCATGTAGTAGTACAGGTCCAGATGCTGCTGCCGTGTTAGCGCTTTCTTCATGCGTCTCTCCGCTGCAAACCCCTACGCAGTCGCCGCGACCGGTTGTTCCAATGCTTCGAGCTTTTCCATCAACTCCGCGCGACTGACTTCCAGCAATTCCAGGCCAAAAACTTCGCCGAGATGCCGCGCCAGCTTCGGTTCAGCTTCTTTTGCGTCAACTCTGCGGCCAAGTAATTTTTCAAGCGAAGTCGCTTTCCGGTCTGCGATTCCACACGGCACAATCAAATCGAAGTACCGCAGATCCGTCGAAACGTTGTACGCCAGACCATGCGATGTCACCCAACGGCTGATGTGTACGCCGATCGCGCCCAGCTTCTCGGAGGTTTTTCCTTCGCCGACCCAAATTCCCGTTTTCCCGGCTTCGCGTTCCGCCGCAATCCCAAATTCTGCTGTCGTTCGGATCATCGCCTCTTCCAGCATGCGCACGTACCAGACAACGTCGCGGCGAATCGCCCCCAGATTCAGAATCGGATACGCCACAATCTGTCCCGGCCCGTGATACGTCACGTCGCCGCCGCGGCTCGTTTCGAAAAACTCCACGCTCTTTTGCCGCAGCACGCGCTCGCTCGCGAGCAGATGCTCGGGCTTTCCGTTGCGCCCCTGCGTAATCACGTGCGGATGCTCGCAGAGCAGCAATACATCCTCGATCGCGCCCAACTTCCGTGCCGCAACAATTCTCTTCTGCAGCGCATACGCTTCCGCGTACGGAATCAAACCCAAATCGACTTGGAGCGCGCGAGCCACTTTCTTAAACGTTAATCTGCAGTCCGCGGACGCTGGCGAAGCTGTCGCCCAAGGCTTCCCAAACGGTCGGGTGCGCGTGGACCATATTCATCATGTCGTCGATCGTGCCTTCAAGATTCAGCACCGCCGCCGCTTCGGACAAAATTTCCGTGGCTAACGGGCCAATGATATGAATGCCCAGCACCTCGCCGTACTTTTCGTCGCTTACAACCTTAATAAATCCACCGTGATTGTTCAGAATCGTCGCTTTGCTGTTGCCGACGAACGGAAATTTTCCCGTTTTCACTTTGTAACCCGCGTCGCGCGCCTGCTTTTCGGTCAAACCGATCGAGCCAATCTGCGGCTCGCAATACGTCGCATTCGGAATGCGGTCCTTGCGAATCGGCTGCGTCGGTTTGCCTGCAATCGTGGTCACGGCGATGATTCCTTCCATCATCGCCGCGTGCGCCAGTTGCGGCAGCCCCGCCACGATGTCGCCAATCGCGTACAAACCCTTCTCAGCCGTTTCCATCGTCGGCCCAACGTGTACAAATCCACGTTCGACCTTCGCTTTCGATTTCTCCAGCCCGCAGCCTTCTGTCATTGCGATGCGGCCAACGGCAAGCAACAGTTTCTCCGCCTGCAGCGTTTGCGACTTGCCATCCTTGTCCGTAAACGTGACCGTTACGCCTTTGGCGTCCTTCTTCACGCTTTCAACCTTGCAACCTGTCTGTATCGCGATGTTTTTCTTCTTGAACGCCTTTTCCAGCTCCGCGGAAATCTCTTCATCTTCCACCGGCACGACGCGCGGCAGCGACTCGAGGATCGTCACCTGTGTCCCGAACGAATTGTAAATTGAAGCAAACTCCACGCCGACTGCGCCGGCGCCAACCACGATCAAAGACTTCGGAATCTCCGGAAGCTCCAGAATCGAGCGGTTCGTCAAAATCGTCTTGTGATCGGGTTCAATTCCAGGCAAGGATTTTGCTTCCGAGCCGCTCACCATCAAAACATTTGAAGCTTCAATCGCCGTTTTCTTGCCGTCTTTCTCGACGCTGATCTTTCCGGGGCCTTCGTAACGGCCCCAGCCCTGCACCCATTCCACCTTATTTTTCTTGAAGAGAAACTCGATGCCCTTCGCGTGCTTCTTGACGATTTTGTCTTTGCGCGTCATCGTCGCGCCCCAATTTATCTTTACGCCGTTCACTTCGATTCCGTACTCCGCTGCGTCCTTGAAGTGATCGTAAATTTCCGCGTGATGCAGCAAAACTTTAGTGGGAATGCAGCCGACGTGCAGGCACGTCCCGCCGAGATACGGATCCTTTTCCACGACGACCGTCTTTAGCCCCAGCTCACCGGCGCGAATCGCCGCAACGTATCCTCCGGGACCGCTCCCGATAATCGCCACATCGTACTTTGCCACGCTGAGTCTCCCTTCGGCTGGACCCCGCTGCCGGGTCCGGAACCTGTCGCGCGCTCATTTCGCGCCCGGTTTTGATTTTCGCTCTAGGACTTCTTTGCGGCCACCCGCTCACGCTGGAGGTTGCCGTTCCGCGCCCTTCTACCCTAGCCAAAGTGGCGGCGTCCCGGCAAACTTCGAATTTTAGCAGCCGTGGTGCGCCGTAGCAAATCGGGCTTTGCACAAATACCGGTCTGCCTGTCCCTCTATGGCACTCTCAATTTGGCAAGGAAAACCCGGTCAGGGCGGCAGTTTTCACCCAATTCCGCAGCCAGGGCGCTTCAGGCGAAGCCTGGGCAAATATATCATTTCTATAATCGTATGTACTATTACCTATCAGGTATAGACATTTCCCTATTTGCAATCGGATTTACTAGTTCGCATATCACATGTCCTTTAATTCCGGGTCGTATTGTACGGCCGCGTGGCCAAAGAACGGAGGCTTTCCATGGTCATGCATCCTCGGGAACGCTGGCGTTGCATCAATCAAAATTGCGGTTGCATTTGTCGTTGTTGAATTGGGAAGTTCGTCGGACGGAACGAACCCTCGCTGCTCCTGCGGTTCCATCATGAAAAAAGAGTTCAAGTCCCCTATTCTCTCGTATCTTGATTTTCTGCATCTCGACCCGCCGCTGGTGGCCGCGAAGAAACCAGAGCAGGGCTAAATCATGAACTCTTTCAAGCCAGTTCGCTCCGCAACAAGACTCTTCGCGTGCAGGCCGATGTGCCGCATACGTTCGGCACACTGCTCATCCCGCTGGCGGTTGTCCTTGTCGTCTGGGGAATTTTCCTGGTGGAACGCACGGTCGCCAATCCACTTTCGTCAGATATCGGCGCGATTCTTTTTGGATCCGTCGTTCTGGCGTGTGGCCTGCTGTTGATTGCTTATTTGCTGCGTGCTGCGCGCGTTTCCGCAATTTCGCAGGTACAGGAAAGAATCGCAAGAGCCGAACAACCCAGGCCGCGTCGAATGGTGCAGCGCACTTCGATGCCAGCGCAATGCTGCTGTTCCTCAGTGCGCGTCCGAACGCGTCTACGTGGGACGACGTTCGCATCTCCCTCTGAGCATTTGCGCCGGAAGTGCTAAACTCTCGCCTCGCTGACGGGCCACCGCCAAATCTTTCTTTTGCGAGGCGCTCATGCGTAAGCTTTTCTTTCTCGCCTTCTGCTTGCTGTCACCTTCACCGTTATTCGCGCAAAGCTGCTCTGGCACTGCGGAATCGCTGTTTTCACTGACGCAACCTCACGACTACGTCCAAAAACGCGTTTCGAGCTACGACCGTTCCGGCGCCAACGCTGACGCCCGTCCGATTGCGCCAGATGCAACACTCGATCTCCTCGATGTCGGCGGCCCCGGTGTCATTACTCACATCTGGATCACCATCGCCTCGCCTGAACAATTTCATTTGAAAAAGCTCGTACTGCGCATGTATTGGGACGGCGAAGCAACACCGAGCGTGGAAACTCCCATCGGCGATTTTTTCGGTCTTGGCCTTGGCGAATATTTTCTGTACCAATCGGTTCCTCTCGCGGTCGCCGCGGATAAAGCGCTCAACTCTTTTTTCCCCATGCCGTTTCAAAAACATGCGCGCATCACCGTCACTAACGAGGGCAAAGAAAAAGTGGACGCGTTCTACTTCAACATTGATTACCGCGCCTGCGCGAAACCGCTCGCTGCGGACACACTCTATTTCCACGCACAGTACCGCCAGCAATCTCCCGCAAAGGGTTGGATCTCCGATTGGACGTCCAATGGAGAACCTAAAGTGAACGACAAGAAGAATCTCGATGGCAAAGACAACTACGTCTGGCTCGAGGCAACCGGCCGCGGCCACTACGTCGGCGTCACTATGTCCGTTCTGCAAAACCAAAACGATTGGTGGGGCGAGGGCGATGACATGTTTTTCATTGACGGCGAATCGCTGCCATCCATCAACGGCACGGGCGCGGAGGACTATTTTCTCGGCGCGTGGGGTTTTGGCTCACATTCTTTCGCGTATGGCTTGATGGGTGCGCCAGTCAAAGGCGACGAACTCGCCGGGAGCCGCACTTCCGCCTACCGTTTCCATCTCGATTCGCCTATTCCCTTTACAAAATCCCTGCGCGCCACCATCGAGCACGGCCACGCCAACGCGCGCTCCGACAACTATTTTTCCGTCGCCTATTGGTATCAAACGGAGCCCCATGCCGCTCCGACCGCGCTTCCGCCCGTCGAATCGCGCGTCCCGCGCCTCTACCAAGTCGGCGGCCCCGGCAACGCCCCCAGCCCTCACTAGCACTAATTTAACGCGGCGATTTTACTGAAAACTGAGGACCGACTCTGAGGACTGGGCGGCCTTCACGCCCGCGGAATCGCCGGAAAATACGTCTCATTCAGAATATTCTGATGGTGCAGCTGATGCCCCGCGATGATGTACGCCTGCGCCCGCGCCGAAACCGGATTGTCGCTCGCCGTCCCGCGCCGCGTCCACGCCTCCGGCGCTAAACTCTGCACCAGCGTCATGGTCGCCGCGCGCACGGCCGCGAATTCCGCCGCTATGTCCGTCAGCGTTCGCTCGCCAAATGCCGCGGGAGCAATGTAGTCGTCCTGTTCGAATCCCGGTAATGGTGTTTGATCCCCGCGCGCAATCCGCAGCAAACGATACGCAAAAATGCGTTCTGCGTCGCAAACGTGTCCAATCACTTCTTTGACCGACCATTTGCCCGGCGCATAGCGGAAATTTCCCTCGCGCTCGCTTCGGGCCGCCAAAAGTTGCCCCATCAGCACGCGCTGTGCCTCCAGCACGCCGACAATGTCGTCACTCGCAATCAGCGAAACATATTTTTCATAATATGGGGCATACTCGTCGGACTGCGGCCGGGTTACGGGAGCGCGCTTCGGAATCATGCGCTGCATTATACTCCCGTCTGGCAAGCCTGAATCACTGCTGCCAAATCGCTGCAGCATCATAAACGGAGGCCGCATTGGCCGGTAGCTCTTCGCGCGAATCGAACACCCTGGCAAAACTAAACTGTGGCATAGGCTTCAGCCTGTGCTCTTCGCCGTTCGGAGCTCCCAATTGATCACTCAATTGAAATCCGCCCGCATCGCTTTCCAGGGCGAACCCGGCGCTTTCAGCGAAGCCGCCGCCATTCAGCTTCTCGGCGAATCCATCGCCACTGTCCCGCGCCCCACGTTCGACTCCGCCTTCGCCGCCATCCCCGAAGGCGCCGCCGACGCGCTTCTCGCCCCCGTCGAAAACACGCTCGCCGGCTCCGTCGTCCGCGTCTACGACCTGCTCGTCGAAAGCGATCTCACCATGGTCGCGGAAACCATTCTCCACATTGAACATCAGCTCATCGGCTGCCCGGGCGCCGCGCTCGCCGGTCTTCGCTCTGTCTCTTCACATCCCGTCGCGCTCGCGCAATGCGAAAAGTTTTTCCTCGCGCACCCAAATCTAAAACGCGTTCCCATGGAAGACACCGCCGGCAGCGTCCGCGAAGTCATCGCTCGCGGCGACAAATCTTTTGCCGGAATCGCCGCGCGCCGCGCCGCCTCAATCTACGGCGGCGTCATTCTCACCGAAAACATTCACGACAATCCCGAAAATTTTACGCGCTTTGTTTTGCTCGTTCCGTCCGCGCAAGCCGCGCAGTTCGCTTCGCCGGGCGCCAACAAAATGTCCATCGCCCTCCGCCTCGCAGACAAGCCGGGCACGCTCCTCGCCGCCCTCGAACCCTTTGCCCGCCACGTTGTCAATATGAATAAGATCGAAAGCCGCCCCATCCACGGCCGTCCCTTCGAATACCAGTTCTACCTCGACGTCGTGACCAACTCCGTCCCCGCCCTCGAAAGCGCCCTCGCCGCCGTCCGCCCCGCCACCACCTTCCTCCGCATCCTCGGCCTCTATCCCCCCGCCAACCGCGCTTGAAATCCCCGGAATTCTCATGGATCAATGCACGTGGGCCACATCGTCGTTCATGGAGAAAACATCTTTGAAGTCGGATTCGTAAGGAAAAACGTGGATCATCCAGGTGAACATATAAGGGTGGAAAACTCCCCGTTCGGCTGTGCAAGCCTCCTGCGTGTTTATGGAGCCGAACATGCCGAACTT
>WNFQ01001878.1_pt1 | contig 15086 bp, 16 predicted proteins | sample 5400171 | NCBI WGS metagenome assembly WNFQ01 (sample SAMN13153356, study PRJNA577476) | soil metagenome | isolation source: 20 cm soil under Madrone tree | place: USA:California | collected 2016-06-14
GCGCCCGGCCGATGGAATTCCCAAGGCGTCTTAAACAGCTCAAAGAACTCGACGACGACACGATGTTCAGCCTCATTGGCAACGACACCAATCATTTGAGCGACCGTAGAAGAGTAACTGGATCCGCCAGATAAGCTAACTTCGAGAAATGGTACTCGGTCGCCCTTACTTTTGCTCTTTTCTTTGCTTCTGCTCGTCAGGATCGGCGTGTTGGAGCATGAACACGAGAACCAGTAGGAGTATGAGACAAAGGGCGTCCACAGTATTCGACAAACGTTCTACAGAAGCTCGCTGATGGAATTCAACAAACTGAGTCGCTCGCGACTCCACGTGTGGGAGAGGTAAACCTCCTGGCCACGTTTCACCGTGTCCGCCACTTCCTCCGGATGAGAATAGGCGAACTCGATTTTGCGGGCGAGATCGTCTGCATTCCCGAGCTCGAAAAAGATGAGGTCATTGTCACCGAAATAGTCCTGAATACCCTTCGTTTTCGGCGCAATCACCGGTTTCGCGAGTGCCAGATATTCAAAGATCCGCGTTGGCGTATTGATTTCGGTGAAGATGTTGCGGTGGTTTGGGATGATGCCGAGGTCACAGTCCTCAATTGCCTCGACAATACCTTTGAGATCGCGCACGCCGAGATAATCGACATTCCTATCGAGTCCCCGTTGGCGGGCCGATTCCATTACCTGTTCGAAAAAGTCTGTTTGTTTGCCGCAAACTCTCAGCCGGACCGATGAAATTGTTTTCTTCACTTTTTCCAGCGACTCCATCGCCAGGTCGAAACCGTTCCGACGGACTAATGACCCGTGGTAGAGAATCACAAAAGGATTGGAACCGTTGCCGTTCCTTCCATTCACATCAGGAGCGCTACCGCGGCGGAAGCGGAAGATCTGGTCATCGGGCGAATTGATTACGACTTTGATCTTATGCGGCTGACAACTGCGTGAAGAGTAGATCCTTTTGCACGCCAGATTCACTGTGAGCGCGAGGTCTGCAAACCGGATGCTCGACTTCTCCAGCCATTTCAAAACTACGACGCTGAAGCTGTCTTCGGGCAGTTTAAAGATCGTCCGCATAAGCTCAGGCATTGGATCGTGTAGGTCCAAAACGATCTTTGCGCCGAGAAGTTTCGGAACGATAGCGCCGAAAACAAGGACGTCCGGCATGTTATGCACGTGGACGAGATGGTAGCGACGAGTAAGCGACCTTGAGGCGAGGTAGAAAAACGAGGTCAAAACAAATGCGACATACTGGCGGACGTAGCCGAGCTTACCGCCACGTTCACGCTTCAATCGGACACGTGTGACGTTGATATTGCCATAAGTCTCGCGCGCCGCTTCACCGTTGCCATCACGCAAACAGATGAGATCAACGTGGGCACCATGAGCTGCTAATGCCTCGGCTGCTCTTCTGGGCCGTGGATCCGCAGGATAGTGCGAGAAGAGCAGGACTGCGACGCGCTTGCCGCGCAGGCGATGAGTCCCGTCGGGTGCCAACTGGTGGCGTTTCCGCACACTCATCCTGGAGGAGCGAATCCGGACGACGTGCCGGGCTACCTCGTTCGGGAGCGCATGCCAGTATTCGCCTGCATACCTGGTTCTAACGTAAGTGAGGAATTCGCGGTAGAACGCGACGGGATAATCCGTTGCCGTCTGCAGGGAGCCATTGAAAGACATGTAATCCGGGTGCGTATCGAGAAGGACCATCCCGCCGTGCTCTGCGATCCAATCCAGCTTTTGCATCCAGATCTTCGGAGTCGTTTCGCGCAACAACAGGAACAAGGTTGAATCCTGCGGCAGAGTATACGGAAGTTCGACGTAGCCGTTTCGGACAGGGGCGGACTGATTGGTGATCGGTGCTTCGTGATTCGTCCCAGGTTGAGGAACCCAGAACGGAAACATCGTGTGACGGCCCTCAGGCTGAGGCTCGAACGGGTCCGTATCAAATGTCGATGCGTCGTATGCAACGTTCAACTGGTGCAACCAATCGAGCTTGTGCAACATGAACGCCGATCTAAATCCTACCGCTCCCCACTCAGCAAGATAGCGATTAATGCTAACGGCGTTCCGCCTGAACTCCTTGTCAGACTGGTAGAGCCGTCCGTCGTGTCGAAGGTCATGGATCCCAACCTCAAAGCCATTTTGCGTCAGTTCCTCTCGCAGCTTGCGAGGATCTTGGTAATCTCCTTCGGGAACAAAATTGAACGAGGAGCGAAATCCAAGCGCCATGTCGAGCTGCATCAAATTCCTGCACCTCTTCAAACCAACCGTACTTTCGACATCGTGTGTGAGGACGAAAGCGAATTTCTTGCCACCGGGCCAGCCTGGCCAGTGTTGAGGACGCTGCTCGGAGCCTGGCATGATCGGCCAGACACCCGTCGCACGCTTGCGAGTACGCAAGGCGATGCGGCGCCGCACCTCCATTCGGATAGTCCGCGGGATTAGCGGTTTTAATCCGTAATAAATTCTATTGCGCAACATGAGCGTGTGCTGAGAGTTTGGTGTCCCTGTTACTCGTATTCTTACTCATGCTCGTGTTCCGTTGTTGGGAACAGATATTGAATCAAGAAGTAGGAATATGAAGAAGAGCAAGAAACTGGAGAACGTCGGCAGCCCTCTTCTAACTAAGTCACGCAAGGAACTGGCAGCGATTCGCCCGCAAGAATTGGGGCAGCAGTGACAAGCGAGATGAACGCCGTTGGTCAAGACTCAGCATCGAGCCACTTCGGGACGTATGAACGCGCCTTGTTGACTACCACTGAGACATTGTTTCGCTCCGCGACCAACTTCCCGTAGCCGCGCTTTATCATCTCACGGCTGTTCTTTTCCGCCTCGACCACGAGCAAAAGCTTGTCCATGAAAGCAGCCATCCCCCATGTGGGACTCGTTTGTTCCAACGGGGGCATGTCAAAAATAACGTAGTCGAAGTCGCTGGCTTTTAGATTCGGCATCATATCGAAGAACCTTTTCAAACCGAGCTGCGCCGGTCCCGCATTGGGGGATCCCACGGTAGCCAGATAGAGATTCTCCGAAGCCGAGGCGATGGTACCATCTCGTTCGAGAGCCGCGTTAAGAGAATAGGCAGGCTTGCCACTGAAAAACGGGTGCACGTCTTGCGGACCCAGGTTCACATCGACAAGAAGCACCTTACCATCGTTCATTTCCGAAAGTGAGGCAGCAAGCCCCGCGGCGAGCGTGGACGTTCCCGCTGCTTCCGAAAAGCTGGCAACACCCACGAGCTTTGGTTTATGCGTCAATTGATTCAGTTCAAAATAAAGACCGAGCCGATCCCGGATTGCGTCACAGTAACGCCGCATGAAATGGCCGGGCTCCCAGGGCGCCAACTTAGAGTGGTGCCGTTTCGTCGCCAGCGCTCCTGGATTTGCCGGTGAACCCTTCGGAGGCAAGGCCAAATGGCCGTTCCGACCATTGGAGTAGGGTATCGAAAGCATGAGCGGAATGTGCAACTGCGTCTCCAGTTGAAGTGGTCGTCCAACGGTCCGGTTCAAGGCCAATCCCCTTAACAGCGCGAGTGCTATACCCAAGGCCATCCCGCCACCGGCCAGTCCAAGGGCAATCTTATTGCGCATTTTGGTTTCCAGCATGGGTGGAGAGGGCCGCTGAACCGCGCTAATGTTGGGCATTTTGGAGGGGTCCAAAGCCTCGTCGACGCGCGCCTTTTCGAGCGATGCCGCGAAATACTTGTAATTCGCTTCGTCCAACTCCCGTGTCCGTTCCAGGTCTTCCATTTGCGGACTCAGCTCCGAAAGCTGCTTCATCTTTTGCTGAATATCGCGAAGCTTGGTCTTAAGCGTCTCGACCTTTGCCTCGATGCCGGCAACACGAGCTTTTTCAGATATGGGGCTTTTTTCGGATAACGAGCTTTTTGCTCTCCAGGTCTTTGACTTACTCTCGGTCTTCTGGTTAGCCAGCGCTTGGTGTTCGGCAAGCTCAGCCTCGGCAGCATTAAGCGCATCCTGGGTTTTCGCCGCTTCGGTAGTAAGGGCCTCTGATCCTTCCTTAAGCGAGACAATCCCTGTCTTGTCCCTCAGCGACTTTAGAGCGTCCTCCGTTTGGCTTAAGCGCGCTCGAACCTGATCGGTTTGTTGGGTTACAAAATCGAAAGCGCCAGCGGAGCGGTGGACTTCAAGATGCTTAACGAAATAACGACTTAACAGTTCCTGCAAAACGAGAGTCGCGATCTGCGGGTCGCGATTTTTGTAGGAGACAAGAATGATGTTACTTCCTTTGCTGGAAATCACCTTCAAGCCCGAGCTAATGGCCTCGGCTGCATCACTTTCTGTTGCCGATGCTCCAGAGGCCGGGAGCAATCGTTTCAGACCAATTGCCCGGACGACCCGGAAGACCAGGTCTTGGGGCGGTGGCAACAATCGCTGGGGACCAATTGTCTGGGCGACTTGCATCGCGAGATCCCAACTGGTCAGGATCTCCATTTCAGCGCCGATCACTCTATCTCCTTCGCTGTTCGACGCGATCGCGGCTTTCTCTGCCTCGATCGGGTCCACGGCGCTCCTTTCCAGAACATAGCGCACCAGTAGCTTGGCCTGTGACTCGTAAACAGGCGGATAAAAGAAGTAAAACGCCGCCGCTGCGATGATGCCCACGACCGCGCAAAGTATGATTGTCCCCTTGCGCTTGAAAAGCGCAAACAGAATGTCGCTCAGGTGAATCCCCGAATGATGTTGTTGTATTTCTCGTCGAATTTCAGCCATAGTTTTAACCTTTAGTCGAGATGCGGATAGATCATTGAGCCCGCCAGCCGGTTGAACATCAGTGGCAACCTCCCAAAGACCTTCTTGTGGAGCCCCGAGTCGTGGGATCGGGCGGGAGCTAAACACTGACGACCCGATGGATCAACCCGGAAGTAATCAATTGTTTCTTCCTGCGTGTTCCAGGAAAGTTTGAACCGTCGCAAACCTTCGTTTTCCTGCTCGGTACGCCCGAAATGCAGTTTTTCCGCGCCGTTGTGCGCCAAAAACTGAATGCCTTGCCACATGACAAGATTATTGGCGCGCAATGCCTGAAATCGTTTATCAGAAGCGCCGTATTTATAAAGGGCGTTCCTTCCGAAGCGGAAGAAGATCGCGGCGGCTATTGGGTGCGGCCCATGCTGCGCGAGAACAATGAAACCGAGACCGCGGTTTATGATATGCTCGTAGATGCTCAGGAAAAACGACACCGGTTGCGGCGGGAGACCGTGCCGCCGGCGTGTTCGCGCATGAAGGTGGTAAAAATCATTAATGGCCGCGCGACTGCGGGCGACGACTGCTTTTACGCCGCTGCGCTCTGCCTTGCGGATAGCCCGGCGAACAGGGCTGGCAAAGCGAGTGGCCAGCTCCTCCGCGCCGCTGCGCAAATCCAGTGTATGCCCGTAAAATTTCGTGGCTGAACCCGGGGCGAGTTGCAAGGATTTGCTCCCCCGTATTTCAAGGTATCTCCAGCGACGCTCGTGCGCGAAACGAACCAGTCGATCTTTTACGAAACCCATCGCTACTGCATCAAAAATAAGCGGTTCGCACGCATCGCTAAATGGAAGGCAGACGCCGCGGCGGCCGGTGAACAGACTCCGTACTTCCATCAGCGGAATCAGCGCTGCCAACCTGCGTCTGCGGGAAAACTGAAGGTAAAGAGGCTGATGGTTATAAGTTTGTTGAAGCACCTTTGCCCAGGCGCTGGTGTGGAAGCAACCGGCACCGGGATGTAAGGCAACAACATGGTCCCAGCTCGGATCGTTGATAGGATCAAGAATCCGCATTTGCAGCGATTTGTCGCTGGTCTTCGGTTGCGCAAAAGAATCGTCGCCAGAGAGCGGCGTCGCTTCCATCACTTCCAATTGTTCGAGAGTCTTCAAAAACTTTTCCCCTAGACGAGTGCTTCCACACCAGCCGCTTCACTCACGCAGCTAGCGACATATTCGGTTTGCTCTTCGGTTAATTCAGGAAACATCGGCAAGGAAAGAAATTCTTCCGCCAGGTTCTCCGTGACCGGAAACGCGCCCTCCGTGTAGCCGAGGCTTCGACACGCCTCTTGAAGATGAATCGGAATGGGATAGTGCACGCCACAGCCAATTCCTTTCTCCTCCAAGAATCGCCGAACTTCGTCGCGTTCCTGCACTCGAATCGCATAGACGTGATAAACGTGCCGCGCATACTCCGCCTCGAACGGGGTGGCAACGCCTTCGATTCCCGCGAAAGCCTGATTGTATTGCAAAGCGCGTTCGCGTCGCAGCAGATTTGCTTCTTCGAGATGGCGTAATTTGATCGACAGGATCGCCGCCTGGATGCCGTCCATCCGACAATTCCAACCAACCAAGGTGTGATAATACTTTTGGGCCTGACCGTGGTCTCGAAGCACTTGGATTTTCTCTCGTAACTCAGCGTCGTTCGTCACGACAGCACCGGCCTCGCCAAAAGCGCCAAGATTCTTTCCTGGATAAAAGCTGAAGCAACCGGCGTCGCCCATCGTGCCTGCTTTTCGACCCTTGTACTCAGCACCGTGAGCTTGAGCAGCGTCCTCAATGACAAAAAGCCCGTGTGCCCGCGCGAATTCCAAAATCGGATCCATGTCCGCCGGTTGCCCGAAAAGGTGAACCGGAATGATCGCCTTGGTTCTTGCCGTGAGACTCTTCTTTAGCTCGGACGGGTTCATCGTGAACGTGTTTTCGTCCACATCGACAAACACCGGCCGAGCTTTGCAATAGGTAATGGCCTCGGCCGTGGCGATGAATGTGTTCGGGACCGTGATCACTTCATCGCCTTCTCCAATCCCAAGCGCCAGGAGAGTGAGCCAAAGCGCGTCGGTGCCATTGCCTACGCCAATGGCATACTTGGAGCCGCAATAGGCCGCGAACTCCTCTTCGAACCTTTCCACGAACGGCCCGCCGGCAAACGCGCTGCTCTCGATTACTTCGCGAATAGCGCCATCGAACTCGTCGATCAGGGGGGCGTGATGTGCTTTTAGATCAAGAAATGGAACTTTCATCTGCGTCCCTCCAGTGTCGGTCGCGGTCGAAAAAAGTGTTGATGCCGAAATCGTCATGCGTTCTCAAACAGAGTCGCCACCCCATTTCTTGCACGGCTTGGTCCTCTTCGCGTCCTCTTGGGTTTCCGGGAATGAGCCGATCCGTCTCCGATTGGCACGGGAGCCAGCACCGGTCCGTTGGGGCTGCCAAATATGAACGGCGCGCCATTCATCTTCAGAGAAGCCGAAGCTCCCTCAAGTACCCTAATCAACTCCAGGCCCTGGCGCCCACTAGTCATCGGCGCAGAATTAGTTTCGATGCAATCAATAAAATGTCGGCAGGCCAAAGTTAGCGGTTCCTCCTGCTGAAGGTGCGGGATGTAGCTGTCCCCGTAATGGTACGAGTACTGAAACTCGGCGAATGTGTCGTAGTGCGGCGGTCGCTCCACGCGGACATCGTAGATCCGGATCTTTTCGCGCGTTCGCAAATCGTCGTACACGATCATGCGTTGTGAGCCAACGATGGTCATTTCGCGGATTTTTCTCGGTTCGAGCCAGCTGCTCTGGATGGTGGCGAATCGCTTGTGCGGGAAGAGCAGCGACATGTTGGTCACGTCCTCCACCTGTGGGGTGACATGGGCGTTGCCCTGGCAGTTAACCGCAACTGGGAATTCGCCGAGGATGTGCAGAATGATCGAAATGTCATGAGGCGCCAGATCCCAGGCGACATTGATGTCCTTTTGGAACAAACCCAAATTCAAGCGCCGTGAATTAATGTAGCGGATGTCGCCGAGGTCCCCAGCCTGAACTATTTCAACGATTTTTCGTACGGGAGCCGAATACAGGAACGTGTGATCGACCATTAAAACCAAGCCCTTGCGCTCGGCGATGTCGATCAATTCCTCACACTCCTGAGAAGAAGTCGCCATCGGCTTTTCGATAAACGTGTGCTTGCCAGCGAGGAGGCTCGCCTTCGCCAGCGGATAATGGCTCTTTACCGGAGTGGCAATGACAACGGCGTCCAAGCTTGAGCCGTTGAGAAATTGCAGCGGCTGAGTCATGCCTTCGATATCCGGATACAGCGTGCTGATATGCTTTAAGCGCTCCGTATTGAGGTCGCAGACCGCTTTGAGCCGGCAGTCGGGAAGACTTCTGAAGTTGCGAACCAGAAGCGGTCCCCAATAACCGAATCCCATCACGCCTACGGTGACTGGTTTTTTCATAGTTTCGAGATGATTCCCGTCAGGTGCGCAAAATTTGCGTAGTGGATGAACGATCGCCTTCATATTGCCGCCCAAATGCTGTGGGTGGCCGGGGGTCTCGCTCCTGACGATTGCATTGCCCCGCCGGCCGGGATTTGAACAGTTGTTCGGCGATGACGGCGAAGGTCTTGAGCATGATTTCGAGGTCGAGCAAGATTGACATGTTCTTGAGATAGAACAGATCCATGGCGATCATCTCGTTGAATGTTGTTTTGTTTTTACCGCTTACTTGCCACAGTCCGGTCAGGCCCGGCAGGGCGTTCACGCGTTCCCGCTGCCAGGGCTCGTAGTTAGCAAATTCATTTGGCAGGCATGGCCGCGGCCCGACCAAGCTCATCTCGCCGCAAAGCACATTAAAAATTTGAGGCAATTCATCCAGTCCGCTAGCGCGTAGAATTCGCCCGAACGGCGCCAGGCGCGAATCGCCATGGGTGTCGAGCTTCGTCATGGCACAGTTGGCCCGCATCAACTCTTCGAAATACCGTTCGTGACTTTGTGTTTCGGTATTCACCTTCATTGTGCGGAACTTCCAAATGAAAAAATGTCTGCCGCCAAAACCAACGCGCTTCTGCCGATAGAAAACGGGACCGGGCGAAGAAATTCTCGTGATCAGCATCAGCAAAAGCATCAATGGCAGCCAGAGCGGAAGCGAAAGCAGAATGCAGGCAAGATCGAGAGCAGATTTCCACCCAGGCGCTTTTGGCTCGGACGCCACCGGCAGCCCGCTCCTAATATGAATAATCTTCGCCGTGGAGCTCACGACAAAGCTGCCGCCCTTGGTCACCCGGCCGACCCGGCAAGGTGACTTGCCACAGATTGTTTGGTGGAACTCCTCCAAACTGCCGTTACCCTTCTATTTTCGCAGGAATCTCAGAACGAGAAGGAGAAACCCGCATTTAGCTTTCCCTCTCCAAGGAAACGTGATCGAGGAGTAGATCCTCGAGCAGTTCACTCTCAGAATTCCGAAAAGCGACTGCCAAGACCGCAGGCCGATACTGGATTCAGGCATGCTGCGTTCTGTCACCGCTAAGCAAGAAGCGTAGCAGTAAGGAGGACGATTTGTCAGGATCGACGCCTCTGGAATTCGTTCAATATCCCGCACGCATTTTCCTACGGAAATTGGACGCCAAAAGTTCCAATCTTTTTTTTCCATGTACGAGAAACTTGCCTGCCTCGGACGGTCGGCGTGTAGCGGAGGATCGGCTAGTTGCCTAGGGAATGGGCATTCCGTTTAGCGTAACTGCCGGAGGCCGTGGCTCGTACGCAAGGCACGTCACCCTCTGGGATGCGCGATCAGGTGCTGCGTGATCTTTGTGCTGACTCACGCACGCGCGAAGCGTGGGCGATTGTGGTCGACAGGGAGATTGTTATGCGGCTTGGGTCGAACTGGCGGCGAGGGCGCCGCATAGATAGCGCAGTTCATCCTCCACCTCGGCAGGATCTGCTACCGTCTCAGCCACCTCATCGCGTAACAAAAAACGATAGCGGTGCCGCATGTGATAGAGCAATTTTTTCACAGTAGCTTCGGGAACACGGAGTTTCGCCGCCAGGATTCGATACGAGAGATCCTCCCGCTCGGCGCTAAGATAAGGGCTCAAGACCTCAAAGACTCGCAAACGACCTTTGCTCTCACATTCCTCACGGATCCGGCGAAGTGCGCGTTCCACTACGGTCGCGGCCCAGCCCGCATCGAAAACTTGTTCTGCAGGCCAAGAATTGAGCGCTTCGCTCGAAAGCGTCAATTCTGAAGGGGCCTCGGCCATCCAGGGATCCCACGAAACGAAGCTGGCGTCGCCCCCGCGTTTACGAGCACGGGTTCTGTCGGCGGCGTCATTTAGAAAGTTCTGAAGGGACTTGAGCAGCAGCGAACGGAAACGGCCCCGAGTGGGGTCCGCCCTCTGAAGCCAATCATCCTTAAGTATCTTGCCAAAGAAATCCTGCGTCAGATCCTCGGCGTCCTCGGCTGAGTAACCGCGCCGCACGATAAAAAAGAAGATCGGCCGCCAATAGATGCGGCAAAGCTCGGCCAGCGCCAAGCGGATTTGCCTCTCCCCACCTTCCGAATCTGCGCCGGAAAGGACTACGCTCCAACGGGTCGTGACGAATGCGCCACGGGTCGTTGTTTTCTCGTCTGCAGCTGAATTTAAAAAACCCTTCTGCGGCCCCGGTCCGTTAGTTTGGCCAAACATTGGTAGAACGTTTACATGGATAAACCGTATCGCTGGCCCGTTATGGTTGCCTATGATTGTTCGGAGCGCAAAGCTTTTCCTCGCGTCTGATCAACCGCAAATCCCAAGGACTTGCGCAAAAAGAAACCATATGTGCCTCGCCCGTTGTCGTTTACGCCAGGATTTTGTGGGCTTGATAACGCACATTGCCAGCGGTGGGCATTTTTACGGAAAATATTTCGCCGCGGTTTGTGTTCTCCGAAGAGATGCCGTTTATCTACCATTTATAAGAAATGTCCCAATCTGCCTTTTGAAACACGTGGACGTTATCACCCTTAACCAGCTCGCTGATGACCAGTGGGGTAGCGGTAGTGCCGGAAGTGTATCGCCACGAGCCATCTCTGAACTGGTAGTGCGCCCCGACCACTCGGCCTACGCGATCCTCAACAGGGAAACGCGACGCAACCTTGGTAAATGCCAATCTTCTTTTCTTTCAGGAGTAGTCTGATTGTATTCTCGCGGTAACCGCGCAATTTTGTTAGTTCTTGAAGATCGCTCTCCCCAAACGCTGCAACACAGTCATGAGTGAGACGCATGCGAGTGCCACGCCAACGATCTAACCCCGATGTAGGGAGTCAAGCGTGGTGAACGGCAGCGCGATGGCTTCGCCGCGTCGAAGCCGCAGTAACCTGCACACCTTTCGAAGGCCCGGTGTTTCCAGCTAGAGTATGAAATTCGGGTTTTGGTCGGGCGTTTCCTTCCACCCAGATATCAACCTGCTGGTTTGGCAGCCGCGCGGAATCCTCGACGAACCGCACGTCGAACAACTTATTTCCCTGCTCGATCAAACAGAAGATGAGGCCGAGCGACCCTTCAATCGTTACACCGACCTGTCCAGGTTGGACGCCGTCGAGCTTACTTTTAAATATGTCCTTCAGGTGTCGCTTTATCGCCGATTGGTCTACGGCGAGCGTTCAATCGTCAAGTCGGCCTTCTACGTCGTAGATCGCGCAACCGCGCGGCTTGCCCTTACCCACGCCACCATCACCGTCGATTCGCCTCTGCAGGTAAAAATCTTCCTGCACAAGAGCACCGCCGCCAAATGGCTTGGCGTCTCAGATACCGATCTTGAGCTGGACCGCTAAAGAGCGAGGTTTACATGGTAACGCCGCCCGACAGTAGCGATGCACATTCGGGCCGAGCATGTTCGGACAGCGCGGCCAGCATCGCAGACAGAGCTCGACGGGCGCAGATTCGTGATCGAGCCTGACGCGGGTGTAGGATACTACGTTTACGTGTTCGATGGCGCTCGGTGCACCCACGACTTTCTCCAAGATAGCTTGCGTCAGGCGAAGGAGTTTGCGTTCGAGGAGTTCGGAGTTCCGGAAGACGCGTGGCGCGAAGCTATACCAACCATCTTAACCAGATCTAGATGAGAAGGCGGAGAGAGCCGCGCATTGGCGCTGCGGTAGACTCGAAGCCTTATGAAGCAACAAAAGAAGAGCAGCAGAGATATCACGATAGGATTGGACCTGGGCGATCGTCGGCACCGGTTTTGTGTGCTGGATAAATGGGGTGGTCTGTTGGAGGAAGGAAGTGTTCGTAATGAGCGCGTTTTTCTGGCGCAGTTAAGCGAGCGATACCCGGGCGCGCTGGCGGTGGTTGAAGCTGGGTGTCACAGTCCTTGGATCAGTCGATATCTCCAGGAGCAGGGATGCCGGGTGTTGATTGCCAACCCGCGCAAGCTCCGGGCGATCTATCAGCACGAACGCAAGAGCGATCAGCGTGATGCGCAGATGCTGGCGCGCATCGGCCGTCTCGACCCGGCCCTGCTTTATCCCGTTCGTCACGGTACGGCGGAGGCGCAACAGGATCTGCTGCGCATCAAGCTGCGCGACAGCCTGGTGCGAGCTCGAGTGGCGGTGATCAATTCGGTGCGCTTCACTCTCAAGAGTCTGGGCTACACCGTGCGCAACCCCTCCAGCGAACGCTTCCACAAGGTAGCGATGGAAGGACTACCCGCGGCGCTCTGCCAGATGATCGCTCCCAGTCTCCAGGCCCTCGAAGAGCTCACGGCACGAATCAAAGCGCTCGAGGCCGAGATCAATTCTCTGGCACGAAGAAAGTATCCTCACGCGATCCAGCTCCAGCAAATTCCCGGCGTGGGCCCCATCACCGCGCTCTATTTTGTTTTGAAGATCGAGGACCCGACCCGTTTCCAAAAACGTGCGCGACGTCGGCGCCTACGCGGGCTCATGTCCAAAACGCGATCAAAGCGGGCAGAGCGATCCACAACTGCGCATCTCCAAATGTGGCGACGCCTACCTGCGTCGATTGCTCGTTAGCGCGGCGGCCCAGTACATCCTCGGTCCCCTTCGGTCCGCAGAGCGCTCTGCGCGCTTACGGCTTGATGCTGGCGGGCCGATGGAACCGCGCGGGCAAAGAAGCGGGCCACGGTGGCGGTGGCGCGAAAACTCGCCGTACTGCTGCTGAGTCTTTGGAAACACCGGCGTCCCTATCAACCTTTCCCGCTCGCGGGAAGCCGCTTGAACTTGCCGCAAACAAAAGAGGACCGACGATTCGGAACGATTGCGGTGCATCGCTTGGAAGCGCTATAAACGACTTCGATAACCAGATGGCAACGTTCCACCTTGTTGCGGTGAGCTTGGATCTAAACATGGACCGATAAATTGAGTCCGCATGGAAGCCCGATCCCAACCGCCACCTTCCACAACCACTTTAAAGCGATGAAATGAATTTCATTTTTCTCCTTGATGCCTTCTCATGGAGGCGATGCAGCGAACCGCTGGCCCAGCGCGATGACAGTAATTGAAATTCGACTGCCCCGTTGGGGCTGGAAAGTTTTTGAGACACTCGGGCGTCGAGCCTTTCGCTTGTGCGCGGAGAAGCCGTTTTTTACTCAGCCGCGTTGCGAGGTTGTACGAGGCCGTTTACAACACGATTTCGCCGGCTGATGTTTTGGAGGTTCATAAAACCGGCAACTAGTCTCTCCAAGAAGTTTGGACGCGGGCGAGCGACATGCCTGTGGCGGCGCGGCGCTTGTTCTTCAGCCTTCGTCTTCGCTTGGGCGACTGAATAATGATCGACAGGTTCAGGAACTGCCACCTCCTCCTCTATTTGAGGTACCACTGGCGCCCCATACTCAGCTCTCCACTCAGGATGGATCTTAACAATCGGAGCTTTTCCTTCGGCGGGAACGGCGAGCAAGATCGCAACCCCTCCGGTGATCCCTAAAATTGCAGCAAGTAAAGCGGATTTCATGTGGGTAAAGAGGCCGAAACCTTCGTAGAGTCGCAAAAATCCTTTGTCGCTGGCCACAGAAATTTCAACCGGCGGCCAGGCCTGCTCGGATGACTGCTGATATTAAGATCGCGTCGCGACTGCCGTTTGATTCGCGCAGACTACACAGTTGCTTTTGCGCACTGCGCAACGCGTTTCGCGTAAGCGCAATCGCTTCGCGAGGATCATCGGTCAATCGAGAAGCAAAGCTGTAAACAGCGGGATAGTAACGGGCGACCAGACTATCGAAACGTGAGCTTTTCGCTTTCATCGGCTTCCTTTTTTGATTGGTCGCAGTCCTTTTGCCTTTCCTTACTAGTTCTACGGAAATGGCGGAACGAAGTTCCCGAAACCAAAATCTCGTCGCTGTCCATCCAGCTATCCCCCTTAGCAAGGACACACAAATCCAGCGTTAAAGTTAACATTATTGTTGCCGATTCTGTCGCCGCGGCACTTGATAGGAAGGTACCGCAGTGTGTAAAAGGAAATTCCGCGCTTGGGTTCGAGCCTTGGCCAGAACAGCGAACCCACCTTAAGGAGGATCACGAATTTATGAAACACTCATTTTCCATTTCCTTACTCGTCATTGCTGGTCTGTGGAATGCCGTTCTCCCAGCGACGCCTGCAACGTCATCGGTGTAGAACGAATAGTGCAGGCACTGAGTGCACAATTGGCCGCGGACTTCGGCAGCGGCTTCGGCAAACGGAACTTGTTCAACATGGTACGATTTGCCGAGGTGTTTCCCGACAGAGAGATTGTGCAGGCACTGAGTGCACAATTGGGTTGGACTCATCTCCGCCAGATCATCTACCTGAAAGAGCCACTCCAACGTGAATTTTACGCCGAAATGTGCCGCGTGGAACGGTGGAGCACTCGAAAGCTAGCCGAAACAATTCAAGGCATGCTTTATGAGCGCACCGCGATCTCGCGCAAGCCAGTCCAACTTGCGAAGCAGGAATTGAAACAACTGCGGGAGGAGGATCGCATCACTCCCGACTTGATCTTTCGCGATCCATACTTGCTCGACTTCCTCGGGTTAAAGGACACGTACAGCGAGAAAGACATTGAGACGGCAATCTTGCGGGAGCTGGAGCGTTTTCTCGTGGAACTCGGAACGCACTTTGCTTTCGTTGCCCGGCAGAAGCGCATCACGATCGATAATCAGGATTATTATATCGATCTTCTTTTCTATCATCGCGGTCTGCGTCGCCTCGTCGCGATCGAGTCCTTGTCTGGCAGAAGGGAATGATCAAGTGGTAACGACGAGTGTCACGGCCGCGTCGGCACTCCGCGTTCAGGAAATCCGCAAAAGTTTTGCGGTCCCAGACGCGCCGGGCACCAGGCGGCTCGTGCTCGACGGCATTTCATTCTC
>WNFQ01001879.1_pt1 | contig 15078 bp, 15 predicted proteins | sample 5400171 | NCBI WGS metagenome assembly WNFQ01 (sample SAMN13153356, study PRJNA577476) | soil metagenome | isolation source: 20 cm soil under Madrone tree | place: USA:California | collected 2016-06-14
CCACCGTCAGAGAGCCCGCTGGTTCAATACTGTATTTTTTTCCCCGTCACCGCCTCGTATCAATGCCAATCCGACCACCGGGTCCCTGGCAAGCGACGTAAATCCAAACGTGAACAAGTCCCAATTCCTTCCAGCTCGCATTGCCCCTCTTTTCACTTTTCCTTTTCCTTTCAATTCGCCTCCGAGTCTCCTCTATCGCTCTCTGACAACACTGCCGCCACTGCGCTGAAAGGTGTGTTCGGATCCACGCTCGGAAGCGCCTGTCAACTTTTCGTTCGACTTGTTCATTTTTCATCGCCTCTCGTCCATCCTCCTCCTCTCGACCACCGGCGCAAGACAGCCACTCCTTCACTCCTTTCCTTTCCTTTCCTTTCCTTCTCTTTTCGGGCAACGACGGTCAGCTTAGTCGCCGCCACGTGCCACCAGTAAGCCCTCTCAACACAATCCTTAGTCTTTCACTTTTACTGACTTTTTTTTTTTTTCACATTTTCCTGTACGTCCGGCATGAGGACCATGCATATACCCACTCTCTCCCGACACCGCTCTTTTCATACCACCAGACTCGATTATCTGGTAGGGACTCAGATGGATTTAAGCACCCTCCTCGCTCGTCGAGGATGGCATCGCCAGTCGTAGTGTGTTTTCTTTTCTTCCTCTTTTCTCTCCCTCGCTGCGTTTTCGACTTCTCCCCCTTTCGGCACTCGTGCTTGGAATCGCTGTCGACAACGTGCCGCTTATCTCCAACGTCTCTCGTCCCCTTGTCGATCCCACATTCTCAGTCTCTCCCTCCCTCAAAAGCTCTCTTATTCTTTGTTATTCTTGGACGACAATACATTCTCACAGTACCTACCTAAGCTACAACGCGGTTAGTCGTATGCTTCTCGTTACGATTGGTTTTAGTTTCTTCCCTCCATACGAACAATTTCCTTCTACAGTATTCTCTATGCACCTTGTGCAAGGACTGGTACACTTGACCGTTACACTGATACCCCCTTCATCTCCACCTTATCGCGATCATGGATACTCAGAAAGTATATGAACCCGCCTCCTTGCTCGTTAAGTGAGGCATCGTATAAATCCCAGCGTGTGCTCATTCATTCTCTTTTCTTTTGTGCGCTTTTCTGTTCTCGTCGCCGTCGATCTTGTCTCCGTGGAATAGCTGTCCACACTGTCATCGTCCTTCCCTTTCTATCTGTATTCCCCTCTTTTTTTTCCCCCCCTCCTTATCTTTGGCAACACTACTACTCTTGCAGTGTCAGCGTCGGCTACACTAGAATGGAAGGACCGTGACTGTTGGAATTCCAGGATACCAATAATGTGACTTCGGTGACAAAGTGCACTGTCTTTTATCGGGTGGGTTCACGACGCGGGAAACCAAGCGCAAGCTCAGCAGGCAGCTGGAGTGGGCGCTACAAACAGCAATGGTCTCAGTCCAAGTTGGAAACAATGACCCACACCTATGCTTATTCACCCTTCTCCCAGCCCGGCGCATTATCCAGGGGAGCCCGATGAATGTAAAAAAACTCTGAAGGGGGCAGGACGAGTTCTTTAAATTTCAAATCCCAGTCCTTGTTGCAAGATCGTGCCAGCGGGCGTAGTTGAATATATATCTCTTATTTTGAAGGAAAATACTCATGATGTTAACGACCAGAAAGAGATTTGTCGGCTTGTACAAGAACTGGTACTACTGAGCCAAGGATATCGTCGTCCTGATCCTTCACAACTCCCAGAAGTGCAAGAAAACAAAACGCATTCCAAACCTTTGGGATAGACGAAATGGAAAGGGTTGTCTGACTTTGCTCGGTGTTCGGGTGTGGTAATGCATTCAACCATAATCTAACCCTCTGATTTGCCAACACAAGGCACTTGAGCGTTCTCGCCACCCCAGCGTCTCCTCCATCACTGCACCGCTCAGCTAGGGTGTCATGGCTGTTCGGGACAAGAATCGTAGTTATAAGCTCGATCAGAACACGCAGCTCGCTCTATTGTGGCATCATGACAACGAGGGGTTAACACCTTTCAAGCCTCTGTGCCTCGAAACCCAAATCTAGATGATGGGAAGACTGAGCCTGAGATTATGGTTTACAAACAGCCGCACACGTCACAATTCCGTTTAATTTCTTGTGGGTTATAACATGTCTATCGGTATATTAGTTATTACACACGTCCTGTGGCTGTTATTTCAGAGCGTACACCTAAATTTTCATACTGTAATTACTCGCCTTGCAGAGTTCCCGAGCATCAAGTTGTCATGATCGGGAGCCATTCCCCAAGTCATTGCCAGGTTAAAATGCTGGACGGTTGATAAAACCATATCGTCTATCTATCCGTTCAGAAAGAAAGCCTACTCGCTACGTACCTGATCCCCGTCCGGTCGGCCATTCGAGTTCGGGCGAAAGTCTGTTGCTCCCTTCTAAGTCTGGGCCAGAAAAATATGTAAAAAGGTGTACACACCGCTTGATAATAGCTTCTCCGCGGCGCTCTAGATCTGTCTGTTGCGTGCGCAAACGTTCGTTCGCTGTGGCATCGAGGCGACCACCAATGCGAAGGCGATACGCTTCAGCGCGGAGAGCCTGCGTGTCTTGACGGAGCGACTGCAGCTCGACCCAGATATCCTTCCTCTTCTCGCTCGAGACTTTTTCGTTTAGGGACGTAGTCATCGTGGAGTCAGTGCCGGAGAGAATGATCACTGCCCGAGTTCTGTCACGGTAAGCTGATGAGCGTGTGACATCTACGATCACGTGTTTTGTGACGATAACGCGCCGTACGTTTATTCACTGGTAAACACCACGGGCTGGTGCAGCGCTTGTAGGTCTACTGATACAGCCCTCACAGCCGTGAAACAACCAACGAACGAGGGTCATTTCTTACAAATGATCAGTCTTTCCCCATTCTTCTGAAAGCGTCATGTCACAAAATGTCGCTGAGACCTCAGTCGTTACGGGGGCCATCAAGCCCATCGACTCCCAGTCCGTCCATCGTATTACCTCTGGTCAGGTCGTTGTAGATCTACAGACTGCCGCGAAAGAACTCGTGGAAAACTCTCTCGACGCAGGTGCAACAAACATCGGTTTGTGACCCCTTGTCTCTTTCTATCCAAAAGCACCTCCTGACCGGGATATGGGCCGCTATAGAAGTCCGTTTCAAAGATCACGGCTTGAAAACTGTAGAGGTTATTGACAACGGGAGCGGTATTGCATTGGAGGATTACGAGACCATTGGTAAGCAACTATCGTTCGCACCCTCTTCACCTCCTTTGTGATCAGCTTCGTCATAGCATTGAAACACCACACATCAAAACTCGCTTCTTTCTCTGATCTCACTTCCGTCCTTACATTTGGTTTCCGTGGGGAGGCCCTCTCTTCTCTATGCGCGCTCTCTGAGAGCGTCACTATCACCACCACGACCGCGACGCAGGCGCCAATGGGCACTATTCTTGTCTTCGATAAGGCTGGTCACCTCACCAGTAGCAACGGGAAGGTTGCCCGTCAGGTGAGCATTGTGGTTTTCTGAATGTAAATATCCTGATGACAAGGTTACGAAAGCGTGGGACTACCGTCACCGTCACCGGTTTGTTCATTCCGCTTCCGGTGAGGCGGAAAGAATTCGAGCGTCACGCGAAGCGGGAGTTTACCAAAGCGTTGAACCTTCTCACGGCGTATGCGCTTGTTCCTTGTACCAGAGAGAACAATGGCGTCGTCCTGACTGTCTCCAACACTCCGGATGGTGGGTGCGTATCCATCGTATCCTTCTGATGACCCGTACTATCAACGGAGGAAGCTAATGGGGGATGTTCTAGGAAGAAGACCACGCAGCTCCGCACGGATGGCGCTACATCTATCCGTGCTTCTGTTGGAGCGCTCTGGGGTCCGAAGCAACTCGACAATCTCGTTGACCTCGATCTGTCCTTCGAAGTGGTACCGGAGAAGTCAGTGCTGCGACGCCGTCGAGAAGACGATACCAGTATTGGAAATCAGTACGTTCACTGTAGCTTGGAGCTACTCCCCCTTGTTATTTTGACAATGATCCGGATCTTGTCCCTGTTCCCACCCACTGGTTAGTCAGATACGTGTAGAAGGTCTCATTTCCAAATTTGCCCCTGGTTCAGGCCGTACAGGGACCGACCGCCAGTTCTTCTTCATCAACGGGCGGCCGTGCGCGCCTGCCAAGGTGCAAAAAGCGATCAACGAAGTTTATCGTACGTTCAATGCCAACCAATCCCCTTTTGTCATTGCAGACTTTCTCTTGCCGACTAGTGTGTGATTTCGCTAGCCTGCTCATGTGCTTCATGATAGGAGTAAACCTTATGCAGATTCGTGTGACATCAACGTGAGCCCGGACAAGCGAACTATTCTCCTACACAGCGAAAATAACCTCATTGAGGCTCTCAAGGTGCTTTCCCTGAATATATTTTAGGCATCTCATGAACCACGCTGAGGTCCGTAGGTTGCACTGACAGAAAGGTTCGACTCTGCACGGTCAAGCTTTGTTCTTAACGCAACGCAGCTCGCACTTGCACAGAAAGGGGAAGATACCGCAGCAGGGGAAGGTAGAACGACAAGTAGCAAGGGGTTACCCCTCTTCATTCCCGACGATGAAGACCAAAATGGTGATGGTATTTCTGCGAGAGCCGAAGACACCATTAGCATTGAACCGGATGGCGAACCAATGTCGATAGATGACACCAGCGCAACTCCTCTCACTAAAGAGCTACCTACTACTTCGCCATCGCATTCAGATGAGCCTATCTCGACTCGGAAACGGCCACGTTCTATTTCACCAGACCCTGATTCGGATGAGAAAACCCCATCTAAAATGGCCCGTTCTTCATCCCCAGCACCAACGCCTGCGTCTTCGTCCTCTTCTCAACGTTTAGCCGGCCCCGGTCGCACCCCGGCGCGCGTGGAGCAGATTCTATCCGAAAATACAAGTGGTAGCACTGGCAGCAGACGTGCGGTGCAGATGGTACTTGACACGACTGATGCGTCGTGGAACCTGAAGCCAGGCCAAGAGGGTCCTCCACGCAAACGCCTACATCCTGCGGACATCAGTGGATCTAGCTCCGGGAAGAACGCAAGAGCCAACATGCGAGCTCAGCTTGCTGGATTCGCTCGCAGTGGTGCTCGAATAGCGGAGAACAAGGAAGGCGAAGGTGACAGCGACAGTCCGGAGGATGAGGAAGAGGAGCGACCACGGGGCTCGGGTCCGAAGAAAATGGATGACGACGCTGACGTTACTGAGGCTGAGATATGCGACGAGGGGAAGTCATCTACGATGGTGGAAGAGACTATGGCCATCGACTCCTCGGAGAGCGAGAATGATGAACCGTCGAAACTGCAAAATGACACTTCGCGCTCAGCAGCAGCAGCCACTGCGGGTACTCCGAACTCGGCGCAAGCTTCTGACGACCTCACATCCGGCACGGACGTCCTGCTGAGTCCATCCTCAGAGGGTGGTGCAACTTCCCAGAGCGTTGTTCCTACTACCCCATCGTCACCATCCAAGGTGTCAGGCGTTCGGACGGAGATCGTGCGCACGGTCATGGAGGACGCAGTCTCGCTTGCATTTGATCTCGAACGCACGACCAACGCATGGCGCGCATACCTGGAACACAAGCCCTCCTCACAACCACAGCTTCCCCAACCTGCAGTCCGGTCCTCGGATCTGGAAAGCGCGGATTTAGGAGCAGACGACGAAAAAGCCACCGAGGCACTTGCGCGCGTGCTGTCCAAGGCCGACTTTGGTCTAATGGAGGTGGTTGGTCAGTTCAATCGTGGGTTTATTGTTACGCGGCTCTACAAGATTGGCGGAGAGGGTGTGGGCGCGACTGATGATTTGTTCATTGTGGATCAACATGCGGCAGATGAAAAGTATAACTTTGAGACGCTCCAGGCAACAACGCGGCTTGAGTCTCAGAGATTATTCACGTGAGTAGCTGGCTTCATGTTTAGTCTTGAGAAAGGCATGCTGATTTGCGGTTGTACTGCAGGCCGCGTATTCTGGAATTGACAGCTGCGGAAGAACTCGTAGCTCTAGAAAATATGACGGTACTGCAGCAGAATGGATTCGAAGTCGGGCTAGAAGGGGATCAACCAGCGGGGCGCCGACTGAGGCTGTTAGCGCAACCAGTCAGCAAGAACACAGAGTTTGACGTGCAAGGTAAGGACAGTCAATTTTCCCCCGCCTGTCAAATAAGTTTGTTACCCGATATTGACTTGGCATGGGGGGCTTGGGTTATTGGTGACGCAGATCTAGAGGAGATCTTGCATTTGCTTAGGGACCGCCCGTCAGGGACGCTTGTGCGCTCGTCCAAGACGCGCGCAATGTTTGCTATGCGTGCATGCCGCAAGAGCACCATGGTCGGCGCGCCACTGAACGCTAACCAAATGAGAACCGTAAGTTTTTTTTTTGTCTTTCTTCTACTTGTGCCTCTTCACATATCACATCCGTTCTTTTTTTGCTTTATTTTGACCGTGGAGCTTTTAGATCATTCGGCACATGGGAACGATGGAGCAACCGTGGAATTGTCCCCACGGTCGGCCGACGATGAGACATTTGTCAGACGTGGGGACGGTGGAGAGGAGGGAAGAGAGAACTGTTGACTGGGCAACATTCGTATCATAACGCGATGCTTGGTGCACTTACGTTGTTGCCTGCGATATGGGGATGTGTGCTGTATCTATCCAATTCTACACTGATCTGATAAATAAATTGGAAAATGCCGAGAGGCGTGACGTAACACTTATTGGTAATTAATTATTTCTGGCGACTCTCCTTCACCGCCTCGTCCTCGATGTCAATAAACCTCGACCCTGCATCTCCAAAGGCCGAGAATGATGACCCTGTTCTCGAGCTCGATGCAGAGGTTGACGAGGACCACTGTACTATCTGCTTGCAAGCTATCGTTGACCGTGCATTGATCCCGGAGTGCTCACACGAGTTCTGCTTTGAATGTTTGATGATCTGGTCTGGTAAGAAAGTCATTGAGTCTGCCGCATGTACGCAGTCAAATCTCCTAACAACAATTGAGTAGAACAATCTAGACGGTGTCCGCTTTGCGCGCAAAACATAGGGGACTACCTGATCCACCATATCCGCTCTACCTACGATTACCAGAAACATTTCCTCCCCCCACTCCGTACGTCCCCCCGTCCTTTTTCTCGTACATATGGAGCCCGTATTGCTCCTGTGACACACAGACGTCGTGAACGTGTGTGGGGTCTGCGCGGTCGTTCTGCGCAAGACGAGGCCGATGTGCTGCAGCGCGCGGTCAGTTGGCGCAGATGGATATACAGACACAATCTTTATGCCAAGGTGACATTCAGATATACTATATGCTCTGTGATTTTAATCGTGGTCGGAATTCTCCCTCAGCACGTCGCTTCGAACAAATATACGCGTTATCGCCCGTACCCCACCCCCTCACAGTTTGCGGCATCGCAGGATTTCATCAGTCGGATGACGATCTTTCTACGGCGCGAGCTTCTCGTGTGGCCCAATGCCGACGTAGAGGTGTGTACCTGCATATTATACTGTTGTTCCCGCTCCCGTCTGTCGTCCACCCACCCTAACTATGTCACTTCGAACCATGGCAGTTCTTGGTGACCTTTGTGATTTCTCTCATGAAATCTATAGATATCCGTTCCGAGAGCGCGATCAAGCTGCTAGCTGAGTTTCTTGACATGGACACTCAATATGTAACCGGGGGACGACACGTTAATGCGGAACATTTTGCGCATGGTCCGTCCGGACGTTTTGGGGGCTGTCCTTCTTCTTGCGCTTTGGTCTCATCCGTCGCCCCCTTTTTTCTTTTTCAGAAATATATTGCTATCTGCGCTCGCCGTACAGAGATCTCGGCGTATACGACTCTGTTGTGCAAGTACGTACGCACTGCAACCACGATGACATGTGTGCACATGGCTGATTCTCGCTTCGCTTAACATAGTATGATGCCCCTCCGGGTATCCCTCCTCCCCCTTCACACGAACGCACGCGTCGCTGGGAATCTGGTCTCAGGTCGCAATCATCACGTTCACATTCCCTCAATCTCCGGTCACCTTATTCACATTCTCATCCTCCTTCGATTCGAGAATGGAATATGCGACCCGAGCGCAGCCCCGCACTCCCAGGCGAACACAGTTCAAGGGGACCAAATGGCTCACACAGCCCGACTGAGGTTTTGCATGTCCATGATAGTAGTGCCTCATATCGTTCCCATTCACGCACACGCGTCAAGAGTAAAGGAAAGCGACGAGCCTCGACGCATTCACTCAGTCCTCATGAATTAGACATGAGCTACCGCTCTCCAGTATCCCCCCACAAAAGAACAAAATTCCCTGAAGTGTTGGTAACTCCGAACTTGTCACTCTTCGAGAATATTCCCGAGAGAAACACAACCGTGTCTTGCACGTCGACTGGTGATGTGCGAGAAGCAAGCCCTTCGGTGTCCCAAGTCCCTGAAAGTGATTCAGGGGATACTCCCGTCGTCTCGCCGCACCTTCCCGATGGGAACCCTAGCATAGCATGTGCAGCTCATACCACCAATGATCGCCTCTCACCCTTAAACGGTCTCCATTCATTGAACGATGAAGTAATTTCAAGTTCGAGTTCTAATTCCGAGACGCCTAAACCTCTCACAATTAATACTAATCAAGCCCGAGCCAATCCCATGCGCCGACCGCGGTACCGTAGTCAACGCGACGCCATTATGGCTCATCTTCGGGGGTCCGTAACGACGCCGAGACGTAGTACACAAAGCTTGCTGGCGCGTATGACGGACCAATCAGCTATGGATCTCGACGTCGTCTCTGGAGATGATGATGCTGACTCGGACGTTGCCAAACGAACAGTCGCCGGGACGCCAATCGAGGAAGGGCCCGTGAATCCATTGACATACCGTACAGCCGAACGCAGTTCCGGTCTCTCTGACAGCGACGATCCTCCTGAGGGATCCAGGAGGGAGGACCCGGAAGATACAACGGCGACGAGAGCTGGTGTGCATCTTATACAATTCACACAGGGTATGATATTTGATAGGTCCACTTCCTCGCAACGCGGGCGCCTAATAGCGTCAAATTTCGTTAACGTCTTTATTTTACTATGTACAGAAGTGCCGCAACAAGAACCGCCTGGACCCACCCCACCGCGTAGTGGTATTACATCTTCATCTTCCCACGCGCATTTACTTGACAAGCTATATGACGATGACGAGAAGGCTACCACTACGGAGGCGCGCTTACGCACACAGGTACGGCTCCGCGCGCGCCTTGCCGCCGAACGCCGGCTTGCACACGAAAACGTTCACGATGATGGAGTCCCAATACGAGCGCAGTGATAAGTTTGAGCTGAAATTTTACTGTGCCCATACACTATTTTTCATCTCGCGACGTACTGCGGTCCTTGGGCGCCCCGGTCCTTGGTGGTGTGTCACGGTGGTACTGAGCCTGGGCCTGAGCCTGAGCCTGAGCCGGGGAGATGGTCCGTCGTCGCTGTGGCGGCGGCGGTGTCGGCGTTGTGCGGTGTCGGGTGGCAGCTGAGTGGGTCATGGGGTTACAGTCAGTCAGTTACAGTCAGTTACACAGTAGCTTACAAACTAGCAACGCCTTTTCTTCCTTCGCAGGGGAACAGGAAACGACCTGTCATACAGTAAAGCGTGTGTCCTGTTACGAGAGTAGTACTTGGAAACAAACTGCACAGCTGTCAGGCCACCATCGACAAACAATGCGACAACTGAATAGAGTCGGCCTGGCTGTGCCCTCACCCACCACTTGAACGGGCGGGCGGCGGGAGGCGGGACGACTCGGGATGGCGACAGGTTGGTTGGTTGCGTTGCGCACTGGAATAATGCATATGTTACCGTGGATTTGATCATGTACGTATGGTGCGACGGGCGGGTGTAGGAAAAAACAGAAACTTGAAATAACAGAAACAGAGTAGAAAAAATTTAAGATAATCATATACACTGTGTGGGTCCTCTACGAGGGAGGTCTGTCAAATACTTGTACTAGTAAGGGAATCCTGGAGATTGGCAACGATACAAACAAAAGGAGGTAGTTATAGTGACGCGTGTACGATAATTTGAAAAACAAGGAAGATAGGGATAGATAGATAGATGATACTAGGGTAATGTACTGTGGTAGTGCCAGTTGTGATGATTCAATATAGTGGGTGTGTAAAGTGATGTGAGACGTATTTTGTTGGGTTAGTATGTATAACCTGAGCCAAGCCAGTGTAAATGTAAATAACAACGGCTGCAGTAAGTAACAACGGGTGCATTTGTTGCCTTTTCTCTCGGCTGCGGCTGCGGTGTGGCGGTGTATATGTGTACGTGTGTGTTTTCGTGCATAGACAATGTGCTCGGATTAAGCAGCAGTTAGGGGGTAGGGGAGCCAAAGGGGGAAAGCGAGTGTGGGTAACCTGATAGAACTTGGGCTAGGAAATAAGGAGAGTGTAGTAGGATCTTTAATCTATCTATCCGGGAAATAAAAAGAGCGAGATTAAATGATAGACGATTTTGCATGCTGGACGGAGACGGACGGACGGGACAGAGAGGAACAGAGAGCAGACGAAAAGCAAGACGGGTGAGCGTGGGTAGTAGTAGTAGTAATTGTAATAGTACTAGAAGAGATAGCGCGGCACCGACATCATCATCAGATCAGAACAAGGGAGAAAGAGAGAGAGAGAGGGATATACCGGAATCGTCGTAGCAAAGGACCAGAAACAAAGAATGAGAGTCGTTCATGAGAAGGATGTCGTTAATGTTGGGGGGTATCGATACGCATCGGTGGTGTGCCATTGGACATGCTATCCGTACCCAGGCTCCCACTACGACTGCCCTCGCTCGCCGCTTCGCGAACAGGGTCAAAGCGCCTCGCTCGAGAAGATGAGGAAGAAGTTACAGAAGCAGACGCGGTCGCGTGAGCAGGCACGGGAGAGATCTCACCACCACGCGATGTGGAAGAAGAAGTGGAATGGAAAAGACTCGGAAGTGCCCGATCGGATGGCTGCGAGTGTGAGAAACGCGTCGGATCTTGGTGCGAAGGCGGAGGAGGCAGAGGCAGAGAGTGTGGCGCAGGAGGAGAGTAGCGCGGAAGAGCGGAGCGCTGTGACTGCTGTTGCACATGGACAAGGACGTGTGCGTGTGCATGCGCGTGTGTATTCGTATGCGGTGATTCAGGTACGTGAAGCGGGGGGATTTGAAGGCGCGGGAGATCGCGATGGGGAGGCACAAGGAACGACAACACGGGAGTTTGCGGACGAGACCCGGACATAGATGCGGAGGCGGGTGGAAAGGGTGAGGGTGGCGAAGGCGGTGACGATGACGATGACGATGATGATGTGCGTTGAGATCGAGGTCTTTCACTGCTGGTGTTGCTGCTCAGGCCAAGAGAGCGGTGGGAAGAGGCAGTCAGGGGACGGAGGGGCGTCATTGATGTCGGGTATTGGTTCTGACTGCCGCCGAGAAACGAAACGCCACCTGTTTCCGGGACCTGTAGATGCAAGGGGGGAAAGGGATGATTAAATGTGAAGTCCCTTGAGGGCATAACTCGGCGTGCGCTAGAAGTCGAGCTAATAGAATGGACGTCCCTCATTAATGGTGATCGTGCTCGCGGACTGGGATCGGCGAGTGGTGCAAGCGTCTGCATCTGTGGTTGTTGTCGTCGTTGAGGCGTGTGTGGGAATCGCGGCGGCGGAGGAGCGGCAAAGGAGGATGATGAACTTGTTGGTGTTGATGGTCCTCCTCCAGGGACGCCTGGACCAGATAGACGGCCACTCGAGCTGGCGGGCTCGTGCTGCTGCTGTTGCTGCCCCCGATTCGCGTTGAATTGAACGAAAGGCGCTGAGGCGGGATGTGTCGTTGCATACAGGTCATCAGACGGTAAACTGAGGGGATTAACCGTGGAAGTTGCCGATGCGTGTAAAAAAAAGGGAGCGGCGGGCACATTAGGAAAGGCGCCGTACTGCGGTGGGCGCGCGGGCGCTGCGGGTGAACCCTGATTCTTGCTATCACGCGGCCGCCGAGCCTTCTGACGCTGATTCTGTAAATTGGGCATCGGGTAAGTTCGTTCCTTCTCTGGGCAGAAAAACAAAGAGTGCCAAGAGATAGATACTCGCCTGGAACCAGACCTGGAGAGTGAAATGCAAGACCAAGGTTGAAGTGATGGAGATCAGTGAGACGAGTGAGGATCAGGAGATCGAAACGCACCTGGACTTTTCGAGCACTCAACCCAATCGACCGTCCGACTTGTTCACGCATGGCTGTGGTAGGAAAGCGGGACTGGAAACAAACAGAGATGATTCACTGCGCTGGTCCTAATCGGAGGTGCTTACCTGGGCAAGCAGAGCATGAAGCACGGCAGACTGGTGGGGCGTGGTGAGTGTGCGCGTTCTCTTCTTCTTTACGGGGGGTGGGAGTTGAGGCATCGAAGGGGATGCACTGTTGGCGAGCATCTTGTCCTTCACCTGCCGGGTATTTTGGGCGCTTGACGCGCCGCCGGGTCCCACGTCCGTCTCAGTATCGGTTATATTCTCTATGCCATTTGACGATGCATCGGAGCGCGACTGCACGTCTTGATCCGAGAGTCGACGTTTCATGGGTTGGGGAGGGATGAATGAGAGATGGGGAGGAGGGGGGGACGGGGAGAGGGAGGGGGAAAGGAGAGATCGAGACGGGAAGGAGAGGTAGATATTTGAGGGATCGTGACAAGGACGAGGGATTGTCCTTCAGGAAAGGAGCGGAAGATTACGGGCGATTATAATAAGAGATTGGACCCCCCGTGCAGGGAGGGGAAAGAGGAGAAGGAAGCCGAGGAGATGAGAAGCGCTCTCGCCGGATAATCACTTCATTTTGGAGCAGTTCACTGCCCATCGTTTGGGTCTGGGATCGGGGCTCCGAGATCCCCCTCAGGGTCGTCATTTGCAAAACCATCCGGGGGGGGTAGAGAGACGTTATAGCAACGAACATGTTCAGAGCAGAGGAGCGCTCGGTGGCGGTGCACTGCCTCAGTCAGACGACAACGGGCCCTGGGATGGCAAAGCACGCTCGGCTCGCAGGCGACTCCATCATCCCCAGCGACCGCGACGGGCTGATCCCAATCCGACCTGGGATCCGCGTGCACAAGCCTTGCCTTTTTCACATGCTTATTCCCCCCTGGGCCGAGGGCTTCCATTCCCTGTCTGCCATTTTACCTTTCCTTGTGCCAATCTCACCACGTAGAACGAAACCCGCATGCTCAACGTACCTCTACTGTACTCGACCTGTGCTCTGTGATCAACCCTCTCGACTGCGCCGCAACTTCTTAATAGATCGCACACAATGGTCCCCGCGCAGAATCTTCCTTTTTTCACACACAACACAGCTTTGCATGTCCACAAACATGGCCATAAAGGTTCCGACCCCTGGAACGAATAATGAAAAAGTTCCGTCAACCAGTCGTCTATTGATGATGGCGTGGAAAGGTGGCGGCGTCTGCGAACCGCGATGGTCGGCGCATCAATTGTCTAGATGTCGTTAGCATGTGGTGGAATAAAATTCAAAACCCCTCGCCACTACCCATGTGAAGGGTAACAAAAATATAACAATACACGGGTGATTTCTCTCAATCGTCCAACAATTCTCTGGTGGCGCAAACAGCGGAAGCTTGAAATCCACGTGGATTACAATGTACCTTTTACCCCGCCCGCTGGCGAGGGAAGATTCCGGGCGCACAAAACTTCCGCTCTCGAGTGAGTCACTCATGTTTTCGCGTTCAGTGTTCAAGGGATCAAAGTTCTGCATATGATCGGGCTTTGGCAAATTCGGGGCACTGGGTTTGATAAACTAATTTCTTCTTGGGGCCAAGCTAACGCCGAGATCATCCCCGCGGTATTGGGCACGAAGTGACCTCTTCTGCAAAACTTTGATAAACTTTGTCGCACACCCCTTGCCGCTAACTCTAGTTTGCCTTGGCTCTTGGCGGGAACACCCGTATGTAACAATAGAACTCTGTGGACATCTCAGCTAGGACCGTGGTAGGCAGGGACAACCAAGATCAATTAGCCTTGCTTCAGGGAACAATGAAAAGAAGATCGGTTCTCTCAGGAGGATCGTGCATTCTTCCAAAGAAAAGCATCAGGTTCCACACCTCAAGGAGAGGTGGTTAGTAAAGTTCATGATGGCCATGCCAGCTAGTCGCAAAGACGACTGAACTTGTCAAGGCGGACGCAGTAGTATATATAGAAGATCTGACTAGGGTGTGTAGGGCGTATCGCTTAGAAAATTAACCTCGAAGAACTACAGTACTTGTCAGAGGGTATGATGCCTAAAACGTACATAACATAGATGTCATCAATTATCAAGAAGCCCTCGGAGTTCAAAGCATGGAAAATTGAGTCACTTCTTCATAGAATATAGAATGTGAGAAGAGTACACCCCTTAACGACGACAAGGTTCGGGGCGGAAGTGAAAGTGTGGGTACGATTTCATTTCAAGCCTCTTCCGGCATGCCCAGAGGTTATTGTTGTTTGTACAGTAACTTGGGGAAGGAAAGTCTAAAGAGCATGAAGGTGGCAATCGACTTGGAAACACGAACAAGGACAGCAGACCTGGGGGGGTGATCTCAATTATGCTATAATTGTAGTTGCTACCCCAGTATGCCATGGTTCTGAATGTCCGAGTCGCTGGCGTCGACAAGTGCTTGGCCAGCTCCAGTTTTTTGGGTCACAGCAATGTCGCAGCGCTCAGCTCCGGGCGCACCGCAGCACTTTTGTCGCCAACCCGTTGAAAGAAGTTCTTTCCGAGTTTAGACGATCAAGAGGTAAAATTAGTTTCTACCCCGTCGGAGCCTCTCGGTCGCCCGACGCGGGTTACAAATTTAAGCCCGACCGCGACTGAGTGTGATAGAAGCACCTTGGATAATATTAAATGGGGGTACAAGTAGAACAGAGAGTTGGGGGGAGGTGTCAAATTGTTTTTCTTTTTTTTTTTAGGTTAAATTATGTTGGAGGAGTTTTCGAGAAGGAAGAAGGGAACGGCTCGGACGTTTTGTGCGCAGCTGCTGCGCAGTTTTTGGAGTTTGGGTTGGTGACAGCTGGACAGCG
>WNFQ01003746.1_pt1 | contig 15075 bp, 10 predicted proteins | sample 5400171 | NCBI WGS metagenome assembly WNFQ01 (sample SAMN13153356, study PRJNA577476) | soil metagenome | isolation source: 20 cm soil under Madrone tree | place: USA:California | collected 2016-06-14
ACGGAGGACTTCTCCTTGATCATCGCGCACTGTTTCGCGATTCGACGAGAAGGATTAGCGTTCAGGGATGTCTACCAGAGTGCAGGTTCCGGGTTTTGCAGCGTTCACCGCGTTGGCAATCTGTTGCATCAGGGGACGCCCCAGGGTCCATCTGTTTTTGCTGAGAATCACGATCGCCAATTTGCGGCCCTTCCGATTTTGTTGGGGAGGCAGATTTGTGTCGGTCGTAAGAAGCACGTCAAACCCAGCTTCCTCGGCCGCTTTCAACAAGTCACCGTTGCTCAATGTGTCCCACCCTTGTGCTCTTGCTTCTTTAACGATATGGCCTTGCAGCGCGCGGGGGGAATGCCCCTGGGCGTTCCGTGGTCAAAGAGAATGCGCATTAACGGCGAATCGGAGCTTCCAGACTCCGTGCTGCAAAGTCCAGCACCGCGGTGACCTGTTCCCGAGTCACGTCGAACTGTTCCATGATTTCCTCGATGCCCAGGCCATCCTCTAGGTTTTCAAAGATTGTAGCCACAGGCAGGCGCGTTCCACGGAAGACCCACGCCCCGCTGACTTTTCCGGGCACATTTTCTACTGCCGCACATTTTGTCCAATCCAGTGCCAGGCGCGCCTCCTTAATTCCGTTCTAGCTGAAAGTTTAGGGAGCCTGCGTACGCGTGTCAACACACTCCGGAATTTCCCGAGCCTGTCAACGGACTTCCCTCGCTCTACGAGGGAAGGCTAGTGCTTTTAACCAAAGAGTGACAAGTTCGGCTGTGCCCTCACCACTGCATTACCTAGAAGCTGTTGCACAACCATAGACAAGGCCCTGAAATGATAGTGGTTGCGTGCGTCGAAATGAGGGATAGGCAAAGTCAGCAGTGCCGAAGGAGGGGTAATGGCGCGGTCCGGTCCGTTGCTGACCGAAGCGCAGTAGAAGAAAATCGCGCCCTTGCTCCCCAAGCCGAGTAACTACCCTCTTTATTGCCCTCTCTTGAGGGTATTACCCTTTCTCCGCCAATGGGCTGACGGGCCTCCACTGAGGCAAGTCACACGGCCCTTCTTTTGAAGCTGACGCAACACGCGACGAACCATGTCACGGCTCACGCCAGGACACGCACACTCCAACTCCCCGAGCGTCAATTCCCCTGGGAAAGCACCAACTGCGGTTTCGACTAGGATGGTTTTTGCTCCCCGAGGAGACTTCAACTCACTAGCGCGTTGTTTGAACTCAACGTAACCACGCCGCAACACACCAAGAAAATAATTGAGCCATGGAATCAGGTCGTGCTTTCCCTCGTGCCAGCCTTCGGAGCTTTTGTGTAGAGCTTCATAGTAATCATCGCGGGATTCCTCAACCAATCGTTCCAAACTAATAAAGAGTCCTACCTCATATCCGTGCTGATACAAACCAAGAAGAGTGAGCAAGCGAGATATTCGCCCATTGCCGTCGCGAAAAGGGTGAATGCAGAGGAAGTCGGATACCAGCGCCGCGACGGTCACCAGTGGCTGAACCTCTTGCTGATTTAAGGTCGCTCGGTAGGAAAGGCGCAGTTCCTCGATGGCAGCCGGTGTGTCCGCAACGAGAACCGGCCGGAAACGAATCGTCGGCGCCGCGTTCTCGCGGAACTCGATGATTTCATTGTCCTACTGCTTCCACTGGCCTGCGTCTGCCGCACCTTCATGTGTTACAACCAGCCCGAGGACTGGGTATTCGCCAGTCTTTGGACCAAGGGCAAGCAACCTCTGTGGCCAGATAATCTCCTGAGGCGTCGGATTCAGCCAGCGGCGAGGCGTGTTGGAATCAGCAGGCGGGTGGGATGGCACACATTCCGCCACACGTATTCCACGCTGCTGCGCGCCAATGGTGAAGATGTGAAGGTCGTGCAGGAGCTGTTGCGTCATGCCAACAGCAAGATCACGATGGATGTCTACACCCAGGCACTCTCACCGGCCAAGCGCAAAGCGCAGGGCGGTGGTTAGAATGATCTTTCCTAAGAAAGTGGAAAGCGCTGCGGTCTTATCGGACAGTTTTGGACAGTTGCGTCCAAACCCTGACTCCGATAAGTAATTGAAAAGTATGGTGGGGACGACGGGGCTCGAACCCGCGGCCTCTGCCGTGACAGGCAGTTGCAATAAATCTATCTTGTTGGTCCGTCTAGCTTTGTTCTGCGTCATGGTACACGGTTTTGGACCTAATTTGGCAGTTGTCGGACCCAAGTTGGACCCAATTCTTTGGGGTGAACCCCTGAGACGGCACAACTTTGGAACATTTGATGGAGAAGACCTTCGACCCATCCATCAGGAGGTAGGTGCCATGTTGTCTCAATCCTATCGACGGCCATGCGGTCATCCTAACATGCCCGTACAAAACGGTTGGCCAGTTGGCCAATTCCAGCCCAATGCGAATTTTATAACTGACGCCAAAGCAACGACTTAACTATTCTTACCTGCGGCTGTTAACCGAAATGTTGGAGGTTCGAATCCTCCCCGGGGAGCCAAACCTCTTTGATCTCAAGAAATTGCAGAGTTTAGGTAGAGCATTCGGCTCTCGGCCGAATGCTTGAGCATGTGAAGTGAAATTCCGCGTGCGGAAGTTGTTGAAGGGAAAGTTCTTCAGGGACTCTTCTCCAAGGCGAACAAAAGCCGTCATAGAGATGTAATACTGCGTTTGGATTTCTGAGCTGCAGGATCGTTGTTAGTGGCTGCATCGTGACCGTGCACATCAACAAGGGCTTTTTTGTCCAGAATGGTGGGTACGAGTACACCCTAGTCCTGGGTGTCGGCGCGTTAAGCGTCACGTTCACCGGCGCAGGCTCGCTATCGCCCGACGCGCTGCTCGGACATTCCATGAGGGGCGCATTGTGCGGTGTGGCGGCATTCTTCGTCGGTCTGCTCGGTGGGGGAATTCAACTTGCTCGACGACCAGCGCCGCAAGGCGAACCGCAAAAGAATCATGTACAGGTTTCTGACTGACTTCTGATTGAGGCCATCGTCTCAGGGAGGTTTTATAAATCTAATGAAACGGAGTTTTGGGTTACTGCGGCATGTCCTACGCGACGCATCTGAACGGTGGCGACCAATTGTTTTGGGTCGTACCGATTCAGCAATCTGCTAGTTAGAAATGATGTGTCAGAGCTTATTCAACCCGTCGAGGGCAGCTACCTTGTAAGCTTCGGCGAGAGTCGGATAGTTAAACACCATGTCCCGGAAATATTCCACCGATCCGCCATAGAAGAGCACAGCCTGACCGATATGGATAATTTCTGTAGCGCGCTGCCCTAAGGCATGCACGCCAAGGAGCTTATGCGTTTCCGGATCGAAAAGTATCTTGAGCATTCCGGCCTCGTCGCCGAGCATCATGCTCTTTGCCAATTCGGAGTACTTTGCGATTCCCGCCTCATACGGAACCCTTTTTGCCGTTAAGGTTTCCTCAGTCTGGCCCACCATCGAGACTTCTGGAATGGTGTAAATCCCGTATGGAAAGAGGTCGGGCATCTGTTCAAAGGGAATTCCAAACATATGATTTGCAGCCCGACGTCCCTGTTCCATTGAGGTGCTTGCGAGTGCGGGGAATCCGATGACGTCGCCAACTGCGTAGATGTGCGGAACATCAGTCTGAAAGAACGCGTTCACTTTGAGCCTACCGCGGGAATCAGCCGCCAATCCGGCCGCTTCCAAACGCAGATGATCACCATTAGCTTGACGGCCGACAGCATAGATGAGAGCGTCGCCTTGCGCTTTCTTGCCGCTCTCCAGTTCCACAAAGACACGATCGCGTACCCGGTCGATCCTGACGCCTGTCACCTTTTCCGCCAACCGAAACGTGACACCCAGCTGGCGCAAGTGATAGGACAGCGCTTCGACGATTTGCCGATCTACAAAGTCCAGGATGGCCGCTCGCTGGTCAATCAAGGTGACATCAGCGCCCAACGCAGCCATGAAAGACGCGTACTCGAGGCCCACGACACCAGCGCCTACGACGATGACCTCTCTCGGTAGACCACCCAAGTCGGCGAGGTGATCCGTATCCACAATGCGATGGTTGTCAACGGGAACGTCGGGGCTGTGAGCAGGTCGCGTGCCGCAAGCGATCAGGATCTTCGCAGCTGTGAGTCTAATTTCTTCACCGTCACTTTGAACTTCCACGGTATGGGGATCTAAAAAATGTGCGTTGCCTTGATGGATGACAATTCGGTTGCGCTTTAGCTGCGCTCGAATTACCTCAGTCTCGCGGGCGATAATGACATTCACACGAGAGGCGACATCTCGCACTGAAACGTCGATATGACTTCCGGACCCATTGCCGTAAAGGGCCTTTACGGCAAAGCCGGTAAGCTGAAAGATTGCCTCACGTATCGTCTTGCTCGGGATGGTACCGGTATGGACAGAGACGCCTCCGATCATGTCGGCGCGGTCTATGATGCCCACGCGCTTGCGCGCCTTCGCTGCTGCGATAGCGCCCTTCTGGCCAGCCGGACCACTGCCGATGACAACAAGGTCGTATTCGGATACGGTCATCTAGAAGCCCTCGATTCAGGAATGTGAGCCCTGCCCCGTTCTGTGGAGGTATGTGATTACCTGCTCAGCATTGTTACGGTTTTGTTGGCTCTGCCTCAGTGGGCTCCTACCGGTTCTCTGTCGTTTCCCATCTGATCCACTTGAGATCGAGTACAAAAATTGAGTAGAAGACCGGGACCAACAGCAAGGTGATGAAAGTAGCGACCGCGAGACCGCCGATTTGGGCATAGCACAGAGGTTTCCAGAGCGGGCCGCCTTCGAGTGCGAGAGGAAACAACGCAAGGATCGTTGCGCTCACGGTGATCATCACTGGTCGAATACGCTCAATGCCGGCATCCGGAAGAGCGCGCTCCAGCGGTTCGCCCTTTTCGTGCATCTCCTCGATGAAATCGAACAGCACGATGACGTGACTGACGATGACCCCGATGAGGCTTGCTACTCCAAGAAATGCCATGAACCCGAAAGGCGTACCCATGATCGCCAGAGCAATCAACGCTCCCATCGTTCCGTACGGCGCGGCCGCAAACACAAGCAAGGGCTTGACGGCATTCTTGAATTGCACCAGCAAAGCAAGGTAGATGCCGACGAGAGAGATGAGGAGAACGACGGCAAGATTCGTGAATCCATCGACTTGCTTCGCTCTCTCGCCCGCGATCTGCATTTGATATCCCGGAGGAAACCTATTCTGAAGATCTTTCAAATTGGATTCGATCGGTCCAAGAACTTCCGACGCAAGCACTCCAGGCGCCGGAAAGCACAAAATCGAAATCGTGCGAAAATGCTCGCGTCGTCGTATCCGGCCCGTTTCCAGAATGTTCCTCACGGTCGCAACAGAAAGTAGAGGAACTCTAGTGTTCTGCTGCGAGGAATAAACATAAAGGCTCTTGATCTGCGACAATTGAGCGCGATCTTGCGAGCGCAGCCGGGCCACGATCGGGATGCTTTTGTTCGCCTCTTTGAAGATGCCCACTGGCGCTCCGCTAATCGCGGCGGCGGAAGAATTGGCTACATCAGCGTTCGATATGCCAACCAGGTTCGCCCGATCCGGATCAATCTCAATCTTTACCTGCGGGCTGTCGGGACCCCAATCATCCCTCAGCACTGCAATTCCTGGCGCTTGTTGAACAACATTCATTGCCTGTGACGCTAAGGTCCGAAGCGTTTGTACATCCTGAATTTCCGTTCGGGGGTCTGTATCCGCTTGGCCCGAAATGAGAATTTCGACGGGAGTTTCCACTGGATTCGTTTGCAATTGCCGCACGGTGATCCATGCTCCCGGCACCTGTTTATTTAATGCGGTTTGAAGAGGTCCGATAAGCTTTGGGGTGGCCTCTTTGTCGCTCACTTGAACGATCACTTGCGCATAGTTCGTCTGGGGAGCCTCTGGAGAAATGGAAAACCAGAAACGTGGTCCTCCGCCCCCGATGAAACTCGTTATCGAAGTGAGGAGATTTTTCCCCGATTCGTCCTTCGAGATGATTTTTGTCGAGTCTTCAACAACCTGGCGGACGACCTGCTCCGCCTTCAAAGCAGTATCATTTGTTGCGGTCAGGGGCACATCGTTCGGCAGCCAAATGTCGAGGTAAAACCAATATTGGACATCTTCCGGAAAGAACTGCTGCTTCAGATGCGAAGCCGTATATCCCCCAATCAGCAAGAAAATAAGTGAACTGGCGAACACCAACCACCGGTGCTGAATGGCGCGGCCCACCAAGCGGTTGTAGAAACCATAGAAACCTCGCTGTCGCTTTTCCTCCACTGTCAGTTCTTTCCTTTTCGGCGGCCTCTGGATGTAGTAACCGAGCAGTGGGACAAATGTCATCGCCACAACCAGAGCACATAGCAATGCTGCCGTCATCACAATGGGAAGACTTCGAAGAAATTCCCCGGTGTTCCCCGTGAGCATCAGGAAAGGCAAGTAGGCGATAATATTCGTCAGCGTTGCGAAAAAGATTGCCGTCGCCAGCTTGGTTGGACCGAGCCACGCCGCAACGGCACGCGGCAAGCCATCGGCAAGACCGCGTTTGATGCCATCGCCGGCCACGACGGGCACATCCACCAACAGGCCCAGCGCAATGATCAACGTTGCTACTGAGACCTGTTGTAAGTCGATTCCCAACATGTACGAAACGCCAAAAGTCATTGCGAGCGTAATGGGGATTGCCAGGGCCATGATAAGTGCCAGACGCCATTCCCAAAACCCGATGAAAGAAACGATGACGACAAGGAGGATCGCTTCGTACAAGGCACGCAGGAATAGATGAATGTTTTCTTTGACCTGGAGCGGCTGGTCGGAGGTATGCGCGATGATCAGATCTCTCGGAAGAATCTTGTTGATTTGAGCGAGCTTTTCGTCGACAGATTGGCCGAACGCGGCGATTTGCCGCTGGTCGCGCATATAGATCGCAAGCGTGACAGAGCGGCTACGCTGCCATTGCCCCTGAGGGTCTTCCCACGTGTAGTAGTTCAAGTATTGCGCGGGGCTCTGGTAGCCGCGACTGATTTCGACAAGGTCGCGAAGATAGATCGGTGCGCCGGTCGACGAAGCGGACACAGCTATATTACCTATTGCGTCGATATTTTCGAATTGACCGGAGGGGTTGAGAATGATTTGCTGCTGGCCAGTCTCGAACGCGCCGCCAGGGGCAATAATGTTGCGAGCACTGAGCACATTTCCAAGCATCGCTGGTTGCAACCCGTACGCAGCTAACCGAGCTTCCGAGTACTCAAGATAGACCGTCTGCGGCAATACCCCTCGCCTTTCAACCTTGGACGTTTCCGGCGCGCCTTGAACCGTGCGAGCGATCAGGTCCGAAAAGTCGTCAAGATCGGCGTAACTGTATTTGTCGCCTGCGACTTTAGCCAATCGCTCGCGAGTTTCTTGGGAATCGCGGATGATAATCGGTTCCCAAGCGTCGGGATGCAATTCGGATCGCTGCAATTGCATCTGAAAGAAAGTCTGGATGAAGGTGTGGATCGACGAGTCGTCTTTATTAGAGACACCATCTATGGCGATAAATCCGTTCCCCAGTATTAACTGGGGTGCTTGTATGATTCCCGCTCGTTCGGCCTGCTGCTCGAAGAGTTGGCCGGCGTCCAGTATTGCCTTGTTTGAGGAAAGTGACTGAGGAAACGAGTAGACGATTGTGACCGGCTCACCTTGCTTCTTGAATTTCTTCGCTGCTCGAGCAGTCTGAATGGCCGATTGAATCCCTCGTGCGCGGATGTCGATCTCGACCGAGTCCGCTTTTGGACTGGCAATGGTTAGCATCAGCGCAGCGGTGTCTCCAAAATCACTTTGGAACAAGATGGGGCTGGCACCCGAAGGGAGCTGGCTATTCAGTGCATTCAGCTTGAGGTTGATATCGCTGAATTGCCGCTTTACATCCGAGATTTCTTCGGCAAGCTGCACGTAGACGAAGGCGTAACCAGGAATCGAGACAGAACGAATTCCATAGTCCGCGGCCGTTCCGGGATGGATGGTCTTATTTTCGGCGACGGCGTCTTCAATCGGGCGAGTAATATATTGCTCGACTTGCTGCGCGGTCGCACCGGGCCACGAACAGGCGGCCACGGCCACCCTAACCGGAATGTCAGGATCTTTTCGTTGTGGCATAGAATGGTAGCCATACCAGCCCCAAACGAGGACGCCGACGAGCAGGACCCAAGAAACTTGCGGCTGCTCGACGAAAAACCTTGGGAGGTTATGTGTTTTTTCGATTCGATCCTGGTCGCTTCTATGTGCCATAACCTCATCTACCTATGGAATGACTTCGATGGGTTCTCCATCTTTCAATAGTTGAGCTCCGATAGCGATCACCTTCTCCCCGGGTTTCACTCCCGCGACGGCAATCGAGCTCTCGTGAGTCGCGCCCAACTGTACCTCGCGCAGAGTGGCAGTCCATTTGCCGACGCGTTCTTCTGCCACCATCACCGCAAACCGGCCAGCTTCCGTGGGATATGGAACGATGGCGCTAAGTGGAACCGACGGAGCCGATGAATGAGAATTTTCGCCAAGGCTTAACGAAGCGATCATGCCGGGCTTTAGATGGCCGCGAGGGTTAGCGACGGTCACTTCAACGGCGAAGACCCGATTTCGTTGATCGGCACTGGGTGAAATACTTGTAACCTTTCCTACAAACGGAGTCAGTTCGTCCTGCAGCGCAATGCTCAATTGCTCTCCCAGACGCACACGGGAGAGCGCATAATCGGGCACGCCAAACGTTGCTTTTACAGAACTGATGTCAGCAATCGTAAACGCGGCAGTCGACGGCGAACCAAGACTCCCCAACTCGATGTAACGATTCAGAAGGACCCCTGAGAAGGGCGCTTTCAGATCCATATCTCCCAGGGTCAGTTCGGCCTGGCGAAGCGCTGCTTTCGCGTTGTCCACTGCAGCCAGGGAGGAATTGAATCTTTGCTGCGACTGGTCGTAGTCGGGTTTGGTGAGACTTTGTGTTGAAAATAGGACTTTCGCACGCCCGAAGTCTTGACCCGCTTGACTGTGCTGTGCCACAGCCTGATCGAGCTGGGCCTGCGCCTGCGCTACTTGATTCTTCATGTCCTCCAGCCGAACCTGCGCAAGCACCGTTCCCTTTTCAATGTAGTCACCTGTTCCAATGTCGCGAATCCGTCCGTCCGCCCCTCGCACCTGCATCACTTCCGCCACGTAGCCGGAGGTACGAAACGCAAGGTCTACTTGGGTATACGGAATAATTGAAGCCGAATAGCGCAAGGTTTCGTCGCTCGTTTGCGCCGTAGTCACGACAGCGAGACGAACCGGTGTCGGAGGCCGGGAAGGTATTCGCGATTCTTGGCGACATCCGCCCAACACTCCTGCCGCGAATAGGAAGACTAGGACCGGAGGCCTGTTCCAACTCCGCCTCGGTTTCATGAAACGCATCACAGCTCTACTCCTCACCAAGTGTTTTCTGAAAATCTGCGCGCGCGCTCCAATATTCGAGGACTGCTTGACGGTAGTCGTTCTCCGCATTGGCCAGGGAAGATTGCTGCTTTAGCAAATCACTCAGCAGCGCCGATTGCTGCGAATAGACTTCCTCTTGGTTACGCAATTTTTCCTTCTCAACATCACGCTCGGCCTCTATCACCGCCAAGCGCGCGCGAACTTCTCGCAGATGTCTAAAGTGTGAGTCAACGTCGAGAAGAATCTGCTCACGCGTGTCTTCAACGGAGAGCGCCGCCTGCTTTTCTGCAAGGACGTCTTGTCCAACGTTGTGGCGCTTCTTTCCCCAATCCCACAGTTGCCAAGTAAGCAAGGCTCCAAGAGAACCGATGTTTTGGGGCAGGAAGTCGATATTTGCTGTGGTCAAGTAGTTCGCTTGGATGGCAATGTCTGGAATGTAATGCGTTTTTTCGATTTTGGTTTCCAACTTGGCCTGACTCATACGATTTGCCGATTGCTTCATTTCCGGGCGATGTTCGAGCGCGGTCGCTCTGGCTGTTGTCAAGTCTTGATCTTCGGGAAACGACTCTGGGGCGGATTCCACTGAAAAATCAGTCTCCAGGTTTCGTCCTAGGAGGTGGTTAAGAGCTTCCTTGCGATCTGCGAGAGTGTCCTCGATTGTGGTCAGCTGATAGACAGCCTTGGCTACTTCTGCCTTAACACTCAGTTTGTCAGCCTCAAGCGCGGCTTGTTGACCTAAGCGCCGCTCCGTGAGTTGTTGGAGTTCGTTCAGATATTTCACCACCGATTCTTGCGATTCATGCTGGCTCTGCGATTGGAGAACATCATAGTAAGCTCGACGAACATCGTTGGTTAGTTTCTGTCCGTGTTCGTCGAAGGATAAACGTGCCGCATCGACATTGAGCCGCTGCTCTGAGACGAGAAGATGGATACGGAACAATTGTGTAAGTGGCTGGGTCGCAGTGAGCGAGGCAATCGCTATTGGACGAGCGGGCGTGTGAAGATTCGTGTTAGATCCCGGAATTGGCCCAGTTCCTGGAAATGTGCCGAACTGGCCTGTGTTGATTGTGAAGTTCAGCGGGGCAAGCAACTGTGCCGCGAGAACAGTGGCGTCGAATCGTGGATAAAACTGGGTCTTCGCCTCGCTCAATGCTTCCGTTTGTTTGCCGATTTCGAGACCAGACTGCTTCAGTGCTCGATTATTGGAACGCGCAATAGAGAGCGCTTCGTCAAGCTTCAATACCTCTCCGTTGCTGGTTTGCGCGTTTAGGCAAGGCGATAGGAGAACCGCTGCAATTAATGGGACGGTCATCGGTGACATGCGCACGTCCATCTTTCGAACGCACGTGCCCGGCCAATGCTCCGGCCAGCGGCAAAGTCAATTGATGTTGTTGGTACGTGAACGTTTAGATGTACGGGATAATTGGACAGCGGTATTCGGGCCGGCGGATCAGAAGACAGAGATCTGGCGCGCGCGCCAGATGTCCGTCACAGCGGCGGGCGAGAGATTCCTAGCCTCTGCATCTTGTAGGCGAGAGAAGTTCTCTTGAGGCCCAGACGGGCTGCGGCTCCATGAGCTCCTCCGACGATCCAATTGCTTTCGCGGAGAGCTCGCACTATCTGTTCTCGCTCAGCTTGCTTCAGCACATTACCATCTCTGAGCCTACAAGAATTTCAGCCAGCGGCACTTTTAACGATGGACCGGAAGTTAGCAGGGCGGCTCGCTCCATAAGGTTTTGCAATTCCCGGATATTACCAGGCCATGCGTAGTGAGAGAGCGCATCCATCGCGTCTTTGGGAATGCTCTCGATTTGTTTTCCCATCCGACGAGCGTACTTGTTGGCGAAGTAGCGGACGAGAAGCGGAATGTCGTCACGACGTTCTCGCAGCGGCGGGACATCAATCGGAAACACCTTCAAGCGATAGTAAAGGTCACTGCGAAACTTCTTTTCCACGACCATTTGACCGAGATTGGCATTCGTAGCCGCCAGCAATCGGACATCGATCCGTTGTGTGCGAGTACTGCCCAGTCGTTCGAACTCCTGTTCCTGGAGAACTCGGAGGAGCTTAGGTTGTAATTCCAGAGGTATATCGCCGACTTCATCTAGGAACAGCGTCCCCTTGTGCGCCAGTTCGAATCTTCCAATCTTTTGGGCTATAGCGCCAGTGAACGCACCCCTCTCATGGCCAAACAACTCGCTTTCGAGAAGACCCGAGGGAATGGCCGCGCAGTTCACCTTCACAAACGCCTGACCCTTGCGAGGGCTCAAGTTGTGAATTGCGCGAGCGATCATCTCTTTACCGGTACCTGTCTCGCCCTGGATGAGGACCGTCGAATCCGCCGGCGCAACGATTCGAACGCTCTCAAGCACAGCTTTCAGCCTCGAACTTTTTCCAATAATCTCTTCGAAGTTCTGCTCAAACCGGATTTCGTCTTCCAAGTAGAGCTTTTGCTCTACCAGCCGTTCCTTGGCTTCAGTTACTTGCCCATATTCCAAAGCGTTTTCTACCGCGATGGCGATCTGGCTAGCTACCTGGCCGAGAAAATATAGGTCTTCTTCGGTGAATGCGTCGCCTCTGAGTCTGCCCAGATTTAAGGTCCCAATTGCGCGACTCTGCCTGATCAGGGGTATGAAGCACAAAGACTTGAAACCCTCAGAAATCCGGCTTTGAATGACGGGATTATCCAGCCACTCAGTAAACGGGCCATGGAGCGCCAAAGGTTTCATGGTTCGAAATGCTGTGCCATAGGGCGATCCCTCGATCGAATAAACTCCCTCCTCGTGGAGGAATCCTTTTCCCTCCGGGAAATCAAGCACGTTAAGTTGCAACTGCTTGTTCTCCGCATTCGGCAGCGCCAAACTCGCGCAATCGCATTGCATTACTCGCCGGATACTTCCCGAGATGGCGCGCAGCAGGTCGCGGAGCTGCAAATTTGAGACAACCTGATTAGTGACTTCGAGGAGCAACTGCAACCGATCTTCCGCCTGTTTGCGCTCGTCAATATCTGTATGCAGGCTCATCCAGCGGATGATACGGTCCTCCGAGTCCCGCAGCGGGAGGCAGCGTAGCTGGAACCAGCGATAGGCTCCATCCGCGCGGCGCAGGCGGCATTCAATTTCGTCCGGCTGCCCGGTTTCTTGTGTGTGCTTCCACGCCTCGATCGCGCGAGCCAGGTCATCCGGGTGAAAGACGTCGCTGCTGGCCCAGCCCCTCAATTCCTCAAGAGTCTTGCCGAAATAAGCCAGGTTTTGTTGATTGACGAATTCGAGTTCGCCTGCCGCGGTTAAAGTATGAACAAGGCCTGGAATGCTATCGATTATCAGGCGAAAATTAAGATCGCTCGCACGCAGAGCTTCCTCAGCACGCTTCCTGTCGTCAACATCGGTAAGCATGATGCACCAGCGGATGATGCGCCCCTCGGCGTCCCGCAAGGATTGGGCGCGGGAGTGGAGCCAGCGGAATACGCCGTCCGCACGTCTGGCCCGGTGTTCCACATCATATGGCTGTCCGGTTTCGACGGAGCGGCGCCACAGATTAACCACACGCTCGCGATCATCCGAATGGATAAGTGAGGTCCAGTCTGGCATTTGTTCAAGCGATTGCCCAAAAAACTCCAGCATCTGGCGATTGACGAATTCGGGTTCGCCTGTCGCGGCCCTTGTACCCACAAGGCCGGGGATGTTATCGACGATCAGGCGCAAACGCTCTTCGCTCGCGCGCACAGCTTCCTCAGCACGCTTCCAATCTTCAATGTCAGTGGCAACACCGTACCAGCGAATCACGCGACCACTGTCATCCCGCAAGGGTTGAGCAACGGTACGAAACCAGCGGTAGACATTATCGAACCGACGCACACGTTGGTCTACAACGCACGGATCACCGGTTTCGACCGAATGCAGCCATGCTGTTTTCGTTCTCTCGACATCTTCGGAATGGAGTACATTAGCCCATCCAAAACCCACCAAGTTCTCCTGGCGTTCGCCGGTGTAGTCCACGATCCGCCGATTTAGATATTCGAGCTTCCCATCTGGACTTGCACACCAGGCGAACGCGGGCATGCTATCGACGATCTGGCGAAAACTCTGTTCGCCATTTACCGACGTGTCGAGCGCTTTTTGAACCGTTTCGCTCATCGGTGTCCGGTGGTGCCAACGTAGTTGATGTTCAACGTTTTAACCGCGAGGGCATCTTCGCCCTAGGGCGATTCGGACCTGGCTCAGCCTTGGAGTGGCCAAAACGTCGTTCCTAGAGTTTCGTGGGCCGACCTACAAGATACACCCGAGCGCATGCCGGAGTCACCAGCAGCAAGAATCAGTTAAGCCCCTCGATCCACTGCGTTGCTTGATCTCTGGCAAGAGTGCCAAACCTCCGTCTCCACATGGTCCGCCTCGCGTACATTCCGCGGCGCAAAACATGCATCTAAAAGCTGTCGGAGCAAACACATGGAATTAGTTCGAGTACTCCGCTCTTTTTTGGCTCCTCAACTGCCATACCTTTCGTCGGCCGAATCTGGCAAGCAGGCAAGGGCGAGTAGTGCTGAAGATCACTGTCACCGATTTGCCCGATGAGCAGAGGTGGTCCTTGCAGGGTCAGTTAGTCGGCCAGTGGGTGGCCGAGCTCAAGTCGAGCTGGAGAGAAGCACATCAAGCAGAGGACACTCGGAGATGCATCGTTGAACTGATTGAGGTGACATCGATTGACCGAAATGGCGAAGCCGTTCTGGCTGAGATCATGACTCAGGGTGCCGAGTTCGTCGCAAGCGACGTGTACACAAAACATCTACTACGGAATCTTCGAAGCGAGATGAAACATCGTCGCATGAAAGGAAAACAAGACGACGGTGAAACTGATTGACGAAGTCAAGGGAGGGGGCCAAGTATCAACGGCTACCTGGAGAAGCTAGCCATCGGATTGGCTCCACAACTTTTTTTGTGATGGTCGTGTCAATGTGCCAGTGTGCCAATAAAACTGTCTCACCAAGGGGTTCACCCCGGGACTTCGCAAACTGTGCACCAACTGTGCACGAATCCAACGTTTTCGTACTGCTGGGGATAGCCGTGAGCGAAAAGCAGGTTCCCCGATTTGGTGGAAACGCCGGCAGTTAGAAGTAAGAAAAGGAGTTGTTAGAGTCGAGTTCGGTCCGCCCAAGGCAGGCGCGCTCCACCGTAGTAAGAACGTAGTATCAATTGTGGTGAATCACGGCGAAAGTCGAATAAAACATGGACAAGAATCGAGGAAGTGGCTCTTTGGATTTCACTGTAATTCGTTAGCTTTCCTCGATTTAGCTTAGCTCCGGCGAATTCTGATTAAAATACTCCGTTGGCTGTTAACCGAAATGTTGGAGGTTCGAATCCCCCCCGGGGAGCCAACTCCCTTGTCACCCAGTGAGTTCCGAGCATTTTCAGGGAACTCCTCCCTTCCGCAATGAAATGTCGAGTGCGCGAATCGCGATTAATCTCGATCAATGAAGACGAAACCACTTGGACGGTTTCGCTGTTATACGTCCGAGTGAATCATTTCAGAGTGCGCCTTGATACGGGCAAAATCACGAGAGGTGAAGTCAGTCGGCGGCAAAGGAGGTCCTTCTACGCGTACCCCACTACATGACGAGTGGCCCCAGGAGCACAAGTCCGTCGGACTCA
>WNFQ01002546.1_pt1 | contig 15072 bp, 10 predicted proteins | sample 5400171 | NCBI WGS metagenome assembly WNFQ01 (sample SAMN13153356, study PRJNA577476) | soil metagenome | isolation source: 20 cm soil under Madrone tree | place: USA:California | collected 2016-06-14
AGGGAGTGGCGACCACGCTGCCGCCGACATATTGGCAAACCGGCGACACCAACCAGATCGTTACGCGTTTGCGCGCCGAACTGTTGCTGCTAGTCCTGCCGCGAATTCTTGGAGTTGAACAGACCGACCCGCCAAAAACTGGCGAAACTGTCGAAGATTACCTCATGCGCATGCGGGCGGCCGCTGTCGCGCGTCACGATTTCGAATTGCTCAGTCGCACCATCTCGGCAGCAAGGGAGATCAGCTCCAGTATTGCTGGGCCGGGCCAGAGCTTGATCGGCCAGGATTACACCTCCTTCCTTTACTGGCGCGAAGGTCAAAATGCCGAGCGAGCGAAACGCTTTTTTGAAGCGGCGCTGGCGTATCGGCGCGCGTTGAGCTCAGCCACACCCGCCATTCCAGTTGAGTTCATTGGAGAACGATTGGACGCGATCGAGAAAGAACATCCGGGGGAGTTTAGACAGGCGACTGACCTCATTCGAAGATACGATGGCCGTGACATTACGCCGCGCCTATACGGAACGCCCGGCGGATTGACAATCCCGGCCGTCAGTCCACGACCGACGCCGCTGCGAACCCCGTCACCAACGGCATCACCAACGCCATAACAACATCGACGTTCACTCTTTTGCGACCTTCCCGCCCCAGGAAAGAACCTTCGCTTTCGCGCCGGCGGCTTCTGCTTCCTTAATGTTGCCGGCGCGATTGTAGAACAGCGAGAGACTTGTCCAACCGATCTGGTCGTTAGGCCGAAGCTCCACTGCTTTTTTTCCTGCTTCGATTGCTTCTGGAAAACGCCCCAGTTTCATCAGCGCCATACCGAGCGCGTGCCAACCGTCGAAAAAATCCGGGGCGATCTGAACACAACGCCGGTATTTCTCCACTGCGCTTTCCAAATCGCCGACGGCGAGATCGCCGTTCGCGTCATCAAAGATTTCGTCGAGCGTATCCACGCCGGCTTAGCCTTTTGCAAATTGCACGTTGGCCGCCTGCTGCCGTTCGCGCAGCCATTCGTAAAAAACAATTTGTTCTTTGCTACCTAAGAGCCTCTTTTCAAACGCTGCTTTCTTCTCGCGATCGTTTGCGTCTGCCGACGGCTCGCGCTTCTCCAACACAGCGATGAGTCCAGTGTTGTCCGCGGGGAGAAAGTCGCTGATCTCGCCCGCATTCAAGTATGCTACGGCATTTTTTACCGCCGTAAGATCGGCCTGCTCCTTCTTCAGGTCTTTGTCTTTAGCCTCCGTTGATTCGTCAAACAGCGAAAACGGCGGAACCTTCTCCACCTTTACTCCCGCCTTTTGAATCGCAGCTTCGAGCGGCTGGCCAGATCTGGTTGCTTCGCGCAGCTGCTGAACGATCTCCGCGCCTTTCGTTGACATCAGCTCGCGTGATCGAGAGCTTTTGATGGCATCCACGATCTTCGGTTTCGCCTCTTCAATTGTAAGTGGACGCGCCTCGACAACCCCGGCCAGATGCAAAATATAAAATCCGTCCGCCACCTGGATTGGATCGCTGTTCGGCTCCTGCATCGATAGCTTAAACGCAGCGGCGCCAAGTTGTGGATCGACATTCAACTGCGGATCTGGCGCTGTTGCCGTGAATTCACCGGTTGTCCGGATTGGCAACTGAAATTTCGCGGCTGCCCGCTTGAAATCCGCGTCTTTCTCCAAAAGCGCCTGCGTGAAATCGTTAGCGCGATCGGAAAGCTGCTGCAAGGCCTCGATACGCTCTTTGCCAGTCAATTTCTTTTGCTCGTCAGTTAAAGCCAGACTGACAAACTCGACCTTGCGTTTCTCATCGCTTTTGAGCTCAGCCTTGTGCGCTTCATAATACTTCTGCGCATCCTCATCGCTGACTGCGATGTCCTTGGCAAAATCGGCAGGCCGCAGCCGAATCAGGCTCACATACAATTTGTCGTGACCCCGTGCGTAATCCGCGTCGATCTCTGCTTGTGGGACTGAGACGCCGGCAGCCAGGAGTTGTTTAATTTGATTCAAACAAAGCTCATCGCGAACCAGTTGCTCGATGTGTTCCTCGTTAAGACCATTCGGCGCCAATGCATTCTGCACAAAATCGCTGAACTTCTTCATGTCGAAGCCCGACTCGCCTTGGAATACCGGCAATGCGCGCACGACATTAGCGATCTCAGAAAAGTCAGACATGCCAAGGGCCTGCGCCAGACTGAATAACCGCACCGTTTGCTGGGCTTCCAGCGTCGAAACGTTGCGATCATAGATGCGAGCGAAGTGATCGGAGCGCATCGCGCCGTAATCCGGCCGTTGCACGAAATAGAAAACGAACGGAATCGCGAGAATAGCGATCACAATCATCAGCCAGTGACGATGCTTGCGCAGTAACTTCATCATAACGGAACAAATTGTAGTGGCGGCTGTCCTCAGCCGCAAATCATTGCGAGAAATCGCAAATCCAAAGCTCCAAAACCCAAAAAAGCCCAAGCTCCAATGCTCAAATCAATTGCCTGCCATCACGCTGTGATTTTAGCTCATTGAAATTACGAGGATCTGAACGCTGTAAAGATTTGCTGGCTGACTCAACTTCTAGGTGCAATTCAAGTCCTGTTGGGCGTTCCGCACAGCTACCAAGGGTACGTAATCGTTTTCTTGCCGCCCTCCTTTCGAGTACCGTTTTGCGTTATCCGGATCCGCCTGAGTTGGAGCTCTGGACCCCGCTCGGCTACATTCCCATGGACGATCCAATTTTCGTGATCCATGAAGCAAAGATCGAGAGGCTTGAACTTTCGGTCACGTACAACAGCTTGGACTGCGGCGATGACTCTATCCTGCTCAACTCGATCTCTGATTTCATACACTGTAACCTCTGGCGGTTGAGTCAGTATCATTTGCGATCCGGGAGTGACAGAGATAGGCGGTCTATTAGGTAGGTAGGCCGAGTTCCGAGTAAAGTGGTGAATAGCTGTTATCGCAGGTGTCAGAGCCGCCTCCAAAACCTTTGCTTCATCGACGCCCTCGGCCGAGGTGACACCATAGAGGGAGAAGCCGACGAAAAGTCGGACAGAATCGGAGGTGGCGAAGGCAACAGCTCCCACCAAAAGAACAACTCCAAGAACCAACAACCACGGTCGTTTAAACCAACGAGTTCGACTTATCATTGCGGCACTCACGGTAGGATCCCTGCGACAAGAGCTACAGCCGGCTAGCAACTTCCCGGATCATCTCCCACGCCACACGCAAGTGCTGCTCCGTCGTGAGCACGTTGCCCAAACCGATCCGCATGACGGTGCGACCGCGCAATTTTGTCTGCGTTAGATAAGCGCGCCCCGATGCATTGATTCGCTCCACGATCTCGCTGTTCAGCATGTCGATCTTGTCCGCCACTGAAGCCGGGATCGTTGACCCCGGCCCGGCATCACCGATGCCGGCTACAGACCCGACAAACCGGAAACAAACTACGCCCATGCTTACCGGCGCGGCGAGCTCGAAGCGCTTGTCGATCTTGATCCAATCGGCAAAAAGCTTCGCCAGGCGCACACATTCGCGAAGGCGCGCAGCCATTCCTTCGCGGCCGAAGCTGCGGAAAATTATCCACGCTTTCAGGGCGCGAAATCTGCGGCCAAGTTGGATGCCGTAATCCATGTAATTCTTCTGCGCTTCGACCGTGTCGCCGCGCAAATATTCCGGCACGAGTGTGAAGACGCGCCGCAAGCGCTCGAGATCGCGCACGTAAAGGACACTGAAATCCAGCGGAACGAAAAGCGTTTTGTGCGGATTCACAACAATCGAATCGGCTTCGCTCCAACCGGCAGTGAGCGATTTGTATTCCGGCAGAATGGCGAAGCCAGCGCCATACGCGCCGTCGATGTGCAGCCACATCTTGTTTTCGCGGCAGACTTTCGCGATCTCGGGAACGGGATCGACGCTCGCCGTTGATGTTGTGCCGACGGTCGCAACGACGGCCAGTGGTGTGAATTTTTCGCGAACATCGTGCGCGATCATTTCACGCAATGCGCGCACGTCCATGCAGAGGAGTGCGTCAACCGGAACGCGTTGCACGTTTTCTTCACCCAAGCCGAGCGCAATCGCCGCTTTTTCTGCCGAGCTATGCGCTTGCTCAGAAGCGTAAATGCGGAACACTGGCGCCCGTGCGCCGACCAGCCCGCGCTTGCGCGTTGACGGCGCAGCCTCTTCGCGCGCCACAGCCAGCGCGTGCATCACGCCTACGGATGCAGTGTCGTACACGACGCCGCCAAACTCCTGCGGCAACTGCATCCATTGCCGGATCCAATCGATCACCAGCGTCTCCAGTTCGGTCGCGGCTGGACATGTGCGCCACGTCATCGCGTTCACATTCAGCGGCGCGGTGATGATTTCGCCAAGAATTCCAGGAGCAGTCGTCGTCCACCCGAAGTAGCCGAGAAACATCGGATGACTCCAGTGCACCATTCCCGGAACGATGATCCGATCGATATCGCGGAGAATCTTCTCGAACGCCTCGCCTTCTTCGGGCGGTTCGGCGGGAAGCGCAGCCAGAATTGCGCCCGGTTTGTCGTTAGGCGCAACGCGCAGCGATCCTATATCGTGTCGAAAATCTGCAATCCAATCCGCCAACTCGTGCAACTGTCTGCGGAATTCCTCCGGTGAAGTGTCACCAAGCGTTTGTGGATCGTTCATCGTCTTTGTAGCCGCCGCCCTGTGGACGGCTCGACCTGGACACGATTAACATATCAGCGCCACGCTTCCCACTGGGAAGCGGCTACAGCTAAAAAGCAAAGCCAAAGCTGAAATGAAATGCGCCGAAATCTTCAAATTGGTGCGGATCGGGATTGACGCCGTAGTCGAGGCGAATCGGACCAACCGGCAGCTTGTAGCGCAAGCCCGCCCCTACGGCGTAGCGCATATCGCTAAGACCGATGTCCTCCGATGTTGGCAGAAGATTGCCAGCATCCGTGAAGACGGCGCCCTGCAATTCCCCGAGAATTGGAAAGGTGTATTCGACATTAAACACGGTGAAGAATTCTCCACCGACAGGATGACCGTGATTATCGTGCGGGCCAAGATCGCGTTCGCCGAAGCTGCGCACACTTGTGGCGCCGCCATTAAAAAAACGTTCGTCGATGGGAAGCGAAGTCGCTTCCTCGGAACCGCTCGTTGTGAGCGAGTGGATGATGCCGGCACGCGCGCCGAACGCGATTGAGGATTGATGAAACCACCGCTGCAAAGGAGTTCCGGCGGATTGGTCTTCCACTACACCTGGAGTGAGCGCCTTGGGTCCGAAAGGAAGATAGTACCCAACGCGCATCGTGCCTCGGATAAATTCGATATCGCTGCCAAACGCGTTAGAAGCCAGATCCACTGTATTACCAATGAGGAACCCTCTTGGCGACACCAGCGGACTCTCACGAAAATCCAGAGTGTTAGTAAGTCCGATCGTGTTTACGAGATAATTCGTCGTCGATCCGAGGAGAAATTCCGGCTTGATTTCGGAGTCGGTGATTTTCACGTGACGGACAGAGAGAACCAGCCCGGCCTCATCGTATTTCGTGATCTTGCGATTGAGTTCGAGTCGCCCGCCCAGTTCGAACTTTGAATAGCCATCAAAATCAAAAGTAAAAGCAGTCACCCGCGCCCGGAAAAAGAAATCCGTGTCGAGAAAGAACGGATCCTCGTAGAGAATTTCACCTTTATAGCTGCGCTGCGAAACTTCAATTGATGCCGTGAGGGGACGGCCGTAACCGAACAGGTCGCGATCACCAACCTGCACACCGGCGAGTGCTCCTTCGTAAGTATCGAAGCCGACCCAAAAACCAAATTCCTTGCTCTTTGCTTCCTCGGCTGAGATGTCGAGCCGCAACAGATGTCCATCCACAGGAACCGGCTTGATTTGCAGTACATTAAAGAGCCCGGTCTTCATGAGCGTCCGAAATCGCTCATCGAGAAGATCCGGGCTGTACGTCTTTCCATTCAACCGCGTGAATCGTTTGGTCACAAAGCTGGGATGCAATCGCTCAAGCCCGCTGACGGTAACGCCGTCAAAGTGATAAACAGGTCCAGCCGAGATCGCGATTTGCAGCGGTACTCGACCATTGACCGCCTCCTCCGGCGCGCCAGTAGCCACGACCTTGACGTCGTAGTAACCGCGCGCCTTGAAGTATGCCTGCAAACGCCGCGGAATATCAGCTACGCGCGCGTCGGTGTAAGGTCGCTGCAGAAGATCGACAATTTGTCCACGCAGGGTCTCTGAATCGTAAACAGTCCGCCCGGTAAACGAGATGCGGCCAAAGAAATATTGCCGGCCTTCGTGAATCGGAACGACGACGTCGACCTGATTACTTTCCTCTTGGAACTTGTAACGCGGCGGATCGACTACGGCATCTAAAAAACCTTCTGCGACATAAAAGCGATGCACTAAACCCGCTCCCTCCTCCATGTCCGCGGCAACAAAGGGCAAACTTTTCTCCAGACTCGAATATCGCTCCCGGGTCGGGCCCACAATGTAATCAAAGAGCTCGTCCGCTGGTTCTTTTACGTTTCCGTCGAACGCTACAGTTCGCAGCATGAACCGGGGACCTTCCGTAATATCGAGACGCAATCGGTTACCTGATTCGATCACGTAATGCACGTTCACCTTCGCGTAGCCGTGTTTTCGATAGAAGACTTCCAGGAAGAAGGCGAGATCGTCCGCTCGTGCTGGGCTCAATCCAAAGTCCTGAATCGTGGTGATCTCCTCTTTTAGGGCCGAACGTAATTCTTTCTCATCGAAAGCCTGCTGGCCGCGAAATTCGATAATGCTGGTCTGCTTCGCGCGTTTTTCCTGCTCTTTTATAACTGCCGACCGCGCTTTCTGCCGCTCTTCGGGTCGTGCAACGTCTACCGCGCTCTGCGCGGCGACTTTAAATGCGAGGGCCACACTTCCGAGACAGAAAAGGACCCCGTGCCGCATCTCAGGAGCCTGTTGAAATACCTAGCCACTCCGCGCGAGGGCGGCTTGGGGTGGATGGCAAGACCCGAGCGACGAGCGTGTCCGCAGCGATCTGTGAGGAGCGAGCAACGCAGCCAGACAGCCCAAGGCGCTCCCGCCCTCCGGGCTGCGCCGCTGCTTTTTCGCCTTTCCGGCGTTGCTCGTCGATTATCCCGCCACTGCGGGACGGGTATGCGCAGTCCTCGCGCCTTGGCAAGACCAAAGATCGGCAGCAACTCGGCATGGCAGAGTATTTCAACAGGATCCTAACGAAAACGAATCAGATATTTTAATCTCCCTCGAAAATCGCCTCTCACGCCGACGTCGCCGGTCAGCACGAGCCGATCGTTAATCTTGAATCTCGCTGTTGCCTGTTGCTGGCCCGTGCGCGGATCGACAGTGCCCAAGTCTAGATCCATCCTATTAAAAAATGCGTTGCTTTGGGTTGGCTCGCCTTTCTTAAAGATTTTTCGATAAAGTTGCTGCACTAATAACATGGCGGCGCGTCCCGCCAGCACGTTGTTGCTGCCTGAGAGTTCTTGTCTTGTAACGCCGGTAGCGATCAAGGAAATGATTTCTTCCTGTGGCAATGGCGGTTCGCTGGTGAAAATCGCTTCCGGCGACAGCACCGTCCCGTAAACATAAACGCGCACCGTATAATCGCGGAGAACCGACGTGCCCTGGAGATCGATTCGCGGATTCATCGAATCGCTCGGATCAAAAGTGAGTGAGCCGCGCGAAACCTCCAACCGGCTGAAGGGCAGAGTCGCCTCCACGTTTTCCATCCGCACTAACCCCTGCAGTCCCGGATGCAGTCCTGTTCCGGTTAGCTTTAGGTCGGTGGTCGCTTCGCCTGTGGCCAGATTTCCGCGAATGAGCACAGGATCTTTTGTTTTGATTGCTACGTCGAATTTCCAGTCGCGCAACGGCGGGGTCGGGATGGAGAATTCGGGGCGCTCCGATGGTGGTTCGGGCGCGGGTCTGCCCGGCAGGCCGATAGGAATAAGGTCGATGTTCTTTAAAATGTGACTGTTTGTCATTGCAACATTGCCGCTAACCGTTGCGGCTGCGAATGGGCCGGTCACCTTGAGATCGATATCCGCGCGTGCGGTGAGCGTGTCGTTTCGCGCAAGCAACACGCTGTTGGCTTTCAATTGTAAATCCAGAGTCGGTTCAGTCAGCTTTGGAAAAGTGACGCGGCCATTCATTGTGAAAGGTCCGCCGGCCAGATCGCCTCCAAATCGTTCCAGGCTAAGTGCGTTCTGTGCGAAGCTTAAGCGCGCACTAAAATTCCTTAGGGTCGGAAGAGTCACATTTGTAAACCGAGCAACGTTCACCGTCACGTCCCCTGCCCCGCTAAAGACCGGTTTACCGATCGTCCCGCTTACATCGACATCGAGCCCCAGTTCGCCATCCAGTTGCTCGAGTTCCGGAACAAATTGTCGAACAAAATTCACGGAACTACGTGGGAGACGCGCTTTTGCAGTGATCGGTGTCTCGTCTGGCAATCTCCCCGCACGCGCAATCTTCGGAATATCAAAAGGTATGTTCGCGTTCAACTCCAGAGGCTGAATTCGCGCCTGCTGTAGTTTCCCCAAAATTGTCAGGCGATCGTGCACAGCCTCCGCGCTAAGATCAAATGTTGCCGGCTCCATTTTCGGCAATTGCTCACTGCGTAAATCACGCATTTGCAGATTGAGACGCGCATTCAAATCTCCGATTGTTCCCTGCGCGTCGAGCCTTGCGTTCAGAGTCCCGGATGTCATTGGTTTGATCCCGAGGTCGCTAAATAATTTTTTAAGATCAAGGTTCTCCGACTGAATTGTGGCGAACACTTTGCCAGACGACGGAACGGCCGCAGCGTTCGTCCCAAGATTTTTCCACACCAGCGGAAACGAGACATAACCGGACGCGAACCTCGCTTGACCCTGATCGAGTTGAATCTTGTTTATCTCCAGCGTCTCGCCTTTTGCTCGGGCGACTGCCTGAAAATCCATGTTACCGGTGGCGAAAAAGATGATCGGAATATCGAAACCCTCGGGCGAGTACGCCGCATCGATGTTCGCGCGAAGCGATTGCAAATTGCCATAGCGCCCTTTCTCGAGGACCAGCTTCAGGTTGCCTGAATTCTTGACGGTCTGCGCATTACCGTTGCCTTCCCAATCAAACGAAAACGAGCCTGCCAACTGATTCTGGTTGCCGGAAGCGCTAAGCAACGGCTGGAGCGTCGATAAATTAGCCACACGCGCGGAAATTTTGCCATCGTAACGGTACGGCCGTCGCAAATTCAGCGTCCCGGTGGCGTTAAAGAAGTCGGTATCATTCAAGATCGCGCTGCAATCGTTCAGATAGACCACGCTGTTGGAAATCGAACCCTGAGTGTTAAGTTGCCGGAAAACCAAGTCCCGCATTTTGAGGTTGGAGCCAGAAATCGACACCTGTCCGTTGGCAGCCTCTTGTTTCCACGTGATCTGGGCCGCCATTTGCAATGGCCCGCTCAATCTATTGGGGGAATCTGAAACCCAGAAGTCTCCGGCTTCGGGCGCATTCAAGGCCACATCCAGCTCCGCGGGCTGTGAAGAAAATTTGCCAACCTCCCGCGGAAGCCGGTATCGGCCGCGAACATTTAGTTCGTTCTGATTTCGCCGCAAATTCAACCGGTCGAGTCCCAGGATATCATCACTCCCGTTAAGTGATCCTTCTGCTGAATCAATGACGTAATCCCGGTAATGTATGTTGGTTAAACCGAACTCCATTGCGGTGTGAAGATCTGCAAACCACGGCTTCTGCCCTGTAGCCGGGGTCGCTGACCTCGGTCGGGCGTTTGACGCAGCAATTATCTTGGACGCGCGAAGCGTGGCGTTGAGTTTCTCAACTGTTCCTTGTGGAAACCCGACCGCGCTCGCAGTCACACCAAGATTTGCGTTTATTTTCGCATCGACGATGTCGATCTTGCCGTTAAAATGAGCCGAGCCGGTCAATCGCACAGGCGTTCCCGCGGTCAGCTGCTGGAGATCAAGCGCGGTACCCGCAATTTCCAGTGTCGCTGGCGTACGACCAAAATCCTTGATGGTCGAAGGCAATTCGATTGTCCCGTGAAGGTGAAATTCGTTTTTGTCCTGAACGATGTCGGCTGACCGTAAAATCGCTCTGCCCTGCTGGGCGGAAACTTCAACGATACCACTATTGAAGTTGATTTCTGGCAGATCCACATCGCTGACCTGCAGCGACATCGTTCCGCTCCAGGTGCGCGGCAGATCCATCACGCCTCTTCCATCGAGAGCGAGGCGCTCGATTTCTCCAGAAAGAAAGCCGGCCGGGAAAATCAAAAATTTGTTCAGCGACTCCGCCGCCACCTTTTCAGCGGCCACATGTATCTTAGTATCCAGCGAAGATTGTGTTTCGGTTAATGTGGCCGATGCCGACAATTGGCCACCACCGATGGCGCAAGTGAGAAGGATCGCCAGAGTGTGAGCGTCGATATGCGAAGCATCGACATTCAGAAAGTGAATTTGCTCCTGGTCGCTCAGACCCAGATCGCGGACGATCAAGTTTTTATTCGTGTAAGAGGTTTTTCCGGAAATTTTGGACCAACTGTCCCCGGCGGGCAGCTGCAAATTCTCGATCCGCACTTCGCCCGGACTGCGCGGATTTAAATCAACGTCGACATGTTCGGCCACGAAATCGTGCGGCTGCTCTCTAATGATGAGCGTTGCGTCCGCCAGTCGGATTCGTTCCGGAAACAGTTTCGGCAATTCAACTTTTGGCGGTGGCGGCTTCCGCGGAGCCTTGGACGGATTTAAAACAATGCGCGCCGAACGCGCTTCCACATTATCGAGTAAATGGGAGAGACCGTGTCGCGCGAGTCCAAACAGACTGTAATCAACGTACAGATAGTCGATATCGATCGATTCAATGTTTGTAGGTCCAACAGCAAACGCGTGAAGATTCCGAACGGTTAGATTGCTAAAAGGATTGCCTTCGAGACGAAAATCGGCCTTCAAGTGTTCTCGGGCGGCGTAACGCAATACAACTTGCCGGCCGATTGCTAGTAGAATTGGACGATGAAAAATTGCCAGAAGCGCCACGCATACAGCAAGCGCCGTCGCTGCACGGCGCCACCCGCGTCGGTGCGTCTGCACCTCTGCCTGACGGTCTTCGGCCACCAGAGCGACTGTATTTCCACCCTAACAAAGAGCAAAGAGGAAAAGGCTGCGTTTGATTTGCTATTTACCTGCCTACTTCGGCATTGCGCGTGAACGCGTCTGGCGTCACGCTTTCCCGGGCACCGACGATGAATCCCGATAAACTCTTCGATTATCTCGACGGCAGATTGCCTGCGGCCGAACGCGCGGCGCTCGAAGAGCAATTGATCTCGGACGGGCAATTGCAACGCGAGCTGGCGGTTGCGCGCCGGATTCACACAGCCATGGGCGGCGATTCTCGCGAAGTTCTGTTGCCGATTCAGGCGGATGGAACGGAGCAAGGTCGCAAAATGGCGCTCCGCGTGGGCGCGGCGTTTATCATTCTCATGGCTGTTAATGTCGGCATCGGTCTCTGGTTAATTGCGCGACATGAGAGCAAAGACCCAAATCGGTCCCGGCTTGAAGCGCAAACGCGGCAGCAAATAACGAGATCGCTCGAGCAAGCTGCCAGAGCGGCGCTCACGCCGCTGCCATCGTTGGGTGTAAGCGAGATCACAATTTCGGCCGCGCCGGGGCGGCTGGAGACTGTAGCCGACGACGTTGTTGCTGTGGCGGGCAGGCTGGGCGGTTCCGCGACGAGAGGATTTCCAGATAAACATCGCATCGGCGTGCTTGTCGATCTTCCATCGAATCGCGAACCGGAATTTCGCACTACGATTGCTTCAATCGCCGGGACGTCAGCGGGGTCAGCGAGCCCAGCCACAGGCCAGGAAACTCCAGGATCAACGACCACGTCTGCAGCGGAAAAGAAGAGCTTCGTTGTGCAAATTGTCGAGTCGCCGACAGAGCAACATTGATCGCGGAAAATCATTACAAAGCCAATTGATGCGATGATTGCGGTCACGTTCGCTTTGCCGGCGGAAAGCTCTGGATTCCTGCGTCGTCTCCACAAACAAACCAGAAGCGATCGCAACGGCGTCAGGCTGATCCACGGCGAGATCGATAACCGCGCGATTGAGGTTCTCCATACCGGCGTCGGAGAAAAGTTATGCCGGGAGCGGATCGCAAACTTTCTACGGGATCAAGAGTTCAACTATTTGATCAGTGCCGGTTTTGCAGGCGCCCTTAACGATCGATTACAAGCCGGCGATCTCTTGATCGCGGGGAATTTCTCGACCGTTCAACTAACCGAAGCACGCTCAGCCCTTTCAACTCTACCGATCCACATTGCCGATCTTGTGACAGTGCCGTTGATGATCGACTCCACCGAGGAGCGAAAAAAGATCGCGCAGACCACAGGCGCGGCCGCTGTTGATATGGAGACGGAATTCATTGCGCGGGCGTGCGCCGAGCACGGGATTCCGCTGCTTTCGCTTCGCGCAATCAGCGACACGCCAAGTGAACCTTTCCCAGCCCCGTCGAATATTCTGTTCGACGTTGTGAACCAGCGAACCAATTTCGTGAAGCTGGCAGCGTTTTTCTTGACGCGTCCGAACCGTGTTCCACGCCTGATTCAGTTCGCGAAAAGGATCGCGCGCGCGAGAGAAACTTTGGCGAGCGCAATTGTGGATGTAGCCACGGCTCTGTGAGCCGTCGACGTTATCTCGTTTCGTTACCCAACCGGCCACAGGCCGGTGGCTACAGATTCAGCGGGCAGGCTCGATGTGGACGAGCACATCGGCAATACGTGAATCGCTTTGCTGGATTGCCCTTTTTACTTGATGTGCAATCGCGTGCCCTTCATACACGGAAATGCTGCCGTCGACTCCGACATGGAGATCGACATAAAAATCCAGACCCATCTTCCGAATCAAGCACTTTTCGACTTCGATTACTCCGGGGACGGCAGCGGCAGCATTTCGAACTGAGTCGACAATCGGACCGCGCGGTGCCGTGTCCATAATCTCGTATAACGCCGGTCGCAAAAGCCGAATGCCATTTGCGGCGATGACGGCGCAGGCGAAAAGCGCCGCCCAATCATCCGCGCTTTGCCAACCGCTGCCGCCGATCAGGGCGACAGAGATGCCGATGAATGCGGCGGCGGACGTAAGCGCGTCGCTGCGATGATGCCAGGCATCGGTTTGCACGGCCGTGCTCTCGACGTGGCGCCCGATGCGGTTGACGTAACGGAACAAAATTTCCTTTACCACGATCACCACGATCAATATCCCGAGCGTGAACGGCGCCGGTCCGTAGTGCGGCGTGAGAATTTCGCGTACGCTTTGAATTGCCAAACCGGCCGCGGCTGCGAGCACACCGAAGGCCACGAGCGCCGCCGCGATCGGTTCCGCTTTGCCGTGTCCGTAGGGATGCGTTTCATCCGGCGGACGGGCCGCGAATTTCAATCCACCCCAAATCACGAACGAGCCAGCGACATCGAGGGCGGACTCGATGCCGTCGGCGATCAGGACGTAGGCGTGGCCGAACAAACCGCCGAGAATTTTCGCCGTGGCGAAAATCAAATTCACGAGCATGCCGAAAAGCGCGACGCGCGCACCGGTTTGCAGATTGCTTACGGAAGCGTGAGGATGCTGGGCCGAGGACATTGATGAATAAAAGTATAAACGCAGCCGTTTACGAAAGGCACGGAAATCCGGCGGATGTGTTGCGTGTCGAATCGCGGCCGTGGCCGACGCCGGCGCCGCATGAAGTGGTGGTGGAAATGCGCGCCGCCCCGATCAATCCGGCCGATCTGAACCAGATCGAGGGAAAATACCCGGTACGGTTTCCTCTTCCCGCTACGCCTGGATTCGAAGGTGCCGGAGTAGTTGCCGAGCTCGGCGCAAACGCGTCAGTAATTCCTGCCGGCACGCTTGTAATCCTGCCGCACAATCTCGGCACCTGGCGCGAGGCCGTTGCGGTGAAAGCGAGTGAGCTGGTGGCGGTTCCGTCGGGAATCGAGCCATTGCATGCCGCAATGTTGAAAATCAATCCGATGACGGCCTGGCGTTTGTTGCATGACTATATCGATCTAAAGAAAGGAGATTGGCTCATTCAAAATGCGGCCAATTCCGCTGCGGGGCGCGCGGTGATTCAAATTGCGCACGAGTTGGGCTACAAAACGGTAAATATTGTTCGTCGCGCCGAACTCATCGATGAATTGCGCGCCGACGGCGGCGACGTCGTATTTGTTGATGGAGAAAATCTTCGTGAGGAAGTAAAAAATGCGACGGGCGATGCACCGATTCGCTTGGGATTGAATGCGGTCGGTGGAGACAGCGCGTTGCGTCTGGCAAATTGCCTCGCGCCCGGATCGACCCTGGTGACATTCGGCGCGATGAGCTTGCAGCCGCTGAAGATTCCGAACGGCCTGCTCATTTTCAAAGACCTGCGATTCCGTGGAATTTGGATCAACAAATGGTACGACAACGCGACGATGCAGGAGCGAATGGATGCGTTTTGCCAGCTTTTCGAAATGGCGAAACGAGGATTGTTGAAAACGAAAGTGGAGAAATCTTATCCGTTAAGCGAAGCGAAAGCCGCGGTCACGCATGCCGCGCAGGGGAAACGCAGGGGCAAAATCATTTTCGGATTCGGCGATTAAGCGTCGGCTCATTTTGGGTGCAAAACGAAAAAGCTAGCCGCACGGCACTTGAAAAGAAAGTACGATCCGACTGAACGCTTTCAGAGTGATTGGTACCGCTACTATCGGAAGCTTTTCGTGACCTGATGACGAGAGGAGCAGAAGTACGATCTGTTCATGCCGCCGTTCGACATCATTGCTTTGGTTCTGATTCTCGCGCGCGCCACCACTGAACTGTGGCTGAGCCGACTCAACCAGCGTCACGTGCGCGCGCAGGCGAACGAAGTGCCGCCTGCATTTCGTGGAATCATTGACGAGGCGACGTACCGCCGTTCGGTTGATTACACGCTGGCCAAGAGCCGCTTTGGAGATATTGCCAACCTGTTCGATGCTGCGTTACTTATCGCATTGCTTTTCAGCGGCGTGTTGCCCTGGGCCTTTGAAAGATTCAGCGCTAGCTTCGGCACA
>WNFQ01001885.1_pt1 | contig 15065 bp, 12 predicted proteins | sample 5400171 | NCBI WGS metagenome assembly WNFQ01 (sample SAMN13153356, study PRJNA577476) | soil metagenome | isolation source: 20 cm soil under Madrone tree | place: USA:California | collected 2016-06-14
CCATCAGGCTATGCCAAGCGCTTGAGAACACAAGAAAGGCTGGGGCTACACGGTTCTTTTATGGCATGGGTCGCAGGTTCGAATCCTGCCGCGCTCACCATGAATTTGCCACGACTTATTTGCTTCCGCACGACGGACCAGATCGTCTACCCCTTGGATCCCATTTTAAGGAAAGCCGCTCGTAGCTTGTCGTGGCCTTGCGTCAGATGCAGGTATCGCATCTCGTCGCGGCCTGATCGGGCGCGAATGACCTCCAGCAAGCTTTGTTTTTCGCGAACACTCCAGGATTGCAGTTCTGGAATCAGCGACAGAGTCGGAGCGAAGGTCTCGAAGACGACGCGCGACAACTGGTCCTCGGGAGGAGTCGGTATTCGCAGAATCCGCGCAAGGCAAGCTGCTGATACCTTTTGAAATTGACTAATGTCGCCGCCGAACTCTTTGCCCATGCGGCGACTTACCTGCAAGCCGATGTTTCGTGTGGAGAACCGATCCCACGCTCCAACTTCGCTCCCCCGCAACTCGTAAAAAACGTGCCCCTCGGCCAGACGTCGCAGAGTTTTCGCAGAAGTTCTGTAGTTAGGATCGCGAGCGATTCGGGTCTCTTCCCGTTCGACTAACCGTACCAGGTCTGCCCGTCCGGGCCGAAAGCCCATTTTGCGATAGAACCAAAAGGCTCCCGACTCGATCGCCTCTTCGTTGTTGTGTCCGAGTTGATAGGGATACATGGAGATGCAGGTCGTTCCCATCAGGGAGCACAGGCAACGCAAAGCCTGCGCGAAGATCCACGCGACTTCGCCACCCCGGAATGTGTAGAAGGTGTTGAAGCCAACCTCCATCCATTCGAACAGTCCAATCGCCTCGATATAGTTGATGGGAACACCGTTCTTCAGTGTCAGCCCGGCAACGTAAGCGCGCAGCGGTAGGCGGCGCTCGGCCGGCAAGTTCCACAGATAGATCGAAACGCCACGTCCCACATCTGCGCGCACGACCGAGCGCGGGTCGCCCAATGTGGTCCCGTACAGTTCGCGATAGCGCACCAGCATAACCTCGCGAATCAAGTCCATGACCGACTCGCCTTGCACCAGCGACAAGCGCACCAGTTTCGGTGGCCGCCGTGCGAGTTCGCGCTCCAGAGAAACGTCGCGACGCGAGATCAACGGCGCCTGGTGATAGAAGACCTGCGGGACTCGCCACCAGTTGCGCGTCCGTGAAATTTTGGAGTTCTCGAGATGCCAGCCGACGGGCATTCGGAGAGACTCGAAGAGTCGCGACTTGTGGGCGGCGGAAAGCCTGAGTTGCTCAAAGCTCCGTACAAACCACGCAAGATCGTCGCCGCGACGATTGCCTTGGGCAGCTTTCAACCATTTTCGCCACGGGGTATCCGCTTCGACGAAAGCGTCCTCCTCAAGAAGCGGCAGGAAGCGCGGCCAGACCGCGCCCATCGCGCGTTCGTCGTCGTAATCGTCCCATGCAATCTCTACGTTGCCCGGCATGCGCCTGACGAGCCAGCGAACCAGGTCAAAGCCAAGCGTGTCCTGCATGCTGGTGCCGGCGATGCCGGAAACTTCCAGCGGATCGAAGTCGTCCATGTCGACCCCAGCCGCACGCAGTCGGTCCACGCGCTTCCAGAAGTTTTCCAGGAGATTCTCACATTGCCGAAGCACTCGTGGGCTTGGAGGAAAAGCCCGCAATACCAGCAGGGCTTCATGAAATCGAATCAGGGAAGGGACGTCAGTGAATCGTACCGCTCCCGCCTTGGTCAGGACCTTGGCTACGTGGGCCGATTCGCGGCGACCGAACTGATAGCGGCACTCCTCAAGCTCCGTCAACCAGCGGGCTGAAGATGACACGGACATTTAGCGGGTGCTGTACAACAGTTCCACCTCATGCGCGGCGGATGTCCAAGGGACTGCATCGACGATGACTCTGCCCTTCTCCGCCTTCCATGTCTTGATCGGGTTCCCGTCCAGTTTGACGTCGCGAACCTTGTCCGAAGCGAAGATCGTCAGCCGTAGTTCCTGGAACCATGGACGATACGAACCTTCCGGGGCAGAAATATTTACCTTCACTTGGCTCGAAGAAAGTTCGCAGGTGAAGTGGGTACGCAGGAACTCGCCTTTCTGATAGGCGAACGTGTTCCCATCGTCCATGTAAAGGCTTCCGCCGCATCCCGGGCCGGGAAACACCTTCAATTCGAGCGGACCCCTCGGCGTCTCATCGACATTTTGCACGACCGGTTGTTCCGGCAAGATCGTCCCCGCACGGACATAGACGGGAAGCGTATCCAGGGGAGGATCGACCTTGACGGTTGTGCCTCCAGCCGATCTTTCGCCCGTCCAGTAGTTGATCCAGTCACCTTTGGGCAATATGACGTCGTACGGTCCCACAAATGGCCATGCCTTCGGCGCCACTAGCAGTCCGCTGCCGAACATGTATTCCTCTCCGTTGGTGGCGAGCGTCGGTTCCTGCGGAAACTCCATGAACATGGGCCGCATCAGCGGAACGCCCGTGCGAACCGCCTCCTCCATCCCGGTATAGATATAAGGAAGCAGCCGGTAGCGGGTTTCGATGTACTTCTTGCGGATGGCCTCATGTTCGGGTCCGTCCACCCAGGGTTCACGGTCGCGCGTGCCCTTGGCGGCGTGATTCCGATAAATTGGATTGAAGACTCCAAGTTCCATCCAGCGCGTAAGCAACTCTGGAGTCGGACTGCCGTTGAAGCCGCCGATGTCGTCCCCGGCGAACGCATAGCCCGAAAGTCCCAGGTTGATCAGTTGAGGAACAGACAGCCGCATGTGGTTCCACGAGGCGGTGTTGTCCCCCGTCCAGGTTGCGGCGTAGCGTTGCGCGCCCGCGTAGGCGGCGCGTGTGAGCACGAACGGTCGCACATTCGGTTGCAGCTTCAGCAGCCCTTCATAGGTTCCACGTGCATTTTCCATCCCAAATACATTGTGAATCTCACGATGATCGGTTTTGCGTTGCTCGACGTAGTGGACGGTGTCGAGCGGCATGGTCTTCTGGGGATACACAAACACGGCCGGTTCGTTCATGTCGTTCCAGAAGCCGCGTATGCCGTCTTTCACAAAATTCGCGTAGAGCGAGCCCCACCATTCACGCACGGGCGAGCGCGTGAAATCTGGAAACACGGCGTCTCCTGGCCAGACCGGTCCTATATAGACCGAGCCGTCGGGATTCTTGACGAAGTAATCGTGCGCCGTACCCTCGTCGTAAGGTTTGTAACCCGGCACTTTCGCGATGTGCAGGTCGGTGATGGCGATCACTTTGAATCCCTGACGTCCAAGGTCCTTCACCATCTGTTCAAAGTGAGGGAAGCGCTCGCGGTCAACCGTAAACGGGCGGTACTTCTCCTGGTAATCAATGTCGAGGTAGATAATATCCGCGGGAATCTTGCGCTTCCGGAACTCGTTGGCAACCTCGCGCACCCGCGCTTCCGGATAATAGCTGTACCGGCACTGCTGATACCCCAGTGAGGAAAGCACCGGCAAGGGTGTGCGCCCAGTGAGCGCCGTGAAATCACTGACCACGCGCTTCGGATCGGGGCCATAGAAGAAGTAATAGTTCAGTTCGCCGGCCTCGGCGCCAAACGAGTAGGCATCCCGCGCTTCCTTGCCGAAGTCGAAACTGCTGCGATAGGTGTTATCGAGAAAAATCCCGTACGTCGCGCCGTTGCGCACTCCGAGGAAGAAGGGAAGATCTTTGTAAAGCGGATCGGTCGACTCCTGCCAGCCGAACATGTCCATGTTCCACATGGTGAAAGCCAGATCGCGATGATCGAGCGGGCCCGTTTTGTCGCCCAGTCCGAAGTAGTGCTCATCAATGGGCATCGATTTCCACACTCGAAACTCGGATCCATTAAAGGAGACCGGATGAGTCGGATGATCCTCGGCAATCACTTGGCCGTCACTGCCAAGCAAGACCACCCGCAGCGGAGACTTCGAAATGTGCACCTGGATCGTGCCCGTGTCCAGAGTAACTGCGTCGGCGGAGTCCCTAATCTGGACCTTCGCCTTGTCGGGAAATGCGCCGGGGAGCACGGCGAAAGACTCATCCGGACGGAACGAACTCTGAGTCGCGTAGCGCAACCGCACGACGTTACCGGAGAGCACAACCACGCGCAGTCGTGCTGAATCGCCTCTCAGTTCCACGCCGTTCTCGAGTGTCTGCACGGAACCGACATTGCCAAAAGAACGCCACTCGGCATGGGCGAGGGACGCAAAGGTAAACAAAAGGGCGGAGAATAAAAGTCCACTCGCAAGTTTCATGGGATTTTCCGATTCTGTTCCCGGTTCGGGCCGTTTTCGGAACTGACAATCAATCACAACAAATTACGAAGTTGACAGGTAAGATGTCTGCTCATACTGTAACCTGCGGTAGCGTCGACTCTTTACATAAAAGTATCTGAAAAATCGTTTTGCGGACGGGTGTGGAATCTGGGAACGGAGGCTAGCCGAAACCACCATGAACCAAGCCGCATCGCTTGTCCATCGCAATTTGGCGCCGGTCGATCTGGTGATTATTGCCGTCTACTTTGTGATCGTCTTTGCCATCGGTTTCTATTTCGCGCGTAAGGAACGCACCTCCACCGATTATTTTTTGGCCAGCCGCGACGTCGGCTGGTTTTTCATTGGCGCATCGCTGTTCGTCTCTAACATTTCGACCGAGCATTTCATCGGTCTGTCCGGTACGGGCGCATCGTCCGGGCTTGCGGTGGGGCATTTTGAGTGGCTCGCCTGCCTGATCCTGCTCATTCTCGGGTGGGTATTCGTGCCCTTCTACCTGCGCACGAACGTTTTTACCATGCCGGAATTTCTGGAACGGCGCTTCAGTCGCCAATGCGCTGTGTATCTGGCCGCGATTTCCATCATCGCCTACATCTTCACCAAGATCTCCGTGCAGCTCTACGCAGCCAGCGTGGTGCTGGAGCGAGTCGCGGGCTGGTCCTTGTGGAAGACCGCTGTGGTCCTCGTCGTCGCTACGGGAATTTACACCATCGCCGGCGGACTCGCCGCCGTCATCTATACCGACACCGTTCAAACTCTGATTCTGATCACCGGTGCCGTGGCCCTCACTCTGATTGGACTGCATCGTGTCGGCGGCCTGGAACATCTCCGCACGATGGTTCCTCCGGACTACTTCCACATGATCAAGCCCAGCTCGGATCCAAACTTTCCCTGGACGGGCATCTTCTTTGGAGCTCCGATTCTGGGCATTTGGTATTGGTGTACCGACCAGGTGATCGTGCAGCGCGTGCTTTCTGCGCGCGATGAAGGGCACGCCAAAGCGGGCGCAATTTTTGCGGGCTTTCTCAAAATCCTGCCTGTCTTTATGCTCGTGCTGCCCGGCATCATTGCCTTCGCGTTGTTTCCGGAACAGGTGAAGAAGCCCGACTTTGCGTATCCCACGCTCGTTCTCAATCTCTTGCCCACAGGACTTGTGGGATTGGTCATGGCGGCCTTGCTGGCGGCCGTGATGGGTGCCATGAGTTCGGTGTTTAACTCGGCCTCCACTCTGGTTACGCTGGATTTTTACAAAAAGATTCGTCCCGCCGCGTCCGAAGCTCAGCTCGTGAACTTTGGACGCATCGCCACCGGCTTCATGGTGTTGCTTGGCTTGCTATGGGTGCCGTTCATTCACTACATCAGCAGCCAGCTTTACATCTATCTGCAAAGTGTCCAGGCCTACATCAGTCCGCCCATTTCGGCTTGCTTTGTTCTTGGGATCGTGTGGCCGCGGCTCAACGGGTCCGGTGCGATCAGCTCTCTTCTGACGGGCTTCGTGCTGGGCGCCACTCGTTTCGTGCTTGAGCTCACTGATCGTGCCACCGGTGGCCACTTCGCATCGCCAATGGTTCGCTGGATCATCGACATGAATTTTCTGCACTACGCGATTTTCATGTTCGTGGTCTGCTCCGTAGTGCTGGTGGTGGTCAGTCTGATGACACCAGCTCCTGACCGCAAAAAGCTAGCCGGGCTAACCTTCGCAACCGTCGACGACAAAATGGAAACGACCGTGGTCGACACGCGCCAGCGCAAGCCGGCGCACGAAACGGCAGCCGAACATCGCATCAACGTCATTTTTAGCGTGCTGTTGCTGGCGACCGTGATTGGCCTGTGGATCTATTTCCGCTAAGACCGGGAGAGCGCGAAAAGCAAGAGCGGTCGGAGTGAGACCCCATGCAGAAAATTGCCCCGTTTTTGTGGTTCGATGACAAAGCCGAAGAGGCGATGAATTTCTACGTCTCTATATTCAAGAACTCAAAAGTCGTAAGTATTTCTCGCTACGGAGAGGGAGGGCCCGGGCCCAAGGGCACGGTCATGACCGGAACCTTCGAGCTCGAAGGGCAGAAATTTATGGCCCTCAATGGAGGACCGCATTTCAAGTTCTCGCCAGCCATTTCGTTTTTCGTGAACTGCGAAACGCAAACCGAAGTCGACGGGTTGTGGGAAAAGCTCTCCGCAGGAGGCGAGAAACAACGATGCGGCTGGGTCACCGACCAGTTTGGTGTGTCCTGGCAGATTATTCCAACTGCACTCGGCAAGATGTTGAGCGATCCGGATCCGGTGAGATCGAGAAATGTCATGAAAGCCATGCTTCAAATGGACAAGCTTGACATCGATCAATTGAAGCAAGCCTATGAGCAGAAATGATCGAAGCAATCGCCACGGCAAGTCCCGCACTTTCGCTTCAGTTCATCTGCCAGATGCGAAAATTCAGATAGGAAGCGAAAGCGACCCAAGCGATATAGGGGATCAGAAGCCACGCCGCGAGCAAAGAAAAAGGATAGAACGCGACCGTGGTTGCAATGATCATCGTCCACAGCAGGAGGATTTCTCCGAAGGCGGCGCCGACCGCGCGCCTGCCAAAGAAGACCGCGGACCATACTACATTCAGCAACAGTTGAATCCCGAACAGGATCAGCGGACGCTTGGCACCCACCCAGCCCGCTTCTCGCCATACCAGCCAGGCGCTGATCGCCATCATTAGATATAGAAAGCTCCACACCCGCCCGAAGACCCAGTTCGGTGGATTCCACTGGGGCTTGTTTAGCTGCCCATACCAGGTGTGCACCGACTTGCGCGTAAAAGTCGAACCGATACCAGCTGCCGCAAAGCACACCAGCGCGAATGGCAACAACGACAGCCATGAATCGCGACTGAACATACTTAGAATTCCTCTCAGCAGCCGTACGAAAGCTCGCTCCAACCCGTCAACGACGCCTGCATACCAAGGTACAGGAACCCGAGGAACACTACTTCGCCCGTCCAAAAAAAAGCGGCACCTAAAGGTGCCGCCCGAATAGGTTTCCGTCAGATTATTGTTTCTTTTTCCCCAGCAGGCCGCCCAGGGCATCCATCACATTTCCAGCCTTGCCCGTGCCCGCCTTGTTGCCGCCCAGAACTCCCTGTACGGCGCTTCCCGCGAGTCCGCCCGCCATCGCCTTCACATCGGGAACGAATTCGGGCTTCGATGTTGTTCCTGCAATGGAAAACGGAACGCCACCTTTTGCGGTTCCCAAGCCAGCCATCTGCGTGAGTCCACCCGCCAGTCCGCCTTGCAGGTCAGCCAGCATTTTGAAGTTCAGCGCCCCGGCCGGGCTCACCGTACCAGCTCCTGTGATTACGCCGAGGGCAGGAATCGCCAGGTTAATACTGTCCGCTTTCGTGCCTTCCGGGGCCACGCGCGCGTTCAGACTGAAATTCTGGATCGACGTATCCGGATTGGCGGCGGTCTTTCCCGTAAAGGCCGAAAGCGCCCCCAGTTTCGATCCCAGATCGAATCCGGCGAGCTTAGTGTTCGCGAGACGAACGGGGCCAGTGATCACCAGCTTGTCGATGGGCCCAACGATGGCTAAGTTGGCCGACAACGTGCCGCCCTTCAATTGTGAACCCGAGGGCAGCACTACGCCGAGCGATGGCAACATGGCCTGCAGTCCTTCGACTGGCATGTTGGGCGCGTCCAGCTTCATGTTAAGTACCTGGGTCTCCGCTTGAGTGTGAAACGTGCCCGTCAGATGAGCGAGAGCTTGTCCCATCTTCACGTCTCCTTGCGTGATTGCTCCTGATTCTTCGTCGAGGTCGACATCCACGGTGTGGGTTACGGTTATGGTCGACGGAGCGGGCGAGCCCTTAGGGGAGAACTGCATCTTGTTTCCCGTGAACATACCCACGGCCTTGGCTTTGCTGCCATCGGAATTCAAAGTACCGTCGAAACTGGCCAGTCCCGCAATGCCGCTCGCCGGATCGATGAACCCCGAAGCCGCAATATCCATCTTGTCTACCTTCACGGTAGACGAAAAGGGAGTCTTGGCTGCGTCGGCGGAGTTAATCGGACCCGCCTTCCCGGAAATATCGGCGTCCCCGCCCGCTGGCAGTTTCGCAGTGAGCTTGAACGGAAACTGCGACGCGGGAGAGAAGTCTGTCACGGTGATGTTCACCTGGTCGTATACATGCGGCTTGGCTTTAGAGTTGGCTTTGCCGACGATCAACTTGCCATCGTTCACACTCAGCTTCGCAACCGAAAGGTCGGTCGGAGTCGAGTCGCCCGAATTCGCCGGTTGAGCGGTTTTCTTGGTCGCATTTCCGCCCAGGCTCGAAAAATTCCACTTGCCATCGGCAGTCTTGAGCATGGTGATCTGGGGTTGCTCCAAGGTGATCCCCGTAACGTGCAGTTGTTTCGAGAAGATCAGCGGCATCAATTCGACGCCCACCTTCAGCGACTTTGCCGTCACGAATGGCGCACGCCCGAATGCCGGATCATCCGCGATCGAAATGTCATCGGCGGTGACCGTTCCTGTGAGGATGGAAAGACTGAGATTGCCCACCTTGACCTGACGTCCCAGGGCTTCGCTGGCGGTTGCCTCGAGCTTGGGGCGGAAGCTGTTCACCTTGATGAAGAAGGGAATTGCGATCAGGATAACGAGGATGACAACAACCGCGATAGCTGCGATCTTGAGAAGGCGTTTCATGATGCTCCTGCTTTCTGAGGCGGCGCGCGGGGTCCGAGGATCAGGAGTACGAGAGAACAACGTTGCTAGATGGTCCGAACTGAAAGTTTATCAAAAAAGGAAGCGACGGTACCGTCATTCCCGGGTCAATTCGGGACTGGGGACCGCGCCTCCTTCCAAGTCCTTCTGCCGCTGGTCGCGCTTTGCACGGCTCATGCGAACTGAAGTATCGAGTTCCTTCTTGCCCTCCCCAGTGTGGCCCTGGCGGAGCAGGAGTTGGCCTCGCAAGTAGTGGATGCGGGAAGACTCAGGGTCCAATTTCCCGGCAATTTCCAGTTCGGTAAGTGCTTTCTCGTACTCCATTTGACGCTGATACACCTTGGCCAACCCCAAGTGCGGATTCAGCGTTTGCCGTTCGAGCCGCGAGGCTTGCCGGTAATTTCTCTCTCCCTGCGCGTCGTCTCCCATCAGGAAGCACACGGATCGGCCTCGGCGGCGGCGGTCAACTCTTTGAGAGCGTCGTCGTAGGCTTCTTCGTTTAGCTTCGCCTTACCGAGCAAAAGGTGCAATTCTGCGGAGTCTTGCCCCACCTCCACCAGCGTATCCAGCGCATCTCCCCATCGCTGCGTAGAGAAGGAGCACTGACCAAGCAGAAATCGCGCCTGCAAAGAGTCCGGCTGGTCCTTTACGACCGACTCAAAAGGCGGAATAGCGCGTCGAAAGTCGTTCTGACGATAGTGGGTCAACCCGATATTCAACCGAATGCCTGCCACCTTGGGAGCAAGTTTCTCAGCTTTGTGAAGGTTTGCCAGGGCAGGCGTCCACTGTTTACGCCGCATGTAGATCACGCCGAGGTTCGCATACGCGCCCGCCACCTGAGGATTGAGGATCACGACCTGTCTGAAATTGCGCTCCGCCTGATCAAGGTCTCCGCCACGCGGTGCTTCTTCGCCGTGTCTGAAGATCTGCTCCGGATCCGGTGTAGAACCCACAGAAGCGGATTGCTGCCGGCGAGCGTCTGCACCCTGAAAACTTGCGCCCTGCGCGTCCCGGGACGGCCCGACCAACACCAACGCCCCGACAACTGTGATCAAAACGGTTCTGATTCTTGACACTGTTTGCACTCTCCTGTAGTGTCCGCCAGCATCAGGTCGAATTCAAGGGGGCGGAGGAAAACCCGCGGCTGCCGAAGCCCTAACAATAAGTTCCGAAATCGTGTCTCGTCGTGTGTGACCCGATGCGAAAGGATTCGATGGTAACCATTCGTGACGTAGCCAAGGAAAGCGGATTCTCCTCGACTACCGTGTCCATCGTTTTGAACAACGCGCCCCTGGCTCGCTACATCCCAGCCACGACCAAGAAGCGCATCGAACGTGCCGCCAAGAAACTGGGCTATCGTCCGAATCTGTTTGCACGTTCGCTGCGCAGCAAGCGCAGTCATACCGTGGGCGTGATGGTCTTCGACATGACCGACCCGTACTGCACCTTGGTACTGCGCGGAATCGAGAACACCCTCTATCAGTCGTCGTACCTCCCGATTTTGACCGACGTCCACAACGAGCGCAGTCGCTTCGAGCGTTATCTGGAAATGATGCTCGATCGCCGGGTCGAGGGTTTGATCGTACTCGCGAACTGGCTCTTTCTGGACATCAACTTGCTTGGTGATTTAGAGAAAAGCAGCATTCCGACAGCGATCATTGGCGTGGAATTGAAGACCGAATCGATCAGTTCGGTCATCGTGGATAATGAGATGGGCGCGCACATGGCGATTGAGCACCTGCACTCGCTGGGCCATCGCAAAATCGCCTTCATCCGTGGCCCGAAGGCTCTGGCCGACAGCGCGCCACGCTGGAAGGGAATTCGCAATTTTGCCAAAGCGAGCGGCCTCGAACTTGATTCCCGTTTGATTGTCGACCTGCCCGAGTCGCGCGACCCGATTTCGAGTTTCGAAGCCGGCTACAAACTCACGGAAGATCTGATCAAGCAAAAGCGCCCCTTCACTGCCATCCTCGCTTTTGATGATATGACGGCCTTCGGCGCCATCCGCGCCCTCACCAAGGTCGGGTTGCGTGTTCCCGAACAGTGCTCGGTCATTGGCTTTGACGATGTCGCCACTTGTGCACTCTACAGCCCGCCCGTGACCACCATCCGCCAACCCATGCAGACGATGGGGGCGACGGCAGTTGGGATTGTCGTTGACGGGATCAACGCCGTGCTCGAGAAGCGGGAAGCGTCTGCCCTGCATCGCAAGGTTGCCCCTGAGTTGGTGGTACGGGAATCCACGCATGGTTTGCTCTAACCCCACGATTTACTGTTACCCTAGGGAAACTCTGAATAAGCCTCGTTGTTTGGGGCAATAGCTGTTTAGCCATGCGATGCAAGCGCGCGGATTCGGTTGTTCTCCGGTGGCCGGCCTGCTGCGGTGGCTCGCACATGATCAGCAACCTTCGCCCCGGCCGCGTCGAACAGCCCCTTCTCCAACTCGAACAACACCATCACCTGCTATGGCGCTAACAACTCCTCGGGCGACCCAGCGTGCACCTCGGCAAAAGCGTATTTGCGTCCCGCCGTGGCGCACAATGGCCGCATCCTGCAACTGGGTGCCAAGTTCATCTTCTAACCGTATCGGACAGGGAAGCAGCGCAAAAGCCCGGCCTCGCAAGGGGCCGGGCGTTTTCGTTACGGACACGAGAACGTCTATCCGACTTCCACTTGCTGCTTCGCGCGTCCCGGAACGACGGCCAATGCACGTTCGAGATCAGCAATCAGATCGTCGGCGTTCTCGATTCCAACTGAGATCCGCACCAGTTGCTCGGTCACGCCCATCTTTTGCCGCTCTTCCGAGCGAATCATGGCGTGAGACGTGATCACAGGAATGGTCACCAGCGAATCCACGCCGCCAAGGCTAGGCGCCAAAGTAAACAGCTCCAGAGCTTCCGCAAAATGGCAGGCATCTTTCCCCGTGCCATCGATTTCAAAGCTCAGGACGCCGCCCCCGCCGCGCATCTGTTCCATCGCCAAGGCACGCTGTGGATGTCCCTCCAAGAAGGGATAGCTCACACAGCGCACTTTGGAGTGTCCCGCGAGAAACTGCGCGACCCGCAATGCATTTTCGTTCTGACGCTGGACCCGCACCGCCAGCGTTCGAATGCCACGTAGAAGCAGCCACGCGGCGTGCGGATCCATATTGCAGCCCAAAGTGGTGCGCGTGGAGTGAATGGTTGCGATCAGGTCCTTTCGTCCGGCAACTATTCCGCAAATCAGATCGGAATGTCCGGCGAAGTACTTCGTTCCCGAATGCATCACAAGGTCGATTCCATGCTCAATCGGACGGCAGTTGATGGGCGTTGAAAATGTGCTGTCGATCAGCGTAATCACGTTGCGTTGCTTGGCCAGCAAGGAGACTTTCTTCAGATCGACAACCCTTAGCGTAGGATTCGTCGGCGATTCCAGGTGCATGAGCTTGGTGTTCGGCCGAATCGCGCGCGCATGTTGTTCGTAGTCGGTAGTGTCGACCAACGTGGTCTCCACACCCATCTTGGGGAGCCACTGGGTGAGAAACTTGGTCGCGCCACCATAGATGTCCCGCTGCGCCACGATGTGATCGCCACTCTTCACCAGCGCGAGGATCGAGGTGGTGATCGCCGACATGCCTGAGGCAAACAACAAAGCCCGCTCCGCGCCTTCCAGTTCCGCAATCGCCGATTCGGCCACGGTATGCGTCGGGTTGCCATACCGCGTGTAGAACATGTCGGTGTAAGTCGCGCGCGCCTGTTCTTCCAGGTCGGTGACTTCAAATGTAGAAGTCTGGTAGATCGGCGTCGCCAGCGGGCCATTCTTTTTCTGAAGGCTCTTGCCGCCGTGAACCGCTTCGGTCTCCTGACGATGTTGGTGTTTCTTCATATGCATTCCCTCATCCGCTAGGCTTTCACGGTCGCAGGATCAAACTGGGGCACCGGCGAGAACCACTGCGCCGAGCGCGCATGGCGGCCACCGGTCAGTTCGTCAAACGCATGTTGCAGTTCGCGCGTGACTGGACCGGTCTTGCCGCTTCCAATCGTGCGGAAGTCGATCTCTCGCAATCCGACTACTTCTGCCGCCGTGCCGCACACGAACACCTCATCGGCAATGTAGAGCTGGTCGCGGGAAATCGGCTCTTCGATGACCGTATATCCCATATCGCGCGCAATCGTAATCAGGCTGTCGCGCGTGATTCCTTCTAGAATCGAGCCTCTGGGCACGGTGTAGATGACCCCATTTCGTACAACGAAAATGTTCTCGCCCGTGCACTCCGCGACGTATCCGTTCGGGTCAAGCATGATGGCCTCATCAAACCCAAGCCGTTGCGATTCAGTTTTTGCCAGGATCGACCCGACGTAGTTGCCGGATACCTTAGCCTTGGTCATCATGATGTTCGGATGAAGGCGTGTGATGGATGAGATGTTCGCGCGTATACCATGCTCCTTCGCTTCCGCCCCCAGGAAAGCGGTCCACTCCCAAACTGCGATGAACAAGCGCGGCTTGCCGGCGTCGACCACCATACTCATGGCGCTGTCCAAGAAGATCAGCGGGCGAATGTAGCAGGCGGAGAATCCGTTGGCGGCAATGACCTGGTGGATGGCTTCGATGATTTGGGCCTTCGTGTAGGGTAGATCGCGAAAGCCAACCACGAGTGCCGAATCGAGCAGCCGGTCGACGTGTTCTTCCAACCGGAACACTGCCGGACCGCGATCGGTCGTGTAACAGCGAATCCCCTCGAAGACGCTGAACCCATACTGTAAGCCTGCACTCACAAAAGGAACGACACCTTCCGCCGATGGCCGAAGTTCGCCTTCCATCCATATGTAACGCGGGGTCCCGGGCATAATTCTCCTCGGTCTTTTGCTGCTCCAGTCAAGAGTAACGTTGCCGCGCAGACCGGGCAAGAAAAACTGGTAATGCGCAGGTCGACGAAGCGATTGTTTATAATCCGTTGCCTATGGAAACCGGGTTACGAGGTCGCGTTGCCATGGTTGCTGCGTCGAGTCAGGGAATTGGACTTGCAACTGCGGAAGCATTCGCAGCTGAAGGTTGCCGAGTCGCCATGTGTGCGCGTAGCTCGCAAACGCTGCGGGCGGCGGCTGAGAAAATCAGGCAACAACACAGTGCAGAAGTGTTAGCCGAGGCGGTCGACGTCTCGGACTCTGCTGCTGTCCACAACTTCGTCGACCATGTCGTGGCAAAATTCGGCGCGGTCGATATCTGCGTCACCAACGCCGGCGGACCACCCGCCAAAGGCTTCCTCGCCACCACCGACGCAGAGTGGCGCAAGGCCATCGACACGAATTTCATGAGCGCGGTGTTCTTCGCCCGCGAAGTTATCCCGCACATGCAGAAAAAACAATGGGGCCGCATCATCACAATCACTTCCATCACGACCAAGCAGCCCGTTTCTGATCTGGTTCTCTCCAACGCGGTGCGCACCGGAGTGGTCGGTCTGGTCAGAAGCCTGGCCAACGAGTTTGGCAAAGACGGGATTCTCGTGAACAATGTGGGGCCGGGCTTCACTGCCACCGACCGGCTCAAAGAACTGGCGAAAATCCGTTCCGCGGCCTCTGGCAAGGCCGAGCAGGAGGTTTTCGACGCTTGGGCCTCGGACTCCGCCCTGAAGCGCGTGGGCGAGCCTCGTGAAGTCGCTGAAACGATTTTATGGCTGGCGTCCGACCGGGCTTCTTACGTGACCGGACAGACTATTCTCGTCGACGGCGGGGTGTACAAGGGACTGTGACCGGGAGTCGCCGCTGAACGTAAACCGGCCTGGTGCTGAGCACTGAGTTTGTCTTGCAAACCTCTACGAATTTTTAGTAACCTTCGCCCAACTCCCAACCCAGTCCTCTGTGTCAGCGGGGATCAGACCAGCCCCGGTGAAGCGGGAGCGTTTGACGCACGTGATGAAGGCGAATGGCAACACGCAATCACGGGACACGAAACACTTGCGCTGGGGTGCGCAGTGTTAGGTTGTTGTTGTCCCCTCATCCTTCTTTTCTAAAACCTGAAAGCAGTCTCACTATCGGCCCTGAGCGGGGAGGAGTGTATGCCCAAGTTTTCCCGAAGCCTTTTG
>WNFQ01004363.1_pt1 | contig 15065 bp, 17 predicted proteins | sample 5400171 | NCBI WGS metagenome assembly WNFQ01 (sample SAMN13153356, study PRJNA577476) | soil metagenome | isolation source: 20 cm soil under Madrone tree | place: USA:California | collected 2016-06-14
GCATCACTAAGGAGTATCGGATGGGTCACATGCTGATTCAGGCACTGCGAGGTGTCGATGTGGTGATCCATGGCAATGAGTATTTGGCGATCATGGGTCCGTCCGGTAGCGGCAAATCGACCCTGATGAACATGATCGGTTGTCTCGACACTCCCACCTCCGGCCAATATCATTTCAACGGGAAAGATGTGGCTGCGATGGAAGACGATGAATTGGCCGAGATTCGAAATCGCGAGATCGGTTTCGTCTTTCAGACGTTTAATCTGCTGCCGCGCTCGACAAGTTTGCAGAATGTGGAACTTCCGCTGATTTACGCAGGTATTAGTTCGGAAGAGAGACTCCGGCGAGCCGCAAAGGCGCTGGAGTCGGTTGGCCTGAGCGATCGCATGGATCACAAACCAAGCGAGCTATCCGGCGGACAGAGGCAGCGAGTTGCGATTGCCCGCGCCCTTGTGAACAATCCCTCAATTATCTTGGCTGATGAACCGACTGGGAACCTGGACTCGCGAACCGGGAAAGAGATTATGGCGCTTTTCGAAATATTGTATGAAGCCGGCCACACGATCGTTGTTGTCACACATGAAGAGGAGATCGCTGACCATGCGCGTCGCATCCTTCGGTTACGGGACGGGCTAATCGAAAGCGATTTGGAAACCGTTTAAATATTTGCAGGTTTTATGCGCCGCATCTGGTTTGAGTTTGCGGAAAGCTTCCGAATTGCTGGGCAACAACTGGCAGCAAACCGGACTCGCTCTTTTTTGACTACGCTCGGCGTGATCATTGGCATTATCGCGGTCACATTGATGGGCACAGCTATACGCGGCATCGACACTGGTTTTGACAAGAGTATGGCGATGCTGGGAGACGATGTTCTCTATGTTGAGCAATGGCCCTGGACACCGGGAGAAAATGATTTCTGGATCTATCGAAATCGGCCCGACATCAAATTAGCCATGACCGATGAGCTGAATCGGCTGATTGAAGGCACGCCCAACTCGTTGCTGGGAAAAGCGATCGCGGCTCCAAGTACGCTGGAGGCAGTTACATTTGGCAAACACCAGGTGAGCGATGTTTATGTAATGGGGACAACCAACGACTATTCGACGATTGGTAATACTGATTGTAAGGCGGGCCGTTTTCTCAACGAGTGGGAAAGCCGCGGGGGACGCAATGTCTGTGTGATCGGGCTGGATATAGCGAACTCGCTTTTTCCCGGACAAGATCCGTTGGATAAGGTAGTGCGCGTCGGTAACCAGGAATTTCGAGTCATTGGGGTGTTCGAGCGGCAAGGTTCTTTCCTGGGACTATTCAGTTTTGACACTCAGGTCGTTATCCCGCTTACTGCCTATGCCAAATATTTCAAAGCCAATGCGGAACACGCGTCGATCCGGGTAAAAGTCAAAGATCGCACCAGGTTGGCTGAGGCTCGCGAAGAATTGCGGGGTTCCTTTCGACGAGTCCGCTCCCTATTGCCGGAACAAGCAGACAACTTTGAGATTAACGAGCAACAGGCGTTCAGATCAGTACTGGGTCCGGTCAAAGCGGGTCTCGCGATTGCCGGGTTATTTATTACTGGATTGGCGCTTTTTGTTGGCGCGATCGGAATCATGAACATTACCTTTGTTAGCGTTAAAGAGCGGACACGAGAGATCGGAACACGCAAAGCATTGGGTGCGCGCCGCCGCACGATCTTGCTACAGTTTCTAATTGAAGCAGTTTCGATCTGTCTGGTCGGCGGTGTAATCGGGTTGGGACTGGCCGTCTCGCTATTTGTCATTGTGGCGAGAGCATTTCCCTCGTTTCCGATAGCATTCGCGCCTGAGTTGGTGGTGATCGCCCTGATTGTTTCGGTAATGACTGGCGTGCTGTCCGGCTTTGCCCCGGCCTGGCAAGCATCACACCTGAGCCCGGTTGAGGCGCTGCGGTATGAGTGACTCGGTAATCAGTAATCGGTAATCAGTAATCAGTAAGTCGGAGGAACAAGATGGAAAATTTCATTTATGCGCGCAGCTTGAACGAATTGGTCGGCTACTGCAAGGCATGATGGACAAGGCAGAGTCATTTTGCTCTGGATCAAGAATTGCTGAGGATACTCCTGCGGCGGAGAGCATGGCTGCTGAGGATCCCCCGACGCCCGATTGGTGACCACTGATTACCGATTACTGACTACCGATTACTGACTACTGATCATTCGCTGCCGGTGTTATGCTCATATTCGAAATCGTGGGAATGGCTTGGCGCGCGTTAGGAACGAACAAACTGCGATCGGCTCTGACGACGTCAGGTATCACCATCGGCATCTTCTCTGTCATCAGTGTGATGACCACCATTTCCGCGCTGCAAAGTTCGATTGAGACCGGCCTGACCTTTCTTGGCTCTAACATCTTTCAGTTTTCGAAGTGGCCAGCTGGAAGTTTCAATACTTTTGGCGACGACCGGTTCAAAAATCGGCGGAACATTGATTACCCAACTTATCTGGAGTTCGCCCGGTTGATGAAAGATACGGTAGACCTCACCGTACCAAAGGTTTTCGATCAGGGCGTTCAAGCGGTCTACGAAAATAAGAAGACGAATCCGAACCTGACTCTGGCCGGAACTAACCAGGGATTTATTACGTCAAACGACTTCAAGATCGCTAACGGCCGCAATCTCGCGCCGGACGACGTAGAATTTTCTCGTAGCGTTTGCGTGATCGGTGACGAGGTAGTGAAACGGCTGTTTGCGGAAGGTGGCGCCGTTGGCAGAACCATACGCCTCGATAACCGAACCTATGAGGTGATCGGAACTTTTGCGCCCAAGGGCGGTTCCTTTGGTGGAAGCGACGACGACATGGTGATCATTCCGATCACGAAGTTTTTTGAAAACTACGGTTCGCATAATCGTTCAATCAACATTGCCGTGCAGTCACGAAACCAACTCGTCTATGAACGAACCATGGGATTTGCGACTGGAGCGTTTCGGAAGGCCAGAGGGCTTAATCCCGAAGATTCCAATGATTTTGAGACCTACGGCAACGATTCTTTGGCTTCGGCATTCCGAAATATCGCAGGAGTGGTGCGGGTGGGCGCTTTTGTGATCAGCACGATCGCATTGGTCGCTGCGGGAATTGGCATCATGAATATCATGTTGGTCAGTGTGACCGAGCGAACCAAAGAGATCGGTATCCGGAAATCGCTGGGTGCGCGTCAACGCGACATTCGTTGGCAGTTTCTGCTGGAGGCGCTTTTTCTTTCGCTTCTTGGAGCAATTGCCGGAATTGTTTTGGGAGTTCTTGCTGGCAACGCGTTGGCCGTCTTCTTGCAAGCCAAGGTCGTCGTCCCATGGGAGTGGGCTTTGGCTGGGGTGCTGGTTTGCTCAGCGATTGGGATTGTGTTCGGCCTCTATCCGGCGCACAAGGCGGCATCGCTCGATCCGATCGAAGCGCTGAGATTTGAGTAGAGGAAATGCGGAGTGCGGAGTGAAAACGTTGTTGCGCCCAAAGGGGCAAAAGGACTTAGTCAAAGAACCTGCCGGATTTGATGATGGCTTTCTTACTGAACGCGGAGCGCAGACTAGATTCAAGCCTGGGCTGTTTAGGCCCAGGGGACGTTAAATTAAAGCGAGTAGCGCTGAAAGTGCGGAGGATGATTGAGAAACTGCAACCAAAATTGGCCAAGGTTCGTAACCTGCCTGAGCCGCATAAGGGACGACCACTAATGGACCTGAATGAGACAGTCATGACCAGCAGTTTGTCCATTCATCATAGACCGGCAACCGCTGTAACCGCCAACTGCTAACCGCTAACTGCCAACCTCCTCCGGACACGGAGCGTTGCTCCAGCCAGAGCGAAATGGCTCGATCTCGCCCTTTTCCGGATCAAATTTCTGTCGTACAACGCACCCAGTATCATTGGCCAGTAAATGAAGGCTGATCGATGGAACGGAGGAAATAGTTCTTACGCGGTGGACGTCGTTGCAAGGAGGAATAAGTTCGTAGAATTCGCTCTGTTTCAGAATCCGCCGGGCACGGAGTTTGATCGCAATTGGGTGAGAACCTAATTGATGATGGTCATGATCCTCCGGAACGTCGAATTCCTCTTCTTGTTGCTCGCCTTGATATAGACCGACTAAGCCCCAAGCGAGGTGATTGTGAACGGGGGTCGCAGCTCCAACTGGAACGACCAGGCTGAACAGCGACAAGTCTTTGGCCTCTGATCGATAGAGTAGCCAGGACGCGATTCCGCCTCCCATTGCGCTGTTGAAGTTTGGTTGGCGAAATTCCTCAGGTAACCAGGTAGAATCGTTCAGCAGCTCAGCATACGGTTGACGTAAGTGCCAGAGCCGATCGGTAACTTCAATTTGCTCTTTCAGAATTGCCTCGGTGGTCGCGACGAAACGACGCAAAATCGGATGGTCAACGAAAAATTCGCCGGCGCTCATGGCGACAATGAACGGCCGGGAGCATGGAGTTGCAATCGAAAGAGAATAGCCGCGAGAGAATATAAGGCGGTGAAGCTATTCAGCGGCGACTGTCCCCTTTGTCCTTATTGTGATATAGACTCGAGATCCAAACGCAGGAACGGACAATTAACCAGAAACCGCAGTCGCCATCCGCTTCCAATCAACCAAGCGGTTTGGAGCGCTGAACAATTTACAAAAAAACTGTCCGATGAAGAAAAAAGTGCAATGGGGAGTATTGAGCGTCGCTGCGATCGCGGTCAAGAAAGTGATTCCAGCAATGCAGCGCGGGGAATGGTCTGAAGTAACAGCCATTGCTTCAAGGGATTCGAAGAGGGCTCAACAGGCGGCTAAACAACTTGGAATTCCCAAGGCTTACGGATCGTATGAAGAACTTTTGGCCGATCCAGAAATCGAAGCGATTTACAATCCACTCCCTAACCATCTGCATGTCCCCTGGTCGATCAAGGCAGCAGAAGCCGGAAAACATGTCCTTTGCGAAAAGCCGATCAGTATGACGGTGGAAGAAGCCCGGTTGCTGTTAAACGTTCGTGATCGCACCGGCGTGAAGATTGAGGAGGCCTTCATGGTTCGTACCCATCCGCAATGGCGTGGCGTCGTCGAGCAGATTCAAGCAGGCAAAATTGGAAAGGTCCGATCGATCTCGGGATGTTTCAGCTACAACAACCGAGATCCGAAAAACATTCGCAACATCCGAGAATTCGGTGGTGGTGGAATGATGGATATTGGCTGTTATCTGATTTTTACCTCCCGCTTCATTTTCGGAGAAGAACCCACGAAAGTGTTTGGAGTGATCGAAGAGGATCCGGATTTGCATACCGATGTGCTCGCCTCCGGGGTACTTTATTTCCCTTCCGGGCACTCTGTTTTCACCTGTAGTACGCAGGTTGTACCTTATCAGAAGGTACAGATCTTCGGAACCAAGGGCCGGATCGAGGTCGAGATACCGTTCAATGCGCCGCCCGATCGTCCATGCCGTATATATATAGACGATGGAGCCGATCCCGCGGGCCGAAGCGCTGAAGCGGTGGAGTACCAGACTGCTGACCAGTACACGATCCAAGGTGATTTGTTCTCGGAAAGCATACGCGAAGGCAGGGAGTTACCGGTTCCGTTAGAAGGCTCGATCAAGAATATGGCGATAATCGAGGCAGTGTTCCGCTCCGCTCAGTCGGGTAAATGGGAAGAACCGGCTCGGACATAAAAGATAGCCGATAGCCGATAGCCGATAGGGGAGCGCAGTCAGATCGTGGCGAGGCCATCCCCATCGCTCGGAGGGTGCGTCGCTTGCGACGCCCGGAAACGACCGATCGCGCAGCGAGGAATCGAGCCCACGATGGTCCGCCGCAGAATTTCCCACTTCACGGTTTCCGCTTATGAATAGTGATCGTGTTTCCATCCGGATCAAGAACCGCAGCCATATGGCAACCCGGGAACTCTGTCGGTTCGATGACGAACCGGCTTCCACCCTCCTTCAATTCCTTGGTCGCCGCTTCAAAATCCTCGACCTCCAGCGCGACCGAGCCGCCATTAGCGGACGGTTTGAATTGTTCGGATCCGGCTCCGATGGCCAAAACGCTTGGGCCGATCTCGTACTCCACCCAACCCGTTCCGTTGCCCTCGTAGGCCGCAGCGGCCTTCAGGCCGAGAGTCCCTTCGTAAAAAGCGCGCGCCCGTTTCAAGTCAGTTACTGGATAAACGCTGAATGCAATTTCGACGACGTTCATTGCTAGTCTCCTTCGTTGCTAGTTTTTGAGTGATTGCGTGACAGCAGCCGGGATTTGTTTGCTTGGCCACAGAAGCACTGGGTGTCCGTTAGGCTGTTCAGACGAACACATATCCTGCGCGAGTCCCTTGTCAAGATAAGATAGTGATTGTCTCGGATTGGCTTTGCTAGCCGAGATATCTTACCAATAAACTAGATTAGAGAGAGAACTATGGCCGCATATGTGATTTCCGAAATCTCCGCGATCCTTGACCCCGCGCTAATGGAGCAATACCGAACGTTAGCCCAGACTACGATCAAGCAATATGACGGCCATTATGTCGTTCGTGGTGGCGCTGTCGAGAAAGTAGAGGGTGAGCCCGCACCCCAAGCCATAGTGATCGCTGAATTTCCAACCATGGCGAGGGCGCGAGAGTGGTATCGATCGCCGGAGTACGCTGAAGCGCTCGCTATCCGTCCCAAGGCACTGACCAGAAGATTGCTCTTCGTCGAAGGGGTCCAGATGTGAGCCTATTGGCTATCGGCTATCGGCTATTTGTTCGTGTTCACCAAAGGCGAGAATTCTTACTGGCGAGAGCCTTGGACAAGAAATTTTTTTTGAATCTTGCAAAAGAGCGAGAAACACTATTCGAGCGTCTACCGGAATGCGCCGATGCCTTACCTGCACCGCCTCACTCGGCAAGGTTCTCTCGCATGAAGACAATCTCCCAGGATATCCACCAATGCATGGTTGCGTGCGACTAAGACTGAGTTAGAGGTTTGTGATGCGCGCCCGTATCGTCACGGTTCCCGTCGTTTTGGCCGGAGTGAAAGAATTGCCGGCTCTTGAAGTTGAGCCCGATTCGGATCCGGACGTTCCCGTTCTTCTGTTTCTCCACGGTATGGGTGAAGCCGGTTCCTCACTTAATGAACTTCCCAAGGTGTGTATTCATCAGACGCCTCCCTTTCAGGCGATCCTTGGGTGTCTTCCGGGAGCACTCGTCATTGCTCCCCAAGCACCGCCGCTCCCGAACATCGATAGTTGGAACTGGCGAGTATACGTGAACGACCTCGCCGAGTTTTTAACCCAGCGATATGCGAAGCGGCGGATCGTGGCAACGGGCTTTAGCCGAGGTGGGCTGGGCGTACTCCAGTTGATTTCAGCTTATCCGGATTTGGTGCAAGCATGGGCCGTCGTCGATCCGCAGCCGGCTCGAGATCAGGCGGAGACGCGTACTATTTTTCAAAGGTCGTTCATTGGCGCAAAGGGCTGGGCTCGATACGGTATTTATCGCGACCGAAATGAAGACTGGAAGGCATTCAGTTCTCTGCTTTTCGATCAGCTTCCGGATAGGAACCGCGACGCGGTCGAACTGTCGCACGTCGAAATAGCGGTGGAAGCGTATCACGGCGCTCCCTTGTCTGGAGATGGCAGCAAGAAGTGTCTCTATGATCACTTAGGCTTGAAGTTCGAGATTGCCCCTACCACGTGAGTTCAAGCGACGCCGCTGAATATTCGATGGAGGCCCGGCGGCTGCCGGATCCAAACCTGGTGACAAACGACGTCAGACCCATACGCGCGGTCATTCTACCGCCCGAACCGTATAGCCCCCCGACTTCTCGTCGGCCTCCAATTTCAACAGCCCGCTTTTCTCGGCTTCCAGGAGCAGATCGTTAAACGAGCGAAATCCATAGGCGCGCTCGTTGAATCCAGGGTTCCGGCGTTTGATGGCCTGCTTGATCATCGAACCCCAGATGTTCTCATCCTCTCCTCGCTCCTGAGTGATCGCTTCCACCGTCTCCACCAAGAGGTCTAGCGCGTCAGTAACCGGCGGTCGTTTGCTCGCGTCGACGATAGCTTTGGAGGCGGAAGCAGTCGCTGCGCTCCGTTTGCGCGTTTTCGATGTCTCAGTTCGAACCAAGTCGTCGTAGTACAGGAACTCGTCGCAATTGCTAATGAACAGGTCGGACGTTGAGTTCTTGACGCCGACGCCGATAACCGTTTTCGCATTCTCCCGGAGCTTGCTCACCAACGGTGAGAAATCGGAGTCGCCGCTGATAATGACAAAAGTGTCCACGTGTCCTTTCGTGTAACAAAGGTCCAGTGCGTCCACCACCATCCGGATATCGGCGGAGTTCTTGCCCGACTGGCGCAAGTGGGGGATCTCGATGAGCTCAAAGGCAGCTTCATGCAGGCTGCGTTTGAAGTCCTTGTATCGGTCAAAATCGCAATAGGCCTTCTTGACGACGATCTGTCCCTTAAGCAGGAGGCGTTCGAGCACTTTCCGGACGTCGAATGCAGGGTAATGGGCATCACGAGCTCCGAGTGCGATGTTCTCCAGGTCGAGGAACACCGCCATCGTCGCAGTGGAATCTTGGGTGCTCATAGTTTCACTAATATCAGTCCGAACCGAGAAAAGCCACCAGCGCATACTCTCCTTAAAAACCAAGGCTCAAAATGGCCGGCTTACGTCATAAGTATTTTTATACGTGATCCAAAATCTTCCATTTAGACTTATAAATGAAATTGGCGCTTGGTTGGAATATGAAAATTCAGGAATCAATTCATACCAATTCCATCCGTCAATTACTCGTGATGGTCTCGGCTATCTGCTTAGTGGGATTTATCGGATGCAACAGCATTGATACCGGAGCGGGAAAAGGATTCCGCAATGCATACGTCGGAAAGACGGATACGCAGCCCCATGAGGACGTTGTGGCGGCGAACCGCGATTGGTACCAACTGAGGGATTGAAACGGCCAGTACCCAAAAGAGTTCAGAGAAATTAACTAAAACTCCCATGCAACAGAGCAGCATAAGAGGATCGAATAGCAAGTGGTGACTCGGTACGGATCGAGTCATTAAAATGGACTGAACCATGATGTACGAAGTCAATTGGTGCGGCATCTACATGCCCATTTGGTTAGTCTGCCTCGTTGTAGGCGGACTGCTGAGTGTCGTCTTGGGAAAGCTGATTCAGCTGATGTCTCGGCGGACAAAGCTGCTTACGGTCGACTATGCGAGCTTGGCGGTGATCTTTGCGTTTGTGTTGTGGTCGGCCTTTTTTAAAAGGCGTTAGGAAACTCCAAATGAATCCCACCATGGAAGGTGCAGAAGCGTTGAATCCGGTTGTCCAAAAACGGAATCGAGCTCTTTCGCAGCACAAGATGTGGCAATTAGATTTTCGTTATTTACGCCTGCTTCTCATCGGAGGAGCGATCGGCTGTAGTTTGTCCTATTGGCACGAACGTTTTGAGCATCCGATGACCGACGATGCCTATATCCAGGCGGATGTAATCAGAGTCGCGGCTCAAGTGAACGGGCCCTTGAAGAAAATCGAAGTCGCCGATAACCAGAAGGTCCGGCAGGGACAAGAGTTACTCCAAATCGATCCTGAACCGTTTCAGCTAGCAGTTGATAAAGCTAAGGCGGACCATCTTCATGCGTTGCAGGACCTGGAGTCCTTGCGAGACGAAGTCGAAAACGCCCGACCTACTCTTGCTCTGGCTGAGGCGAACGCTCAAAGAGCAGAAAAGCTGTTTCAGACTAGGGTTATCTCGATTCAGGAACTCCAGGACTCGACAACAAAGCGTGATCAGGCAAAAGCGAGCTTTCTGAGGGCGCAGCATAATTTACAACTTCAAGGCAGCGATAACGCCGGTGTCTTGGCCGCCAAGGCTGCTCTGGATAATGCTCAGCTGAATCTGAGTTACACCCGAGTCATGGCGGAAAAGGCAGGAATGGTAACAAACCTGGACCTTCCTCCCGGCAACTATATTAAGGTAGGAGAACCGCTCTTCACCATGGTCACTGACGATTCATGGAGAGCCATCGCCTATTTCAAGGAAACGGTACTGCACAAGATTAGGACTGGACAAAAGGCCAAAGTCGAACTGGTTGCTTACCCAGGTCACGTTTTCCACGGGATCGTGCAGGGTGTGGGATGGGGCATAACCCAGCAGGATGTGGTCCTGTCGGATTCGCTTCCAACGGTGGCTCCGACCGTTAACTGGGTCCGTTTGCCTCAAAGATTCCCCGTCCGAGTAGATATCATGGATCCAGATCCAGCCTTCCCGCTGCGCATGGGTCAAACTGCAGTGGTCTCTATCGATACCACAAACTAACGGTGCTGTGAGTTTTCCGCGGCAAACCAGGCGATGAAAACTGCTCTCGCTTGCTCGCTCGCCATCTGGATTAGCTACACCTACGCGTGGCCGGAGCCTTATTGGAGTTGTATGGCTATTGTGATCAGCCGTCACTCAGATAAACACGCATGCTGGTTGCTTTTCAGTAAACAATCATGCGGTGTCGTGCTCGGGACGTTCGTCGGAATCGCCACGCTGACGGTTTCTCAGAATCCTTTTGTTTTCTGTCTGCTGTATGCGGTCTGGACGGGTGCTCTTGCCTATCATTGCGCATTCGATCCACCTTCTCCCTTTTGCCGCTTTGCCGCGTTTACCACTACTACGGTAGCGATGGCTGGACTGTTTCAGAACAATCCTGACGTAAACATCGCCCTGATCCGCGGCGCCGAGATCCTGCTGGGTGTTCTTTTGGCAGCTATCATAAATCTTCAGCCGAATTGGAAGGGAGAACAAAACGCAGCTAAGTCTTCGCCACTGGCAACTCAGCATGGGCGTCGATTGGCGCGTCAGCATGCCGGCCGAGTGGTATTGGCCATGTTTGCGATGTTAGTTGCCTGGCTTTGGCTTGATATTCCTGCCGGACCGTTCGCGATGGTTGCCACTTCGGTGATAGCGACGCCGGCAATCGATTCTGCTGCGATTCGATTCCTTCAAAGATTGGCCGGCGTCATTCTCGGTATGTCCCTGGCAGTCGTATTCACAGCCATATTTCTTCCAGAATTGCAACGAATCCAAGAATTTGAGCTGTGGATCTTCGGCGGGTTCTGGGTCTGCAGCTTTCTAAATTACCGATCGCAAAGCAGCGCCTTTGTGGGTCTGCAGTCGGGTCAAACTCTCGCGGTAGTCCTGTTGCGAGACGCTCACCAAAGTTCCGATTTGCTAGCGATCTGGCAACGAGGCAGAGCGATCGCTGTCGGGCTCATCCTTTCATTCCTGGTTATTGACGTTTTAACGAGAAAGACAATTCGTGGGTCTTCAGATTGAAACGTCGGCACCATAAACCATAATTATATTTATGGCGTACCTAATGTACCTACATACTTTTTTAGCCATTTACCGTAGTGGTTCCATTACCAAAGCTTCTAAGTACTTGAACCTTTCCCAGCCCGCTGTCTCCGGCCAGATTCGGACGCTAGAAACCCAGATCGGAAGAGATCTATTTACTCGAACGTCGCGCGGAATCATTCCAACGGCGGCAGCTCACGAGCTGGCTCGAAGCAGTGGTCCTCACATCGACGCGCTGGAGCTCTTGGGAGAGACAGCACAGATTTCGGATTATGAGGGAACGGTACATCTTGGGGGACCGATCGAGTTTCTGACCGAGCGCGTACTTCCATCGCTGTCGGCACTTATTCGAAACGGATTGGGGTTTCGAGTGACCGTAGCATCTCCTGACAAGCTGATCGATCAGCTGAGCAAACATACCATTGATCTAGCGGTAACCGGGGTAAAGATCACAAAATCTGGAATCTCATATGATCTGCTCTATGACGAAAAGCTTGTACTAGTAGCGTCGCCCTATTGGGCTAATCTGCTGCCCCGGCAGGCAGAGCTCAGCGCAAGCCATTTGGTGCAGGTTCCACTGCTCGCCTATGGGGAGGATCTGCCTTTGATATCCGATTTCTGGGATAGCGTTTTCGGAAAAGGTCTGGACGAAAGAAGGGCCGCAGTGGTGGCTCCGAATTGGCAGGCACTCATGGGACTCGCCATAGCTGGAGCAGGGATCACCGTTCTGCCTCGTTGTTACTGCGAAGGTGAGCTGCAGCGAGGCGAGCTGGTAGAGCTGATCCAACCACGCAATCCCCCTTTAAACCGTTTGTACCTCGCCTACACCGCGCGAAACATCCGAATGCCTCGCAACCGGGCAGTACGGGATACTCTGCTAAAAGCCAAAGCCCAATGGTAGGATTTACGTCATAATTATTCTTATAGGTTATCCAAAATATTCGATTTAGACATATGAATGAATCGGCGATTGAGTGGAGTATGGAAACTCAGAAATTAATTCATACCAAGCCTCCATTGCCACCATTCACCCATGAAACTGCCGTGCTGAAGGTTCGCTTGGCGGAAGATGCCTGGAATTCTCGTGATCCTGAAAGAGTAGCTTTGGCCTACACGCCGAACTCCCGGTGGAGAAACCGTTTTGAATTCGTGAATGGAAGGCAAGAAATCGTCGCGTTTCTTACCCGCAAATGGGCAAAAGAAATAGACTACCGACTGATCAAAGAGCTTTGGGCTTTCACTGGCAATCACATCGCCGTGCGCTTTGCCTACGAGTGGCACGATGATTCCGGAAACTGGTTTCGCTCATATGGCAATGAGAATTGGGAATTCGATAATGACGGGTTCATGGGCCTAAGGCTGGCAAGTATAAACGATCTTCCTATTAAGAAAACGGAACGTAAGTATCATTGGCCGTTGGGACGTCGGCCGAATGACCATCCCGGACTAAGCGATCTCGGCTTTTAGCTGGACGTTCGTCCAGCTGTTTCGCAGGCGTTTTGGAGCCCCGGGGAAGGATTGATTGGCCCAATCGATATGATTGAGTCAACGATTACGTCAGTTCAGACAAAAATTGGCTTATCTTGACTCTAGCGGGCTTTAGTGACTCTGATCAAACGCTAGATTAGGGCTAGATTCCTCAGCGCTTTGGTAAATCATCGAATCTTAAAGCAATGATGACCGTCGGTTTCGTCATTGACCGATCAAAACCAGCCGCTTTCATGACGTTTGACTTTGACCAGGTACCGGATCGCCGAAATTCCGATTCGATAAAGTGGCAGACGTACGGAAATAAAGACGTCGTGCCGATGTGGATCGCAGATATGGATTTCCCTTCGCCGCCGCCAATCATTGAGGCCATTCGGCAGCGCGTTGAACATGGCATATTCGGTTACGCGCAACCACTGGCGTCAACGATTGAATCTGTGGTCGCCATGCTGGAGGAACGGCACCAATGGAAAATCGATCCGAGCTGGATAGTCTGGTTGCCGGGGTTGGTTATCGGCTTGAATGTTGCCGCAAGAGCTTGCGCGGAGCCTGGTGAAGAGATTCTTCATTTTACTCCGAGTTTGCCCCCGATCATCGACGCACCAACGAATGGAGATCGCATTTCGCGCACTGTTCCTCTGGTTCTGGATTCCAAAAATAACAGTTGGGAAATCGACTGGGCCGCCTTGGAGGCTGCTGTTACGCCAAGCACACGGGGTTTGTTTCTTTGCCACCCGCACAACCCAATCGGTCGAGTTTGGCGACGTGACGAACTGAACCTCATTGGAGAATTTTGCCTTCGTAACAATCTTTATTTATGTTCGGACGAAGTTCATTGCGATCTGATTCTTGATCCGGCGTTGACTCATTGTCCTGCTGGTATGCTCGATTCGCGTTTGGCCAACAGAACCATTACGCTTATTTCGCCGAGCAAAACCTACAATCTGGCGGGCCTCGGTACATCCCTTGCAATCATTCCAAATGATGCACTGAGAGGGCGTTTTGTTCGTGCGATGAGCGGAGTGGCTGCAGTGACTGACCCAATTGGTTATGTCGCCTGTGAAGCGGCCTATCGCGATTGCGAACCCTGGCGGAAGGAGCTGGTCGGATATCTGCGATCGAATCGAGACTATCTCGTCAAGCTTGTACATACCGAACTGCCGATCATTAAGATCGAAGCGCCGATTGAGGCTACTTATTTGGCGTGGCTTAACGTTCGCGAACTTCACCTCGGAAATCCAGCGGCCCATTTTATCAAACACGGCGTCGCCCTAAATGACGGTACTCCGTTCGGCGCGCCCAAGGGTGAGTATGTCCGTCTTAATTTTGCGTGTTCACGCGCGACACTGACTGAAGGTCTCACTCGGTTGAAAAGCGCGATCTCCAGTCTGTGATTCTTGATAGCTCGCTTTGGAGCGTCCGATCAAACCGGTGGCGGATTGCGCTCGGTAAAGCCGCGCTGGTGAAAATAAGGGTAGACCAGGGGCCTCGCACTAGCGGCATCCAGTTTGGCGATTTGTTCGGGTGCCAAATTCCAACCCACCGCATCCAGGTTCTGGCGTAATTGCTTCTCGTCCCGCGCCCCAATGATGATGTTGGCCACCGTCGGTCTCTTGAGCAACCAGTTGAGGGCGATCTGCGGTACGGTCTTCCCGGTCTCCGCAGCAATTTTGTCGAGGGCATCCACCACGCGATAGAGATACTCGTCATCGGCTGGCGGAGCTCCATCAGCCACTGCTTGATTGTGGAGCCGGCTGACTTCCGGTAGGGGTTGGCCGCGTCGGATCTTTCCGGTGAGCCGAGCCCAACCGAGCGGACTCCAAACGACCGCGCCGACCTTTTGATCCAGGCCGAGCGGCATCAATTCCCATTCGTACTCTCGTCCGATCAACGAGTAATACGCTTGATGCGCTACGTACCGCGCGAGTCCGTATTTCTCTGAGACAGCGAGCGATTTCATCAAATGCCAGCCGGAAAAATTGGAACAGCCGATGTAGCGGATCTTACCGGCCTGAACTAAGTCATCAAGGACGGTGAGCGTTTCCTCGACTGGAGTCATCGCATCGAAGCCATGCAATTGGAAAAGGTCAATGTAGTCGGTGCCGAGACGGCGCAGGCTACCTTCCACCGACCGGATGAGATGGTACCGTGACGAACCGACATCGTTTGGTCCATCGCCCCAACGGAAGGTCGCCTTAGTTGAAATAATCACCTGATCCCGCCGCCCGGCAATCGCTTTGCCGAGAATTTCTTCGGCTGCACCG
>WNFQ01005572.1_pt1 | contig 15063 bp, 16 predicted proteins | sample 5400171 | NCBI WGS metagenome assembly WNFQ01 (sample SAMN13153356, study PRJNA577476) | soil metagenome | isolation source: 20 cm soil under Madrone tree | place: USA:California | collected 2016-06-14
ACAAGGAAATTGATCCAGCGGGCACATCGCAACTTGGACTCGTAGCTGAGGACGTGGAAAAGGTAGATCCTGATCTGGTGGTACGCGACAAGGAAGGAAAAGCCTACGGTGTGCGCTACGACCAGGTGAACGCGATGTTGCTTAATGAGTTTCTTAAGGAACATCGCAAAGTGGAAGAACAAGGAGCTGCCATTGCCAGGCAGCGAACAGATTTCCAGATAAAGATTGACAGGCTTGACGGAATCATCGTGCGCCAGCAAAGGCGTCTGGACGAACAGGCGGCGCAAATCGAAAGAGTCAGCGCTCAGATGCAAATGGACCATTCTGCCGCCCAAAGGGTCGTCGGCAAGTAATCACTGAACCAGACATTGGCGCTGCTCGCTAAAGCCGGCATCGATGATGCCGGCTGGAACGAAATCGTAATCGTGAGCGCGGATTTCGATCTCGACAGATGGCGGGATTTTTTAGAAGCTGTAAACCCATGAAAACAACAATTCGATTAATTCTCACCGTACTCGCTTCCGTCTGTCTATGTCTCGCCGCTCCCAAAACACCGGCGGTTGTCCCGCCACCGGACGGAGGTTACCCCGGCGGCAATACGGCAGAGGGCCAAAACGCACTGTTTAGTCTCACCACCGGGGAGTTCAACACGGCAGTCGGTTTCTCATCGCTCAGGGCCGATAGTACCGGCGGCTTCAACACAGCTGTCGGCCCTGGAGCCCTCTTCGCTAACAATGCAGACTCAAATACCGCGATCGGCGTCGGGGCGCTGTTCAGCAATACCACAGGCACCCAAAACCTCGCTGAAGGCCCGTTTACTTTGTTCTTGAACACCCAAGGCAGCTTCAACACGGCTGGCGGTTTTGATACGCTGTTTAGCAACATTACGGGCCAGTTCAACACCGCCTATGGTATCGGTGCCCTTGATCTCAACACTGTGGGCAACGAGAATACGGCGATCGGTGCTGCCGCGCTTCAAAGCAATACCGAAGGTGACAATAACACCGCTATTGGCTCGGGTGCGCTTCATGAGAATATCACGGGCAACAGAAATACCGTTATCGGACACGGAGCCGGCACAAATATCCTCTCGGCCGATAACGTTATCTGTATCGGCGCTGGTCTTGCCGGTGACAACGTAAACGATAGCTGTTTCATCAATAACATTTTCACTGCCACGTCCTCCAACGGAATAGCCGTCTTCGTTAACGGGTTTGGTAAACTCGGCACTACCACGTCTTCGCGCCGGTTCAAAGACGAGATCAAGCCGATGGGCAAAGCCAGCGATGCGCTCCTTGACCTGAAGCCGGTTAGCTTTCGTTACAAGAAGGACATCGATCCAGCGGGCACATCCCAATTCGGACTTGTGGCCGAAGATGTAGAAAAGGTGAATCCTGACCTGGTGGTACGCGACAAGGAAGGAAAGCCCTATAGTGTCCGCTACGACCAGGTGAATGCCATGTTGCTGAACGAGTTCCTCAAGGAACACCGCAAAGTGGAGAAACTCGAAGCAGCGCTTGAGGCGGTTAGTGCACGCTTGAAAGAGCACGACGCAAAAATCCAGGACGTGAGTGAGCGGCTCGAGATCAACACCTCTGCAGCGCGAACGGTCGCGAGCGGACAATGACGACGCAGCGGAGGTAACGACCTTAATTCCTTGACGAAACCGATGCGTCTTCGCATCGCTTTTTGAAGACTGTTCCGAAACAGACAATTTTCTTGCAGCGCAGCGCTGTGCCGTACTTTTGTTACCTGATGGAGGTTCCACGAGATCCTGCCGCTTCGCGTTACGAGCACGCCGGGAAAGGTCTGCGTCGGAGCGATCTCAATCGCGACCCGATCAAACAGTTCGGGAACTGGTTCACCGCCTCAATCGAGGCCGGCATTCGCGATGTGAATGCAATGAGCCTGGCTACCTCCGCGCGGGATGCGAGGCCGTCAGTGCGAATAGTTCTTTTGAAGAGCTTCGATCAGGACGGCTTCGTCTTTTTTACCAACTACGAGAGCGAAAAAGGAAAGCAGCTGGAAGCTAATCCTTATGCGGCGCTGGCGTTTTACTGGATCGAACTGGATCGGCAAATTCGGATCAGCGGAAAAGTAGAGAAAACTTCGCGCGAAGAATCGCAGACTTATTTTCATTCGCGCCCAATCGGTAGCCAGTTAAGCGCATGGGCGTCACGCCAGAGCGAGGTGCTTGACGGCCGGCGTGTGCTCGATGCGCGGACGGCGGAGATGACCGAACGCTTTGGGGACAAGCCGATTCCATTGCCGCCGCATTGGGGCGGGTATCGGCTCAAACCGGAGAGGATGGAATTCTGGCAAGGCCGGGCGAATCGACTGCATGACCGGTTTCGGTACACGCGACAGGCGAACGGCCGTTGGCTGATCGAGCGGCTGGCACCGTAATGAAATGACCGAATACCGAATGTCTAATGACGAAGGAATGACTAAATCCTAATGACGAAAAAGCGTCTCGATGGCCAGGTTTCGGTATTTAAGTATTCGGATTTCTTTCGTCATTCGTCATTCGAGCTTCGTCATTACGAAAAGCACAATTCGTGAAGAACCTCGATAGCAGAATCGACATTCTTCGCGGCGACATCACAAAGCTCGACGTCGACGCCATCGTAAACGCGGCGAACACGACACTCCGCGGCGGCGGCGGGGTCGACGGCGCGATTCATCGCGCTGCCGGTCCCGAATTGGTCGCCGAATGCCGAACACTGGGTGGTTGCGAACCTGGGGAGGCAAAAATCACTCGCGGCTATCGTTTGCCGGCTCGGTTTGTCATTCACACCGTCGGGCCGGTCTGGCACGGCGGAAAACGTGGCGAGCCTGAGACACTGGCAAATTGCTATCGGAATTCATTGCAGGTTGCGGTGGAAAACGGAATCAAGACCCTGGCGTTCCCGGCGATCAGTTGCGGCGCATACGGCTATCCGATCGAAGAAGCTGCGAAGATCGCTGTAAAGACCACGCGAGAATTTCTCGCGAACGATAGCATGATTGAGAAAGTGATTTTTGCTCTGTTCAGCGAAGATCTCTACCAGGCGTATCAGATTATTGTAGCCGCGCTCTATGAGCGCCGAAATTGATCGCCGCATTCTTGCCCGGCGGTCACAGACCGCCGCTACAACGCTCATTCGGAGAGACGCAATCGCCTATCGGCATACGATTTCCTTTTGTTATGATTAATCCGAACGAAAACGATCTTACGAGGGACGAACCGCTTCCGACGCAGCAGCAGTTTCAGTCGGCCGCAGAAGAAATTGGCTCAACTGGGCGTGAGCAGTTTCGTCGAGCAACCAACAAATTTTCCACGGCCATGAGCCAGACGTGGGATGGGACCAAGGAAAAAGCCGGCCGCGCGCGGGAGCGCACCGAATACTTCGTGCGCGAAAATCCCATGCCGGCGATCCTCACCGCGCTGGGGATCGGAGTCGCGATTGGCCTCGCAATCCGCTACGCCTCGCCCACCGAGCGAAAGGCTGAAATCGAGCTGAAGTCGCCGCTTGGGGATGTGAACTGGAGCATCCTTTCGCTGCCGTTTCTCTGGCCGTTCTTCAAATCTGCCAGGGAAAAATATGAAAAATCGGCCGATGCGGTGGGGGATGTGATGAAAGACGGCGTCAAGCGGTTGAAAGAAATCGATGTGAACCGTTACGCAAAGCCGATCCGCAAGCGTTGGAAAGCTTGGACGCGCTGAGCAGTGGCTCAGATTTATACCGACCAAATTCCTGGGGCGATGCCCCAGGCTGAACTGATAGCGCCTTTGGCGCTAAGATGGTAGCAAACCAAAACGTCGATTCATCCAAGGGCCAGAAAGCTGTTGATAAGATCGGCCAGCGGACGCGGATACTGGGCCATGAAGGCGTGCCCACCGCGAGGGAATTGAGCCAGCCATGCACTGGGATTTGCGTTGACGAGTTTTAACGCATTGGAAGGAGGGATCATGATGTCCTCAGTGCCAGCGGCAATTAGTGCTGGCGCGCCGATCTTTCGCAGCCGATTCGCGACGCCATTTCGGTGCCACCGGTCAATCGCCGCAGCCTGACGGTTGACAAGGTCAGCAGATAACCGCGCACGTGCAGCCGCCACGATGTCGCCGAATTCGCGGTAGAAAGATTCGGCGAGCTCGCTCGGAAAAAGCAAAAAGAGCAACCGCCGCGCCTGCTCGTGAGGCGTGCCGGACGTATCGATGAGTTGCGACCACACAGGGGCCGAGGCGAGATCTGCGTCAATGCCTCCCGGATCGGTCGATAACAAAACGAGCTTGTTAACGCGATCTGGACGCTGCAAGGCCAGGGTCTGAGCAACAAATCCGCCCATCGACCATCCCAACACGCTCGTGCGATGGAAACCGAGCGTCTCCATTGCATGCGCCGCATCATCAGCGAGCTGAGCGATATCGAATGGCCTTCCGTCATCGGTAGATCCGCCCATCCCTCGGTGATCAAGCAGGATCAACTCGTTCGAAGACGCGAGCCGATCGATGAACGAAGGATCCCAGTCAGCAATGGTCGCAGCGAACCCGTTCAGGACCAGAAGCGGTGGACCACTTCCGACACGACGATAAGCGATTTGCGCGCCATCGACTGGGATTGTTGCTAACGATTCAGTTCCCACCGGAACAACTCCATCATTGAAGCGTCGCGCCACCTCGCTGAAAGTGTCAATTCGCAAATGGCAAGGTCCCATTCCACTGAGCAGCCTGCGTGGCAACGCAATCCGATCTTCGAATTTTTTGCGTCTCTGAAACTCGCCGTCGTCCTGCTCGCAGTGATAATCGTCGCCGCGATCGCGGGTACGATTTACGAATCAAGTTTCGACGCGAAAATTGCGCGCGCCTACGTTTATGGCGCGCCATGGTTCAATCTCTGGTTGCTTTTGCTCGGTGCGAACCTTGCCTGCTCCGCATTATCGCGCTGGCCGTGGCGCAAACATCATCTTGCATTTCTGATCACGCATCTCGGTATCATCACGCTGCTAATCGGGTCGCTGATCGGCAGGATTTGGGGAGTCGAAGGAACGATCACGCTGTTCAAAAGTGAGCCGCCGACAAGTCGGCTCCTTGTTAACGAGCGCCAGCTTCGCGTTCACGATGTTGATGGAATCGTGAAAGGCTACCCGGCGGAATTCTTGCATCATCCGCCGACGCCGCAGCGTCCACGGGACCTCGGACCGTTGGCCAGCGGAGCACATCTGCAAATTGTCGATTACGCGCCGGCAATTGAGGGGAAACTCAATCCGCAGCCGGTAAGCGAGGGCGGCGCGCCCGCGCTGCATTTCAAAATCGCAACCGCGATGATGAACCAACATCTCGATGGCTGGCTGCTCACTGACGATCCACAGCATGAAAATTTCTCAATGGGCCTGGCAAATATCGAATTGAAGCGAGGGACGGCGACCTCGATTGCGAGCGCGAGCAGGAGCACGAGCACAAGTAAGAGCGAAGAAGCAATCGATCTTGAGGAATCGATTTTCGCATTTAGCAAAGCGCCCGACGAACAGATCGGCCACGTTCGGAACGGCGGCAGCACCGGCGCAAAAGTCCGTTTAATGGCGCCTGAGAATGGAAACAAAGGGCGCGTCGTAATTTCCTCGGGCCCTAGTGAGGTCAGCTTCGATGTAGCGGAAAACCTCGGACGCGATGTCGCAGTGGCCGGAACGCCGTTCACACTCAAGATCGAGAATTATTGGCCTGATTTCCGGATTGAGAACGGCAAACCGAGTTCGTTCAGCGATGAGCCGAACAATCCTGCGGTGCTTGTCACGATCCGCGGCAAAGGCGTTCCCATTGCCGCGCCCGAAACAAATCCACACGGAGGCGGCGGCAAAGAACTTAATGCAACGGGAGGTCCGCCGGCGATGCCCGCGCCCGGCGAAGAAGCACCAAATCATCTCACATTGTTTATCGCAGACAATGGAGCGATCACTTACGAGCTCGCTTCGCGAAAAAACGGCAAATCTTCAGGCAAGCTCGAGTTGAACAAGCCGCTGCCGACAGGATGGGCCGATTGGCAGCTTCTGGTTGACCGGACAATGCCCAGCGCGCAGCCGCAGATGGATTTCACGCCGGTGAAATCCGAGCAAGCATCAGCGTCCTCCTCTGGCATGGCCGATCTGTCAGACGGCGTGCGGGTGCGCGTTCAACAAAATGGCGAAACACTCGAGCGATGGGCTCCAGCCGGCTGGCAGATCGCAATGCCCATCCGCCAAGGGACGGATTCGGCATCGCAAACGTCGCCCAGTCCAATAATGTTTGTCTACGGCTGGAAAACAGTTTCGCTGCCGATCGGACTCGAACTGCTCGACTTTGAAGTGAAACGCAACGAAGGCAGCGATAGCCCCGCTGGATTTAAAAGTACGCTGCGAGTCAGCACTGCCGATGGCGAAACTGCGACCGGTTCATGCTGGATGAATAATCCGTTTAGTTTTCCTGCTAATTGGTGGCGAACGTGGACCGGGTTGACTTACAAAATCTCGCAAGCCTCGTGGAACCCGGAAAACCTTAACCAAAGCACTGTCCAGATTTTGCGCGATCCCGGCTGGCTCTTGAAATGGATCGGTTCGTTGCTGGTGGTGATCGGCGTTTTCATGATGTTTTATCTCCAGCCTTACCGGAAACAAACTGAAGGCCAACCGATCACGCCTTTAGCTCCAGAGCCAAAAGACAACGTGATCAGAGGGGAAGCTGTCGCGGAAATCACACGCTAGCTCGCAACAGCGACTGGAAGTCAGCCAGCTTGGCTGACTCGGCCGCCGGGCTGTCAAGCCTGGCGAGTGGGCTTGAGCGGGCTGGCAGCCCGCCCGCCGAGTCAGGCTAGCAGCCTGACATCCGACAGAGGCGGCCGCGAAACGGCAAGTGAGAGTTGAATCTTGAGTGTTGAGCGTTGAACGTTCTGCTCTCGCATGAAACACAGGAGAGCCATTCAATCGTTTGCATTTTTCGCTTTCATGGCGGCTTTGGCTGCCTACGCGGCGGAACAGGAACCGGCCGAAGTTGCCGAAGCTGAGGAATCCCCATCAGTCGAGTCCAAATGGGGGTATTTCGACGGCGAGCCCGTAACGAAATGGAACCCGGATGGACGGACGATGACGCTTTTAACCGAATTGCGATACATCGATCCGCAGGGCAACGCCTGGATTGCCCCTATCGGCTCAGTTGTCGACGGCGCATCGATACCGCGATACCTCTGGTCCATCATGGGCGGGCCCTTTGAAGGAAAATACCGGAACGCTTCCGTATTGCATGATGTCGCATATGGAGAACACAAACGACCATGGCAGGATTGCGACCGCATGTTCTACTACGCCATGCGTTGCAGCGGCGTCAGCGCCGCTGAGGCAAAGACCATGTTTTATGCGCTCTACCGGTTTGGGCGTCATTGGAAATTTCCGATCAAACGCGCGAAGCCTGTGAAGTACGAGGGCCAACTTGTCGCGAGAGGGGAAGAAATTCCGCGCGCGATTCCAGTGAATCCGGCTCAAATTGATCAGGCGCAGGAATGGATCAGCACCAGCGATCCAAGTCTCGAGCAAATCGAGGAACGAGCCAACGAGGAAAACCGCTGATTTTTTCGTGGACGGCCAAATCTCTCTGGCGATGGTTTCGAGGCCGCACTCGAACGGCCCGAGAAAGTGACAGGCAGCCGTGATCTTGAGATGGATCTAATGACGCTCACAGAAATTCGCCGCGCCGCGGCGCGCACAGGCGGAAGCGCGGTGCCGGGACGCGTGCACGTGCAGGTGGAAAGTGCGAGCCCAAAGCTGACGCGCGAACAGCAGCCGTATTGTGAACTTGCTCTCGCCGATGCGTGCGATCGCATGACGCTGCGTGTGTGGAGCGATCATCCCGCTTACAAAACCTGCAGCGCACTCAATGGGCGCGAATTCGTCGAGCTTGCGGCGGAGTTTCACACACATTCGCAATACGGCCTTGAAGCACGCAAATGGACGGTGCGGCCGCTCACCGAACAGGAGAAAAACGAGCTGCTGCAAGGCCCGGCAGATTTGCGCGCCAAACAAACGGCAGATTGGGAATTTATATTGCAAACAACCCGGGGGCTTGGCGATCCCCGGTTGCGCCTCTTATGCGCCGCATTCTTAAATGAATGGGGCGAACGTTTTCGTCGCGCCGCAGCAGCGCGCAAATATCATCACGCGCGTCGCGGCGGGCTGGTGGAGCATACCGCGCAAATGATGCGCGTGGCGAAGGAGATCGCGCCGGTCTATCCGCAACTGAATGTCGACCTGTTGATCGCCGGAATTCTGTTTCACGACTCCGGCAAGCTTTGGGAAAACCAATTCTCCGAAACGGGCTTTGTTATGGATTACGATGAACTCGGCGAACTAGTCGGCCACATCTCCATTGGACTCGAGCTCGTCAATTCCGTCTGGCGAAAACTCACCGCCGAAAACGCAGACAGCTGGAAGACCTATTCACCGCCATCCGAAGATGTGCGCCTGCATCTGCTACATCTGATTGGTTCACATCATGGCCAGAAGGAATTGGGTTCACCGGTTGAGCCGAAAACGCCCGAAGCGATGGCGTTGCATTACATCGATAATCTCGATTCAAAATTGGAAATGTTCGCCGCCGGGTACGCAACTGCGCAACCGCTGGCCCCGCGCATTTTCGATCGGGTGCGGCCGTTGCCGGGGAATTTGGTGAAGTCGCTGGAGAAATTTCAACAAGCGACGGCGTCGCCAGGGCCTGACAAGCTTCTGTGAACCGGTACGAGCACACGCAATTGGGTCACGTAATCATATGGTCGCTGCTTCCATTCATCGTTCTGGTTGGAAGCGGAGCATTTGTTGGGTCGCTCTATCATCGCCAACCGCCTCTGGTCGTCTTGATCATCCTCGTAGCTGCGCTTCTCCTTTTCTACAAACTCACGATAAAGATTGAGGATGAGACGTTATGCGCGTCTTTAGGTATCGGAATTATCCGCAAGCGAATACGGCTTGCAGACATTGCCGGACGCGAGACCATTCGGATCCGTTGGTGGTACGGCTGGGGAATTCATCTGACGCCCTACGGGTGGCTGTATAACGTTTCAGGGTTCGACGCTGTGGCGATCACATTGCGTGATGGCCGAAAGTTTGCATTGGGCACGAACGATCCCGGAGGACTCACGGCGGCAATTCAGCTTTCCCGGCAACTACAGGCTGGGTCGCCGCGGCGACTGCTCCCCAGCACGCCAGACGCGTGCACTACCCTTTCAGCAGCTTGCGAAACCAGGTCAACGCGACCGAAGTTTGCCCGTCATTCACTTCGTGCCCGCCATGGAAAGTCCCGATTCGCATCCGATTGAACCCGGTTCGCTTGATTGAGCCCGCAACGGTGTATTGCTGCTCTACGGTTGCGATTCGATCATCGTGACCGGCGCTGATATAAATCGGCGTGCTCAGAAAACTCGTGCCGGGCTGGATCCGGGAGTATCCATCGCTCAGGTGGTCTTCGTTTGCTCCGGTCATGTAGATGCCGGCGATACGACAACCATTTCTCGCGAGCAGAGGCGCTATGTATCCAACGCCTTTTCCTCCTCCGGAAAACCCTGCGCACGCCATCGGCCACTTCTCCGATCCGGGAAAGCTGCGATGCAGCGCGTCAACGGCGGCGAGGGTCATCGCGCCACGCCACGCGGCTGTGTCGTTGCGCGCATTCTGCGGCCCGTCTCCGGCCAGAAGCACCCAGCCTTCATGAAGCCCGACGCTCCGATAAAACTGGACAAGATCATTTCGATTCTGGCGTTTGAAATCGCTCGTGGAACAAGGCACCAAAACCGGCCAACTCTTCCGCGGATCGAAATTCGCAGGCGTCGCCAGCACAGCGACTGCGTATGGCGGCACCACATTGCCTCCCTGCGCCGCCAATGATTTTTCCTGCGCGCTCAGAGGAACATTGGCCTCGACCGTTGAACCTGGAGCGAAGCTCGTGCCAGCAAAATTAAGTGAGGTCTGCGCTGCATGCGCAGCGAACGCCGTTAGGAGATTTAGGGCGACAACGACCCGTCCGATCAAGACTACGTTGTTCACGAAGTTGTGGTACCTATTCAAGCAATCGATACCAAGTTAGACTCATTAGGACCGACTCGTGCTCATTCATCGCAGTGATTCCAAGCGCCGCTTCGCTTCTGCGAGATAAGCGTCGTCAATTTCGAACCCGATAAATTTTTTCACACCACACCGATGAGCTGCCACGGCTGAATTCCCGATACCGAGAAATGGGTCGAGCATTGTATGCACGCGCGATGCTCCGTGCAGATTGATGCACCATTCGGCGAGCTGAACCGGGAAAGTCGCGGGATGCGGTCGCTCTTTCTCCCGGCTCTGAATCGTTTCATAGGGAACAAACCATGTGTTACCGCGACAACGCAGATCGCTTCCCCGAGTGTGCGACCAGCGCGCGATGTTTGTTTTATCTTGATACGGAACTCCGATCGCGAGCCGATCAATTTCGACACGCCCGGTCTTCGTGAAATGAAAAACATATTCGTGGCAATCGTTAAGGAAACGCGGCGAATTAATTGGCTTGAAATGGCCGTATGTTTTGATTCCGCCGTCGACCCTCACCTGGCGCTTCGCGTCCGGGTTGGGATCGCGACCGGGCGGAGCGCTGAGAGGATTGAGGTGAGGGTTCGGCGCGCTTGTCCTTCCCTCCGCCGTATCGATCGCGATCGATTTGATCCAGTGAATCGTATTCTGCAAAACAAACAAATCATGCATCGTCATGAGGATTTCGTGCGGCAACATCGGGTTCGATGGCGCCCCGCCGACGTTGAGAAAAAACGAGCCGTTTGGTTTTAGAATTCGTCGAACTTCCTCCGCCCATTGATGGCACCACCGCAAATAGGATTGTCGATCCTGCCGGTCGGAATACCTTCGGTACCTAATTCCAAGATTGTACGGCGGCGAGGTTACCACAAGATCGACACTTCGATTTGGCAGCCGCGACATTCCTTTGATGCAATCTTCTTGGCGAAGATCGAACCCGGTCATCGCGAGAATTTGGCGCGACTACGTGCTTTGTACAAGCAGAAAGCGGCCGGCGTATTCGATCTCTGGGGAGCACAGGCTGCCAGCCTGTCCTTTTCGGCAGCCTGCCGAAAAGCTCTTTGAACGTTCGATGACAGAAGTTTTTTCAACGCGTGGAAAGGTCGCCGGCAAGCTGCCGACGACAACAGGCTGGCAGCCTGTGCTCCCCAGATCGACATTCGCGCGTTTGGGCGAATTCGTTTATTCTTTGCCAATGGCGGATAAGCCTTCCAAACTGAAGATCGCCGACCGCGAGTTCACCTCGCGTCTGCTCGTGGGCACAGGGAAATTCGCGTCCAACGAGCTGATGCGGGATGCGCTTATAGCAAGCGGCACGGAATTGGTGACGGTCGCGCTGCGACGCGCAGATATTTCCGGCAAACACGATCCGTTTGCGAACATTCTCGATTTCATCGATCCGAAACGTTTTCTTCTTCTGCCGAACACCAGCGGCGCGCGCAACGCGGAGGAGGCTGTCCGGTTCGCGCGGCTGGCAGCGAGCGCAGGCTTGCCCACATGGATCAAACTCGAGATTCATCCGGATCCGCGATATCTGCTTCCAGATCCGGTTGAAACATTGGCGGCCGCGGAAGTTCTCGTGAAAGAAGGATTCACGGTCCTGCCTTACATCAATGCCGACCCCGTTCTGGCAAAACGATTACAGGACATCGGCACTGCCACGGTGATGCCCCTCGGTTCTCCAATCGGCAGCAACCGCGGGATCGAAGCACGTCTGCAGATCGAGATCATTATCGAACAAGCCACAGTCCCGGTCGTGGTTGATGCCGGATTGGGTGCGCCAAGTCACGCAGCCGAAGCGATGGAAATGGGCGCCGACGCCGTCCTCGTGAACACGGCGATTGCAATCGCTTCCGATCCCGTTCGCATGGCAAAAGCGTTCAAGAAAGCAATCGAAGCAGGCCGCGAAGCGCGCGAAATCGGATTAGCCGAAAAACTCAGCGCAGCGGCGGCCACCAGTCCATTGACCGGATTTCTGACTGGAAGATAGCCATCCTGGCTATCTCGGACTGCGGGCTTCCAGCCTGCAGACTCGTGGGATTTTCCAAGGCTGACACAGCCAGTTGATCCAAAGGCAGGCAAGATGCCTGCCTGCCGAGACAGGCTGGAAGCGAATCTTCCAAAGCTACAGCGCGGTCTCACTTACGAGCGGTTCTCGATGTCTGATGCCGCGTCTCGTCTCTTTTTGCAATCGTCTCAGGCGGCTCAACAATGCGACCTTTGCTGCCGAACGCATCCGATCGATGAATAAAATTCCGTTAAGATGGTCGCATTCATGCTGAATCGCCCGCGCAAGAAATCCGCTCGCTTCAATGTGGATGGTGCCGCCTTCCAATGTTTGTGCCCGAACGATGACCGACTGAGCCCGTTCAATGTCGCCGGTGATTTCCGGAAAACTTAAGCAGCCTTCGAGGCCAACTTCAGTTTCGCCGTGGAGCTCGATTTCGGGGTTAATCAACACCAACGGCATCGCCATCTTCGGATCGACATCTGCTCCGTCTAGCTTCAGCATGCTTGGCCTGTCTTCGACTGCCGAAACATCCAGCACAGTGAGTTGCAACGCTTCACCAATCTGTTGCGCCGCCAGTCCCACACCGCGCGCTGCATGCATCGTCTCAAGCATGTTCGTCGCCAGCTCCCGAACGCGATCGTCGATTTCCTCGATCCGTTTGCCCTTTACCCGAAGGATCGGGTCCCCGTACTGCAAGATCGGCAGGATCATTTTTCTTCCCGGGTAAACGCAGGCAAATTTCTCACGCCTGCCAGCTTTAACGCGTCCATTACCTTAATGATCGTGCCGAACGAGGCTTTTTTGTCCGCTTGCAACGCGAGCGCCGATTTGCGCGCTTCAGGTAAATCACGCACCGCGCCCTCCAGTTCCTCCACGCTCATCACTTGTCCATCCAGCTTGAGCTCATCATTTTGATCGATGCTGACAATCGCGTGTTCGAGTTCGCCCGGTCGTTTCTGCGCGGTTTTGGATTCCGGCAGGTTAATCTGCACCTCCGGCTGGTCCTTCTTAAAGGTCGTCGAGACTACAAAAAAGATGAGCAGTATGATGAGAATATCGACGAGCGAAACGATAATAATGAGAGGCGCCCGCCGTTTTCGCACTGCGAATTTCATGTGCTCAGATGCGCCGCGCCATCTCAGGCTACCGGCGTCGGAATCGATAATTGTGTGGAGGGCGGCAGTTTTGCCGTTTCAAATTCGCGTGAGGACCTGCCGTAATAGAGTTTGTTGATTAACTCGACGACCAACGTTTCCATCTCCACCGACATCACCTCCACTTTTCTTGAAAAATAGGTGAACCCGATCAGTGTCGGCACGGCAATTGAAAGCCCGAAGACAGTGGCGTTCAATGCTTCGGCGATTCCGAGCGCAATCTGGCGCGTATCCGCTGCGCCTGAGCTCAATCCTAGATGGGAAAAAACATGCACGAGTCCCGAGACGGCGCCGATCAGCCCGAGCAAGGGAGCGATGCCGACGATGACTTCAAGCACAATGAGACCTCTTTCCAGCCGAACCATCTCGTGACGCGCACGAGTTTGGACCGCTTCGATGTTTTCGGAACGCGGCGCTCGCAAATATTGCAGCGCCACACGAGTGATCCGCGCCAGCGACGAAGGATCGTGATGCACGATTCGTGACAACAGCTCGGGACTTTCGCCGGGCGCCAGACGTTCTATTTCCTGTTCGATTAGTGGCGGCATCACGTTTTTGCGTCGCAACGCCAGCCCGCGCAAGATCATCGTCGTCACCGAGACAATCGAGCAGGCCAGCAGCGGCCACATGAAAAGGCCACCTCTGGTAAAGAATCCGAGCACGGTATTCGCGATTCCCGGCGTTTCGGCAATGATCCAGACGGCGATCATCGGTTAGGAAAAATAATGAAACCGAGTCCGTCCACTTCCAGGCCTTCAGGCGGCAATGTATTTGCGACCTCATCAGGGATCGGCGGAAGGTGCGCTTCGATTACCGATTGCACGCACACATTCGCAAACGCCTCGTTCGAACTGTTCTCAGTGATTTTTAGATTTTTCACCTGGCCGCTCCGCTCAATATTAAATCGAAGCCGCAACGTGCCGATAGTAATTAAATCACGCTTCTGCTCTACAAAGATATACCAGCGCGACCCAATTGAATCTGCCACTATCTTTTGGTAGCGACCGAGCGGAGTGCCCAAAGCATTCACAGCGGAAATCCCGCGACTAGTGATGTTACCCGAGATGTGCGTCCGCTCCTTCAAGCGCCGATACGCAGATTGGGCTTGCGATGCTTCAGTCGAGGGCTCGACTGCAGCAGTTGGCTTTTGAGTTAGTAGAGCAAATTGCTCCGCGGCGGTAATCGGCGCGGATTGTGGAGCAGTCATTTGTTTTGGTTGCGGCGGAGCGCTCGACGGCTGCGGTTGCGCTCCCTTCGTTTCCAACGAGTAGGGATTTGTCTCCAAATCCATAAGCGGCCGATCTTTCCCCTCCTGCGACGGCAACGGCGCTTCGCCAGTGGTAGCCAGCTCGCTTGCTCCAATTGAGTTGGCATTTGATTCGAAGGTTTTGTCCTTCGGTTCGGGTGCCTTTTTCGATTCATCCGTTTCGATGAACGCGGAATTCTTGGACGCCGGTGATAGATCGACAAAGGTGAGTTCAACCGGCTTTTCCTGCATTGGAATACCTGGCGAGAAAACCCCGCTGAAGGCAGCCAGCAAAAACGCTATGACCAAGTGAATCGCAATCGCCGCAAGCAGCGCCCACAAAATCGTTCGCGCGTTGTATTCGTGGTCCCGCAAGCTTTCGGGATTGCCCGGCTGGGCGACCATGATGTCAGCCGTTGTCATGAGAGCGGTCTCTTAGTGATAAGAATGATTTAGGCTGCGGGTTCAGCTTAAGCCCGGAACATTATCCCAGCCCTGCGGGACTGACAACTTGCCCAGCTAATGGATTCCTATTCTTACTCTTATTCCTACTCCTACTCTTGGTGTCGCCTCTCCGCGCGTTCTTCCTCTTG